>Ga0065709_1029479_pt1 | contig 19502 bp, 20 predicted proteins | sample Hoacrofraction14_2_FD_59096 | JGI IMG/M metagenome (GOLD analysis project Ga0065709, IMG submission 59096) | Hoatzin crop microbial communities from Cojedes, Venezuela, sample from fiber fraction 14 v1 | ecosystem: Host-associated > Birds > Digestive system > Esophagus > Crop | place: Venezuela...
TATTGTCGTATTTTCGTATGCAAAGATACAAATAAATATTGAAATACTTCAATAAAATATTGAAAAAAGTTCGCGAAAACCACAATTTTAATATATATTGTATGAATTTTAACTTTTATTACTTGAAAAGTCAACTTTTAAATCAAGTCAGCCGCGAATTACAGAATATTGAATTCTGTCGTCGCATAGCAGCAGTTTCTGGCACATTTAGCACACATCACAACTCCACCGCCCTGCATTGTATATTTGGCCTGACTGGAACATAAGGCAATAAAAAAGGAGACAGCCCGAAGCAATCTCCAAATATACGATAAAATTGTATCGCATACACATAGTTCATTTATCTGCAAGCGACCAATTACTATAATTTATACAACTGCGGTATCACACACATAAATACAACCAAGCCGATGGCTCAATTTATCAAATCACATAACTTTCAGTCAATCTGCAATGTCGCATCGCTATTTTTTAGAAACGTCATCTACCAGGACATTCTTTAACTCCAGCAACATGTTCTGCTCTTTTTCATAAAGAGTCAGAACACGATCCAGCTGCTCTTGGGATTTGCCCAAGAGTTCGTGTGACTTGGCTATCTCATCAACGAGCTTGTCTATAGACCTGCCATTAACATTAATGTCATCAATCAATTTTTCGATTGTTGACAGTTTCATAGTAGTGGTTGCAGAAGAATCAACTGAATCATTCCCAGGATTCTCTAAGAGCATTTTTCCATCACCATTTAACAACCAGGCTGGATTCAAGTCTGTGTAATACGACAGAATTTTATTGATTGTTTTTTGAGACAGGTCCCTGTCTTTTCCAGAAGCCTTATGCAGAAGTCCTACCGACAAAGACAACGCCGCAGTAACGGCATTAGTGGTTAGGCCCTTGGCCTCCATATAAGTATTAAAACGGTCTATTATTCTCATAATTCATCTAATAATCGTTAATTTTCAATTAAAAAATATTTATTTTCAATATCGTTGGTGCGAGTTATTGAAATATTTCATACCTTTGCACCCAAAATCATACAACAACACAAAAGCTGCGTATATCACGCCGCAAAGTTATAAATAAAATTCTAATAAACGAAGAAAAAGGACAAAAAAGTAACAAAAAGCAAGGAAAAAGTAATAAAAGGCAAAGAAAAATATTGAATAAAGTCCTTTAATGCATTGAAAAGTTTCAATAATAATATTGAAAAATGAATGAATTGGGAGAAAGAATTGAACGAAGAATTGAACAGGAGGTATTCAGGAAAGACGGAGAATAGAGAAGGAAAATAGTGACAAAGAATATATATATGACAAGGAACAGAGACAAAGGAATGGTAATAGAGACGCATAGCGGATAATGCCAGCCAAACGGAGAAACAGGATGGCATAATGCCGTCATCAAGAAACAACACACAACACAGACAGGAGACAGAGTATGTCGTCGGCATTTGCTGGCGGCAGGCTAAGAACTGGCACAAACACAAAATGACACAATACAGTTTTTAATATTATGGAAATATCTATATCGGAACTGCGGACGATTATCTCATCCTCCGTTGATGCCGGCGTGCAGAATTACATTAAGACCAAGGAGCCGGAGAATGACAGGATTAAGCAGGCGGATGCCAAGCGTTACATAGAGAAGGTGGGCTTCCAGCCTGTTATGCTGCGCAAGTGGGTTGACGAGAGGCTGCTGACACCACAGAAGTCGGGCAGCTCCCAGAACTCCGCCGTGTGGTACTCCTTATCAGAGATTAAGGAGCTGATATTCACTTTAAAGGCACAAGAAATCATGAGGAAAGAAAGATGCTGGAAAAAGAAATGATACTTTACAAGACTAATGGAGGCCTGGATGTCTTCCGCCACTATCTTGGGGAGGACGTGCGGCCGGGAAAGAAAATCCGCAATCCGTTCTATGACGACACGAGAGCCGGGTGCAGCATCTTTTACGGACACTCTGGCGGCAGGTATTTCTTCACCGACTTCGGCGACAGCGCCTACAAGGGCGACTGTTTCTGGCTTGCCGCGAAAATGGAACACCTCGACCTGCGCACCGACTTTGAGAAAGTCTTGAAGATTATCGACAAGAGGATGTGCCTGAATGTCTTTGACGACAATGACGTTGCCGTCTCCAAGCAGAGTAACAGGACGGCTGTGGCGGCGGCACGGACATCAGAGAGAAGCGAGACACCAACAAGGACGGTGCAACCATTCCGGATTGAGGTGAAAGACGCTATGAGCGACAAGGAGAGAGCCTATTGGCAGCAGTACGGCATCGACAAATACACCCTTGAGAGGTACGGAGTGAAAGCCTTGTCATCGTTCTCATCGAAAAGCATCGAGGGAAATGAGTACACCATCAGCTCTGGCAGCGGTCTGCTCTTCGGCTATCTCTTCAATGGTGGTGAAGGAGTGAAAATCTACCGTCCAGGGCAGCAGCACAGGTTTCTTTACGCAGGGAACACTCCATCGCCATACATCTTCGGCTTCGACCAGCTTCCCGACATCGGGGATGTGTTGTATGTGACAGGCGGAGAGAAGGACGTGATGACCCTCGCCTCCCACGGCTTCGCCGCCGTGAGCCTGAACAGCGAGACTGCGAAGATTCCCAAGACCCTGGCGGAAAACGCAATATGGAGGTTCAACGGAGTTGTTGTCCTATACGACACCGATGCCACAGGAATTGCCGAGGCGCAGAAGAGGACGCAGGAGTTTATCGACTTAGGATGCTACAATGCCAAAGCTCTCCGCCTCCCTTTGGACGGCACAAAGGAGAGCAAGGATGTCTCCGACTTCTTCAAGGGAGGGCATCAGGCGCAGGAGCTTGTGACGCTGACGGAAGAGCTGAACAACGAGCGGCATTGCGGCATAGGCAGATGACAAAAGACATAATATAAACTATACAGAGACATAATCAAGATTTACACGGAGACATAACAGAGAAAGTTCCGGGAGAATACGAAAACAATACAAACACAAAAGATATGGAACAGACTATCAACAGAGTAAGCAACACAGCGAGAGTTATGGCAGTGGGATTCACTGGCAGTTACAAGAGTCACATTAATTTCAGGCACGCCTGCAAGATACACGCCAACCCCGTGATGTACGGTGACAGCGAGCGTTATCTCGGCGGCTATCAGTTTGACAGCGGTGTGGTGAGCAGGTATTGCAGGAGCGTATATTTCTATTGTATGAACCACCTTTACACGGGCATCGGGATGAGCAACGCCAACAAAGGAATGGAGTTCATCGACGGCAGAGATTTCGCCTCCCCCGGCACCGTGGGCAGCCATGGGCTTGTCGTGGTGGGCAACAAGAGAAGAAAGACCAAGGCCTGTGCCCTCTTCGCAGACATCGTTGATTTCCTCGCCTATAAGACTATGGCAGGAATGGAAATGCCCTCGCTGGCGTGTGTTCCGGAGGAATGCGACTGTATCATCCTCTGCTCCGCCTGCAACCTCTGCGCTTTCCTTGACAAGGTAGAGAACTATGAGAAGGCATACTGCTTCTTTCCCAAGACCGTCGCTGGCGAGACCCTTACCAAGACTATGGCACATCTGTATGAGGACGGCATTGAGGATATGTCGAGGATTTATGACGGCAACGGCAGTATGGCAGAATGTCTGAAAGGAATGCCGCTATGGAGCAAGGCCACCACAAGAAAGAGAATAAGCACAGTGAGAAGACGTGTCGCTATGGTATGAGAGCGGCATATAGAAAGAAGAAACATTTGAATGACCAGAAGATGAAAAACGAAACACCCGCCTCAAAAAAGGCGGGTGAACGGGTACTGCCTCTAAGTGTTGCCCCATGGCGGTATTGGCCATGTCAGTTCCCTATCATTAAAATGACGGGAACGACCCCACAATCTAAAATTGTGAAACCTTGGTGCAAAGGTACGAAAAAATTCTGTACCTCCAAACAAATTTGCGAAAAAACAAGGAAAAACAACCCTTTTTTACCTAAAAAGGCCTCTCCTACCCTTTCGGCTCGGTGATTATTACCGTCTTGCCCATTCGCATAGCCTTAAGCACTGCATCCTCCGTGCCTCGTGACAAGTTTCCATACCTGTCTTTGGCGGAGAATGCGAAAACGATGTCAGCATCGCTGACGATATAAGTATTGCGAATCAACGGAGCGACCTTCCCATATTGCTTATAATCTGGAAGATGCTCGATGAGGGGCAGCGAATGATTTTTCGCTATCCTCCTCGCAATTGTATCAACGCCTCTCGCCCCTCCTGACACTATGGTCACTCCAGAGAGGTCTCCCACGTGTGCGACTATTGTCCTTTCCACGAGGTCATAATCATTAATGTTTCTACTTCCTACTATTGCTATTCGCATAATACATTTATATTTAATTATTTACCACATCATGTTATCGACTACAAAGTTACAAAAAAAATCCGATACTGCCAAAGAAAAAGGGAGTTATTTTCAGTGGGTCAAGAAGATTTTTTGAGAGACAAGATGTTATTGCTCAACAAGTTTATCTTTGTACTCTGGCAACATTTTTTCAAATTTGGCACGAGTGCCTTTAGGGATGTTTATTTCATTTAAAGAAGTGCAACGTCCAAAAGCATTCTCTTTAATTTCTGCGACCTCACCGAGAAATGTTATTCTCGAAAGTAATTTACAACCATAAAACGCACCCCACCCAATTCTTTTTATATTACTTGGAATTGTAATACTACGAAGATTTATGCAACCCCAAAATGCGCTCCCTGGAATGGCACTTAAACCTTCCAAACTCCCAAAGAACCGGAATACACAATGACTAAACGCATCCTGTCCAATACTCGTAACATTCTTTTGCATATGGATACCTGTAACGTGACATTTACTGAATGCGTAGTCACCGATGCTTGTAACGCTATCAGGAATTACGATGCGTGTTAATGGCTTATATAAATTGTAGAAAGCATATTCTTGAATACAGGTAACGCTACTAGGAAGCCATAGTCCATCCTTAATTTTGTTACAATAAAGGAGTGTTTTCATATCTGCTGTATATAAAATATCATCTACGACTTTGTAATGAGGAGATTTACATATAATTGAGCATGAGCACTTGCTAAAAGCTCCTGTTCCTATACTTGATACATTATTTGGAATTGTAATCAACTGTAGAGATGCACAATCGAAAAAAGAACGTTTCCCAATGCTTATAACACTATCTGGAATAGTTATATTCTCTAGTGATTTACATTCATAAAACACATCGTCTGCTATATTTGTCACACCTTTTGGTATTGTAATTGAATGAAGTGATGCGCATTCACGAAACGCACCGTCTCCTATCTTTGTGACACTATCTGGTATTGTAATTGAATGAAGTGATGTGCATCCGTAAAACGTATAGTCTCCTATCTTTGTCACCCCATCTGGAATTGTAATGGAAAGAAGAGATTTGCATCCTAAAAACGCATTACTACCAATACTTGTAACACTATTTGGAATCGTTATATTTTCTAGTGATGTGCAACCGTAAAACGCATCGTCTCCTATAGTTGTCACACCATTTGGGATAATTTTCTTCTGTTTAAGAGTCTTGTTATTGTAGCAATGCAGAAGTGTTTTCATATCTGCTGTATATAGGATATCTTCTATGAATTTGAAATAAGGAGACTCATTTATTATTTTGCAGGAACAAAAATTAAAAGCACCCATTCCAATGCTTTTAACACTATTGGGAATGGTAATTTCTTTAAGAGACCCACAACGAGCGAATGCATAATCTCCAATAGTTATAACACTATTGGGAAGTATAATTTTTGCCGTTAAAGCACAACCTGAAAAAGCCTCTTTTCCGATACTTTTTACATTATTAGGAATAACAATTGTGTTTTGTGTCGGCACGCAAGAAGAAAAGGCATTATCACATATTATCTCCGTACTTTCCTTAATCTTGATATAGTCCAAGTTTTCAGGACATATTAGCAGTTTACGACCATCTGGACTATATCTTACTCCATATTCATCAACTACTGCATTCCCCAACTCTTCTTCCGACACAGAGGTAGAAAGGGTATATGATAATATATTAAGCGATAAACAAATTTCATCAAACAGCATTGATGTTATATCTTCACGAAACCCATAATTATTAACCATTTCTGAAACATAAGTCCTTATCTTAAAATCCATTGATGAATCTTTAGTCGTAAATAGGGAATATACTTTTTCTCCATAACCATGTCTGATTATTTCTCTCAATATTATTTTTGCAACAGGTAAATCATTAAAACAGTTTGCATCGTCTAATATATTAACGATTCGCAAATCCTTGATGATTTCAACACCACATTTTTCGATGGCCTTTTGGATAACAAAGTTGAGTTTCATATAATTGCTTCTTTTTTGCTTATTTAATTTAAAAGACTCCACACAGACTAAGTCTATCATTTTTAATCAGCCTCTATCTGAAATGAAATATAACTAAAGAGGTCTTCGTGTGATTTAAAGGTCACACAAAGGCCTCTTTACTTTATTTGTATTATCCTATTTTCAGCTCTTCTTGCACTTTCTTCGGCAGGGAGTGGCTGACAAGGGAGTAGGATTCCTTTATCCATCCTTTTATCTGTTCATCACTGAACCCCTCTGTTATGAAGATGTCGTTCCAGTGTTTCTTGTTTAGGTGGTATGCTGGAGTTATGGCATTATAGCGGTCACGCAATGCCTCTCCCTCTTCGGGAGGGAGTTTGACCGCTACCGTCGGAAGTGGTGCTTCCAGCCAGATGTGCAGGAATATCTTCCCTCCTATGCGGAACACCAGCCAGTCCTCGCCGTAAGGCATGTCCTCTGTCGCCTCCGGCAGTGTCAGGCAGTATTCCCTTATCTCTTCTATATTCATCTTATAGTATATTTTTAGCATATTTTGATTTGATTGCAAAGTTAGGCATTTTTTTTAATACTGCAAAGAAAAAACGGAAAAGATTACTAAAGTGCGAAAAAATGCCGGTCTTTTCAGGCCGGCATATTGAAGTTGGCTTATGTCTTTACGAGTTTCAAGCCATTCATATCGATGTCAAGAATCGCAAACAGAATCTGCAGCTGGTGGACGTATGGGGTGTTGATGTCGTTGAACGACGGTATCTCCCCCGGTTTTATTATCACCTTGTTTTCTTCTCCCAACTGCGGGTGAAAGAATGCGTCAGGCTCTTTTTCTGCCTGTTGCCAGCCGTTGCCCAGCAGCAGCTCCTTGGTCAGTGGTATTGCTTCTAATCCTTCTAAACAGACTTCCACTTCACAGTGTACGTCCTGGTCATCGATGAGGTCAGCCTCTATTCGCATCTGACCATCATAATTATAAAGAGCAGTTACTTTAGCGTAATCCTGGTTCGTGGCGACCCAGGAGCCAATTGTTAGCCCACTTACTATATTCCTTATCATAATATTTTCTTTGGTTTCTATTGGCGGCGAAAATCTCACTCTACCGCATTAAAAACTCTCATGGTAATATTTATGATGAAGCTAATGCGGTTGCCACTCGCGGTCAGGCACGCACCCGTATGGTGGTGTTGACATGCTTTTTGTTCTACTGTTTTCTCTCATTTTGTTTCTGAATTAGTTTGAATTGTTTGTGTTGTTATCAAAAAACGGTGCAAAGTTAGTATATTTATCAGACATATAGAAATATGTTAATGTATTTTACGGAAAAAATTCTTTTTATTACAAAAATGGTATATTTCGGGCTAATATGGTATTGAATTTTTTATTTTATTAATAGAAAAACATTGAACTTTTTCTATAAACGGACTTTTTCGTGTGCTTTTTATGTTCCAAACAGCCATTTTTATAGCCCTTTTGGTAGAAAAGGCGTCTGAAAATTGAAGTTTTTCAATACCAAAGTATAGAAATTTGGCACTTTTCTACGTCCGTAGCATAGAAATTTGGCTGTTTTCTATGTCTGAAGTACAGAAATTCTACCATTTTCTATGTCATAGGTATAGAAAATTGACCTTGGATGCAGTTTTTCAGGGATGATTTTCTCGAAATAGAGACTTTGAGACCTGTTGTCTGGCATTTTTGTCCTCTGAAATGTTAAAAAACGGAGGTATTCGTGTTTTTTTGCCACAAGTCGGCAAAAAGTTGTTCCTTTGCACCCGAAAAACAGGAAAACAGAGAAAAACGTTATTTGAATCATATTAAAACAGAGTTATATGGGAGCATTCGGTATATTCGTGTTTGTTTTGACATTTGCATACGTCATATATTATGCAGTGGTTATCTTCCTTGACCTCACCCACAAGGAGAAGAAGAGCGATGATGTTATGGACATCGACGTTGAGGACCTCTCCGCCATTCCTGACGAGCCGCCGACGGACGTTGTGGAGACCGAGGACGGAGGCTATTTCATCAGGAAGGATGCTGCACAGCAAGACGCTGACGACAGCTACGACGAGGATGAGGACGGCTTTGGGAACGGTTTTGGCGACAATGGAGAAGCTGAAAGAGGTGCAGAGGAAGCAGAAACAGCTGCTGAAGGCGCAGAAGAAACAGACGGAACAGGCGAAACCGACGGTACAAATGGTACTGGCGGTGATTATGATGCAGCAGGAGCAGAGGACAATGGCACTGCTGGAGAGCGGAATGACGCTGCAGCCGGAGACGCTGCTGGTGAGGACGCTGCCGGAGGCGGCGGACAGGAAAGACCTTTAGGCACAGGCGCGGAGGTCATAGAGATGCTTAAACAGGAGATGCGTCCTGTGCCTGTTACCGCCGAGGTGGAGATTGACGCAGAGAGTTTTGCGCAGCTCATTGTCAGCGGAGGCATCACCCCTGCCGGGGAGCAGATTATTAGTAACCCAATAAGACTGTGATATGCGGACACACCTTATTATATATAAGAGGCTGCTGGCGGCGTTGCTGCTGCTTATGGTTGGCGCAGGAGTGAGCGCAGACACCCTGGTTGACGGTGGGGCTGTGGACTACAATATGGGAGCGGAGGGCTTGTATAATATGACCGAATTTGTGCTGGTTATGATGCACTATGTTACGATGATTTTGTATTGTATTGCCTCCCTCACCGCCCTGACCAACGCCTTGCAGATTTACATCAAGATGAACAATCAGGAGGGAGACCTGTCGAAGAGCATACTGATGTGCGTCGGCTCCTGTCTGTTTTTGACTATCGCCACTTTCGTGCTGCCCGGATTCTTCGGCGTGGAGCAGTCGGGAAGCATATTGTTCAGCTGGTAAGACATTGGAGAGACACTGCCAAGGGCTTCGGCCCGACTATGATACTTGTTTCTATTATGTATGTTATTTATCGTTTTTTGTTCTATCAGTTATCGTTTTTTTATCTATCAAGTAATTAAATAACTTTATAAACAACAAAAAATGAAGAGTTTAAAAGACTTTGTGAAAGGAAGCTGCAAGACTGTTTGCGGCAAGTTGAGAGGAAGCAGCGCATCGCGCATCCTTATGATTTGTGTTATGATGCTGGCAACAGCCACTATGGCCTACGCTGACAGCGGTGCCGGTTATGAGGCAGGAAAGAACGCCATCAGCGAGGCATCGGAGCAGATTGCCCAGTATGTGCCTATCGCCACCAAGCTCTGCTATGCCATTGCCGGTGTTGTGGCCATCGTGGGAGCCATCAGTGTTTATGTGAAGATGAACAACGAGGATCAGGATGTCAAGAAGAGCATTATGATGATTATCGGAGCCTGTGTGTTCCTCATCGCCGCTGCCCAGGCCCTGCCGTTGTTCTTCGGAATTGAGGACGGAGTAATCACCGGATTCTGATGACTAAGGACGTGGAACAAGAGTACCCGGTATTCAAGGGGTTGCAAAGACCCCTTGAATTCTTGGGTCTCCGCGGCCGCTACATCTATTGGGCGGCTGCCACGGCAGGCGGCGGCATCCTGTCGTTTATCATCGCATACGCCGTTTTCGGCTTCATCGTCGGGCTTGTCGTCCTCACCGCCATTGCCGCTGTGGGCATCACTATGATTATGATTAAGCAGCACAAAGGCTTGCATACCAAGAAGATTTGGAAAGGACTCTATATCTACAAAAGGAGAGGAAGCCTGTGATAATGGAGTTGAGATTTGAGATTTGAATATGGAGAGCGAAGAATGAAAGGAAATAAATTGAGAGGAAAGAGAATGAGAGGAAAAGGAGAATGAAAGGAAGAGACAGGAGGGGATGATGTTGAGGAGGAAAGACAGATTGAACGAACATATTAAAATATAGAGTTATGACCATTACAGTTATTTTGATTTTCATTGCCATTTTGGTTGGGATGGGCATATCTGTGTGGGCTTTCGGCACTGGAGGCAAGAAAGCCGATGTTTTCAAGGACATATATTTTTCTGTTGAGGATGTTGACGGTATCGGCATTGTGTACACCAAGAGCGGTGACTACAGTGCCGTTTTGGAGATTGACAACCCAGTGCAGAAATATTCCGCCGACACAGACAGCTATTATGGCTATGCGCAGCTCTTCACCGCTCTTTGCCAGTGTCTTGGCGAGGGTTATGCCTTGCACAAGCAGGACATCTTTGAGAGAAGGAGCTTTGACCCCAAGGAGCATGTTGACGGCAGCGAGAGCTACCTCACAGGCTCTTATTTCCGTTTTTTCACCGGGCGCAGGTACACGGAGGCACGCACCTATTTGTGTGTGACGCAGGAGAACAGGAAGAGCAGGCTTTTCAGTTATGATGAAAAGAAATGGAAGGAGTTCCTGCTCAAATTAAGCAAGGTCGAGGACCTGTTGCGTGATGCCGGTGTGAGGGCCAGGTTCTTGCAGGGAGCCGAGTGCAGGGATTATGTTGACAGGTTTTTCGCCATGAATTTCAGCGGCAACCACCCCTCAGTGAGCAATTTCAAGGTTGACGGCGAGGAGATTGGTATGGGAGACAGGCACTGCAAGGTGTACAGCCTCGTGGACGTTGACAACATCAACTTGCCCAATGTCTTGCGCCCCTATATCGACATGACCGTGAACAACAGCGTCATGCCCGTTGACATAGTGAGCGCCATAGACCGCATCCCCGGTGCGGAGACCGTGGTTTACAACCAGGTCATTTTCATGCCCAACCAGAAGAAAGAGCTGGGAATATTAGACAAGAAGAAGAACAGGCACAGCTCCCTCCCCTCACCCAGCAATTTATTGGCTGTTGAGGACATTAAAAAAGTCCAGGACATCATCGCCAGAGAGAACAAGCAGCTTGTGTATGCCCATTTCAATTTGGTCGTCGCCACCGGCAAGGGCGGCGACCTCTCGAAGATTACCAACTACCTTGAGAACTCTTTCAGCAAGATTGGCGTGCAGATTTCGAGGCGTGCCTACAACCAGCTGGAGCTTTTCCTCGCCAGCTTCCCTGGCAACTGCTCGCGCTTGAACCCCGACTATGACAGGTTCTTGACGTTGAGCGATGCCGCCTTATGCCTGATGTATAAGGAGAGGCAGCCCCACAGCGAGGACACCCCGGTGAAGTTTTTCTATACCGACAGGCAGGGTGTTCCTATGGCCATAGACATCACCGGCAAGGAGGGCAAGGTGAAAATGACCGATAACTCCAACTATTTCTGTCTGGGGCCCAGCGGCAGCGGCAAGAGCTATTTTATGAACACCGTTATGCGGCAGTATTATGAGCAAGGCACTGACGTTGTCATCGTGGACACCGGCAACAGCTATGAACTGTTGTGCAGCATCTGCGGCGGGGCATATATCACCTACAGCAAGGAGAAACCCATATCTATGAACCCCTTCAAGGTCACCGAGCAGGAGTACAAGTTGAACTTTGATGAGAAGAAAGGGTTTGTGAGGAATCTCATTTTCCTGATTCTTTTGGGAAATAAGCAACCCACCAAGGTTCAGGACACTATCATCAACAAGGTCATCTACGAGTATTATGAGGAATATTTTCACCCTTTCGAGGGCTTCACAGAGAGGCGCAGGGATGAGCTGCGCAAGCTCATCAAGCTCCTTGACAGCCGCACTGACGGCTATGACAAGTTTGAGAGGGAGCAGCAGGAGAAGTTCAGGAGAGAGCAGGAAGAGCAGGAGCGACAGGGAGAGGCAGACAAGGATGCCGCCACTGAAGAGACAGAGGCGCAGAGCAAGGATGCAGACACCTCCGCCGCTGACGGCAGGGAGAAGAGAGAGAGGAACATGCACAGGATTGAGAAGCTGCGCAACCTCGCCAATGACTCCGCCGCCTGTGAGGGAGAGCGCAATGCCGCCGAGATTATCATCAAGCGGCTTATGCCAGAGGTTATGAGAGACCGCTACCTCATCGAGGTTGACCAGAGGATAGACAGGATGGAAGAGCGCAGGCGCAACATCAAGGTGACCGAGCTTTCCTTCAACTCTTTCTATGAGTTCTCTTTGGAGCGCATCCCCCAGATTATGCAGGAGATGTTTTTGGACAGCAGCAAGTTTGATGTCAACGAGTATGCCGCCGTCCTCTCCACTTTCTACAAGGGAGGCGAGTATGAGGAGACCCTGAACAACGACATGGACGGCTCACTCTTCGACGAGCGTTTCATCGTCTTCGAGTTGGACCAGATTAAGGACAACAAGACACTCGCCCCTATCGTCATTCTGATTATTATGGACGTGTTCACCCAGAAGATGCGCATCAAGAAGAACCGCAAGACCCTGGTTATCGAGGAAGCGTGGAAAGCCATTGCCACCCCCACTATGGCAGAGTACATCAAGTATCTGTACAAGACAGCGAGGAAGCACTGGGCATCCGTGGGCGTTGTAACCCAGGAGTTGCAGGACATCACCGGCAATGAGATTGTCAAGGATGCCATTATCAACAACTCCGGAGTGTTCTTTTTGCTTGACCAGAGCAAGTTCAAGGACAAGTTCGACAGCATCGCCGAGACCCTTGCGCTGACAGACATCGACAGGAAGAAGATTTTCACTATTAACAGGCTTGACAACAAGGAGGGCAGGAACCAGTTCAATGAGGTGTTCATCAAGAGGGGCAGCAACGGCGACGTCTATGGTGTGGAGGAGCCCAAGGAGTGTTATATGTCGAGCACCACCGAGAAGATCGAGAAGGAAGCCCTGAAGATGTACAGGGAGCAGCTTGCCACCGACTATCAGCACGCCATTGCCGCCTACTGTCGAGACTGGGAGCGCAGCGGCATACAGAAGCCCATAGAGTTCGCCCAGAGGGTGAAGAAAGCCGGGAGGGTGCTGAACCTGCCCGAGAGAAGAGGATGAGAAACCATAAGAGACGAGAGCTATGAAGAGAAAGATTACCATACTTGCGCTGCTGATGACTGCCGTTATGCCTATGAGAGCCGCCTATTACAGCATCAATATCGACTATGAGACCGCCGCCGCCATGGTCGCCGCCTACAATGCCGAGGGGGCTATGGAGTTTATGGGAGAGGAAAGCACCTCCACTGTCAAGGACCATTATGAACAGGCCGAGCTTGCCGCCGCCGGTATTTTCTTGACCAAGTATATGGACAGGAAGTACCTTATGGACGCTGGCATTATGGGCAGTGCGCAGGAGAACGCCTATTACAAGCGTGTTTACAGGATAGTGAGCCAGGGCATCCTGCCCAAGACCTGGGAGGTTGCCAAGCTGATGCTGGAGTATCCCGACAGGGCGTTTCACTGGGTTCCATTCCTTATCAAGACCTGCGAGGACACCAAGGCATTGTGCGTGCAGTTTGAGAGCATTGTCAGCAACGGCTCATTGGGTTTCGGGGATTTGCCTTTTTTGAGCGTCAAGGAGACCGTGAGGAATATTTTCGACTCCGGAAGACTTGGAGGCACAGACTGGCAGGAGCAGCTCACGAGCCTCGTAACAGGTGTCTCCGACATCACGGAAGAGGACCTGCAGGGAGACTTGGACGGCATCGTGAGTGCCGGTGCCTCCATCCTCACAGGAGCCGATGCCAGCGCATTGGACGGCAGCTCTGTGGAGAAGGCTTTCGGAGGCACGGCGCAGAGCATTTTGCAGATGATTGGCACTGCCGGAACAGACATCGACGGCTTGTTAGGCGGAGTGCAAGGACTCTCGTTGTTTCAGGGAAGCGCCACCACAGCCCTTGCCAACCTCTTCGATGTCGAGGGCTATGACATTGAGGACTACCTCTCCGACTATTCCGGTGAGACCACGGGAAAGTACTACACCCAGATTTACTATATCTACTACAAGAAAAAGACCAGGTTAGGCTACAGCAAGAAGAGAGTGTACACCGAGGTCTATGACAGCTACGACATGGACCTGAACACCTTTCTGGCAAAGATGAACGCCAAGCTCGACGAGTACAACCATTCCTACGATGACAAGAGCACCAGCAGGACCTATTATTTAGGCTCCAAGAGCAAGAGGTACTATGAGGCGACAGACGCTAACAAGGTGAAGTCCGTCTCCGCCGTCACATATACCGTCAGCTGTGATGACGGACAGGAGCTTGGCGAGGGCAGCACCTCGTGGAAAGAGGACGGCGACCAGGGAGACGAGCTTGATGAGCAGAGCAAGGAGTTCGCCATGCAGACCACCCTTAGCGGCGGCAGTGAGGAGATGTCGGAGTTGGAGGCTTTGGCTGCCGAGAAGCAGCAAGCGCTCACCGATATAAAGAGCAGGATTGAGGTGTTGGAGGCAGAGCAGAAAGTCGTGGCGGGCAATATGACAGGAGGCTATGACGCAGAGCTTATGAGCCGTTACCAGGAGCTGGAAAAAGAGATTAAGGAGCTCAAGAGCCAGCTTGCCGTGGCACAATCAGAGTATGAACAGACAGCAGCCGCTTTGGAAGAGGCCAGGGCAGAGTACGGTGATGAGACCGATGAGGTTACACGCATCCCCAGCATTATGCACGACTTGGAGACCGCCTACCATATCTCGTGGACAGACGAGGGCAGCTGGGAGGACTTTACGTTTGTCAGGCACGGCACTGTCAGCGGCATTGACGGAACGGTTACGTTCCGGGCAGAGTTGAGTTTGCAGAGAACCCCTTCCTATTTTTGGGGCATCAGGTATCACAGAGCCATACTGCAGGTTGACTGGAAGCTCACCGCCGAGTACAGCTATGAGAATGTCGTGGAGGTGATGACCTTAGACGCGGACTTGACTGCCGAAGCCAAGGCAAAGAAGATAAACAAGAAACTGTCGGAGATTGCCGAGGACTATCCTGACTGCAAAGTAACAGCAGAGTACAAGCATTCCAAGGAAGTCGAGGATGTGGATGGTGATGACACACCCCACCTGCTGTGGGCAGCGGACAGGCTCGCCATTGCCAGGGAAGTGGAATCACGGCTTGTCGCCATTTACACCAAGCTGGCGATGCTGGAGAAGTATATCGAGAGCAGCAAGACCTTGAAGAGCTATGTGTTCGACAAGGTTATGGGCGGCATCGACAAGAGCAAGCGGAAGAGCATAGGCAAGGAAGCCCTGGAGAGGTGGAAAGAGAGTGCCTTGAGTTCCCAATGGAGCAAGGAGAGTGAGAATAATCAGAAATCAAAAATTAGAAATCAATAACCACTAAACTGTAAGAAATATGAGAGTGATGACAGAGAGGCGCAGGAGAAGGATGCGCGGCTACAGACTCCTTATGGAGTATCTGACGATATTGGTATTAATCAACTTGACGCTTTTGGCGATTGCGACGATACTGTCGTATTATCTTGTCAGGGCGTGCATTTAAGGAACAGTTATGAAGAAGAGAAAAGGAATTGTGTGGGGCAAGGCATTGAAAGCCGCCCTGTTGAGTGTGCTGTTGTTCGCCCCCGGCATTGCCAGGGCCCAGTATGACTTTGACGTGGAGACCGTGGAGGCGATGATTAGAGACCACAAGCGCATAAGGAGCGTGTTGATGGCCAGGGATGGTGTTGAGCAAGCCAATGCCTTGTTACATCAGTACAGCAAGAAAGCTGCCGATGAGCATTATGAGATAAATTTAGAGCTTGACAAGTTCACCAGGCTTTTTGACGTCATCGATGTCATCGTCACAGGCACTGCCACCGTCTATAACGCCAGCAACGCCTACTCCGATGTCAAGGAACGCCTCGGACAGTATGAGACATTGTTAGAGAAATACAAGGAGAAGCTGCTGGAGAAAGGCAACATACAGCGCGGCGACACATTGATACTCACCACGGCGGAGAAAGCCATAGAGAGCATCTACGCCGACGGCAAGAACATCTACACATCATTGACAGCCCTCATAGCCTACGGCAGCGGCAAGGTTCCCTGCAACACGTCAGACCTGTTGCGTGTCATCCACGACATCGACGTGAGCCTTGACGACATCAGCAAGAGCGTCAACAAGGCCTACCTCACCACCAGCCGCTATATAGACACACGCCTGGGCTTTTACAAGAGGGAGGTGTACAGCCGCAGAGGGCGCAAGGTGATAGGCAGCGAGGCTATGAGCAGGTGGAAGGCAAGCACAAAGAGCGCAGCCGGGCAGTGAGGAAATCAGAATGAATATCCCATACGACAATACAGGAATATGACAATACTTGAATACTGCAATAAGCGAATAAAGGAATACAAAAATAACAGCATACGGAAATACGGTAATATAGAAATACAGCAATATATCAATATTGCAATACAAAAATACAAGAATATGAAAATACAAGAATACGAACACATAAAAAGGAAATTATGAAAACACAGAGAAAGACCACTGCGGCGGTGATGATGACCGCCATACTGTTGTCGCCTGTCGCTGCCACGGCACAGGAAGTAACCTACAATCACGATGAGAGTGTTATGAACCAATGCACCATACAGGAGACAGGCTCCGGGAGCTTCACTCCCGACTTCTACTATGATGCCTTGCATAAGGACTACCGCAACTGGGCATCAACAGAGAACAAGCTCGCCATAAGGACTATGACCGCCGCCTATATGAAAGTGCAGGAACCCTACGCCGAGGCCATTGAGGAAGATTTAAAGGAGAGAGCCAAGACAGAGGCGTTGAACCTTACGGACAGGGAGGCTGACGCTGCGTGGCTGCTGGAGTCAGGCAAGGTCACCGAGGCTCTGAACACCTTCAAGACAGACATTGAGAAGATCACCCTCTGCGGCGGAAGCACGGAGACCTACGAGAAATATGTGGAGCAGTACAATATGCTTATGAGCGGTGTGAACTATCTTCGCTCTTCATACTGCCCCAATGCACAGAGGCAGGAGCAGTACATCGCCATTTATCAGGACGCAAAGAAGAGAGACAGGAAGCTCCGGAGCCTCCTTGCCAGCTTCAAGAGGCGTTTGGGCATCGAGTGGACCGAGGGCGACGTGAGCAGGAAGAGCGGCGTGGTGAGAGAGAACAGTGAGAGAGGCATCGCAAGGTGGAAGATTGCCGCCACAGGGGCATCATCGAAATAAACGGACATACTATGGCAGACACAGACAACACATCAGCTATCACAGACCTCGTCTCCGATGAGGTTTTAGACTTTATGGGCGTAGGCTTTATGGAGGAAGAGATTGACGACGTGATATTTCAGACCAACCAGTTTTTGCTGAACGCCGACTTCATCGGCTCCAGCGGCCCTTTCTGGTGGATTTTACAGATGAGCATGTGCCTGGCGGCCCTCTTCGCGATCATAATGGCTGCCGGCATGACCTACAAGATGCAGGTTCGCCACGAGCCACTTGACGTATTGAAGATATTGAGGGTCTTAGGCGTGTCAATGATAATGATGTTCTGGTATCCCCCCTCGACGACAGGCATCGGTCCGCAGAGCATCAGCGGCAGTTTCTTGAGCATATTGGCATATATCCCCAACTGTATCGGCAGCTACACCAATTCCTTGTATGAGACAGAGGCGGCGCAGGTGCAGGAGAGGTATGACGAGGTAGTGCCGTACATCAAGCAGCTGTGCGACAGTGTGACGGCGAAGAAAGAAGAGTACAGCTTCCTTTTGGAGAAGCTCAAGAACACCGATGACACCGCCCTTGACATAGGCACTGCCGACGATATGAAAGAGCAGGAAGCAGAGATTACCAAGCAATATGCCAAGGTGGTGACCGCAGGAGCCATTGTGTTTTTAGACAAGATACTTATGTTCCTTGCTTTGGTGGTGTACCGCATAGGCTGGTGGGCCACGATGTACTGTCAGCAGATATTGTTGGGTATGCTGACCATTTTCGGTCCTATCCAATGGGCATTCTCATTGCTTCCTAAGTGGGAGGGAAGCTGGGCAAAGTGGCTGACACGATACCTCACAGTGCATTTCTACGGGGCAATGTTATATTTCGTGGGCTTCTATGTGCTATTGCTTTTCGACATCGTGTTGAGTGTGCAATATGAGGACTTGAAGGCAGCCACCGATGTAGGCACGTCAGTAACCGAGTACATCAGCAATGCCTTCTTCTCATCGGGCTATATGCTTGTGGCCAGCATTGTGGCATTGAAATGCCTGAACCTCGTTCCAGACCTTGCCGCCTGGATGATTCCGGAGGGAGACACAGCATTCTCCACTCGCAACTTCGGCGAGGGCATAGCGGCACAGGCAAAGGCAAGTGCGACAGGAATGGTAGGAAGTGTGCTACGGTAACAGCGCAGCAGCACTTTGGCAGACAACAGACAAACGACAATCGGGTAAGAGAGGACGCTCTCCTACCCGATTGTTTCGTAAATGAATGAGAATGTATGCTTTAACTATCTGTTGTATGTACTATATTTTATGCGTATTTTGTATAAAAGCACGAAAAATAATGTACAAAACACAAAAAAAATATGTTTTTGGATTGTATGTCGCAATTTTTATGTACTTTTGCAAAAGAATAAAATCAAATAATGAAACCATTAATAAAAAGTATAAGAATATGAAGAAGATTTTTGTTATTATGTCATTCGCTCTCATTGGATGTGCGGGCAATGGAAATGGTTCAAAAGAGAACCTTGTGAAAGAAAAAGTAGAGTCCTATGTAAAAGCAGAAAAAGAGAATTTCGGCAAGGCTTTGAAGACAGAAGCTATTAAAGTAGAATTCTTAAGTTTTTCTACGGACACGCTTTCTTTTGAAGAGGCAAAAGCAGTAATCAAAGCAAAGGATGACACCTTAGCCGCCCACACGAGGGATGTTTTTGGAGTCCAGACGCTTGATTTTGGATATGAAACGTATAAGACAGAAGACAAAGTAAGAGAATTTGTGCAAAACGGAACTGGCGACATCTGTTTCATACGTGCTAATACAAAATATAGTTTCTTCAATCCAATAGTCAATAGGAAAATAACATTAGACGAGACATATTACCTTGATAAAGATTTAAAAATCATTGGCAAAGACCAAAATAGTATGGAGACAGACTACGAATAGTTGTAGAATCTAAAATCTTGTATTATGAAAAAGAGTATTGTTCTATCAATAGTAATGACCATATCATTATTATGCAATGCACAAATAATCAAAGGCGAGTGGGATAAAGCCACCAATGTGTACAGAAATTATGGCTATGGCATTATTTGGGCTTTCGGAACTCTTGACTGGCAAGAAAAGGAATGTACGACACAAAGTATGTTATTTCTTGCTACTGTTCCTGAATACTTTATAAGTGTCAA
>Ga0065709_1029478_pt1 | contig 19485 bp, 17 predicted proteins | sample Hoacrofraction14_2_FD_59096 | JGI IMG/M metagenome (GOLD analysis project Ga0065709, IMG submission 59096) | Hoatzin crop microbial communities from Cojedes, Venezuela, sample from fiber fraction 14 v1 | ecosystem: Host-associated > Birds > Digestive system > Esophagus > Crop | place: Venezuela...
GACCCGAAGCGCCTGCTCATCGGCGACGACGAGCACGGATGGGACGACGAGGGCGTGTTCAACCTGGAAGGCGGCTGCTACGCCAAGGTGATCAATCTGGACAAGGAGAGCGAGCCCGACATCTACAACGCCATCAAGCGCAACGCCCTGCTCGAGAATGTTACCGTTGACGACAACGGCAAGATAGACTTCGCCGACAAGAGCGTCACCGAGAACACCCGCGTGAGCTACCCCATAGAGCACATCGAGAAGATTGCAAAGAAGGTGAACGGCAAGAGCGCCGGCCCCGACGCAAAGAACGTCATCTTCCTCTCTGCCGACGCATTCGGCGTGCTGCCCCCGGTAAGCATCCTGACTCCCGAGCAGACCAAATACTACTTCCTCAGCGGCTTCACCGCAAAGCTGGCTGGCACGGAGCGCGGCATCACCGAGCCTACGCCCACCTTCTCCGCCTGCTTCGGACAGGCATTCCTGGAGCTTCACCCGACGAAATACGCCGAGGAGCTGGTAAAGAAAATGGAGAAGAGCGGCGCCAAGGCATACCTCGTGAACACGGGCTGGAACGGCACCGGCAAGCGCATCTCCATCAAGGACACGCGTGGCATCATAGACGCCATCCTGGGCGGTGCTATCCTGAAGGCTCCCACGAAGAAGATTCCTTACTTCAACTTCGAGGTGCCCACCGAGCTTGAAGGCGTTGCCACCGAGATTCTCGACCCGCGCGACACCTATGCCAACGCTGCCGACTGGGACGAGAAGGCCAAGGATTTGGCTGCCCGTTTCATCAAGAACTTCAAGAAGTACGAGGGCAACGAGGCTGGCAAGGCACTCGTAGCCGCTGGCCCGCAACTCTAAGCGTCTGACCCTCAACTTGTAAATAAAACAGCGGTGGGGAGCGTCCGTTCCGGATGTTCCCCACCGATTTTTTGTGCCAGTGCGTCAAGTTGCGACCCTTTTCCGCCGCAAACCGTAACTCGCTGTGGCTGAGCTGCTAATCTCCGTCGTCAGCAGCCTCCGGGAATCACCGTGGTCGTTCCCGGGAACCACCATTGTCGGAGTCAGGAACCACCATTGTCGTTCCCGGAAACCATCGTGGTGGGAGTTTTGGGCTTCAAAAGGGGCGATTTTGCTAAGTCGAGGTGGCAAAAATGAGAAAACACTTGATTTATGTCAAGAAAGTGTAGGATAGACAATGTTTTTTCTTGATTTGCTTGCGGAATAAGTGTAAAATCGCTACCTTTGCATTGCATTCGAGAGAATGTTTCTGTTATTCATTAGGTTAGTAGTTAATAGATTTAAGGTAAAGATTATGTTATTAGATTTTCAAACGGTCGTGTTGGTGGCCGTAGCGGTGCTTACGTTATTTAGCATCATTACGCTAAAGCACATCAACATCCGTTAGAAGGAGCGCGGGGTGAGTGATTCATACCGCGCTGCTTTTTTTATGTGGGTCTGACCTTTTTGCACTCTACACGCTCAGCCAGTCGAGGTAGTTTTCGGGCGTTACCACTTTCAGTTCGTCGGCTCCGTAGGCCGTTTTGAATGCGTTTGGCAGCGTGGCTCCGGCTTTCTTGGGGTTCCATTTGAACTCTGTGGGCGCGAACACTCCGTTTCGCTCTTCCACATAGTCTATTTCCTGTTGCTGCGCTGTTCGCCAGAAGTAGGCGAAGCAGTGGTTGCCGTGGTATTGGTTGTACTTCATTCGTTCTCCTACGATGAAGTTTTCCCATAGGGCGCCCGCGTCTTGCCGGGCGGAGAGGGGTGCGAAGTTTTGTATGACGGCGTTTCTTATTCCGTTGTCGTAGAAATAGACTTTTTTTGCTTTCTTCAGTTCGTTTCTCAGGTTTCGTCTCAGCCCGCTCAGCCGGAAGACGACGTAGCATTTTTCGAGCAGGTCGATGTATTTCTCTACGGTTTTGTTGTCTGTCCCTATCAGTTTTGCTATTTCGTTGTATGATACGAGGCTACCCACTTGGAAGGCGAGTGCTTTGAGGAGTTTGTCGAGCAGCACTGGGCGGCGTATGTCGTCGGTTTTCAGGAGGTCTTTGTAGAGGTAGCTTCCCGAGAGTTCCAGTATGTCGGTCTCGGCATCGGTGGGGTGCTCCACGATGTAGGGGTAGGACCCGAATATGAGGCGTTGCTGAAGGGTCTCGCGCGTTTCGACGAGTCCTTTTGCGTGATATATTTCGGCGGTGGAGAGTGGGTAGAGGTGCATCTCGTATTTTCGGCCTGTGAGTGGCTCGGCGAGTTTGTCTTGCAGGTCGAACGACGATGAGCCTGTAACGAGCAGTTGCACGTCGGGATAGTCGTCGATGATGCGTTTGAGGGTCATGCCGATGTCTGGCACTTGCTGCGCCTCGTCGATGACAATCAGTTTGTTGTCGCCCACAAGCCTTTTCAGGTTGGCGGTGCTGGTGTCTGTGAGTGCGGCTTTCACTTCGGGCCTGTCGCAGTTGAGCATCAGCTGTTTATGGTCGATGCCGCTGCTTATTTGCCGCATGAGCGTGCTTTTGCCCACCTGTCTTGCCCCGGTTACGATGATGGCTTTGCCTTGCCAAAGTCGCTCTTCTATCCGTTTTTGTAGTTCTCTTGCTATCATAATTGACCTTTTTCGGTTGCAAAGATACAAAATTTTGGGATTACAATCCCAAAATTCCATGTAATTTTTGGGATTACGATCCCAAATCTTTTGTTTGTGGGGGGTGGGGTGGCGGTGCGAGTAGTTGCGACGGATGTGGGTGGAATGCACGGATTTGTGAGGGTCGTAGTCGCAAAAAAGTTTAAAAATGTGCGTTAAAAAACATATTTTGCTTAATAAACGTCGGAAAAAGGCAAGGTTTTGAATATTTTGGATTATCTTTGCACCAAATTTTGCGCAAATGAATAGAAAACTGCTCACGATAAGCGCGGCGATGCTCGTGGCTGTGGCGGCGGTCTCCTCGTGCCTTGGCGACGACGATACCACGACCTACGACGAGGCTGGCATCACCGCCTTCACGATGGGAACGCTGAAACGCACGCTGCACACGACCTCTTCGTCGGGTGCCGACTCTACCTATACAGGCTCGGTTACCGGTTCGAGCTATTATTTCTACATAGACCAGGTGAACGGGCTGATCTATAACCCCGACTCGCTTCCGGTGAACACGAACGTGAAGCGCTGTGTGGTGACGATTACCACGGCCAAATCGAGCGTGGTGGCCATCAAGAGCCTCACTTCCGACTCGCTCTTCAGTTATTCCTCGACGGACTCTATCGACTTTTCGCACCCACGGACGCTGCGCGTGATTAGCACGAGCGGCAACAACTATCGCGACTATACGGTGAAGGTGAACGTGCATAAGGAGTATGCCGACACGTTCAGCTGGTCGAGGCTGGCCAACCAGCAGGCGCTGGCGGAGATGCAGCAGATGAGGGCGGTGGCTCTGGGAGGGAAGAAATACGTGCTTGGCCTTGTCGGCGGCGTAACGCGGATAATGCGCACCACGACGGGCAGCGACTGGGCCGAGGTTTCGACGAACGTGGCGTTGGCTACGACGGACGTGGTGGAGCATGGCGGCCGGCTGTTTGCGCTTTCCGGTGGGCAGCTCTACTGTTCTGCTGACGCGGCCAACTGGAGCGTCGTGGCTACGAATATGGCCATCGACAGGCTGATGGCCGGCGGCACGAATGCGATTTACGGCATGGCCTACGGACTGATGTATCGCTCTGAGGACGAGGGACTAACGTGGACGGCCGAGCAGCTGGAGGACGCTGCGCAGATGTTGCCCACGGAGGAGACGGCGTATGCGGTGCTACCGCTCGAGACCAACGATTCCACGGAGTCGGTGGTGATAGCCGGTAGCCGCTCGGCATCGGTTTACGCGGCCGATACGATGGGCGTGGTATGGCGCAAGTTGGTGGAATACGGCAGCGGCGGACGGAGTGCGTCGTGGGAGCAGTTGACCACGGTGCCCGACTACAATTTCTACCTCATGCCGCGTCTGGAGCATCTGACGCTGGTGAACTACGACGACGGCTTGCTGGCGTTCGGTGGCAACGGCATCGGCGGCTCGCAGGAGAAGGCTTTCTCGCGGATCTGGCGCAGCGTTAACGGCGGCCTGACGTGGAAGCCGGCAAAGAACTATGCGTTCCCTTCGGGCTTCTCTAGCAGCGAGACCTCGTTTGCCGCCCTGAGTGACGACAGCGGCAACCTCTGGATATTCTGCGGCGGCAGCGGCCAAGTGTGGCGTGGCCACCTCAACCGACTTGGATGGGACGACAGCCCCACGGTGTTCACCGAATAAGTCCGAGCAACAGCGATGAGACGCGCCGCACTGTATATATATATAATAATAGGTATAGCCATGGCCATGCCTGCCCGTGCGCAAGACGAGCCGGAGTATCGCATGGAGATTGGCGCGGGCGCGGGGCTGATGAACTATCTGGGCGACTTCAACAGCAGCCTGACGAAATGCCATCAGCCGATGGCTTCGCTCGTGGCGCGATACAAGTTCAACGTCAGGCAGTGCCTGCAGATGAACGTCAGCTACGGCAAGATGAAGGGGTCGTCCGACGGCGACGCGACGTGGTATCCGGCCACTCCTTCGGGCGAAATGCCGCTGAGTCGGCTGACGGACTATCGGTTCGACAACAGTCTGGTGGACATCGGCCTGCGTTACGAACTGAACTTCTGGGCCTACGGCACTGGTCAGGAGTATCGCGGTGCAAAGCGTCTGGCGCCATACATCGCCTTCGGACTGGGAGCCACGGTGTGCAGCGGTGCCGGCGTTACGGGCAACCTGCCGCTGGCTGTCGGAGTGAAATACAAACTGAAGCAGCGCGTCAACCTCGGACTGGAGTGGGCAATGCACTTCACGCTGAGCGACGAGCTGGACGGACAGAAAGACCCTTACGGCATACGGAGCAGCGGTCTGTTTAAGAACACCGACTGCTACAGCCGCCTGCAACTGTCGGTAACATACGAATTTATGGCAAAATGCAAAACCTGTCACAACAATGATGAATAGCCAACTCGACATAAACCGCATACCGCGGCACATAGCCATCATCATGGATGGCAACGGCAGATGGGCCGCCGAGCGCGGAAAACCACGCAACTTCGGGCATCAGGCCGGAGTGGATGCCGTGCGCACCATCACGTCGGAGTGCGTGAGGCTCGGCGTGGAGTATCTGACGCTCTACACCTTCTCCACCGAAAACTGGAACCGCCCGGCCGACGAGGTGTCGGCACTGATGGGGCTGGTGCTCACTTCGCTGGAGGACGAGATTTTCATGAAGAACAACGTGCGCTTCAGAGTGGTGGGCGACGTGGCACGCCTGCCCGAGGCTGTGCGCCAGAAACTGCGCGAGACCGAGGAACACACGGCGCACAACTCGAAGATGACCATGGTAATCGCACTGAGCTACTCGTCGCGATGGGAAATCACCGAGGCAGCGCGACAGATAGCCGTGGAGGTGGCCGAGGGCAAGCTCAAGGCCGACGAGATAACCGACGAGACGGTGGCAGCACACCTGACCACCAACTTCATGCCCGACCCCGAACTGCTCATCCGCACGGGCGGCGAGTTGCGCATCTCCAACTATCTGCTTTGGCAGATTGCCTACTCGGAACTCTATTTCACCGACACCTACTGGCCCGACTTCGACGAGGCCGAGCTTCACAAGGCCATCGCCAGCTATCAGAGCCGCCAGCGCAGGTTCGGCAAGACCGAGGCACAGGTGGAGCAGGAGACGGGCAACGAGGGCTGAGACCATAGAGAAGAACAACAGACATGAGATATATTAAAAAGATAGTATTCTTGCTGACTCTGCTGATGGCCACGGCGGCCACCGCGCAGGAGTGGAAGGTGGAAAACCCCGACATCTCCTATGCTGGCACGCCACGCAAGTGCACCATCGGCGGCATTGCCGTGGAAGGGGTGGACAGCTACGAGGACTATGTGCTGGTAAGCCTCTCCAGCCTCACCGTGGGGCAGACCATCAGCGTGCCGGGCACCGAGATAACCAACGCCGTGAAGCGTTACTGGAAGCACGGCCTCTTCTCCGACGTGCGTATATCGGCCGACTCCATCGTGGGCTCCAACGTCTATCTGCGCATCCACCTCGGGCTCAGACCCCGCGTGAGCAGCGTGCGCTATTCGGGAGTGAAAAAATCGGAGCGTGAGGACCTGCAGGCCAAACTGGGCATCATGGAGGGCTCGCAAATCACGCCCAACATGATAGACCGCGCCAAACTCATCGCCAAGAAATACTTCGACGAGAAAGGATACAAGAACGCCGAGATAGCCATCTCGCAGCGCGACGACGTGGCGGAGAAGAACAAGGTGATACTCGACATCGACATCGACAAGAAGGAGAAGATGAAGGTGCGCAACATCATCATCGAAGGCAACGACCACCTCGCCACGAAGCGCATCAAGGGAACGCTCTTCGGCAAGGGCGCATTCAAGAAAATACACGAGGCAGGCAAACTCTCCTCGTTCCTAAAATCAAAGAAATTCACGCAGGAACGCTGGGAGACCGACCTCAACAATCTCGTGGACAAATACAACGAGATGGGCTATCGCGACATGAACATCCTGAAGGACAGCGTCTGGAACGTGGACCAGAAGCACGTCAACGTCTATGTGAAGATAGACGAAGGCCAGCAATACTACATCAGAAACATCACATGGGTGGGCAACACCGTCTATCCGAGCGACTATCTCGACCGACAGCTGCGGCTAGGAAAGGGAGACATCTACAACCAGAAGATGCTCGACAAACGACTCCGCGACGACGACGACGCCATAGGCAACCTATATTGGAACAACGGCTACCTCTTCTACAACCTCGACCCAGTGGAGGTGAACGTGGATGGCGACTCGATAGACCTCGAAATGCGCATCACCGAAAACCCACAGGCCTACATCAACAAAGTGCGCATCTACGGCAACAACCGTCTCTACGAGGAGGTGGTGCGTCGCGAGTTGCGCGTCAAGCCCGGCGACCTCTTCTCGAAAGACGCACTGATGCGTTCGGCACGCGAAATAGCGTCGATGGGCGCATTCGACCCAGAGAAAGTGAACCCCGACGTGCAGCCCAACGGCGAAGACAACACCGTGGACATCAACTGGATGCTCGAGCAGAAGTCGAACGACCAGGTGTCGTTCTCCCTCGGCTGGGGACAGACCGGTATCATCGGCAAGGTGGGACTGACGCTCAACAACTTCTCCATGCGCAACCTCTTCGGCAAGAACAAGATGAAGCGCGGACTGCTGCCCATCGGCGACGGCGAAATACTCTCGCTGAACTGGCAGACCAACGCCAACTACTACAACACGCTCTCGCTCAGTTACGCCAAGCCCTGGTTCGGCGGAAAACGACCCAACCAGCTGAACGTCGGCATCAGCTACACGAAGATGACCGGCGTGTCGTCGAGCTACTATAACAGTGGTTATATGAACAACTACTACAACTACCTCTACGGCTACAGCTCGGGCTACAACTACTACAACAGCTACGAAAACTATTACGACCCCGACCAATATGTCAAGATGCTCAGTGCGCAGATAGGATGGGGAATGCGACTGCGCTGGCCCGACGACTACTTCAACCTGTCGCTCTCGCTCGGCTACACGCGCTACATGCTGAAGAACTGGCAATATTTCCGTCTGCTCAACACCGGAAACAGCAACAACCTCAACCTGAACATCTCGCTCACGCGAACCTCCACCGACAACCCGCTCTTCCCGAGGCACGGCTCCGAGTTCCTCGCGTCGCTCAGCATCACGCCGCCTTGGTCGGCATTCGACAACAAAGACTATCAGAACTTGGCCACCGATGCCACGTCGTCAACCTACGACGCCGAGCGTCAGGAAAAGTACCGCTGGATAGAGTATCACAAGTGGAAACTCCGTTCGCGCACCTTCACCGCCCTGACAAACGGGCAGAAGTGCTTTGTGCTGATGACGCGTGTGGAGATGGGCATCCTCGGCCATTACAACAAATACAAGAAGTCGCCGTTTGAGACGTTCTACGTCGGTGGCGACGGCATGTCGGGATACTCCTACGGATACGCCGAGGAGACCATCGGACTGCGCGGCTACGAGAACGGTTCGCTCACGCCATACGGCTACGAGGGTTACGCCTACGACCGCTTCACGCTGGAGTTGCGTTACCCCTTCATGCTCGGCAACACCACCATCTACGGCCTCACGTTCCTAGAGGGTGGCAACGCCTGGACCGATGTGAAGAACTTCAACCCGTTCGACCTGAAGCGTTCGGCCGGTGTAGGTGTGCGCATCAACCTCCCGATGGTAGGTTTCATGGGCATCGACTGGGCATACGGCTTCGACAAGGTGTTCGAGTCGAGCAGCTACGGCGGCAGCCACTTCCACTTCGTTCTCGGACAAGAGTTTTAAAGTTGAAAGTTGAAAAGTGAAAGTTATCTAGTTCCTCCTATAGCAACCTATAAAGTCCTATAGCGACCTAAACTACCTATAAAAAAAGAAAAAAATGATGAAAAGACTGATGATTGCCCTGTGCATACTCTGCGGCACACTCACCGCCAATGCGCAGAAAATAGCTTTGCTGGACATGGACTACATACTGAAGAACATTCCGGCCTACGAGCGTGCCAACGAGCAGCTCAACCAAGTGTCGAAGAAGTGGCAGGCCGAGGTGGATGCCATCTCCACCGAAGCTACCACGCTCTACAAGAACTATCAGAACGAGGTGGTCTTCCTCTCTGCCGAGCAGAAGAAGGCACGCCAAGACGCTATCGTGGCCAAGGAGAAGGAGGCAGCCGACCTGAAGAAGAAGTATTTCGGGCCGCAAGGCGAGCTCTTCAAGAAGCGTCAGAGCTTGATGTCGCCCATCCAGGAGGAGATATACAATGCCGTGAAGGATGTCAGCGACCTGCGAGGCTACCAGTTGGTGCTCGACCGTGCCAGCGACGACGGCATCATCTTCGGCTCCCCCAAAATAGACATCAGCAACGAAGTGCTCCAAAAGTTGGGATACGCGAATTGATAATGAGGAGTGAGAATAGCCTTGGTAAAAAGGTTTCCTATACCATCCTATAGCAACCTATACCATCCTATGCCGTCCTATTCCATCCTATAGCACCCTATAAAGACCTATCCCATCCTATAGCAACCTATAAAATCCTAGAAAAAGATCAATAACAACAAAAAAAAGACAAGAAAAAAGATGAAAAAAATGTTTTTGATGCTGTTGATGTGCATGCCGCTGTCCGCCATGGCACAGAAGTTCGGCCACGTCAACGCACAGGAAATCGTGCAGGTAATGCCTGAGTACACCAAGGCAAAGGCCGAAATCGAGGCTCTGCAAAACCAGTATGAGGGCGACCTCAAGAGCATGCAGGAAGAACTGCAAAAGAAGGCCGAGGACTTCGAAAAGAACGAGGCCTCGCTGCCCGACAACATCAAGCAGCGCCGCCAGCAGGAGCTCCAGGAGATGTATCAGAAGATACAGCAGAGCGCACAAGACAACAGCCAGGCACTCCAGAAGGCTTCGGCCGAGAAGATGCAAGCCATCACCACCAAGGTGCTAGACGCCATCAAGTCGGTGGGCGAGGCCGGAGGCTACGTTTACATCATGGACATCGCCGGCGGCGTGCCGTACATCAGCACCACCCTCAGCACCGACGTAACCGCGCAAGTGAAGGCTAAACTCGGACTGAAGTAACCCATGCGCAACCTCCTCATAACGCTGCTCCTGCTGCTGCCGCTCACCATGGCAGCGCAGGAAAGCAGCGTCAACCAAAAGCCCATCAAGTTCGGCTACCTCTCCTACGAGACCGTACTCAAAGCCATGCCCGAATACGAGCAGGCGCAGCAGAGCATGGCCGATTTGAGGCAGAAATACGATGCCGAGGCGAAACGCGTGGAAGACGATTTCAACACGAAGTACGAGCAGTTCTTGGAGGGCCAAAAGAGTTTCCCCGAGACCATTCTGCGCAAGCGCCAGAACGAGCTACAGGAGATGATGGAGCGCAACGTGAAGTTCAAGAGCGAGGCACGCCAGCAACTCCGCCAAAACGAGGAGCAGGCCATGCAAGCCGTCCGCCAGAAACTCGACAACGCCATCAATCGCGTAGGGCAGGAGAAGGGTTACGCCTTCATACTAAACATCGACAACGGCGCAACGCCATTCGTCAATCCCCAGTTAGGCGACGACCTGACCGAGGCAGTAAAGCAGGCTCTTCACTGAGCCTTTTTTTTGATAGCAGCCGCAAGCCTCAAGCCAGCCCGTTCGCGACTCTTTTGTTCAATGACCGCGAGCAGCCGATGTAAATCAATTTGATTTGCACGGTAAATCAATTTGAATTACACGGTAAATCAATTTGATTTGCTGAGACATCACCATCGAAGAAACTTGAGGTCGCGCTTGCAATAAAAAGAAAAGCAGATGAAACTAAGCACAGAGCCAGGCCCTATCGGCGTGTTCGACAGCGGATACGGCGGACTGACCATCCTGCACGGCATACGTCAGTTGCTGCCCCAGTACGACTACCTCTACTTGGGCGACAACGCACGCGCACCCTACGGCCCGCGCTCGTTTGACGTGGTATATGAGTTCACGCGCCAAGCCGTCCGCAGGCTGTTCGAACTAGGTTGCCAAATCGTCGTGCTGGGCTGCAACACCGCCTCGGCGAAAGCCCTCCGCTCCATCCAGCAGAACGACCTGCCCGGCTGGGACGCGAACCGCCGCGTGCTTGGCATCATCCGTCCCACGGCCGAAGTCATTGGCAGTCTCACCACCACGCGCCATGTCGGCATCTTTGCCACCGAAGGCACCATCAAGAGCCGCAGCTACGCGCTTGAGATAGAGAAGTTTGCGCCCGACGTGAAGGTCTCCGGCGTGGCCTGCCCCTTCTGGGTCGCCCTGGTGGAATACAACGAGGCCGACTCTCCTGGCGCCGACTATTTCGTGAAGAAGCGCATAGACCAGCTGATGCAGGCCGACCCCGACATCGACACTATCATACTCGGCTGCACCCACTACCCGCTGCTCATGCCGAAGATAGAGAAATACAAGCCGCGGGGTGTGCGTATCGTGGCGCAGGGCGACTATGTGGCCGAAAGTCTGAAAGACTATTTCCTGCGCCATCCCGAAAAGGAGCAACTCTGCTCAATGGGTGGCCGTTGCCGCTACCTCACCACCGAAAACGCACAAAAATTCAAGGAGTCGGCACAGATTTTCCTCCACGAAGCCGACATTGACGTGAAAAATATCACGCTAACGGAAAAATAATTGCAAATTTATTTGCAGTGTGCCGTCTTTTTTGTATCTTTGCAGCAGTCATTAAGAGCAAAACGTGTCTGCCATCTGGATACTAAACGTCATACTGCTCGTACTACTACTCTGCGGACAACTGGTAATTTACTTCTATAAGCGAGGAACACAGCGCAGTTACGAAGAGGAGACCCTGCAGAACGAGCGACTCGGCACCATACTGGAGTCGGGCGAAATCGTTTTGTGGACATACGACGTCAACGGGCGCTTCTTCACCCGATACAACCCCGACATGACCTACGTCACCGAGACGCTGAAGGAGATGGAGGCGCGACTGAACCCCGACGACTTCTCAAACCTGATGGCCTGCATGAGCAAGGTGAGGAATAGGGTGGAGGAGCAGGCCACATACGTGCAGTCGGGCTCTACGAAATACGTCAACCGCGAGTCGGAAATCACCGTCACGCCGCTCGTCAGCGAAAACGGCGAAATTACGAAACTGATGGCCGTGCAGCACGACCTCACCAAGGAGAAACGCCAGCTGATGGAGCTCGACGACTCCAACAAACGCTTTCAGGCCATCTTCGACCTCAGCCCCTTCGACCTCTACATCTACGACCGCGACGGCAATTTCGTGCGTTCCAACAGCCAAGCCAAGGCCACCTTTGCCGGGCGAAAGACGAATCCATTCCCCGACGAGCCGCACAATCTGCACGACAACAGCTACCTCTGCGACATCGACCTCAGCGACCACGAGCCGCACCACATGGTGACCAGAATAGCGTTCAACGACGACAACGAGTGTACATTCGGCTACGCAGTCAGCGCAAACCATAAGCAGCGAATGTACTACGAGACCACCATCATACCCATCTACGACGACAACGGCGACGTGGCATACACCGTAATCAGAGGCATCGACGTTACCGACCTCGGACTGGGCTACCACAACATGAAGGCCGACAACGCGCGGCTCAACGAGGCCACCGCCATCATCATGGAGCTGGTGAAGAAGATAGACTATGTGCTGCTCAACCTCGAGATGCAGCTGCTCTGTTTCTTCCCCGACACACGCCAGATGGTGTTCTACAAGAGCATGGGAGTCGTGCAGCATGTGCTAGACGAAATACAACTCTTCACCCAAGCCAAACCCGACACCTACCCGCACTTCATACGCGAGCTGCAAGTGGTCAACAAGCGGCTCGACCAGCCTATACGCTTCCACATCCACTCCATTTATCCAAACAAAGACGGTGGCGAGCGATACCTCAACTGCACCATGAATCCCGTGTTCCGACTGAAAAAAGACGGCAGCGGCGAACGCGAGGTGGACTACTACTTCGGCGCCATGACCAACGACACGCAGATGGTGATGACCACCATGAAACTGGAAGAGGAGAAGAAGCGCGCCGAGGAGAGCGAGACCATCAAAGACGCCTTCCTGAAGAACATGAGCTACGAGATACGCTCGCCGCTCACCAACGTGGTGGGGTTCACCGAATTGCTGGGTCAGGAGCACTCGCCCGAAGACGAGAAGATGTTTGTGGAGCAGATAAAGACCAACACCGACAAACTGCTCACGCTGGTCAACGAGGTGCTGCTCCTCTCGCGTCTGGATGCCAACATGGAGCCGCTCAACGTGGAGGACACCAACGTGCCGGAGGCCTTCAACAACTGGCTGGTCGAGGCAAAAGAGAAATACGGCCGCGACGACGTCACGATAGAGCTGGACAGCCCCTACGAGGAACTGATAGCCCGACTCGACGCCCGCAAGATAGACATGGTGATGGACCAGATACTCATCAACGCCGTCACCTACACCCACAACGGCAGCGTACACATGCACTACGAGTATGTAGGCGGTGCCATCGTGCTGACCACCACTGACACCGGCACGGGCATGGACAAGGAGACGCTCGACCAGATAATGGAACGCTTCTCCCGAGGCAGCAACAAGTCGGGCACCGGACTCGGGCTGCCCATCTGCCAAGCACTCATGAAACTCATGGGCGGCAACATCAACATACAGTCGGCACCCGGGAAAGGCACCACCGTCTGGATTTCAGTGCCTTGCAATGTGCTTTCAATGAAGAAGAAAGAGAAGATATACGTTTAGAGAACAAGCGAAAAACAATGGCTATCATCGTCACCATATTGCTCGTTGTGCTTTCCGTGATCACATTCTGGTCGCTAGACTGGATATGGAGACGCAGCAAAAGACTCCGCACAACCGTGAGGGAGAACCACCGTCTGCTCTCCGAGGCGGTGAAGACGGCGACGACGATGAACTACGACGTGGAGCAGCAGATGTACTACAACATCCACGGCAGCTACGTCCCGGAGTCGGGCGTTTCGCGCCAAATCATGATGACCCTCATTGCCGACGGCGACCGCGAGATATGCGAAAAGGCGCTCGACGAACTCAGCAGCGGCAAGGCCAACGAGGCACGCATCAGTTTCCAAGTGCGCACGGCAATAAAGGAACCCTACAAATGGATTACCTATCGCGGACTGCTGAAAAGCGAGCGAAACGCCGCGGGAAAGGTGATCAACATCTATCACACGCTCTACGACGTCACCGAGGAGGTGGAACTCTCGGAAGCCATGCAAGGGCAATCGTGGATCTATCAGCAGTGCTTCGAGCAGTCGAGAGCCGGACTGGCATATTTCGACAAAAACGGAAAGATGCAGCGCGTCAACCCCAGAGCCAGGGAACTCTTCAGAAAACTCTTCCCATCGACGCTCGATGATAGCGTAAACATCTACGACATCGAACCGTTCCACTCGCTCCGTTCGCCCGAAAATCTTGACCCACTCCACGTCTGCACACGCTTCCAACAGATCGACGGCGAAGGGCATCTCTACCTCGAAATCCGCTCATACCCCATATATAGCGAAAACGGCGAACTGATTTTCACCGGCGTTACCATCATCGACGTCACCACCATACGCGACATCTACCTCAGCGTGCAACAGCGGCGGAAGGAGACCAAGGAGGCCAACGACCGAGCCAACGTTTACAGTATGCAGTTCGGCCATCTGCTGGAGTTCGTCGATTTGCAACTCTGGCGGCCCGACAAGGAGCGCGAGGTGTTCGTGATCTCCGACGACGCGAAAAACTATCACGACGGAAAGACGTTCGCCCAACTGCGCGATACCATCTACGACGACTCCGTGGAGCAGTACGAGACGCTGGTCAACATGATAAAGTCCGGCAGCGAGGAGAACATCAAGTTCACCCTCCACGAAAAGCCGTCGAGCGAGGACGAAGGCGACCACTGGTACATCGTGCTTGGCGTGCCGTTTGCCGACAAAGAGGGCAAAAAAGAGTATTTCGGCATCAGGCGCGACATCACCCGGCTGATACGCGTAGAGGAGCAACTGCGCGAAGAGACCGAGCGCGCCAACAACTCCACCGAGCTGAAGGCCTCGTTCCTCGCCAACATGACCCACGAGATACGCACGCCGCTCAACGCCATCGTAGGCTTCTCCGAGCTGCTCGACAACGTGGAAGGCGACGACAAGAAGGAGTTCATCGCCATCATCAAGCGCAACAGCGACCTGCTGCTCCGCCTGCTCAACGACATCCTGCTGCTCTCAAACATCGACAGCGACCAGCTGGAGAGCATACCAACCCCCGTGGATTTCGCCAAGACATTCAGCAACATCTTCGTCTCCATCTCCCAGCGCTACGCCGTGCCGGGAGTGGAGTTCATCCAAGATAACCCCTTCGACTCGCTCGTCATCAACATCGACCGCGAGCGCGTGGAGCAGGTCATCAACAACTTCGCCACCAACGCCTCCAAGAATACCCAGAAAGGCCACATCAAGCTGGGCTACAGCTACGACAACGCCACCCTCCGCATCTACTGCGAGGACACCGGCGGCGGCATCCCGAAAGACAAACTTCAGACCATCTTCGAGCGTTTCTACAAGGTGGACAATTTCGTGCAAGGCACAGGTCTAGGCCTAAGCATCTGCAAGGCCATCGCCAAAGGATGCGGCGGCGACATCGGCGTGGAGTCGAAGGTAGGCAAGGGCAGCACCTTCTGGATGACCGTCCCCTGCGAGCGCGTGGAGCAGTGATTATAGGATAGCTTTCAGTGCCACCACGATGACACTCCAGTGCCACCACGGTGGTACTCCAGTTCCACCACGGTGAGACTGAATTCCCACCACGGTGGGACTGACAGACATCGTAAGTGGTTGAATTTCTTTTAGAAAGCGCAGCCTTTTACACGCCTTCTTTCTTTATCAAATGTTAAATCCGCAACATTGCTACTAATTTGTTGCAAAAAACATTTGGCTTATGTTTGATTATGTTTCAAAAGCATAATTTTGGAGTAGTTGGGCCTCCTGGCGCGAGAGCGTTGGGGGGCTTTTTGTTGCTGTCGGTCAGAGCAGGCGGCGGCTCAGGTAGCGGACGGGATACCAGACGGCCAACCAGCCTACGATGAGGACGGTGAGGAAGATGATGACGATGTCCCAAGGGTGAACGCTGACGGGGTAGGCCTCGATGATGAACGAGCCGGCCTGCGAGCCTAGCCTGACGAGGCCAAACTCCTGCTGAAGCCAGCAGAGCAGCAGACCGATGCCGATGCCCAGCACGGCACCGATGAACGAGATGATGCGACCCTCGAAAAGGAACACTTGCGTGATCTGCTTGTCGGTGGCACCGAGGTTGCGCAGCGTGGCCACGTCGTCTTTCTTGTCGATGATGAGCATCGAGACGGAACTGATGATGTTGAAGCAGGCCACCATGAGTATGAACGTCAGGAAGACGTAGCCTATCAGCTTCTCTATCTGCATGATACGGAACGTGTCGGCCTGCTGCTCGTAGCGGTCGCTGACGTTGTAGCGCGTGCCGGCCAACCGCTTTATCTCGGCCTTCGCGCGGTCGAAGTCGGTGCCGTTTTTCAGTCGCAGTTCGAGTGCCGACAGTTGTCCTTCGCGGTCGAACAGCCTTCGGGCGAACTCCAGGTTGGTGATGATGTAGTTTTTGTCGTATTTCCCCTGTTTCACATAGAAAAGCGCGCCGGGCGAGTAGAGTTCGTCTTCCACAAAACCGTCGGTCGGGTCGGCCATGTCGAGCTGTCCCTGTCGGCGCGCGGCATACACTTTCAGCGGCTCGTCAAAGTGGAATCCCGTGCCGAGCTGTTCGGCCAGTCGGATGCCAAGTATGCCGTAGCTCATCTCGGCCGCTTGCAGTTCGTACTCGCCATCGCCGTAGAGTATGTCGCGTATGTAGGTGAGGCTGTCGAAGTTGTCTTCCACGCCTTTCAGCGTCACCATGGCCTGCCTGTCGAGATACATCACGAGGGCGTGGTCTTCCAGCGTCTCGGTAGCCACTTCCACCGCCGGCAGTTGCTTTATCTGCGTCAGTATGGGGTCGCTGGCGTTGGCCGTCTTGCCCGTTACGGGCGTGATTTTCAGTTGTGGGTCGAACGACGTGAACAGGCGTGCCACCATGTCGTGGAAGCCGTTGAACACGCTGAGTGTCACCACGAGAGCCATCGTTGCCACGGCCACCCCTACCACGGAGATGGCGCTGATGATGTTGATGGCGTGGGTGCTTTTCTTCGAGAAGAGGTAGCGTCGGGCTATGTAGAACGGGAAGTTCATTTCTTGAGCAGTTCGTCAATGTGGTCGATATAGTCGAGCGAGTCGTCGATGAAAAACCTCAGTTCGGGTATGATGCGCAGTTGGTAGCGCACGCGAGTGCCGAGTTCGTATCTCACCGACTTCTCGTTTGCCTTGATGTTTTCCACTATTTCCTGTGCGCGTTCCGACGGGAAAACGCTGAGGTAGGCGGTGCAGACGCTGAGGTCGGGGCTTATTTTCACCCTTGTAACGCTGACCATCACTCCGCGCGTCTGTCTGGTCTGGCTTTGGAAGATGAGGCTGAGCTCCTTCTGCAGCAGCCGCGCTATCTTGTTTTGTCTTGTCTCTTGCATGGTTGTCTTTTTCTTAAATTGGTTGATGTGCGCGGCATACGGCGATATAGTCGTCGATACCGTCCTTGAAGTCTTGCTCCAGTTCTTCGAGCGTGTTTCCCTCGTAGAGTATGGCGTCTTTGCTTAATCCCTGCACGGAACCAAAGAAGTACTTGTCTTCTTCGCTGTACTCCACGCTGCCTTTGTAGCCTTTGTATTCTAAATGTTCCATCTTAAATGGCTTGATAAACGGGTGTGAACTCTATTCCCAAGGCACTTGCTATTTTGAAAAAGTTCGACAGCTGAATGTCTGTCTCGCCTTTTTCGATGCGCGAGATGTAGCTCCGGGCAGTCCCCACCTTGTCGGCCAGTTCCTGCTGGGTCATTTTCAGTTCTTTGCGACGGTCTTTAAGTATTTCTCCGTAATACCACGCCAATGCTTCATCCTGGAACTTCTGTCGCGTCGGAGTGCCCCGCTTGCCATATTTCTCGTCAAGCAGTTCGCTCGCCGTGTGCAGCCGTTTCAACTTAGTTTTATCATATTTAAATTCATCGGAAAAGTACACTTCTCTGATGCTTTCGCTTTGTTTCATGGTGCAAAGGTAACTAATTAGATACAATTTGCCAACTTTTTACCCCCTTTTTAAGCATTCTTAAACCAAAAAACGTAGTATATATGGAGAAAAAGTGGTAACTTTGCAGTCAAAGACCGAAACGCTAACAGAATTATGAAGACCAACTACGAGATTAGATACGCCGCCAACCCCATTGACGCGCGGACATACGACACCGAGCGGCTGCGCAGCGACTTCCTCGTCGAGACCCTCTTCGTGGCCGACGAGGTGCAGATGGTGTACTCCATGTACGACCGGATGATTGTCGGCGGCGCCATGCCCGTCGGAGAGCGGCTTGTGCTGGAGGCCATCGACCCGCTGAAGGCCGAACACTTCACCACGCGCCGCGAACTAGGCATCTACAACGTGGGGCAGGGGCGTGCCATCGTATGCGCCGGCGACGAGCGGTTCGAACTAGACTTCAAGGAAGCCCTCTATATCGGCTCCGGCGACCGCGACGTAACCTTCGAGAGTGCCGACCCGACGCAGCCCGCCAAACTCTATTTCAACAGCACCACAGCCCACCGCAACTACCCGTCGCGCAAGATTACGAAGGCCGACGCCATCAGCGTGAAGATGGGCTCGCTGGAGATGAGCAACGAGCGGACTATCAACAAGATGATAGTAAACCAAGTGCTGCCCACATGCCAGCTGCAGATGGGCATGACGGAACTGGCCACCGGCTCGGTATGGAACACGATGCCGGCCCACGTCCACTCGCGCCGCATGGAGGCCTACTTCTATTTCGAGTTGCCCGACGACCAAGCCGTATGCCATTTCATGGGCGAGCCGCAGCAGACGCGCCACATCTGGATGCGTGCCGACCAGGCCGTGCTCTCGCCCGAATGGAGCATCCACTCCGCCGCCGCCACCCACAACTACACCTTCATCTGGGGCATGGGCGGCGAAAACCTAGACTACGGCGACCAGGACTTTTTCGAGATTTCGGAGCTGAGGTGAAAAGTGAGGAATGGGGAGTGAGTCTTAATGAGGAGTGGGGAGTGAGGAGAGGGGTGTGAGAAAATTGCGATTAAGCGAGCGAATACAGAGCTTGCTCTAAGTCTTCCGAGCGTGAGCAATATATCTAATAGCTTTGCTTTTCGCCCATCCTATGCCTTCCTAAAGCACCCTATTCCATCCTATACCTTCCTATAAAATCCTACAACGTCCTATAAAATCCTATACCGTCCTATAAAATCCTAAAGCCACCTATAAAAATCATAATAAACAGTTTAAAGCAAAAAAAGTAGTAAAAAATGGACAGTTTAAAAGCATTCTCCCTCGAAGGGAAAAACGCATGGATCACCGGCGCCTCCTACGGCATCGGCTTCAACATTGCAAAGGCTTTCCATGCAGCCGGCATCAAAAACATCATCTTCAACGACATCAAACAGGAACTCGTTGACAAAGGACTCGCCTCATATAAAGAGGCCGGAGTGGAAAACGTACACGGCTACGTCTGCGACGTCACCAAAGAGGACGACGTGAAGGCCCTCGTGGACCAAATCCATAAGGAAGTGGGACAAATAGACATCCTCGTAAACAACGCCGGCATCATCAAGCGCATACCGATGCACGAGATGAAACGCGCCGAGTTCCAGCAGGTTATCGACATCGACCTCGTCGGGCCGTTCATCTGCTCCAGCGCGGTCATTCCCGAAATGATGGAGCGTAAAGAGGGAAAAATCATCAAC
>Ga0065709_1006090_pt1 | contig 19472 bp, 12 predicted proteins | sample Hoacrofraction14_2_FD_59096 | JGI IMG/M metagenome (GOLD analysis project Ga0065709, IMG submission 59096) | Hoatzin crop microbial communities from Cojedes, Venezuela, sample from fiber fraction 14 v1 | ecosystem: Host-associated > Birds > Digestive system > Esophagus > Crop | place: Venezuela...
CCGAAGACCGCCGAGGAGTTCTCGGACGGCGTGTACACGACGTGGTACGGGCGGAGCCTGGCGGTGGTGCGCCGGACCGCGAAGGTGACGAAGGTGAAGGCGAGCGGTGAAATCTCCGGCAGCGCGGAAGTCATTTTCTGAGGCCGTGGCCGGAAGCGGATGGCGGCTGATTCGAAAGCGCCTCGCGGATGCACAGCAGGTGATGTGAGGAAACCGGGCGGACAGACAGGCGAAGAATGGGAGGAGACTATGAGCAGTATACTGACACCGGCAATCAACGGAAGTTATCAGGAAACACAGGGCCGCTTCACGCTCCCGGCTGCCTTTGCGGCGGCGGGCGGCAGTGCGGAGGCCTGGGAAGTTTTTGCGCAGCGCATGAAAACGGTCGGGGACTACACATTGGTGAAGGCTGAGGACGCAGGCAGCGCGCCGGCGGTGCTGCGGCTCACGGCGGACGCGGGGATGGAGACGGAGGCGTATAAGCTTGCCATTTCCGGGGAAGGCGTCCTCGTGACGGCCTCCGGGGAAATGGGGCAGAAGCTGGCGCTCGCGACGCTCTTTCAGCTGCTCGCGGAGGGAAACGGCACGGCGCCGTGCTGCGCGATCGAGGACCGGCCGCGCTTTGCGGTGCGCGGCGTGATGCTGGATGTCTGCCGGCATTTCTTCCCGGTCGAGGAGGTGAAGCGGATCATCGAGCAGGCGTCGATCCTGAAGCTGAACCGTTTCCACTGGCACCTGTCCGATGACCAGGGCTACCGGATCGAGAGTAAGGCATATCCCGAGCTCAACGAGGTCAGCTCGTGGCGGAGCCTGGCGCGCCTTGACCCGGTCGTGGTCAGCGGGAAGGCGCAGCACCGGGAGCGCTACGGCGGCTTCTACACGATGGATGAGATCCGCGACGTGGTCGCCTACGCGGCGGCGCGCGGGATCGAGGTGGTCCCGGAGATCGACCTGCCCGGGCACACCAGCGCGATCCTGGCGGCCTTCCCGCAGTATACCTGCAGCGGGGAGCCGCTCAGCGTGAAGAATACGTTCGGCGTGCACGAGCGCATCTTCTGCGCGGGGAAGGAGGAGGGATACGAATTCCTGGAGAAGCTCCTTGAGGAAGTGATCCCGCTGTTCCCGTCGCCGTACTTCCACATCGGCGGCGACGAGGCTCCGAAGGCGGCGTGGAAGGCCTGCCCGTGCTGCGGGAAGCTCTATGCGGAGAAAGGGTTCACGAGCTGGGAGCAGATGCAGGCGCTCTTCATGAACCGCGTGATCGATATCCTGAAGGCACACGGGAAGACGGCCATCCTGTGGAATGATTCTGTCGCGACGAACGAGGTCGATGCGGGCGCGCATGTCCAGTACTGGGCCGAGATGGGGCCGGGCGAGAGCTATGTGCTGCCGCAGGCTGAGGCAGGGCGGAAGATCCTTCTGTCCAACACGGACCAGTTCTACTGCACGCCGTCCTATGCCGAGCTGCCGCTGCGCGCGACGCTGCTGTTCGAGCCGAACGTGAAGGGGAATCCGATCGGTGACGAGGCCGTGGACGGGCTCGAGATGGAGACGTGGACGGAGTGGACCTCTGAGTGCGGTGAGATCGAGCGCGAGATGTATCCGCGCATGCTGGCGCTGGCGGAGTGCGCGTGGGTGTCGAAGGAGAAGAAAGCCGGGGCGCGCGCGGGCTGTGCGGAAGCATCTGCGGCCGGGGAAGGCTGTGCGGAAGCAGTCAAGGCCGGGGAAGGGTATGCGGCAGCATTCACGGCCCGGGTGAAAGCGTTCCTCGGGGTCCGCGGGCTGAATATCCTCGAGAGCGAGGCCTGGGAGAAGGTGACCGTGAGCGGCGACGAAGCGCTGCGCGAGGTGGCCATGTCGATGATGATGCTCGGGCAGCGCTACCGCGCCCTGGCAGAGGCGGAGGCGCGCGACGGCGGCGAGGCCGGCATGGTCGGCGCCGTGACGCCGGACAGCGACAAGGCAGACAACCCGTCCGCGAACGCTTCGCCGGAGCAGATGTGCGCGATGATCCGCAGCTTTGTAGCCGGCAAGATGGGCGGCAACTATCCGGAGGAGGACATCGACAAGGTGACCGGCATGATCCTGCAGGCGCAGGCCGCAGGGCGGCGGCAGGCGTAAGAGGAAGGTAACTGCTGCGCGAAGCGTTCTGGACAGTTACCAAGGCCGGGCGAAGTGTGAACCATTTCGCCCGGCCTTTTTCAATTCAGTGCAGCTCACATTTCAGGCTCACATTTCCAGTTCCCCTTTCAGCAGATCTCCGTCCGCGGAGGAGGTGCCGATGTACAGCTCGTACGTCTGATGTTCGAGAAGCCATGTCCCCGTGTCCGGATCGAAGACGGACAGCTTGGCGAGGGGACAGGTGATCCGGACGGTCTTCTGCTGCCCCGGCCGGAGCGTGACGCGGGTGAAGCCGCGCAGCTGCTTGTGCGGGCGGGGGACGGCCGAGCGGCTGCAGCCGACGTACAGTTGAATGACCGCGTCGCCGGTCCGGCTGCCGGTGTTGGTGACCGTGCAGGAGGCGGTCAGACGGCTTCGGCCGGTCGTGAAGGCGGCATCGGTGACGGCGAACGTGGTGTAGGAGAGGCCGAAGCCGAACGGGAACAGCGGCCGGATGCCGTCGTGTTCCAGTCTGGTATACCCGCTCAGATAGTCGTAGTGCTGCCGGTCGCTGTCCGGCTGAACGGACTGCAGATCCTTTTTGTGCATGGGGATGGTGAAGGGCAGGCGTCCGCCCGGGTTCACCTCCCCGAACAGGATCTCGGCGATGGCCCGCCCGCCTTCCTGCCCCGGATAGTAGGCCATCAGGACCGCCGGCACCTGATCGATCCACTGGGACATGGTGATCGGACCGCCTCCGATCAGGACCACGGCCAGGCGCGGATTCACCGGCGCGACGGCGTCGATCAGCGCGATGTCCTTCCGGTGCAGGCGCAGATGGGAGCGATCACCGCCGATGACCGCATCGCTGCCGGACTGTTTCGGCCGCTGCGAGTATTCCCCTTCATCCCGGTAGCTGAAACCGGCCACCAGGACGACCGCGTCCGCATGCCGCGCCACATGGGCGGCGTACATCGGATCCCGCCCGGTGTAACAGACGATCTCTGCCTGCGGCAGCAGACGCGAGAGACCGTCGAGCGGGGAGACGGCATAGGCGGGAAAGACCTGACCCGAGCCGTGGTCGCCGAGGTTCGGGGCGCCGGCCAGCTCACCGATGACGGCGAGGCGCCGGATCTGTTTCTTCCGAAGCGGCAGGACACCGCCGTCATTTTTCAGGAGCGTGATGCCCTTGCGGGCCGCATTGAGGGCGAGCTGCGTGTGCTGCCGGCAGCCGATCACGTCCGGCCCGAAGGGTCCCGGATCCGACCGGCGCACCTCGGCGAAGGCCAGCACGGTGCGAATGATCCGGAGGACCGCTTCGTCCACCAACTCTTCCGGCACCCGGCCGCTGCGCACCGCAGCGGCGAGTTCCCGGCCGTAGCAGGTGGCGACCGGCATCTCCAGATCCACGCCGGCCTTTATCGCCGCTGCGGTATCCCGTATGCCGTAGAACCAGTCGGCCGTCACGATACCGTCAAAGCCCCACTGCGTGCGAAGCACGTCCCGGATCAGGTGCGTGCTGTGTCCGCAGTATTCGGAACGGAACCGGTTATAGGCCGTCATGACGCAGGCCGCGCCGGCATCGATACAGTCTTTGAAATGCGGCAGGAAGACTTCCTGCTCCGCACGCGGATCGCAGTCAACGTCCGCGGTGAAGCGGCGGTCTTCGATGGAATTAAAGGCAAAATGCTTCACGCAGGCCATGACGCCCCGGCTCTGGACGCCCTCGACCAGCGCCGCGCCCATGGTACCGAGCAGGCACGAGTCTTCCCCGTACACTTCCTGATACCGTCCCCAGCCGGGATGGTAGGGAAGGTTGACGCACACGCCGCCGAACATGTCGGCCCCGTAAGAGCGCAGCTCCGCGGCGATGGCGGCCCCGACCGAGCGCTCCAGCGACGTATCGAAGGAGGCACCCCGGCAGGTGCAGGAAGGAAAGCAGGTGCTCTTCCCGACATCGAGGACCGCACCGCGCGGTCCGTCGCTGAAGCGGATGCCGGGAACGCCGTGCTCCGGACAGCCGGCCGAGGTGTAGGGATAGAAAGAATAGTTCCCGGTTTTAAACCAGGCGTCTTTGATGCGGGTCATGTCGCTGCTGCCGGCCATGAGGGCGGTCTTTTCCTCCAGGGTCAGCGTCGACGTGATGCGGCGCGCCTTCTCGGTGAATGTCTGTCGGTATTTTTTGTCGTATCGCATGCAGAGACCTCGCTGGGCGGCGGTGGTGCTGTTGTTGACGGGTGGTGAATCTTATGGCATCGGCGGTGAGGCCGTGCCGGCCGTCAGGCGGTCGGAAATTCCGACGGCGTCTGCGATGTTTGCCGGCAAAGCCGACATGACCGGTGACGAAAACGGCGGCCGCGAGCGGGAAACGAAATCAGTCAACGACGTCTGCTGTGGGGGGCAGCCGGGCCCGTCCGCGCCGGGAAGCTACAGGTAGGTCTGCAGCAGGTCCAGCGCCTCGGTCAGGCTGTACTCCAGATAGATCGCGTCATCGCTGCTGCGCAGCGCGGCCAGATCCCCGCGCCGGTAATCATTGGGCGTGCAGCCCATCCGTTTTTTGAAGGTCCGGTAGAAGGACACCTCGCTCGGGAATCCGCAGCTCTGCCAGATGACCGGCATGGGCTTATCGGTCCGCCGCAGCAGACTGCAGGCCGCCTCCGTCCGGGTGATATCCGTCAGATCCTTGAGCGTCACGCCGATCGAGCTCTTCAGATACCGGTAAATGGATTTTTCACTCATCCCCAGCTCATGACACAGAGACGCGGCCAGATCTTCGTCCGCGAGGTGCTGCTCGATGTACCGGATGATCCGGTTGTACAGCTCGCTGTCGGCATCCTGCTGCCCGACCGGCATCCGCCGCACATCGTAGGGCACATAGTCCAGCAGGTCGGCGATGAAGGCAAACAGCTGAGCGTGTGCACGCAGCTGCGAGGTGCCGCCGCCCCGAAGCCAGGTGTCCGCGAGCCGGGCCATGTCCCCGGCGAAGGCATGGTAGTCCTTCTGCGGGGTGTAGCGGTCGAGCACGCTGTTCAGATAAAAGTGGCACTGAAAGTCCGGATGCTCCGTGTCGGGATTGACCAGATCCGGCCGGAACTGCAGGCACAGGAAGAGATTATCCGCCGCCGTGCGCTCGAAGGCGTGGACCACCTTGCTGTTGAAGAGACAGATGTCGCCCGCCGACAGGCGGAACGACTCATCCCGGCAGTAGACCGTGACCGCCCCCTTCAGCATCAGGACGACCTCGTAGTCGTAGTGCCAGTGAAAATTGCAGTGATTGATCTGCGTGACAAAGACCTTCGCAGGCGAACTGCGCAGGTGCTCCACGCGCTCATAGGTTCCGGCCATGGCATACCTCCGGGTTGAAGTGACTCCATCTTAATTGATTAAACAAGCGCGGTGCTTTCATTCATTATAAATCATCCTGTCATTTTCGGACACAGGGAAAACGGCGCGGGCGCCGGACACGGGCGGTGTATCCGGCCATGCGCGGCTGCCTGGCGCCGGCGGCCGTCTGAAAATGACAGAGAAGATTACAAAAACTGAAAACATGTCCGTGCGGGGAAGTTCTACAATCAGACTGACAGAAAGTCTGCAGACAGATCTGCAGCGGATCCGGGGCGGGCCTGAGGCAGATACGAAACAGACCCGGAACAGATCCGCGACAGATCTGAGAGAGGAGAAAAAGAGATGAGTACAGGTTACCCTTCTGTTTTCTCACCGGTCCGGGTGGGAAAGCTGGAACTGAAGAACCGCATCCTGCTGGCCCCGATGGAAGGCACCACGATGATCGAGTGGATGATGCCGACGGGATTCCGCAAGGAGGTGCACGATTTCTATATCGAGCGCGCGAAGGACGGCGTCGGACTGATGGTCCCGGGCATGACGCCGGTGCGCTCGCTGCTGGGCGGCACCGAGTGGCTGCATGAGCACCCGGAAGCGTTTGAGGGACTGAGCGAGCTGCTCAAAGAGATCCATTCGTACGGCTCCCGGGTCTTCATACAGCTTGGCCTGTTCAGCGGGCGGAACTTCATTCTGTCCCGGGGCATGGCGGATCTGCTGGATCAGGCCGGGGCCGGACAGGGAGAGGACGGTCAGGGAGAGGCCGGGCGGAGAGATACCGCACAGGCAGAGACCGAAGCGATGGCGCAGCTGGTGCGGGATATCAAAGTGAACATGAAAGCCCCGGACGAGGGCTCGCCCAACGTCTGGCTGCCGGAATACACCTGCCGGGCGCTGACCGTGGAGGAGATCCACGAGTATGTGCAGGCCTACGCGAAGTCGGCGCTCCTCTGTAAGATTAACGGCGCGGACGGCGTCGAGGTGCACGCGGTCCACGAAGGCTATCTGATGGACCAGTTCACGACGCCGTACACCAACCACCGGCAGGACGAATACGGCGGAAGCTTTGAGAACCGCTACCGCTTCGCCGTGGAGGTGGTGCGGGCCATCAAGGAGCTCTGCGGCGAGGACTTCCCGGTCTCCATGCGCTACAGTGTCACGAGCAAGACCCGCGGCTACAACGCGGCGGCTGTGCCGGGCGAGACCTTCACGGAAGCCGGGCGCACGATGGAGGAGAGCGAGCGGGCCATCAAATATCTGGAGGAGGCCGGCGTCGATCTGTTCAACTGCGACAACGGAACCTACGATGCCTGGTTTTGGGCGCACCCGCCGGTGTACATGCCGCTCAACTGCAATCTGGAGGAAGTAAAGCACATCAAACAGTTTACCTCCCGCCCGGTCTACTGCGCCGGCCGGATGCAGATGGATACGGCCGAGCGGGAGATCGCGGCCGGAACGATCGACGGGGTGACCATCGGCCGGCAGATCCTGGTCGATGAGGAATATCTCACGAAGATGCGCAGCGGCCGCGAAGCCGAGGTGCATCCCTGCATCGGCTGCCACAACGCGTGCCTCGCGCTGGCCACCTTCAAGGGCGTCGGCGCGGAGACACTGGAGGCCACGGATCACCGGTACTGCGCGCTGAATCCGAGGGCATTTGAGGAGAAGCGGTATACACCGGTGCCGTCGGCACATCCCCGGAAGATGGCGGTCATCGGCGGCGGCATCGGCGGCGTGGAATTCGCGATCCAGGCCGCCCGACGCGGGCATGACGTGACACTCTATGAGAAGACCGGGCGGATCGGCGGCGTGTTCAATGAGGCGGCGGCCATGGACTTCAAGGAGAAGGACAAGGAGCTGCTCGCCTGGTATGAGCGGGAACTGGCCAAGTCGCCGGTGAAGGTCTGCCTGAATACGGAGATCACGGATCTTGACGCCGTGGAGGCGGACGAGATCATCGTGGCGACCGGTGCGCAGCCGCGCCGGCTGAATATTCCCGGGGCGGAGCGCGCGATCGACGCGGCCTCCTTCCTGAAAGACCGGTCGGTAGCCGGCGAGCATGTCGTCATCGTCGGCGGCGGCCTGACCGGCTGCGAGATCGCCTACCAGCTGGCCCTCGACGGGAAGAAGCCGGCGATCGTGGAGATGACCGACGATCTGATCAAGGCGGTCGGTGTCTCGGCGGCCAACACGACGATGCTGCGGGAGCTGATGCGCTTCCATCAGGTACCGGTGTATCTGGAGAGCACCACGGAGGCCATCTCCGGGGAGAGCGTGCGGATCCGGACGCCGGAGGGAGAGAAGGAGCTGCCGGCGGACACGGTCATCGTCTCCATCGGCTACATCTCCTCCGTTCCGTTCGAGACCGAAGGCAGGGCGCATGTGCACCTGCTCGGCGACGCCGGAAAGGTCGGGAACCTGAAGACCGCGATCTGGGGCGCGAATGATCTGGTCCTGAGCCTGAGCTGAGGATACATATACATACATGGGTGTGGGAGGTGCTGCCGGCAGACAGCACCTCCCATATTTGTTTAAAAGAGTTGTCCGAAAATGAAAGTGAACTTTGGAAGATGTGAAAACAAGTTTTTCCGCCCGGGACGTAATATGCAGATGATACAGCTGACCGTCATTGCGGAGGTAAGGGCTGATGGACAACAGGGAGATTTTACTGAGCTGCCGGGGGGTGTGCAAAAACTTCGGTGCCACCCGCGCGCTCATCAATGTCGATTTTGAGTTAAAGCGCGGCGAGGTCTGCGGGCTCATCGGGGAAAATGGCAGCGGCAAATCCACGCTGACGTCGATCTTCGCAGGCGTGCAGCCGCCGACGAGCGGGGAACTCTTCCGCGCCGGCCAGCCGTACAGCCCGAAGAACATGGTGGAGGCGCAGAAGAAGGGCGTGGCTATGATCGTGCAGGAAGCGGCGACGCTGCCGACGATCGACGTGGCCAGCAACATTTTCATCGGAAACTACGAAAAGTTCAGCCAGGGAGGCCGGCTCAATGTGCGGAAGATGCATCAGGAGGCCGACCGGATCCTGCGGGAGATCGGCGTGGACGACATCGAAGGGCACATGCCGCTGGCCATGCTGAACTTTGAAGACCGGAAAATCGTCGAGATCGCCCGCGCCATGTACCTGCAGCCGGAGATCCTGGTCATCGACGAGTCGACGACGGCACTGGCCCAGAAGGGACGGGCGCTGATCTATAAGCTGATCGACAGGATGCGGGAAGAGAACAAGGGCGTGATCTTCATTTCCCATGACCTGGAGGAGCTCGAGGAGGTCTGCAACAAGATCACCTGCCTGCGCGACGGCGTGATGGTCGGGCATCTCGAGGGGGAAGAGATCCGGGTGGACAGCATGCGGCCGCTGATGGTCGGCCGCGAGCTCGAAGGCGCGTACTACCGCGAGGACTGGGACGGCAGCAGCTCGGACGAGGTGGTCATCGATGTGCAGCACATCACCTCGGCGGACGGCTACGTGAAGAACTTCAGCGTGCAGCTCCACAAGGGAGAGATCCTCGGCTTCGGCGGTCTGGCCGGCTGCGGCATGCACGAGGTGGGCCGCATGATCTTCGGCCTGGATGACACGCTGACCGGAGAGGTGCTGCACGTGCCGAGCGGGACGAAGATCCGGAGCGTGGACGACGCGGTGAAACTGGAGATCGGCTACGTCTCCAAGGACCGCGACAACGAATCGATCATCCTGAATGCGAGCATCCAGCAGAATACGCTGATGGCCTCCTACAAGAAGCTGAAGAAGGGACCGTTCATCCTGCCGGCGGACGAGAAGAAGCTGTCCGATCAGCAGATCGCGGCCATGCGGACCAAGTGCGAGTCGGGTAAGCAGTTCTGCTCCCAGCTCTCGGGCGGCAACAAGCAGAAGGTGGCTTTCTCCAAATGGCTGGCCGCCGGATCGGAGATCTACATTCTGGACTGCCCGACGCGCGGCATCGACATCGGTGTCAAGGCGGCCATGTACCAGCTCATCTACCGGTTCAAGAAAGAGGGCAAGGCGATCATCATGATCTCCGAGGAGCTGCCGGAGCTGATCGGTATGAGCGACCGGATGATCATCATGAAGGACGGAAAGATCACGGCCGAGGTCATGCGGAGCCCGGAGGTCACCGATACGCAGCTGATCGACTACATGGTCTGAGGAACCTTCGGGGAGCCCGGTGCCGCATACAGACGGCACGCAGTCGACGACCGGCAGCTGTCGGCAGAGAGAAAACTCACAGCGCACATCGCAGCCGGCCGGGCTCTTCGATCCGGATTCACGGAATCGCAAGGTAATAAATGACATATGCGGATGCACGGAGGTAGGAGTTATGCAGCAGACCGATGCAGTAAACAATGCCGCGGCCGCTTCGGAAGACCAGATCCAGGCGAAGCTGATCGCTGAGGCAAGGAAGAAAGAAAAACTGACGGAGATCCTTCCGTATATCGGGATCCTGTTCCTGATCGCGGTGTTCGGGGCCGCGACGAAGGGAAAGTTTCTGGGAGTGGACAATCTCGCCCTCCTGCTGAACCAGTGCTTTACCATGATCATCATCATGACCGGCGCTATCTTTATCTACGGCATGGGATCGATGGACATGGCCATCGGACAGGTGCTCGCGCTGGATTCGCTGGCGCTCACGCTGCTGTACAACAGCGGCTGGCCGCTCGCGGTCAGTGTGCTGGCCGGCATGGCGGTGGCGGTGCTCTTCATGGGCGTGACGGCCTTCGCGAAGAATTATCTCGGCATCAGCCCGTTCATCGCCTCGCTGTGCGTGGCCAATGTGGCCTCGGGCATCGTCGTGGCCTACTGCAAGGGCAGCAAGGTGATCTTCCCGTACAGCCGCGCGCCGTGGCTGAACAATTCCGTGACGAAGATCCTGGTGCTGGCCGCGATCCTGGTCATCGGCTATATCCTGTTCAATTTCACGCCGCTCGGAAAGTCCGTGAAGTGCATCGGCGGAAGCCCCGTCGTCTCGCGGATCAGCGGCATCAAGGTGGAGAAGACAAACTTCCTGGCGTATCTGACGATGGCCGTGTGCATCGGCATCGCGGCGGTGTTTACCGTGGCGAGGGGCGGTGCGGTCGATCCGTCGACCGGCAGCAGCACCAACCTGAATGTCATGATCGGCATCGTGCTCGGCGGGTTCCCGCTGCACGGCGGCGCCAATGCCCGCTTCGCGTCACCGATCATCGGCGCGCTGATGGTGGCGATCCTCACCAACGGACTGGGCATGCTCGGGCAGGCCAACTCGGTCGGGTACGCGCTGAAGGCGCTGCTGTTCCTGATCGTGGTCGCGATCACGTATGAGAAGAGCCTGGGCAAGCTGGTGAACTGAATTTGTAACTGCTGCGCGAAGCGTTCTGAACAGTCACCTGAATTTTTATAAACAGAATTTGCCGCGGGATTTCCCGCGATAAAGAAAGTCACTGACAACAGACAGCAACAGCACGCAATGGCAGAACACAACAACAGTACCAACAACAGCACACAAAGGAGAACAATATGAGAAAGAAAATGAATTCGAGAATCATGGCAGCCGCGCTCGCGATGACGCTGGCCGCCGGCTGCAGCCTGAGCGCCCTGGCGGAGACCGTGGACGTATCCGGCGAGACCATGAGTGCCGAGGGGCTCGGCGGATACAAGATCGGCTTCTGGTATATGCCGGAATCCGACCTGACCTCGAAGGCCTTCCATGACACCTTCAACTACTGCGCGGAGCTGACGAACTGCGAGATGGTCTACTACGACATGACGGCCTGGAGCTCGGACGATGTCAATACCGCCGTGGAGTCGCTGGTATCGAGCGGCTGTGACGGCATCATCAATGTGCTCGGTTACTCGGCTTCCATGTTCGAGTATCTCAATGACAGTGAGGTCTACTACGTGGGCCTGACGCGCTCCTACAACGACGAGATCGCCAAGGTGACGGATGACTCCGAGTACTGCGTGGGCTGGGTCGGCGACCTCGGCGGCGAGAACGGCACCAACGCCCAGAACGGCTATGACCTGACGCAGGTGCTGGCGGATGAGGGCTGCAAGAAGATCGCGATCGTGGCCGGCTCCGAAGGCGAAACCATGAACGATGAGCGTGTGGCCGGTGTCAAGAAGTGCGCGGAAGACAACGGCATGGAAGTCATCGCGGAATACCGCGGCGGTGATTTCGTGACAGGCTACTCAGATATCCTTGCGGCGTACGGCTCCGAGCTGGACGGCATCGCCTGCACGGGCGGCGGCGACAACGGTGTGGCGGCGATCCAGCAGGCCGGCCTGTCCGGACAGATCAAGCTGGTGCAGATCGACCCGGCGTCGGAAGACACCGAGGCGTATATGGAGGCGGGCCTCATCACGGCGACGCTGGCGGGCGGCAGTGCCTACATGTACGACTGCTACATGCAGCTGTTCAATGCCCTCTCCGGTGCGGACAGACTCTTTGACGAGGGCTCCAAGATCGTACCGCAGTTCTCCGGCTTCGTGGTATCGAGCGCCGAGGAATGGAATCTGGCGCAGCAGTATACCTCCGGCGACACACCCGGCGGCCTGACCCCGAACGAGATCCTGGCGTTCAACTCCCTCTGCTATCCGGGCCTGTCGGTGGAAGAGCGCGAGGCGATGGTTGAATCCATGCAGGCTCCGGACTACTGGAACATTGAAGGCATTCAGGAGAGAGTCGGCGCGTATCGGGCGTCGAAGTAAGCGGGTAACCATTCGAAGGCGATAACCAAAGCGCTTTTATGTGTGATGCGGTTTGCGCATCCGAAGCCGGCCATCCGGGGAATCCCGGGGATTTCCCGGACGGCTCCGGACAGAAGTGTAATGATGATATGCCGGGCGCAGCAAGGGCCGCAGGCCGGAAGGAATAGGACAGGAGAGAGATCATGAAGATGCAGCACAAGCTTCTTAACTGGTGTAAAGCGCTGGCTCTGCCGCTGGTCGTGTGGCTGGTCTTTGTCGTGCTGACGAAGGGGCGGTTTGCGAAGCCGGCCAGTGTGATGAACATATTCCGGACATCGGTGGTGCCGATCCTGCTGGGCATGACGCTGGCGTTCGGCATGATGATGAACATGTGGAACTTCGCGTCCGGCGCGATCGTGTATGCCTGTGCCATCTTCGGAGCGAACCTGGCGAAGGTCACGGGCACGGGGATCCCGGGGCTGTGTGTGTTCTCGATCCTGATCGGCCTTACACTCAGCATCGTCATGGGACTGGTCTACCGCTATACGCGGGTGCCCTGCCTGGTGCTTTCCCTCGGGTTTGCGATGTTCTATGAAGCGCTGCCGGGCATCTTCGCCATCAACGGCACAGGCAACATCAACCTGCTGGACGGGTATCTGGGAGGGGCGCCGTGGTGCTTCGTGATCCTGATCGGCATGTTCCTCATCTTCAGTTATATCAACAGCTGCACGACGCTCGGCGCGAACATGCGGGCGGTGGGGGCGAACATCAAGATCGCGGATTCGGCCGGTATCGATATCGATCGTGTGAAGTTTGCTTCGTTTGTGATCACGGGCTTTTTCCTCGGCGTGGCCGGCATCATCATGATGTCCTCCAACGTGTCGGTCGCGTTCGTGTCGGGCTTTGCCTCGATCGCCATGATCTTTGACGGCTTCATGGGCGTCTTCGTGGCGATGGTCCTGACGAAGTACATCAACTTCAACGTGGCGGTCATCATCGGAACGCTCACGATCCGCATGCTCAGCTTCGGGCTGGTCACCTGCGGCTTCAGCTCCGAGATCCGCGGGATCATGACGGGTATCTTCCTGTTCGTGGTCATCAGCTATTCGGCGAACGCCGGCAAGATCGACATGATCCGGGCCAGAAAAAGGATCGCAGCAGAGGCGGACGCGGAATACGCCGCGATGCATTAACTTATTCAGCAGACAAGACACCGGGCGGCAGGGGCGCAGAGCGTTCCTGCCGCTTAGAGACAGCGAGGTAAAAAGAATGGCGACACAGCTGACAGACGAAGCGTCGATCGGGAAGATCCTGAAAGAGATGAGCGTGAGCGAGAAGGCGGCCTGCATCACGGGGGCCACGTCCTTCGGCACGCGGGCGATGCCGAAGTACGGTATTCCGTCCCTGCTCATGCTCGACGGCGGCACCGGCGTCAACACCAATGAATGGTTTCTGGATGACATGTACCGGCGCTACGCCGCGCAGAAGGAGGCGGAGGGCGACCCGGTCGAGGAGGATGCGTGCACCGGCCGCATGGGCGGCCTGGAGCTGGTGCTCAATGACCACGACATGTGGGAGCACCGAAAGGAGCACGCCCGGGAATTCATGGGCGAGGACACGGCTTACGGCTGCTTTCCGCCCGGCATGGCGCTGGCGGCGACCTGGAATCCGGAGGTCATCGAGCGGTGCGGGGAAGCGCTCGGCCGGGAGGCCAACGCGCGCGGACTCGATGTGCTGCTCGGCACCCCGAATGTGAATATCCACCGCGATCCGCGCAACGGCCGGCACTTTGAAGGCTATTCGGAGGATCCCTGCCTGACCGCGTCGCTGGCGCCGTCGTTTGTCCGGGGCGTGCGCGCCGGGGGGATCCTCGCCGACGTCAAACATTTTGCCGCGAATAATCAGGAGACGGACCGGATGGGCGTGGACGAGCACATCAGCGAGCGGGCCCTGCGCGAGATCTACCTGCCGGGGTTCGAGGCCTGTGTCCGGGAGGGCTGCGAGACGGTGATGTCGGCCTACAACAAGATCAACGGGGTGCCCTGCGCGCAGAATCCGTGGCTCCTGCAGGACGTGCTGCGCGGCGAGTGGGGGTTTGACGGCTTCGTTGTGACGGACTGGTCGGCCGCCTATGACCAGGTGGAGGCGTGTGCGGCCGGCAATGATCTGGTCATGCCGGGGCCGCGGCAGCAGAAGACGATCGTGGAGGCGGTGGAGAACGGAACACTGCCTGAAGAAGCACTGGATGCGTGCGTCCGGAATTTCCTTAAGGGGGTACTCAAGGCACCGGTCATGAAGGGGCGCCTTGCCTCCTACAGTGTGGAAGAGAGCCGGGAGGCGGCGTATGAGGCGATCGCGGAGGCGCTGACCCTCCTGAAAAATGACGGCGCTCTTCCGCTCGATCCGCTGCGCATCCGCTCGCTCTCGCTCTACGGCGAGCGCAGCCGGCATATCGTGGATTCGGGGGCCGGGAGCGCGTTTGTCAACACGACGCTGACGACGCAGATCTCGGACAGCCTCGCGGCGCTGTTCGGCGAGGAGCGGATCGTGTTCGGCGCGGTGACGGAGTCGACGGATGCAGTGATCGTCACGGTCGGCGCGAACGGACAGGAGGGCGCGGACCGGATCGACATGCAGCTCGAGCCGGAGGACCGCCGGGCGCTGGACGAGGCCGTGGCAGCCGCGAAGGAAGCCTCGGAGCGGTTCGGACGGAAGATCCCGGTCATCGCGCTGCTCAATGTGGCGGGGCCGGTCGAGCTGATGAAGTGGGAGAAGGACCTGGCGGCCGTGCTGTGCCTGTATATTCCGGGTATGGAAGGCGGCCGGGCGGCGGCAGACGTGCTGGTCGGGAAGATCAACCCGTCGGGGAAGCTGCCGACGACATTTCCGAGGTGGTACAGGGACTGCCCGACGTTCGGGAATTTCCCGGGCTATGATTCGGAGGTCTGGTACGGGGAAGGGATCTATGTCGGCTACCGGTACTATGAGAAGAAGCAGGTCGAGGTGCTCTATCCGTTCGGGCACGGGCTGTCGTATACGTCGTTCGAGCTCCGGGATGTGACGGTGCCCGGGCGCATCGATGCGGAGAAGGAGCCGCTGGAGGTGAAGGTGACGGTCGTTAATACCGGCGGCTGCGCCGGGGCGGAGGTCGTCCAGGTGTATGTGGAGGATCCGGTCTCGACGCTGGACAAGCCGGTGAAGGAACTGAAGGGATTCCGGAAGGTGTTCCTGCAGAGCGGCGAGGAGCGGACGGTCACGATCCGCCTTGGCAAGAAGGACTTTGCCTCGTACGACACGCGGCTCAGGATGTGGGCGGCGGAGCCGGGGCTGTTCCGGATCCATGTCGGCACGTCGTCGCGCGATATCGCCTGCGTGAAGGAGGTGCAGGTCGACTGCGAGAATCCGTACTCGGTCGGGCCGCTGACGGACATCGTCAAGGTGGTGTCGAACGAGCAGGCGCTCGCGATCGCGGAGGAGAAGACGGGCGTGAAGCTGCAGGAGGTGGCGGGAAGCTACATCGTTTTCCAGCCGCTGACAACGTTTGAGCAGGTGTGGACCGAGTGCGTGAAGCCGGCGATGAAGGCGGACGCGGAGACGGCCGAGGCGGTGAAGCGGGAAATCTATGCGGCGTGGAAGAGACTGTGAGAGGAGAAAAAACAGATGATTACCACAAAATACGGAAAGATCAGGGGAATCGAGCACGAGGATTACCGGGAGTACCGCGGCGTTCCTTACGCCAGGCCGCCGGTGGGCGAGCTTCGGTGGCGGGCGCCGCAGGAGCCGGAGGCCTGGGACGGCGTGCTGGACGCGACGGCCTGGCCGGCCAAATGCGCGCAGTGGGGCTCGGAAGGCCGTGAGCTGATGCCGGGGGAGATCGACTACCACAAGGAATTCTATCAGGATCCGGCGTACGCGCGGGAGATCAGCGAGGACTGCCTGTATCTCCAGATCTGGACGCCGAAGGACGCGGAGGAAGGAGACACGGCGTATCCGGTGGCCCTGTGGATCCACGGCGGCGGCTTCATCGGCGGCTATTCCAGCGAGGCGGAATTCGACGGGGCGGCTTACGCCCGGCGCGGCGTGATCCTTGTGAGCGTGGAATACCGCTGCAACATCTTTGGCTTTCTTGCCCACCCGTGGCTCACGGAGGAGGACCCGCTGCATGTCTCCGGCAACTACGGCATCCGCGACCAGATCGCGGCGCTTGCCTGGATCCGTGAGAATATCGCCTCCTTCGGCGGCGATCCCGGTAACGTGACGGTGTTCGGCCAGAGCGCCGGCGCCATGAGCACGCAGATCCTGGTCTCCTCCGACCTGACCGACGGCCTGATCCATAAGGCCATCATGCAGAGCGGCGGCACGTACGGCAGCGGCCTTGCCATCGATTACCCGTTGGCACTGCAGGAGCAGACCGGGGCGGCGTTCGCGGAGGAGGTCGGGGCCGGGTCGCTCGAAGAGCTCCGGGCGATGAGCACGGAAGAACTCATGAAGGCGGCCGGCCTGTATTCGATGAAGCTGTATCAGCAGGGCAAGGGCCTCTTCTGGATCCCGACCATCGACGGCGTGATCATGAAGGACGGCTGCTACGCGATGATGGATCAGCGGCAGATCAAGGACATCCCGTACATCGTCGGCTCCACGAAGGATGATATCGCCGATCCGGAGGCGCTGCGCCGGGGCGTGCTGGCCTTCGGGGACAAGCTGAGCGAGCTGGAGATGACGGCGCCGTATCTCTATCTGTTCAGCCACGCGCTGCCGGGGGATGACTGCGGGGCCTTCCACTCCGCGGAGCTCTGGTACATGTTCGGAACGCTCGGCCGCTGCTGGCGCCCGATGGGGGAGGAAGATACCCGGCTGAGCGAGGAGATGCTGGATTACTGGACGAACTTCATGAAGACCGGTGATCCGAACGGAGAAGGGCTGGCGTCGTGGGAGGCGTACACGCCGGGAGGCGGGGCCGTGAAGACCTTCGCGTGACGTGCCGGCCGGGGCCCGACGCTCCGGGGAAATGAAAAAGAAATGGTAACTGCTGCGCGAAGCGTTCTGAACAGTTACAAGAAATGGCAGGGCAGCGCCTGAGACAGGGGCTGCCTTCTCAGTGTTCGTCAACAGTGAGACGGGCGGACAGATTGACGCCAAAATCCGGGAGCAGGCACGAATCTCCGATAACGGGGCGGGAGTGGGCTGGGCTAGGATGAGGGCAGAGAAGGAGGAGAAGAATGCGAAGACTAAGCAAAGGTAAGGCAGGCAGGCTGATGCTTTTCAGCCTGATGGCAGCAATCGGTGCCGGCAGCTGTGCCGGCGCGGCGCAGACAGAACAGGTTACGGAACAGGCAGCAGAAACGGAAGAGGAGGAGGCCGTTATGTATGAAGTGGATATTGAGAAATTTGTGGCGGAGGGCAGCGGGCATAAGCTGTCCGGGGAGCTGTATGTGCCGGCGGGGGCGGAGGAGCCGCTGCCGATCGTGATCGTGAGCCACGGATTTTCGGCGAACCTCACGTATTACCGGGACATCTGCCGGCAGCTGGCCGGGGACGGCATCGCGGCGGTGGCTTTTGATTTCTATGGCGGGTCGTACCAGTCCCGGAGCGGCGGGGACATGGCGGAGATGTCGGTCTTCACGGAGCTCGAGGATCTGGAGGCGGTGCTCAGCACGGTGGAGGATGCGGGCCGGTTTGACACAGACCGGATCTGCCTGTTCGGGCACAGTCAGGGCGGCTTTGTGTCCTCGCTGGCGTCCTTCGCGCACGGCGACGAGATCTGCGGTCTGGTGATGTACGCGCCGGCGATGTACATCGGCGAGGTGGTCCGTTCGAAGTTTCCGACGTATGAGGACATCAGGGATGAGCGGACGGGCAATGCGCTGATGAGTGTCAAGTACAGCCAGGACGTGTATGACTATGACATTTACGAGCATATGGCGGAGTACGAGGGGCCGGTCATCATCATCCACGGCACGCGCGATGAGGCCGTGCCGATCTCGTATTCGGAGCGGGCCATCGAGACGTTCCCGGATGCGGAGCTGATCACGCTCGAGGGCGCGACGCATATGTTCAATCAGGAGGGCATCGACGAGATCTGCAAGGCCTGCGAGCAGCTGATCGCGCAGGTCGGGGAGTAAGCGGAGCGCGGGGCAGCGGGAGGCAGAGCGCGGCCGCGTGTGAGCGGAGCGGGGAAAGCAGGCGCTTTGGTCCGCGGCGGGCACAGGAGAACGGAGTCGGTCCGGTGCAGCCGGCAAACCGGCGGCGCCGGCCGGCGGTCAGAAAAAAATGAAAGGAAGACGGAGGCGGGTATGAGCGAGGAATTCAAGAAGGGAAATGAAGGCATGGACGATCTCTTCGAGACACAGCAGCAGCCGTGGATGGTGCTGAATCTGGACGGGATCGATGTGCCGGTCGCGGAGGTGAAGGAGTGCCGGATCGCGCATGCGGGCGTGGAGACGGACGCGCGGATCTATTATCCGGAGGGGGACGGGCCCTTCCCGGTGATGATGTTTGTCCACGGCGGCGCGTTCATCGGCGGGTTCAATGTCATGGATGAGCCGCTGTGCCGGATGATCTGCCATGAGACGGGGATGGCGGTGATCAGCCCGAATTATCAGCTGGCGCCGGATCACAAGTTTCCGGCGGCACTGAATGAACTCTACGATCTGCTCCGCTATTTCAAGGCGCACGCGGACGAGTACCGGCTGGACATGGAGACGCTCGCGGTCGGCGGGGCCAGCGCGGGCGGTAACTATGCGGCGGCGCTGTGTGTGAAGGCGTATCAGGAAGGCGACATCCATTTCCGGTATCAGGTGCTGATCTATCCGAGCATCGACCTGAAGAGCCCGGGCGAGGACAAGGTGACGCCGCTCACGGACACGGAGGCGATGCCGCCGCAGGAAGTCGGGGACATGGTGGCCATGTACATCGAGCCGGAGCAGGATCCGGGCGATGTGCTGGTGTCGCCGTTCTTCGGGCCGGTCGAGGCCTTCCCGTCCACGGCGGTGTTCATCCCGCGCAAGTGCATTTTCTGGAAGGAGGGACGGGACTTCGCGCTCCGGCTGATGGACGCCGGGACCGAGGTGCTGCTCAAGAGCTATGAGAATGTGGGGCACGGCTTCATGGAGCTGCGCGGCAACGAGCATGTCTCGCGGGACGTGAAGGCGCTCGTCTGCAGCGAGCTGAAGCGGGCGCTGAACTGAGGGAGGAAGCCATGGAGTATGCGAAGAAGGAACTCTACGATCCGGGGCAGGATCCGGTGTATGCGTCCCCGGTGATCCTGGAGAACAGGATCGAGCAGCGCGAGGTGATCGGCGGGGAGAGCGTGCCGTATCACTATGTGCACGGACAGTTCGAGGGAACGGCTGTGAAATTC
>Ga0065709_1006058_pt1 | contig 19470 bp, 18 predicted proteins | sample Hoacrofraction14_2_FD_59096 | JGI IMG/M metagenome (GOLD analysis project Ga0065709, IMG submission 59096) | Hoatzin crop microbial communities from Cojedes, Venezuela, sample from fiber fraction 14 v1 | ecosystem: Host-associated > Birds > Digestive system > Esophagus > Crop | place: Venezuela...
CATTTGTTAAAAAAGTTAAATGATATAAGATAAAAAATTATCTCACGTGAGATAGAAATTTATTTCACGTGAGATAGATTTCTAAACCGCCTTTTTGCGTCGATAATTCACACACAACCCCAAAAAAAATCGCAAAAAACGCACTTTTTTTTCGCGTAGAATAAAATTTTAACAAATAAAACTTAACATTTTTAACAATCTTTGACACACTCATTTAACACTTTTTTTTAACATTTTTCGCATGCATTGATTTTTTGAAAAATATGGACCAATTTTTTCCTATCGCCATCATTTTTTTGTTATATTCACGAGATGGAAACCGCAAAAACGTGTTTCGGCTTTCGATTTTTTAAGCATAAGCATACGAAAAATTGGAGAAAAAATCCTATCTTTGTAAAATCCAAAAAGAAATGCGGATGTTATGATTGAAAATTATTTAGATACGATTATATGTGGCGACTGTCTCGAAACTATGAAGCAACTACCCGATAAATGTTGCGATATAGTAATTACGTCACCGCCTTATAACTTAAAAAATTCTACCGGAAATGGGATGAAAGATGGTAGAGGGGGAAAATGGGCAAACGCGGCTTTGCAAAATGGTTATGCAGACTATGATGACAATATGCCGTACGATTTATATTGTGCATGGCAAAGAGATTGCTTGCGCGAAATGATGCGATTGATACGCGATGACGGAGCAATTTTTTACAATCACAAATGGCGCGTACAAGGCGGTTTGATACAAGATAGACACGAGATTGTAAGCGAATTTCCTGTGAGACAAATTATTATTTGGAAGAGAAAAGGAGGTTTTAACTTCAATCCCGGTTATTTCTTGCCCACTTACGAAGTTATTTATCTGATTGCAAAACCCAAATTCAAACTTGTTCCGAAAGCGAATAGCTATGGCGACGTTTGGGAATTTATGCAAGACCTGAACAATCCACATCCAGCGCCATTCCCAGTTGCGCTAATCGACAGAATTATTGAAAGCACTCCGGCAGAAGTTGTGTTAGATCCGTTTATGGGAAGCGGCACAACGGCTGTAAGTGCAATCAGAAATCATCGGCATTATATAGGCATTGAACTCTCAAAAGAATATTGCGATATGGCAGAAAAACGTATTCAGGCAGCCAAAGGTGAGTTTGTCTATAGTAACGCTGCCAATCAAGAATTAACCTTATTCTAAAGAAAAACATATTCCGCATGGCAGACAATCACAAAAACGATAAACCGCAATTAAAACTGATTCCAAAGGAAGAATTTATTGCGAAGTTGCGAGATGTAGAAAAGCAAGGCTGGATTTTCAATAGTCGCAAAGGTAATGACGGTGCAGTAGGAAACATTTTGGAAGACGTGCTTGGAATTCCAGAAAACAATCTCCCAATACCGAATGGTGCAGAGTGGGAATTGAAATGCCAGCGCAAGAATTCCACATCGCTACTCACGCTGTGCCACGTTGAGCCATCGCCACGCGTATTGAAGTTTGTTTCTGACGTATTGCTGCCAAATTACGGTTGGCAACACAAGGAAGCCGGCAAGAAATATCCTAAGACCGAAAAATCTTTCAGATGCACTGTTAACGCAACACGATATACTGACCGAGGATTTCGCCTTTTTGTCAATCGAAAAGAGCAAAAAGTAGAATTCATTTGGGACAGTTCAAAATGTTCGAAGACCCATGCTGAATGGCTGAAGGCAGTAGAGAAAAACGTTGGATTAGGTCCTTTCAAGACGAATCCATATTGGGGATTTAATGATTTATACCTCAAAGCCGGCACAAAACTCATCAATTGTTTTCTTGTTTTAGCCGACGTGAAAGGTCGAAGCGACTATTTCCATTACAATGAAGCGTATATGCTCCAGAACTTTGACGTAGAACTTTTTATCGATGCAATAGAACGAGGCATCGTTTCCGTTGATTTCGATGCGCGAACAGGGCATAACCACGGCACAAAGTTCCGCATTCCGATTAGCAAGATTGTGGAAATCTACGGTAAAGTGACCAAAATCATTGGCTAAAGAAACGCTATAATAGATGCGCGCGCAAGAAAGTCTTTTCTTGCGCGCGTACATTTATATATTATATATAGGATTTTAGGACTGAGTAAACGTTTTGCGATTTTATTTTGCGAGAAAGGGAAAATTTTGCGTTGTGAATGGAGGAAATTAGAGTTGTGAACTGACGAGATTGGTTAGTTCGATGAACTGCTGAACCGTTAGTTGCTCGGGACGGAGCGTCATGAATGGGTGCGCGGAAGCAGCGTTTTCGGCTTTAATCATTGCGGAATCGGGGATGATTTGCTTGAGAGAGACGCGCAACATCTTGCGACGCTGATTGAAAACCGTTTTGACAACGCGACGGAACAATGCTTCGTTGCAGCCGAGCGTGGTGACGTTGTTGCGAGTCAGTCGGATAACAGCGCTTTTCACCTTTGGCGGCGGATTAAACACGTGTTCGTCAACCGTAAAGAGATACTCTACGTTGTACCAAGCTTGAATTAGAACCGAAAGGATGCCATACGCTTTCGTATTTGGCTGACTTGCCATTCGCAAAGCCACTTCACGCTGAATCATCCCAGTGCAACACGGGATNANGTCTTTGTTATCCAACATTTTGAAGAAGATTTGCGACGATATGTCGTAGGGATAATTTCCTGTGAGCACGAACTGNCGTCCGCCNAACAATGCATTGAGATCCATTCGCAAGAAGTCCTCGCCGATAATTGCGTCGCGCAACTTTGGGAAGTGTTCAGNTAGATACGCAACCGACTCGCGATCGATTTCTACAGCGCGGAGTTCTCGCGGTTTTTCAACGAGAAATTGCGTCAGAACGCCCATTCCTGGACCTATTTCAAGCACAGGAATATCGGGACACGCGTCAACGGTGTCGGCAATTTGGCGAGCGATGGAAAGGTCGGTCAAGAAATGTTGACCCAGATTCTTCTTTGGAGTTACGCGTTTCATAGGATTGGTTTTCGCGACAAATGTACTAAAAAAATATTTGACACACAACAACGCACAAAAAAAGCAGTCCTCAGCGAGAACTGCTATCAGTGGTTGTTCTAAACTTTCTCATTAAAAAATCGAGTNTTAGCGTTGCTCTTTCTCGATTTCGTCCCCTAAGTGGATAGCCTGTGCTAATGTGATAGCAACTACGGCAAAACTGAATAATAAAACCATCTTTTTACCTTTCTTTTAATATTTATTTATTATCCTGACAGGCANATTTGCCTGCATTATCCTGTATGTTTGACGCTGCAAAAGTATGTGTTTTCGAAATTGTGTGCGCACACAATAACTAAAAATTACGATGAAATGGGGAATTTTTGACTAACGTCAATTTTTTAGTGCATGGAGATACANNTCTATTTCGTTACACCTTATTATATATTATATAAGGAAGGTTGAATTTTTGCAACGAAATGGTAAACAAACAAAAAAAGAAGCGTTTTTTTTCCATATTCGTTCTGTTTGCACTATCTTTGTGCAGAAGAAAGATTCATGCGGATGAAGATTGCGAAGACCTTTCTGAACAATACTATGAAGATAGCACTATCGTTGTTGTTGGGTGGTGCTATTCTGTATTGGATGTATCGCGATTTCGATTTCAGCAGCATTAGCGACGTATTGCTGCACAAGACGAATTGGATGTGGATGCTTCTTTCTTTGCCATTTGGTGTTTTGGCTCAGATGTTTCGTGGATGGCGATGGAAACAGACGCTCGAGCCAGTTGGCGAACACCCTCGCACNTCCGTATGTGTTAANTCTATTTTTCTATCCTACGCCGTTTCGCTGATTATTCCACGCATAGGCGAGTTNGCGCGCTGTGGTGTGCTGCATCGATACGATAGAGTTTCGTTTCCGAAAGCACTAGGCACCGTTGTAACTGAACGCGCCATCGACACATTGGTAGTCATTGTTCTGACAGGACTAACGTTTGTGTTTCAGATTCCATTGTTTAGAGAATTTTTTAGTGAAACGGGCACCACATTTAGCGGCTTTTTCGGTCGTTTTACCGCNACAGGCTATCTTGTTACGCTGATTTGCGTGTTGGCGATTGGNGTTTTAGCGTGGTGGTTGCTGCAACGGCTGGAAATTTACAATAAAGTAAAAACGACACTGCGTGGTCTGTGGCAAGGAGTCATCTCGTTGAAAGACGTGCGCAGCAAGTGGCTGTTCTGTCTCTTTACGTTAGGCATCTGGGGCAGNTATTTCTTGCATTATTACTTGACGTTCTTCTGCTTTGANGCCACNTCAGGATTGGGAATCACGTGCGCGCTGGTGACGTTTACGATAGGTAGCATCGCCGTTATCGTGCCCACGCCNAACGGAGCAGGTCCTTGGCATTTCGCAGTCAAGACAATGCTGATTCTATATGGTGTTGCTGAAACTGACGCGCTNTACTTTGTGCTCATCGTTCACACCATCCAGACCCTTCTCGTCATCGTTCTCGGCATTTATGCATGGGCACGACTGTCGTTTTTGAAANGNAAACANNNGTAAAACATATTTTTAACCTTAATAATTCACAAAAAAAAGAAAGACCATGAATGAAATTTTGAATTTGAGTCCAGCATGTATCTGGCGTAATTTCTATGCATTGACACAAGTNCCACGTCCATCTGGACATTTGGAGAAAGTACAAGAATTTCTNCTCGAGTTTGCNAAGAAAGCTGGTGTAGAAGCTTTCAAAGATCCAGCAGGCAATATCGTGATGCGAAAGCCAGCAAGTGCAGGCAAGGAAAACTGCAAGGGCGTTATATTGCAGGCACACATGGATATGGTTCCACAGAAAACGCCAGAAAGTAAGCACAATTTCGAAACCGATCCTATTGAACCGTGGATTGACGGCGAGTGGGTTAAGGCACGCGGAACGACGCTTGGCGCCGACGATGGTATTGGAGTAGCAGCGATTATGGCAGTGATGGAAGATAAGACGCTCGTTCACGGCCCTATTGATGCATTGATTACCGCCGACGAAGAGACTGGAATGTATGGCGCAAACGCGCTTCCAGAAGGCGAATTGCAAGGCGATATTCTGCTAAATCTTGACTCTGAAACTTGGGGTAAGTTCGTTATCGGTTCAGCAGGTGGCATTGACATCGTAGCTTCATTGGATTACAAAGAAGTAGAGACCGATCCCGAAGATGCTGCACTAAGAATAACTTTGAAAGGCTTCCGTGGCGGACACTCAGGACTGGAGATACACGAAGGTCGCGCGAATGCCAACAAGATGATGGTACGCTTTGTTCGCGAAGCTATCGAGGATTACGAATGCCGTTTGGCAACTTGGCATGGCGGAAACATGCGCAATGCGATTCCATTNAAGGCAGAAGTCGTTCTGACGATGCCNAAAGAAAACGTAGAAGGCGTGAAAGAGCTTGTTGCTGCATGGAAAGAAGATTTGGAAGACGAGTTCAAGGGAATCGAAAGCGGTATCGAGTTCTACACAGAAGACGTAGATACGCCACGCTTGCAAGTACCTACCGAAATCCAAGACAATCTTATCAGCGCGATTTACGCATGCCACAATGGTGTTTTGCGTATGATTCCATCGTATCCTGACGTAGTAGAAACNTCGAGCAATCTCGCAATTATCAATATCGAAGGCGGACGCGCCGATATGCAGATCTTGGCACGCTCATCTCGTGAAGATATGAAAGATTATATTGTAAAGACGCTCGAAAGTTGCTTCAATATGGCAGGAATGAAGATAGAAACATCTGGCAGTTACAGTGGATGGGATCCTAATCCANATAGTGAAATTCTTCACACGTTGCTTGGCGTTTACAAAGAGCAGAACGANGTTGACGGATTAGTGCAAGTGGATCACGCGGGATTGGAATGCTCGATTATTTTAGGCAAATACCCACATCTTGACGTGGTAAGTCTTGGTCCAACGCTGCGCTCTCCACACACCACGACCGAGCGCTGTCTGATTGAAACAGTAGCACCGTTCTGGGAATTGCTGAAACGCGCTTTGGAAATCATACCAGAGAAATAATTATTTCGCAAGCATTACACCTATATATTATCTTCACGCGACAGCAACTCGTTGCGTGAAGATTTTTTTNAATTTTCTTACAAAATTATTTTTTTTTGACTATTTTTGCAGCGCAAACAAAAATCACNACGAATTTTATGGACGACTATCATTCGGAAAGTTTAAACTTGTAGGTTGAAGGCGAGCGTTCCTGTTCAGAGCTGCCTTCTGCCGAATTAAATCATGGAGACTCAGACGCAATGAAGACATTCTGGAACACCACAGGAACACTTAAGGCAATCAGTGAATGGCAACCAAACTGCTGGATACAAGTAACCTGCCCGACTGAAGAAGACCAGCAATTGCTGGAAGACGAATTCAAAATTCCCGATTACTTTCTTTCTGACATCAGCGATACCGACGAGCGTGCTCGATACGAGTACGACGACGGTTGGATGCTTGTTATTTTGCGTATTCCATACGTAAAAGAAATCCGTTCGCGCACACCNTACACCACNGTGCCGCTTGGTATTATTCACAAACGTGACGTTACNATCACCGTTTGCTATTACGAAACCAATATGATGATTGATTTCATCAGNTACCAGCAGAAACGTGGCACTGGTTTTACGGATTACGTCGATATGACGTTCAGATTATTTTTGTCGAGCGCTGTGTGGTACTTGAAACGCTTGAAACAAATCAACACACTCATTGAGAAAGCAAAGCATAACCTTGATCATGGCGTCAACAACGAAAGCCTTATCGGGCTATCTCGTTTGCAGGATTCGTTAACTTACTTCATTACGTCTATAAGAGGTAACGAGAATTTGCTGGCGAAGCTAAAATTTAAGTTGCAAGTCGATGAACTCGATGCTGACTTGATTGAAGACGTCAATATNGAGATGACTCAGGCGCGCGAAACAGCTGCAATCTATTCGGATATCCTTGAATCGACGATGGATACCTATTCAAGTATTATTAATAATAATATGAATACGGTGATGCGTACGTTGACTTCCGTTTCGATTATCATGATGACCACGACGCTGATTGCATCTTTGTTTGGCATGAACCTCATCAATGGCATGGAAAACAATCCATTTGGATTNGTCATTGCACTGGTTATCTCAATCGTTGTTGCAGCCCTTTGCTGGTTTATATTGCGCTACAAACGCCTTCTATAAGGACTAAAACGCAAAAAAAGCGCGTTTTTCTTTGGGAACGTCAAGATTTTTCTTTAAGTTTGCAATTTGATAAAACCAAACTTAATATTTTTGTGATATGACAGCCTCTCAAGAAAACCCTCAAGACAAGGTTCAGATTAACGAAACCGAGAATTTACAAGAACAAGTAAGCGAAAAAATCCAAGAAACAGAAGAAATCGCTGCCGAAGTTGACAACAAAGCAGAAGAAGTTGCGCAAGCTATTGCCGACGAAGNGCCTGCAGCAGCAGAAGAAACNGCTGCACCAGAGCCGCAACCCGAAGCCGTAGAAGAACAACCCGCTGCAGAAAAACCACAAGAAGAGCCTGTCAAGAAAACTTATCACACAAAACAGGAAATCCTTGATCGCGTTNGAGAAATAGCGCACAGCGAAGATCGCCCACAGAAAGGNGAAATCGATCAGCTAAAGACTGCTTTCTATAAATTACATCTTGCAGAACGCGAAGCGCAACAGCAAGAATATCTGAAAGCTGGTGGCGATCCAGAAAAATATCAGGTTGNTCCAGATGCCATCGAAGAACAATTCAAAGCCGAAATGGGCATCATTCGCGAAAAGCGTGCAAAGCTTTTCCGTCAGCAAGAAGAAGANAAAGCAGCCAATCTCGAACGCAAACAATCTATACTTGAACAAATTAAAGGTATGATTACCTCGCCCGAAGAGGCTAATAANTCATACCAGAAATTCAAAGCACTGCAACAGGAATGGCGTGAGATTAAATCCGTACCTGCAGAAAAGGCAAATGAGCTTTGGAGAAACTATCAACACTACGTTGAACAATTCTACGATCTTCTTAAACTCAATAANGAAGCACGCGAATACGACTTCAAGAAAAANTTAGAGCAAAAGACTAAACTTTGCGAAGAAGCCGAAAAGCTTGCCGAAGAAGATGATGTAATCAAATCATTCCATCAACTTCAAGANCTCCATCAACGTTATCGCGAAATCGGACCTGTAGCCAAAGATCTCAGAGAGCAAATCTGGAATCGCTTTAAGNCNGCTTCGACAACCATCAACAAGCGTCATCAGCAACATTACGAGCAGATTCGCGGAAAAGAAGAAGAGAATCTCGAAAAGAAAACAGCGCTCTGCGAAAANGTTGAAGCAATAGCAAAAGAAGAAAACAAAGGCGCTGGCGACTGGGAAAAGCATACCAAACAAATCATCGANGTGCAAGCCGAATGGAAAAAGATTGGATTTGCNCCACAAAAGATGAACGTTAAAATCTTCGAACGCTTCCGCGCTGCATGCGATGACTTCTTTGGAAGAAAAGCNGAATACTTTAAAGGTCTGAAAGACCAGTTTACCGAAAACGACTGCAAAGAAAAAAAGCNCTTGTTGAACAAGCAGAAGCTTTGAAAGACAGCACAGAATGGAAAGAAACCTCTGAAAAACTGATTCAGTTGCAGAAGGAATGGCGCACCATCGGTATGGTTCCAAAGAAATTAGGCGACCAACTGTGGAAAGATTTCCTTGGCGCATGCAANCATTTCTTTGAAGCACGAAACGCAGCCAACGCNGGAACACACGAAAATGAACGCGATAATCTGAAAAAGAAACGCGAAATCATTGAAAAGCTGAAAGATACAGCCGCAAACATCNCAGACGACGCTAAAGAAAAAGTGCTCGCNCTCGTTGAAGAGTTCCAACAGATTGGTCACGTGCCGTACAAAGAAAAAGATAAAGTGTACGAAGAATACAAAGAAGCGACAACGCAACTCTTCAAAGACTTAGGTATTTCGCTAAACAATCGTCGCAACAACTTCAGAAACAATGTTCGCAACGCAGCACAACGCGGTGAAGAAGCATTCGACAACGAACGCTCACGCCTGATGCGCAAATACGATCAGCTTAAACAAGAAATCCAAACCTACGAAAACAANCTCGGATTCCTGAACGTAAGCAGCAAGAAAGGCAACAGCCTCATTGACGAAATGAACAAGAAGGTTCAGAANNTGAAAGATGAATTTGANAGCGTAAGACAACGCATTCTCGCCATCGATCACCAAGAAAAAGAAGCAAAGACCGAGCAACCTGCTCCTGAAGCAACAGCCGACGACGAAGAAAAAGCAACCGACGCTGCTGAATAAGCNAACCCTTCATCCCAATCATAANGAAAGCCGTATTCCATCCACAGAATACGGCTTTCGCTTTCTTTAGANTTTAAGTTATTTCTGCATACGATGAAATTTTGCTTTTCGTGCATCCNTTTTTTCTTTCACGCGCACCCGCGCGCGCATGCGTACCTTTATTATATTTATATATAGAGAGATNNGTCAAATTAAACCTTTTGCCATTTTTTTCGTTTAATAAGATAGAGAGCTAAAACANTTGATTATCAACCATAAAAAACCATACAACTATGAAAAGATTGATGACAACCCTCGCCCTTGTAGCATTGATAGTAATGCAGGCGAACGCAATGAGTTATTCACGCGCACGNAATCAGGCGCTNTTCTTAACAGATAAGATGGCATACGAGCTGATGCTGACCGACGATCAGTATAATGCTTGNTATGAAATCAATCTCGATTATCTTATGTTGATTAGTACGAGCGGTGATTTGTTTGGAATCTACTGGGAACGCCGTAATTCGGAATTGAGTTACGTGNTGACTTCGGCTCAGTTTAGNCGCTTTATCGCTTCNGAATACTTCTATCGCCCTGTTACTTGGGNGAACAATCGCTTCTACTACAGCATNTACTCGCGTTATGAGCGCAATCGCTACTTCCGTCCTGCGCCTGCCGTTTACGAGACTTATCGCGGTGGAAACAGAACGTATCGCAATAGCGCTTACAACGGACGTCAATTCAAAATTAATGGACAGAACCAGCAACCCAGAACGCTTGGCGGTGGCAAGAGTGCANNNCGTCCANCTCTGAAGAAGAGCGAGGCAATTCGTCAGGGACGTCAACAAAATACGAATCAATGGAAGAATGGCACGAGCAANGGCACGTTTGGCACTCGTCAGTCGGGCACAACGCAACGCCAAACGACCATCGGTGGCGGTAATCAACGCAACACGCAACCGTCAACACCACAACGCTCAACTACGACAAACACGAACAAGTCGAGCGGACTGGGTGGACACCGTTAGGATATGACCTACTGCCTGAACTGTCAGGCGGAAACCACGCTAAATTTCAGCTTTAAAGGAACAGCCAAAAGGGTTGTTCCTTTTTTTGTTTTGTAAGTTTTTCGCAAGAAAATGCAGTGGTTTTGCTTTGCTTTTCGCACGAAAAACGTATTTTTGTGGATGCTATGACAAATTCTTAAAACCTTATGTATATGAAAAAAACATTTATTTCACTCTTATTCCTTGCTTTTTGCGGTGGTCAAGCGATGGGACAGTCGCTCACATCGGGCATTGACAAAGCTAATCTTGACACAAGCGTAAAGCCAGGCGATGACTTTTTTCAGTATGCCGTTGGCGGATGGCTGAAGAGCCACCCTCTGGACGAAGAACACCCGATGAATGGCAGTTTCGTTGACTTGTCCGAACTGAATAATGAGCGCATTCTCGGAATTATTCAAGAGTATTCGAGCACGCCACAACCGCAAGGCACGCTCGGACAGAAGATAGGATCGCTTTACAACTTGGCGATGGACAGCGACCGTTTGAACAGAGAAGGTTACGAACCACTGAAACCATACTTGCAACGCGTTGCTTCAGCGAAGTCGAAGAAAGCGCTGGAGTTGCTTTGTGCAGAGTACGATTTGCAGGGCATGGATGTAATGATGTTTAGCGTTGGTTGCGGAGCCGATATGCGCGATGCAGACAACAATCTCGTAAGCATTGGACAAGGCGGACTTGGTTTGCCAAACCGCGATTACTATTTTAAAGATGACGCTCAAACGGTTAAGATTCGCGAAGCATACAAAACGATGATGAAAAACTTGTTTGTCATGACTGGCACTGACGCGAACGCCGCTCAGAAAAAGGTGGATGCGGTTTATGCCATAGAGAAACGCATCGCCAGCAAGAGCTACGATCCTGTGAAATTGCGTGATGTAGATGCAAATTATCACAAGATGCGCTACGAAGACCTGCTGACCGATTTCCCAGGCATTGATTGGGGAAATTTCTTCTTGCGACTTGGTTTTCCAGCATTCGAGTATGTCGATGTTGGACAGCCTGAACCCGTTCACGAAGTGGAGAAGATTTGGGCAGAAACATCGCTCGATGATTTGAAAGCCTACGTAGAAAGTCGCGTTATTTCGAGTGCAACAAGCGCGTTGAGCGATGATTTCCGCGCCGAAGCGTTTAAGTATAGCAGCATCATGATGGGCACTCAGCAAGACCGTCCACGCTGGAAACGTGCGGTAAGTACGGTAAGTGGCAGTCTGGGTGAAGCTGTTGGAAAATTATATGTTGAAAAATATTTCCCAGAAGCCAACAAACAGCGCATGCTTGAGCTGGTTCGCAACTTGCAGGTTGCCCTTTCGCAACGCATTGATGGACTAACTTGGATGAGCGCTGCAACAAAAGCGCAAGCCAAAGACAAACTGCAGAATTTTATCGTGAAGATTGGCTATCCTGACAAGTGGAAAAACTATGACGCTTTGCAGATTGACGAAAAACTTTACACTGTAACGAAAATACGCGTCGCGTAGCAACTTTCCTCACGAAAGACTACATTGACCGCACAGTNAATAAACCTGTTGACAAAACACGCTGGGGCATGACGCCACAGACTGTGAACGCCTATTATAACCCAACGACNAACGAAATTTGTTTCCCAGCCGCCATTCTTCAACCGCCTTTCTTCGACATGGAAGCTGATGACGCAGCAAATTATGGCGCTATAGGCGTGGTGATTGGCCACGAGATGAGTCACGGATTCGATGATCAGGGATGCCAATTCGATAAGACAGGAAANCAACACAACTGGTGGACAGAGCAAGATAAGAAGAATTTCGATGCTCGNGCAGAGACTTTAGCAAATCATTTCAGCACAATTGAGGCTGTACCTGGTAAGTTTGTCAATGGNAAACTAACGCTTGGCGAAAATATCGGCGACAACGGTGGTCTGAACATNGCATACCGTGCTTTCCTGAACGCAACACAGAAAAATCCGCTCGCAAACAANGATGGTTTTACACCTGCACAGCGTTTCTTCTTAGCTTATGCACGTGTCTGGGCTGCTAATACGACGCCNCAATACGTTGATTATATTATTTCATCCGACCCACATTCGCCTAANATGGCACGCGTTAATGGCGCTCTGCCAATGATCGACGCTTGGTATGATGCATTCAAGGTGAAGAAAGGCGATAAACTATTTGTGCCGAAAAACAAACGCGCACATATTTGGTAATGNAATCCAACGATAANACACAAAAGAAGCGACCCGAAAGAGTCGCTTCTTTTTTATATATATAATAAGGTGTAAACGTCAGGCGTTGGTTTNCGATTTTTGTTCTTCNGCCATCCCTTCGCGTTTCACTTCTTCGCAAAGCGGAAGCGTAAGCGCTACGCACACAACTGCACCAACGAGCATGATAACGGCAGACGTCTGCATCACATCGCCAAGCGCTACGAGCGGACTTGCTATCGCGCCNGCCGTAAACTGAAACGCGCCAAACACAGCAGCTGCTGCGCCAGCGTGATTGCGTTGGGAATCCATCGCGATGGCAGTGCTTACGGGTTGCATCATGCCGAAACAAACGAGCATNTAGATGTAGCACGGCATCAGAATGGCGAGTGGNAAACGNAGGAATTGNCAAACAGCAACGAGAATGGTGCTCGCCAGCAANTCGATGCTACCCCACTTCAGCGCTGTGTTAGCGTGATGGAATCGCGGTCCGATGACTGCGCCAACGCCAATCATGAGNGCGTTGAGTCCNAAGCAGATGCTAAATTCGAGCGGNGTGAGGTGATAGACTGTCTGAAAGATNAACGGCGATGCGGAAACGTATGCAATGAAAGTGAAAAACGCAGCCATTTGCGACAGGGTGCATAGCGTGAAGCGACGACTTCTAAATACTTTGAACAGATTTCCATACACGCGAATCACGTTTTTCGTAGAACGCGCTTCGGGTTGTAGTGTTTCGGGCAATCGCATGCAGCAAACCAGCAAAATAATGCCAATCACGAGCAAGAGGATGAACACGCCCTGCCACGATGCGAAGTTGGTTACCGCACCGCCAAGAATAGGCGCAAAGACGGGTGATATGCCGTTGATGGCNGCAAGCAATGCCATAAAATCGGTAAGCTGCTTGCCAGTGAACAAATCTGTTGCAACACTTTTCGAAAGCGCTACTCCACCAGCGCCTGCTGCGCCTTGAACAACGCGCATCACGTTAAAGAANTGGATGTTTGGTGAAAAGATGCACAAAACAGACGACAACGCGAAAAGCAACATCGAGAGATTCAGCAACGGTTTACGACCATATTTATCGGAAAGCGGTCCGATAAATAATTGTCCTACCGCCAGACCAATCATTCCCGCAGTGAGACTGAGNGAAAGCATGGCAGGCGACGTGCTGAAGTAGTCAACCATTTCCGGCATAGCCGGCAAATAAATGTCTGTAACAATGGGGCCGAAAGCGGCGAGCGTTCCTAATGTGATGGGAACAAAATAACCTGTTTTTTTATTCATTCATAAACTGCTCAACAACAAGAAGAGCGAACGCGCTTAAACAACCAACTGTGGCGTTTAAGCGTGTGCAAAAGTACGCAAAAAAATNNTTTTAGAACAAAAAAACGTGTGATTTTCCTTCTTTATTTACCTTGTTTACGCANCCGACGCTTCAGTTTGTCGATGGCGTTCTCTAAACTCTCGTCGGGTTCGATGATGTTGTCTTTGCCCCANAACTGCGGATCATCGAAAAGNGCCACTTTGTCGTAGAGAGACTCGTGCGGGCGGAAACTACTTTTACCACTTATTTTGTGAACTTGTGGATATCTGTCGGTAACGACCATCTCTGCGGTGACGGTGTACGGCGAAGAAAACAGCCGACGCTTCCAATCGCACTTGAATTGCGTGATGCTGCTGACGTAGGACAATCGGCTGACGCCATTTTCGAATGAATANGTGGCNACAAGATGCTGNCCGAGTGGCTTAAAGCGTACACCTGCAGGCTTAGAGACAAGCATGAGATANGCCGCGCGTTCAGTGAAGGAAACATCGAGGTCGATTTCGATGCGCGAAAACGCAAGTGTCTGTCGGTCGATGTAGATGTANCCGCTGTAAAGCGCGAGCAACTGGTTCGATTTCGGTGTCAATCGAATCACATATTGCGGTCGGTCGTCGATAGTTTGTGGATCTGCCATCGCNATGTTNTGCGCTGAAAGTATATCTTCATCNAATAGGAAATCAAAGTTTTTCGCTGCNTCGAGATAGAGNCCAATTGTAGGTCCACCTTGCATCTTTGCGCCCAGCGTNTCAGTGGCTCGCGTGCTGATTAGACGTCGAGCCTTNTCGATACTCACGCGATCGTGATCNGCGGAGAACTCGTAATCAGTCTTATACATATCAGCGACCGCCTCAGCGACGTAGATNTAGCGCTTACCGCGACGTGTTGTTTCGCGATAGAACGTGCGAAAAAGTTCTGGTTTTTGNCTATAGTTGACGGTTATTTTAGCGATAGCCGCGTGGAGAATAGAAAACGGATCGTCGGGCTTNACAACGATGTCGCGCAATCGTATGTCTGCCTGATGCATCTTAATGCGAAGNCCTTCCAGTTGGTTGCCTATTTTNAGTCGAATCGTGCGATAACCAACGTGGGAGAAGCGCAATTCGTGCGGAATTTGATAGGTTTTNAGAATGAAATGCCCATCAGCGTTGGTGACAATCGACGTATTCTGACCCGTAACCGCGATGTTGACGGCAGGCATTGGTTGCCCTGTGTCGCTATCGACGACAGTNCCNGTGAGGGTGAAGTAATCTGTTTGTGCTTGAAGTGTCGCTGCGAAGCCAATGAGCAAGGTCAGCAACATCATTCGCAGGCTTTGGTGCATGTTGCTTGTGTTTTAGGTTTTTAAGTCTTAATAGGCGTGGTCGATAAGCGACCAGTCAGCGTTGGTAATGAAAGAGAAACTGCTGCCGTCGGTAGGAGATGTTGTATCGCCGTAGGTTTCTCCAGTCGAGAAAAAGGCGCAAACTTGTTGCGTGATAACGTTTCGCTTGACGGTTATGCCGTCGAAAGTTCGCTCAATGATGGTTGCACCTCCAGCGTTCAATGCAGTGATTTTGATTTTCAGTTCGTCAGTTTCTTGATGCGGGAAAGTGAAGATGCTAAAAGCGTTATAGGTTGTTCCAATTTGACTTTCTGCGACATCGCGAAGCTCGGTTTGGCGTGAGTTGACGCAGCCATAGCCCGTTGTTGGGTTGAACGTTGAACTTCCACCAGTGTAATAGAATTTCATCTGCGCGAGATTGGATGGCAATGCATCTGTAACAACCAAGCGATACATGGCGACAGCGCGCTTAACGGTGAGATTATACGTGCCGCCCTTCGTGACGTTGGTCTCGAGCAATGCGTAGAAAGTGTCGGTTGTTTTGTTGCTGGCGAATTTCACTTCTTCAGCAGAATTTATCGTTGCTTTACCGAGCCCGTTGTGCGCGATGATGACGACAATGACTGCACCGTCGTCGATTTCTGCAGAGATGGTGCCGTAATTCGTTGCGTCGTTGGTCTGACTGCCTTTGGCAATCTTGCTACCCGAACGGAAAATGGCGTAATCNATGCGAGTAGTGAGCTGGGCTAACGTTGCGTTGACGTCGCCNTCGTTGTCGTTGTCGTAGATTGACTTTTCGATGCCGTTAATTCGAAAAGTTACAGCGTTGGATGACGTNGTTTGAGAAGATTCTTCACCAGAACCTTCGCTNTTGTTTGCTTGNTCGCATGCTGAAAGAACGAANAGCAAACACGAAACACATAAAAGACTGCGCCAACGCATGGATTCAGAAAAAAATATTAGATTTCGTCGCCTTCGAGTTTGTTGCTTGAACCGAGTCCTTCGAGTATGCCACGAATCTCGCTACCGATGCCAAAGACGCCGTTCTTCAGACTTTCTTTCGCGTTTTGCTTGAGATATTTTGCATATTGACCNTCGAGCGTGCCGATATGCTTGCGCTGTGCTGGCGAATAATCGAACTTTCGCCATGCGTTTGCGCACTTTATAGAATTTTTCGATAGATTCTTTCCAATCGTTCAAGTCGTAGTAAGCGCCATATTGCTGCACGTCGGTCGTCAAGCGTTCCATTCGGTTGATGGCGCCTTGCTTGGTGATGCAGCTGCTAAAGCCTACGAGAACAAAAAGTGTGATTGCGAAAGAAAAAAGAACATGTTTTATTTTCATGGGATAAGAGTTTTAGAAGTTTTTTCTTTGAGTGCGCAAATTAGTAAAAATATAATAAGTTTGCAAATTTTGCGTCTTTTTTTCGATGATTGGCGAGATGGAGCAATAAAAAAAGAGGAACCGCGNGCGATTCCTCTTTCTTTTGTATTTGGAAGTTNAAGATTTAGAACTTNTTGTAGCCGTATTTTGCAACTTCTCCCAGTTCTTCNTCGATGCGGATCAGTTGGTTGTATTTTGCCATACGGTCTGTGCGGCTCATAGAACCAGTCTTGATCTGACCAGAGTTNGTTGCTACAGCGATGTCAGCGATGGTTGTATCTTCTGTTTCGCCTGAACGGTGACTGGTAACAGTGTTGTAACCATGACGNTGTGCCATTTCGATAGCCTCGAGNGTNTCTGTNAGAGAACCAATCTGGTTAACCTTAATCAGNATTGCATTAGCTGCACCCATACGGATACCTTTTTCGAGGAATTTCGTGTTNGTTACGAACAGGTCATCACCAACCAGCTGGCAGCGATCGCCAATTGCCTTTGTCAGTTTTACCCAACCATCCCAGTCGTTCTCATCGAGACCATCCTCGATTGAATCGATAGGATATTTGTTGATGAGTTCTTCGAGATATTTAATTTGTTCGTCGTCAGAAAGCTTCTTTCCGTTAGGATCTTTCTTCATGCCACTCTTGAGCTGACGATAGTCGTAGAAGTATTTGCCGTCTTCGATTACAGCAAACTCGCTTGCTGCGCAGTCCATAGCAATCTTCACGTCTTTACCTGGTTCATATCCAGCGTCTTTGATAGCTTGACAGATGCTGTCGAGAGCGTCTTCNATGCCGTTGAGTGCTGGTGCAAAACCACCTTCATCACCAACTGCNGTGCTCAAGCCACGTTTCTTCAANAGTTTCTGCAGTGCATGGAACACTTCTGCACCCATACGGATNGCTTCGCGCTCGTTTTCTGCGCCTACAGGACGAATCATAAATTCTTGGAATGCAATAGGTGCGTCAGAGTGAGCGCCACCATTGATAATGTTCATCATCGGAACAGGAAGCGTATAAGTGTTTGCGCCACCGATGTAACGATAAAGAGGAANGTTGAGATATTCAGCAGCTGCGTGTGCTACTGCGAGCGAAACGCCAAGGATAGCGTTAGCGCCGAGTTTTGATTTAGTAGGAGTACCNTCGAGCGCAATCATTTTGTAATCNATAGCGCGCTGGTNGAGTACTGACTCACCAATAAGTTCAGGNGCGATAATTTCGTTGACGTTCTTCACTGCTTTCAGAACGCCTTTNCCGCCATAGCGTTTCTTGTCGCCGTCACGAAGTTCCAGCGCTTCGTTTTCGCCTGTTGATGCACCTGAAGGAACAGATGCGCGACCAACAAAACCTGAAATAGTTGATACTTCTACCTCAACCGTAGGGTTACCTCTTGAGTCCAGAATCTCTCTGGCGTGAATGTTTTCAATAATCATAACTAATTAGTAATGTTTAAAAAAATATCGATGTTGCAAAAGTACATCTTTTTTTTTAATAAGGTATAATGGCAGGAGAAAAATCTATACAAATCGGGCGACAAATTGACGTATGTAAAGCGTTGGTTTACAGTTTCGGAGCGCATAAAAGAAAGAGAGGGCGACNGTTGCTGTCGTCCTCTCAAACNAGTATGTTATGTTGCTTTGTTTATTTCACAACGTTGTCCCACATGGATTGTCCAAATCCTGTCGTTTCTTCCTCATCATCTCCGATGAAAGTATCGCCTGAATCGTCTGAGTCAANAAANTCAGTCTGCGACCNATCTTCCATAATCGGTGTAGTGATGAGGCCNACAACCTCGGTGGAGGGTTCAATATATACTTTTTTCATCATACTNNCACATATTTTTATCTAACAACTACCTTTTTGCCTCCAACAATATAGACGCCAGCGGCTACTGGAACTGCCTTTGTCTGTCCTGATGAAAGTTGAACTTTTGCAACGGCTGCGCCTCCAATGGTGTAGATATTGACGTTCACATCGCTGAATGCTGCGATAGCGATTTCGCCTTGTCCACCATAAACGGAGTAACCCTTTGCATCTTGAACCTCGCCGATGCCTGTTGTCGATTCATCNTCAACAAAGCGTGGGATAAAGTACTTCGCTGCCGACGTACCTTCGTAGGTTATGAAGCCACGGAATGGATAACATTTTGCAGTCTTATCGTCTCCGCGAAGGTTCTCTGAGCAATAGAATTTTTCATTACCGTAATAGAAACATTTTTCTTGCTTAACGCCACTGTAAGAAGCTTGTGCAGTAAATTTAATGTCGGCTCCGTTGAGCGAACCTGTTGAAGTCCAGTACGGCATTGATGTTAGACCACGGTGCCACGTGTAAGTAGATTCGTCATCATAGTCAGGGATGTTCTTAGTGTTATCGTTTGGAATACGACTTGGTGCAATTACAGTACCACGTTGTACAATGACGAAGCAAACTGAATCAGGCACCACAGTGCCTTCTTGTACTTTCTCATAATAATCATCAGTCAATTGGATGAAGTAAGGACGGTTAGCGTAGAGCGTATCTACGTCACCTTCTTTACCAAGTTGTACAAAGTTAACGTACTGCGTATAGTCGAATCCAACTTCCTTTGATGTTTCTCCCACCTTATCCTTTGCCTCCATTGTCCAAACAGTGAATTGGGTTCCTGAAGGATCAAGATTGGTATCGCTCGAATAGAGTTTATCTTTCAGAAGCATACGGAATGGCAACGCGATGGTTGCTTTCTTCGGCTGTTTGTTCTTTGTCTTATTCGAAACAATACGTTCGTACTTCACGTAGTTTTCAGATGGAATCTGAATGTGGTAAGGACTGAAGAATGGATAGCGGTCTTTGATGACGATGTTACCCGTCGAAGTAAAGTAAACGCCCGAAGTCTTCGAGTCTTTACGTGCAAAGTTGTCTGCTTGCCAGTCGTTGTA
>Ga0065709_1029481_pt1 | contig 19439 bp, 16 predicted proteins | sample Hoacrofraction14_2_FD_59096 | JGI IMG/M metagenome (GOLD analysis project Ga0065709, IMG submission 59096) | Hoatzin crop microbial communities from Cojedes, Venezuela, sample from fiber fraction 14 v1 | ecosystem: Host-associated > Birds > Digestive system > Esophagus > Crop | place: Venezuela...
GCCCCATCGATGTTTCACATCTCGGGCTCACTGGTTCGAGTCCATAGAATAAATAACGCAAAATAAGAGAGGGCATGAAGCCCTCTCTTATTTTGCGTGGTCTGTACTGGACTCGAACCAGTGACCCCATCGATGTGAACGATGTGCTCTACCAACTGAGCCAACAGACCATCTCAACGGGAACAGATGATATTATAGCACAGGGGAGGGCACAGGTCAAGCCCTAAAATTTGTTTTTTATTGCGCGTCAGATTTTGCCGGGAGCAGGTGACCGCATTCCGGGCGGAAGGACAGGTAAGCGTCCTCGCCGACCTCAAAGATGCGCTTGCCCAGCGGGCAGTTGTCCGCGATTTTTACGAGGGTGTCGCCGACGCGGACGTGATAGTTCTGATACGAGCCCATGAAGCAGCTGAGTTCCACGTGGCAGGGGATATCGCCCTCCTCCGCGATGGTGATTGCTTCCGGACGCAGGACCAGCTTGCACTGATCCCCTGGCTCCACGCTCTGACCGGAGGCCACAGCGACCTTACTTCCGTTTACATCCACATGGATTTTCTTGGAAACTTTGCTGACATCACAGGGCAGGAAATTGCATTCGCCGATGAAGTCCGCGACGAATTCGTTGGCCGGGTGATAATAAATCTCGGTCGGGCTGCCCATCTGCTCCACAATGCCTTTGCGCATCAGGATGATCTGATCCGAGATGGCCATGGCTTCGGATTGGTCATGGGTGACATAGATGGCGGTGATGCCGAGCTTTTGTTGAATTTCTCGGATCTTGGTGCGCATCTGCACACGGAGTTTCGCGTCCAGATTGGACAGCGGTTCATCAAAGAGCAGGACGCCGGGCTCGACCACCAGCGCGCGGGCCAGGGCGACACGCTGCTGCTGACCGCCGGAGAGCTGGTTGGTCATGCGGGCTTCCATACCGGTGAGCTCCACCAGATCCAGGATGTTCATGACGCGCTCTTTGATTTCCGCCTTGGAGCAGCCGCGGAGTTTGAGTCCGTAGGCGACATTGTCAAAGACATTGATGTGAGGGAAGAGCGCGTAGCTCTGGAACACCATGGCGGTGTCCCGCTTGTTCGGGGTCAGGGAGTTGATGGCTTCATCGCCCAGATAAATTTCACCTTCGTCGGGGGACTCAAAACCGGCGATCATGCGCAGGGTGGTGGTTTTGCCGCAACCGGAGGGGCCCAGAAGGGTGATGAAGCTGCCGGGCGCGATTTCCAGATTGCAGTCTTTCACGGCGTAGAAGTCATTGCCGGTTTTCGGGTCTTTGTAAATCTTGGAAATATGTTCCAGACGGACGCCTTTGGGCGCTTTTCTCGTTTCAGACATGATCAGTCAACCTCCTTGATTTTCTTGCTGGTGCCGAAGACCTTGATGAAGAGATTCATCAGCAGGACGGAACCATAGGTAATCGCGATCAGGATGGTGGCAAACGCGCAGGCGATGCCGTAGGAGCCCTTCTCCGCAAACTCATTGATCTGCACGGTGATGAGCAGATAGCTCGGCGTGACCAGCAGGATGATCGCGGAAATCGCGGTGATGGAGCGGACGAACGAGGTGACGAGGCCGCTGAGGAAGGAATCCTTGATCAGAGGCAGGGTCACGGAGGTAAAAACCTTGAAGCTGTTTGCGCCCATGTCGTAGGCGGATTCCTCAATCGACTTGTCAATCTGCCGCAGGGCGGAGATGCCGCTGCGCGTGCCGGTCGGCAGGGATCGGACCACAAAGACAATGACGAGGAGCGCGCCCGTGCCGTAGAGGAACTGCAGGAAGCCGGTGTGGAACATGCCGCCGGCGAAACCGCGGATATAGCCCACGCCCAGCACCGTGCCGGGAACGGCCATGGCCAGCATGGAGACAAACTCGATGAAGCCTTTGCCGTGGAAATTCTTTTTGACCACGAGGTAGGAGATGATCATGGACAGAAGCGCGGTGATCGGTGCGGAAATCAGGGACAGCACAAAGGAGTCCTTGAAGGCCTTGAGTCCCTTGTAACGCTCAAACACGAGCTTGAACCACTTGGTGGTCAGCGTGAAGTCGCGGCCCCAGGTTTTGAACAGCGCACCAAAGGGAACGCAGGCGTACATCAGAATGACAAAGAGCGCGATGCCGCAGCACAGCACGGTCAGCGGAATCGTAACGCTCTTGTCCTCGATGAGCATACGGACCCGGGAGGCTTTGCCGGTCAGGGTCGCGGCGGTTTTGCTTTCCAGATAGTATTTCTGGACCATGAACATGATCAGCGTGATGCCCAGCAGAACGATGGCCATCGCGCAGGCACCGTTTTTATCGTATGCGCCGGTGATCTGCAGATAGATTGTCGTGGCCAGGGTATCGTAGGAACCGCCGATCATCATCGGGTTCGCGAAGTCCGCGATGGACTCGATGAATGTGACCAGGAAGGCGTTGCCAATGCCGGGCAGCAGGAGGGGCAGGGTCACGGAAGTAAAGACCTTCCAGCGGCTGGCGCCCATGTCCCGGCTGGCTTCTTCCAAAGAAGGATCAATGTTTTTGAGCAGGCCGCGGAACATCATGTAGCAGACCGGGAAGAAGGTCATGGACTGCACAATGGCGATGCCCCAGAAGCCGTAGATGTTGCTGTCATATATGTGAAGCAGATGCCGGGTGATGATGCCGGCACGCCCAAAGAGCATGATCATGGACAGGGAGAGCACGAACGGCGGGGAAACTACCGGCAACATGGAAACGACCTTGAAAAGGCCGGCCATGAAGCGTGTGCGCACCCTGACATACACTTCCACATAGGCGAAAAGCAGACCGATCGCCGTGGAAAGAAAGGAAACCAGCAAACCGACTTTCAGGGTATTTGTAATCGCGGTGATAAAGGATTTTTTGGCAAAAATGCTTTGGAAGAAAGAGAGCGTGAGGCCGGTTTCCTCCGAATAAATGCTGTCCACCAGCAGAATGGCCAGCGGATACAAAATAAAGATGGTCAGGAAGGTGATCAGCAGGACAATGGTCGTGACCATGATCGGATCACCGAAGAATTTCTTCCGCTCCAGCGCGGCGCCCTGTTTGGTCGCCATGGCGGTCACTCCTTTCCGGGATTGATTCAAAAAAGGGGGATGGTTGACCCATCCCCCCGTTGGGACACAGAATTATTCGGTCTTGAAGCGATCGTCCGCGGCGTCGCCGAGAGCGGTCATGACATCTTCCACATACTGGGTGATGTTGGCTTTCGCGTCTTCGAAGTCATAGTCCATGACGTTGTCGGGATCGAGGCCGAACTCGGCAACCACTTCGGGCTGCTGGGCGTTGTCGATCACGAGGAACTGATAGGAACCGTTCTTCGCGCCCAGCTCCACGCACTCGGGGGACAGGGCATACTCGATCCACAGCTTGGCGGCATTCTCATGCTTGCAGCCGGTGAAAATCGCGGTGGCGCCGATCTCGAAGGAAGCGCCGGAAGAAGGCACGATCAGACCGATGTTGTCATAGCCGTTGTCCACGATCTGGGTAATGCCGTCATGCAGGAAGCCGATGCCGATGGTGCATTCATGAGGTCCAACAGCCTTGGAGGGGCCGGAGCCGGACTTCGTGTACTGCGCAATGTTCTTGTCCAGGTCCACGAGGTACTGGATGCCTTCATCATGGCCGTACTTCTGGATGACGGTGTTGATGACCAGCTTCGCGGTGCCGGCGGTGTTGTAGTTGGAGGACCAGATCAGACCCTTATAGCTTTCGTTCAGCAGGTCCGGCCAGTCCTGAGGATCTTCCAGGCCCAGGCGCTCCATTTCTTCCTTATCGACCATGAAGCCCAAGATGCCCTTGTAGATGCCGTACCAATAGCCGTCCGCGTCACGATACTGCGCGTTGAGCAGGTGAGAAGCGTTCTTGGCTTCGTAGGCCACCAGCAGGCCTTCCCCCGCGGCGACGTTGTAGGGATCAGTCGTGCCGCCGAACCAGACGTCCGCGGAGGGGTTGCCGTTTTCTTCTTCGATCTTGGCCTGCACCTCACCGGTGGAGAGGCGCTGGTAGCTCACTTTGATACCGTAGAGCTCTTCGAAATGCTCGCAGGCGGCGGAGAGGTATTCTTCTTCGCAGGAACCGTAGACGACGAGCTCGCCGTCCGCCTGAGCGGCAGCGATCAGATCAGCATCCTCGGTCACGGCGTCAGCGGACGCGACTGCCACGCAGGACAGCAACATCATCACAGCCAACAGAATGGAAAGTAACTTTTTCATAGGTACGCTCCTTTCAATGTGGTGAACACATCATTCGATTTTGAGCTTTTCGCCCGATGTCAAAATTATAGCACAACACAACCAAATAATCCAGTAAAAAACATGTTAAATTTTAAAACATGAGGAATGCTTGACGGGGCGAAGACAAAATAGTAGGATAGCGTGGTAAAGTGCCGAACAGAAGGCAGTTGAGCGAAAGGAAGGCGGATTATATATGAAAAAAGTAGCCATTATCATGGGAAGCGACAGCGATCTGCCCGCGCTTTCCGGCGCGTTTGATATGTTAAAAAAGTTTGATGTGCCGTATGAGGCGCATGTGTACTCCGCGCACCGGACGCCGCTGGAGGCGGCGGAGTTTGCCCGCGGTGCCCGGGAGAATGGATTCGGCGCGGTGATTTGCGCCGCGGGGAAGGCCGCGCATTTGGCGGGCGCCATGGCCGCGGGAACGACACTGCCGGTGATCGGGATTCCGGTCAAGAGTTCCACGCTGGACGGGCTGGACGCGCTGCTGTCCACGGTGCAGATGCCGAGCGGGATTCCGGTCGCGACGGTCGCAATTGACGGCGCGGCGAACGCGGCGCTGCTGGCGGTCGAGATTCTGGCGGTTTCCGATGAGACGTTGAGTCAGAAGCTGAGCGAGTACCGCGCGGAGATGCGGGAAAGCGTGATTCTGAAAGATCAGAAACTGCAGGAGAAAATCAGGTAAAATACTTTTATTACCAGGGAGTGAAGAATCATGAGCCATATTGATACGATGTGCATTCAGGCGGGGTATACGCCGGGAAACGGGGAGCCGAGACAGATTCCGATTATCCAGTCGACGACATTCAAGTACGACACGAGCGAGGCAATGGGGCAGTTGTTTGACCTTGAGGCCAGCGGGTATTTCTATTCCCGGCTGCAAAATCCGACCTGCGATATGGTGGCGGCGAAGATCGCGGCGCTCGAGGGAGGAAAGGCCGCGATGCTGACCAGCAGCGGACAGGCGGCGAATTTTTTCGCGCTGTTCAACCTGTGCGAAAATGGCGGGCATATCGTGGCGAGCTCGTCCATTTACGGCGGAACATTCAATCTGATCGCCGTGACGATGGCGAAGATGGGGATTACCTGCACGTTCGTAAGCCCGGATTGCGATGAGGAAACGCTGAACGCCGCGTTTAAAGAGAATACAAAGGTTGTGTTCGGGGAGACCATCGCGAACCCCGCACTGACGGTGCTGGATATTGAAAAATTCGCGAAGGCCGCGCACGCGCACGGCGTGCCGCTGATTGTGGATAACACGTTCCCGACGCCGATCAACTGCCGGCCGATTGAGTACGGGGCGGACATCGTGACGCATTCCACGACAAAGTACATGGACGGGCACGGAAGCTGCGTCGGCGGCGCGATTGTAGACGGCGGAAATTTTGACTGGATGGCGCATCAGGACAAATTCCCGGGGCTGACGACGCCGGACGAGAGCTATCACGGAATTACATACGCCGAGAAATTCGGAAAGGAAGGCGCGTTCATCACCAAGTGTACGGCGCAACTGATGCGCGATTTCGGGAGCACGCCTTCACCGCAGAGCGCGTATATCCTGAATCTCGGGCTGGAAAGCCTGCATGTGAGAATGCCCAGACATGTGGAGAACGGGCAGGCCGTGGCGGAATTCCTCGCAGGGGACACACGGGTGAAGAGTGTGAATTATCCGGGGTTGCCGGGATCCCCGTATTATGAAATCGCGAAGAAGTATATGCCGAACGGCGGCTGCGGTGTGGTGTCCTTTGAGCTGAAGGGCGGACGCGCGGCGGCGGAAAAATTCATGAAAGCACTGAAGATCTGCGCGATTGAGACGCATGTGGCGGACGCAAGGACCTGCTGTCTGAATCCGGCGACGAGCACGCACCGGCAGATGAACGAGGAACAGCTGGAGGCCGCCGGCGTCCCGGCCGGCATGATCCGCATCAGCTGCGGGCTGGAAAGCAAAGAGGATCTGATCGAGGATCTGCGGCAGGCGCTCGATACACTGTAAGACGGAGGATCAGAAATGCCCATTCGACTGAAAGATGAAATGCCCGTTATTGACGCGCTGAAGGACGAAAATATTTTCGTGATGGCGGAAAAACGGGCGTCCACGCAGGATATCCGTGAACTGAAAATCGCGATTATCAATATTATGCCGGACAAGGAGCGGACGGAGCTTCAGCTGCTGCGCCTTTTGTCCAATTCGCCGCTGCAGACGAAAGTGACTTTTTTGCGGCTGGACAGCCATAATTACAAGCATGTGCAGGAAGACTATCTGCAGAAGTATTACCGCCCTTTTTCCCAGCGGCAGGACCGGTATTATGACGGCATGATCATCACCGGCGCCCCGGTGGAGAATATTCCGTTTGACCAGGTGGATTACTGGGACGAACTGCGGGAAATTCTGGACTGGAGCGCGGCGCACGTAACTTCCACGATGTTTATTTGCTGGGCTTCGCAGGCGGCGTTCTTCCATTTCCACGGGATTGACAAGCATCCGCTGAAGGAAAAGCTGAGCGGCGTGTATGAGCATAAGCTGCTGGTGCATAATGAAGATTTAACCCGCGGGTTTGATGATGTGTTTTACGCGCCGCATTCCCGGTATACCGGGGTAAGCGCGGATGAAATCCGCAAGGATCCGAATCTGCGGATTCTGGCGGAATCCGACGAGGCCGGGGCGTATCTGGTGACGGATGTCCGCGGGAAGCATGTGTTTGTGAACGGACATCCGGAATATAGTCCGGACACCCTGAGCCGGGAATATTTCCGGGACGTCGGAAAAGGATTGAACCCGAAGGTGCCGAAGAATTATTTTCCGAATGACGATCCGAATCAAATTCCGCAGTCCAAATGGCGGGGACACGCGAATCTGCTGTTTTCCAACTGGCTGAACTACTGCGTGTATCAGACGACACCGTATCAGTTCCCCGAAGAGTAAGGAAAAGCCCGATCCTGAGCATTTCAGGACCGGGCTTTGATCTTTCAGGGGAATTATTCGTCCTGCAGGGCGGCGTAGCCTTCCTCGCCGGTACGGACTTTGACGACATTCTCCACATCGTAAACGAAGATTTTGCCGTCGCCGATGTGGCCGGTGTAAAGCGCTTTTTTCGCGCCTTCAATGACCGAGCGGACAGGGACTTTGCTGACGACCATATCGACCTGCACCTTCGGCAGCATGGTCGGTTCGACCGGAATGCCGCGGTAGTATTCCGGTTTGCCTTTCTGCTGACCGAAGCCCATAACATGGGAAACGGTCATGCCGGTGATGCCGATGTCCACCATGGCAGATTTGAGACGTTCCAGACGCGCTTCTTTGCAGATAATCTGAACCTTAGTGAATTTCGGCGCGTCCGGGTCGGTATTTTCTGTTTTGGTGCGGCGAACCGGAACGGCTTCGGAGACCGGGATGGCGGGTGCGGCGGCTTCATCGGCGGAAAAGTCGCTGTCGAGCATTTCGGGCGTGGTGACAAAGCCGGCGTAGGCGGTGAGCAGGCCATGCTCGGAGCGGTCCAGGCCGGCGATTTCATCCGCCGCGTCCGCGCGCAGACCGATGGTCTTTTTGATCAGGGTAAAAACAATGGTGATAATGACCGCGGTCCAGAGGATGACAGAGAGAACGCCCAGCAGCTGAATGCCGAGGAACTTCAGTCCGCCACCGTAGAAGACGCCTTTCATTGTGCTCCGCCCTGTGGCGAAGAAGCCGGTGAGAATCGTGCCGAGAGAGCCGCAGACGCCGTGTACGGAGATCGCGCCGACCGGGTCATCAATTTTAACGACCTTATCGAAGAATTCCACGGCGAGGACAATCGCGAAACCGCAGGCAATGCCGATGACGGCGGCGCCGAAGGGATCCACGGCGTCGCAACCGGCGGTGATGCCGACCAGACCGGCCAGAGAGGCGTTAAAGGTCATCGAGACATCGGGCTTGCCGTAGCGAACCCAGGTGAAGATCATCGTGGTGACGGTGGCCAGTGCCGCGGCGAGGTTCGTGTTGAAGAACACGAGGCCGGCGGAGGTTATCAGTTCATCTGAATCCATGCCGACGGTGGACGCGCCGTTGAATCCGAACCAGCAGAACCAGAGAATGAAAACGCCCAGCGCGGCGATGGACAGGTTGTGGCCCAGAATGGCGCGGGGCTTGCCGTCCTTTCCGTATTTTCCGAGGCGCGGGCCGAGCATTTTGGCGCCGATCAGGGCGCAGACGCCGCCGACCATGTGCACAGCCGTGGAACCGGCGAAATCATGGAAGCCCAGGGAAGAGAGCCAGCCGCCACCCCAGATCCAGTGGCCGGAGACCGGATAGATGAAGAGCGAAATGGCCGCGGAGTAAATGCAGTAAGCGGAGAATTTGGTGCGCTCTGCCATGGCGCCGGAAACGATGGTGGCGGAGGTGGCGCAGAAGACCGTTTGGAAAATAGCGTAGGCCCAGAGCGGAACACCCGCCGGGAGAATGTGGCTGTAATCTTTCATGATGAAAGGATCAATCCAGCCGAAGAGCCCGGTGCCGGCGCCGAACATGATGCCGAAGCCGATGAGCCAGTAAATCGGCGTGCCGATGCAGAAGTCCATCAGGTTTTTCATCAGGATATTGCCGGTGTTTTTCGCGCGGGTAAAGCCCGCTTCGCACATCGCGAAACCGGCCTGCATGAAGAACACCAGTGCCGTGCCCAGAAGCACCCAGATTGTATTCGCGGGAGAGTAAGTCATTGTGGTCAGCCTCCTCCAAGTGTTTTTTTCCAATAGAAAAAGGGTGCGCCGGGGAGGTCACCCTCCCGACACACCCTTGCGTCCATCGGAATGAAGGCATTTTAGTGCCGGAGGGCGCGATTGTCAAGGGGAAGAACAATCAAAAAACAAAAGATGGAAAATCTGGTATTTGAATATTCAAGATTCTTTCAAGCTTCGCGAGTAGAATACACTTCAGAAGGAGGGTGATTGATATGCGGAAGAACCTGAAAAGATGGATGTGCATGGTTGCAGCGTTGATGCTTGCATTGACGGGCGCGGCGCTGGCGGAAAATGACGGACAGATGAGCGCGCCGCCGGATGGAGGAAATATGGGTACACCGCCCTCGGGAGGACCGGGCGGGGAGATGGGCACGCCGCCGTCGGGCGGTCCCGGAGGAGAAATGGGAACACCGCCCGGAGGCGGCATGGATGAATCCGTGAACAGCGGCGCGCAGAACGCCACGAACACGACCGGAGAGATCGCCATTGACGGCGAAGAAGTAACCGTATCCGATGAATACGCGGATGCCGCGGAGATTACCGTGAGCGACGGGAAGGTTGTGATCAGCGGCCTTACCGCGGAAAGCGGGGATTACAGTGAAACCATTGTCAGCGCGACCGGGGACGCGGACGTGACGATTGCAAACGCGAAGATCACGCTGGATGTGAGCGAAAGCACAGACGGAAGCGAGACCCCGGGGGAGGCCGTGTACACGGACAGCGGGATTCTGCACATTGAGGACAGCGAGATTACCGTGAACGGCGCGGGACGGTATACCATCGCAGCGGAGGGAACCGCGACCATGGTGGTGAATGATTCCGTGATCACCGCGGGCGGCGATCTCGCGACCGGCGGGAACACGAGCGCGGTCAGCGAGCCGACGAGCAACGCGGGGCTGCTGATCAGCGGAACCAGCCGGGCGAATTTTTCCGTGGGCGCGACGGACACATATTATTACAATTCTCTGTGCGTGACGGAAGGATGGGCGGCACTGTCCACCGATTCCGCGACCGGGGACGGGCTGGACTTTACCGGATATCTGACCGAAGCGATCGCACTGCACGGCGGGTACGGCATTTACGCGGACACGAACTGCCGGGACGCGCTGTACGGCACAACGATCGTGAGCGCGGAAGTCGGGGCCATTATCAGCAATAACGGCAGCATTACGATGACCGATTCTGATTCCGCGGATGAAAGCACGCTGAGCGAGTTGACGGGAGAAACCGCGCAGGAGAATACCCGGAGCACGGTCATTGCCGGGAGAAATGATTTTCAGCTGCATTCACCGGACATGATGGGCGAGGGAAACAGCGATTATACAGCGTCGCTGACATTGAGCCATACCGACCTGATTACCGATGAAAGCATTAACGCTGACGGGCTAAACTATACCTCGGAGGTGAACGGGGAAACCTACACCGTGCAGGCGACCGAGGATTACACGGAGAAATACGGCGAGGCGATCGGCGCGTACATTGAGCATGTAACCGGATCGGCAATCCTGATCAAGTCCACGTCCGCAGAGATCACGCTGGACGATGTCACGATCACTCCGTCGAACGGCGTGGCGATCCACAGCATTCTGAACTCCGATTCCATGTCCCGGTATCTGAAACAGGATGTCGGGGCGGGCGTGAATGTAAATGCGAAGGATTCGACCATCACCGGAGACATCCTGCATGAGGATTATCAGCGGGATCTGAATGTGACGCTGGACGGAAGCACACTGACCGGGGCAGTGATCGCGGTCAGCGCGGAGGAATGGAATGAAAGCTGGGCGGAGTACGCGGACGATGAAAACGCGTGCTGGGTGAATCTGGACAGTTCCACCTATGTGACGGAAAACCACGCGACGAGCCTGAGCCTGACGAACGGGTCCGTGTGGCAGGTTACGGCGGAGAGCAGTCTGTCGGCCTTATATGTGGATGAAACATCATCGGTTGAAGGAACGGTATGGGTGGACGGAGAAGAAGTAAGCATTGACGGCGAAGTGAATCTGACCGGGAATATCATTGTGAAACCGGCGGAATAAGGAGGAAGAAGCATGAAAACGACATGGCGGAAAAGATTGATTTGTCTGGGACTGGCGATGCTGATGATGAGCGGATGCGCGCTGGCGGAGACAGAGAGCGGAAACGCGCCGATAGGTACGCCGCCTTCCGGCGGTCCCGGGGGAGACATGGGAACCCCACCCTCCGGCGGTCCCGGCGGAAATATGGGAGACCCGCCGAGCGGCGGCCCCGGCGGAGACATGGGCGGCGGCCCGGGCGGAAGCGGGGAGAGCAGCAGTGAAGGTCAGATCGGCAGTTGGAGCGGCGGCGGAAGCGAGGATTATGACTATGACGCGGCCGTGTATGTGACCGCGGACGGCGTGCAGGAGGAAAAGTCTTCCGAAGACCGCCTGACGAGCGGTGAAGTGACGGACAATTCCGCCACGGATGTTGTTCTGGAGGACAGCGAGAGCCATCACGAAGGGATTATTGTGGTGGATACCGATTACGAGATTACCGGTGCGAATATTACCATGCTAACGGATGCCGACGGGACGGATACCTGCGATTTTTCCGGTGTGGGTACCGCAGTGGCGGTGTTCGGGGACAGCGATGTGACCGTCAGTGACAGCACCATTGAAACATCCGGCGTGGCAACAATGCCGTTGTTTGTGGATGATGGCGCGACGCTGACGCTGAAGAACAGCACGATTATTTCCCGGGGCGGCACATTGAACGCGGAATATATGAACACGCCGGATCAGTCCCTGATGGTCGCGCCGCCGTGGATTCTCGGAATTATGGGCACCAGCCGGGCGAGCAACCTGATGGGAACCGATTCCACGATGAACGTGATTGACAGCGAGACATCCGCCGGGGCATGGGCGGTGCTGAGCACTGATGCCGGCAGCAATATGGCGCTGAATATCGTCAATACTTCCCTGACGCTGCTGAACGCGGACGAGAGTACCGCGGCGGCTTTGCAGGAGGAAGGCGGACAGATATCCGAGATACTGGATAACCCTTACACTACGAGGTACGGGAGCGGGTACGGCACATATGCCATCGGAGACGCGCAGGAACTATTTGCGGGGGCGACAGTGAATGTCGGTACCTATGCTGTGATTCTGACCGGTGGTGATGTAACCTGTGAAAGCCTGACGGCCGGGGAAACAATTGAACTGCCGCAGGCGGACGGGACGGTGATGACTTATACCGCGACCGGGGATCAGGCGACTGTGATCACTTCCGACACATTCGGATTCATGGCCCACCAGAGTGACAACACGATTACTCTGAAAGAAGGGACGGTGGTGGACACCGGGTATGCTACTTTCCTGGTGAAGACCGGGTCCAGCAATGAAACGCTGACGGCGACGGTGGACGGGACGGAAATTACGAACGGCGGCGTACTGATTCAGGTGATGGACAACGACGACGCGAGCAATGGCGGCATGATGTCCACGGACGATGAGCGGAACACGAACGGCGGCAGTCAGAACTTCATTCCGGAGCATACGGAGAACGCCGGATTCAATACATCGGCGGCGACCGCGGACGGCACGGTGCAGACATTCACGTTTACGAACGGCGAATACAGCGGGAATATATATAACGCGTCCGGATCCGACCAGAGCACGGCAACCGGTGCCCTGAGCGCATCCACGCTGGACGTGACCTTCGGAAACGGCGCGAAATACAGCGGAGCCATCGCGTCCACGGCGGCCATCCATGTGACTTATGAAGGCAGCGTACTGATCAAGGAAAACGGCGGGTATGCTTTTGACGACGCGGAGGAAGCAGCGGCATTCGCGGAGGAGTATCAGAATACGAGCTTTGACATCACGCATTACTATGACATCGGTCAGGTCGCGAATCTGTTGAACGATAACGGCGGGAATCAGATCAATGTCACGCTGACGGATGACGCGGTTTGGGAAGTGACCGGAACGAGCCTGATTGCCACTCTGAGCATTGAGGGCGACGCGAGCGTTGTCATTCCCGAGGGTGTGACCCTGACGGTCGGCGGAACGGATTATACCGGCGTAACACTGACGGCCGCGGATTTCTGAGAATTTCGGGCATTAAAAAAGGGGGAGCGAAACGCTCCTCCTTTTTCAGACCCAAAGAAGAATTACTTCTTGAGCTTCCGGTACAGCCAGATCAGTACGCAGGCGCCGAGGATGGCAACGAGGATACCGGCGATCAGACCATTGGCCTGGAAACCGATCAGCCCCAGAATCGCGCTGCCGACGATACCGCCGACGAGACCCAGAATAATGTCCATCACGAGACCCGCGTTCGAGCCCATGACCTTGCCGGCCAGGAAACCGGCCAACGCGCCAACCGCCAGAGTAATCAGGATATTGACCATATTGAATCGCTCCTTTATCAAAAATTCCGGACGAAGCAGGCTTCATCCGGAGAACAGTATACAACATTTCGTTTGCCGCGCAAGGGGGAAATTGTAAAATTCCTGTGAACAATCAGGCATCGTCTTCGAGGAGTTCGTCCTCAATGATGTCTTTTTCCAGATCTTCCAGCAGCATATAGCCGGACTGATCAGTCGCACCGTCATAGATTTCCGCCCAGTCCTCATTTTCCGCGCGAACCACCAAACGCGCGCCTTCGGTGACGGTTTCCACGACATCCGAGGTCAGATTTGCTTTCTTGTAGATGCTGACTTCCAGATCTTCCACACCGGTGCGGACGGTGACATCGTATTCGTCCACCGTTTTGAGTTTGGACTGGTCGAGCTTGGCGTTTTCCGCTTTGAGCTGTTTCAGCGCTTCTTTCTCGGCTTTTTCGGTCTCGCGGTTTGCCTGCACGGTGGCGTAGTCCTCGGGCTTGGCGATGGACAGGTGCTTCTGCACCACATAGCCGACGGCACTGTTGTAGCGGATGCGCGCCCAGGTGCCGTCCCAGTCGAGTACATAGACTTTGGTGCCATAGGGAATTTCGGTCAGAATGTTCTCTGTGGTGGAGGTGGATTTGGATGAGCGGAAGCGAAGCGCTTTTCCGTTGGCGGTGTTGACGTACATGCTGCCCTGCTGCATGTCGGCGGCGAAAGCCGGGACAATGAGCAGAAGCGCGAGTGTGAGCAGGACACAAGCGGCGCAGAGACGTTTGAACATGATGATTCCTCCTTCATAGAGTGTCATTTCTGATACAGGCTTTTATCATAGACGTAGAGCTCGTCAGAGGTTTCGATGGGACCCATGCCGACCAGCTCGCTGACGGTGACGAGTTCGAAGCCCTTTTCCAGCAGGGCGGGAATCAGTTGCTTCAGGCATTCATAATCCTTCGGGCGGGCATGATAGAGCAGGATGCTGCCGTTTTGTACCTGATTGATCGCGATGTCAGGATTCGTCTGGCTGACATCCCAGAAAATCGCGTGTTCGTAGCCATAGGTTGTGACGGCACTGTGAAAGACGCGGCTGGAACCGTTTTCATCCGATGTAGCGCCGTAGGGCGGACGGAAGGACTGAATTTGATAATGATATCCCAGGGCGGCATCAAGCGCCTGCTGCGCGCGACCGAGGGAGGTAATGATGGCCCAGGCGTTGGCTTTGCCGAGATTGGCATGTGTGTAGCTGTGGGTGCCGATTTCATTGCCGTAATCGATGATTTTCTGCCATTCTTCCCCGTCTTCCTCATGAACCATGACGCCGAGAGGGAAGAAGGTGCCGACTACGCCGAGGTCGTGGAACAGATCACGGATCATCCATGTGTAATCCAACGCGTAGGAATCATCCACGGTGATGGCGATTTTATTTTCACTCCGCTTTCCGTGATAGACGGAAAATTTTGCGGTGGGATCTTCCTCGTCCGCCAGCGCGAAAGGCAGGGAAGCCAGCATGGAAAGAGTGAGTAAAAGAGCAATGAGACGTCTCATTTGGAAGAAGACTCCTTTCGGGATTGATGCGGGGGCTGATACTGAACGACTTCGCCCGGAGGGACGGATGAGGTGATCCAGCTGTTGCCGCCGATGACGCAGTTGTCACCGATGACGGTGTCGCCGCCGAGAATGGTGGCGTTGGCGTAGATGACCACATTGCTGCCGATGTCCGGATGGCGCTTGATGCGCTTGACGGGGTTGCCGTTTTCATCGAGCGCGAAGGAACGCGCGCCGAGGGTCACACCCTGATAGAGCTTGACATGATGACCGATGGTGGTGGTTTCACCGATGACGATGCCCGTTCCGTGGTCAATGAAGAAGTATTCACCGATGGTGGCACCGGGGTGAATGTCGATGCCGGTTTTCTCATGCGCGAACTCGGTCATGATCCGGGGCAGGAAGGGGACATCCAGCGCGTACAATTCGTGCGCCAGACGGTAAATGGAAATCGCGTAAAAGCCGGGGTAGCAGATCATGACTTCTTCACGGTTGATGGCCGCCGGGTCACCCTCATACAGGGCATCCACATCCTTGAGCAGGAGGGATTTGATCTCCGGCAGGCGGCGTAAATACTCGTCACAGAGCTGCTCCGGGTCCGCGTTGCGGGAGGCGTAGCAGAGGGCGGACGCGATCTGATCCTTCAGATCCCGCGCGGTGCTCTCGAGCAGGGCTTCGTCAGACATGCGGGGATTTTCCCTCCGGTAGGCCAGGGGGAAGAGCAGGGCCTGCAAAGCCTTGACCACACGGACGACTTCACGCCGGTCCGGCGGGGGACAGCAGGGGGAGGCGGCCGACCGGCACGCGTCCAACGCCTGAACAGTACTTGTAATCAACGATTTCAATGCATTCTCTCCGATCCTTATAAGCTGAATATGATTATACGATTTTCAGGCATAAAAAACAAGGGGCGCGAAAACCGCGCCCCTGAAAAAACAGGATCAATATTCAAAGACCGTGATGATGCCACCCATGTTGTCGAGCGAAGTAACATAGGACTTCGCGCGGGTGGTAATCAGAACATCGAAGGAATCGGCATCGCCGACGTATTGGCGGTACACCTCGTATTTGAGCTGTCCGTCCTCAAAGAGGGCGACATGGGGATGCTCTTCCAGATACTCGATGTATTCTTCAAGGCAGAAGTCCATGTAGTGCATGATGGCGGCACTGCCCTTGCCGACATAGCGGTAAACATTCAGCTGAGAGCTGATGCCGGTGACAAAAGACTTGTCCGTGGTGGATTCCAGCGGCCAGGAAGCCAGCGGGAAGCGGAAAACAATGCCGTACTTCCAGCAATTCTCGTTCATCCACTGACCCTGGGAAGAAGTGGAGTACTTTGTGTTGCCGACGCTGGCGTCATTCTTGTCATACAGACGGAGATTGAAGGCCAGACCGGTGTTGTATTCACTGGTGCCGGGATAGTTGACGGTTTTCTTGGCCCGCTCAATCAGTTCATCACCGGAATACTTGGTGGACAATTTCTGCACCTGCGCCTGGAAGAGCTCGTTCTGGTCATCCCAGGAGCGATATCCTTCGCGGATGATGTAATGGGTCAGGTCCTCCGCTGCCGCGGCATCGACCGCTTCCTTCAGCGCGTCTGCGGCGACGGGGAAGAGACGGACGGACGCGTCCTGCACCTGAATGGCGTAGTTGAAATAGTTGCCGACGCTGACCAGCGCGTCCTCACTGAAGTCATCCGGGCGGGAATGCCACTGATTGACCAGAAGGAGACCGTTGTTCATTGTTTCGGCGCGGGTCATGGTGACCGTGGACTGGCTTTCCAGCGGATAGCTGGTCAGGTCCAGCAGATCCCAGCCTTCAGACTTCTGAGTCGGCCAGGCCAGGTTCGCGCCGCTGGAGGTTTCCTGCTCAAATTCGGCCAGAGCGGCCGCGTATTTTTGTTCTTCCTCTTCGTTGTAGGCTTCGACTTCTTCCTGCACAGAGGCAAGGGCTTCTTCCCGGTAACGGGTAATCAGGTCACCGGCGTAGAAGCAGGCAACGGCGAGCGCGGCAGCCAGAATGGCGATGATAATAACCACCGGTACAGCATGGCTCTTTTTCTTCTTACTCATTTCCCTTTTCACACCTTCCTCCCAAATGGGGAGCAAAATCAATCTTTTATAATTTCGTCACAAAATTTTAAAAATCCTTTTTTTGGACGAAAATCATTTACATTCTTTCAGGTGCCTCGATGCCGATCAGATACAGACCGGTTTTGATGAGGGTACCGGTGACACGGGTCAGCGCCACGCGGGCCGCGATTTCCGCCGGATCGCCGTCGAGAATGCGGTGCTCGTAATAGTATTTATTGAAAGCCTGCGCGATATCCGTCACGGCGCGGGTGATCATGGAAGGCTCATACTTGTCCGCTGCTTCGCGAACGACATCCGGGAACCGGCCCATCAGGCGGAGCAGGCTCTGTGCCTCGTCATTCGTGAGCGCGGACCAGGCGGGATCGGGAAGATCCATGTCCGCGGCCTTGCGAAGCACGGAACAGCAGCGCGCATGGGTGTACTGGACATAGGGACCGCTTTCGCCGTCGAAATTGAGAGCCCGGTCCCACCGGAAGTCGATATCCTTGATGCGGTTGTTGGAAAGGTCCGTATAGACCACGGCGCCGATGCCGACCTGGCGGGCGACAGTTTCCTTGTCCGGCAGGTTCGGGGATTTTTCATTGATGATGTCCAGCGCCTTTTTCTGCGCCTGTTCGAGCAGGTCGTCCAGATAGACCACATGCCCTTCACGGGTAGAGAGGGCGCGGCCTTCATAGCTGATCATGCCGAAGGCAACATGGACACAGTTTTTCGCCCAGTCGTATCCCATCTTTTCAAGCACGCGGAAGATCTGACGGAAGTGCAGATCCTGTTGATACGCCACGACGTAGAGGCATTTGTCGAAATGATAGGTGTCCTGCCGGTAGAGCGCGGCGGCCAAATCGCGCGTGGCGTAAAGGGTGGCGCCGTCGGAACGGAGAATGATGCAGGGAGGCATATTGTCCTCGCTCAGGTCCACAATGCTCGCGCCTTCAGAGACGGTGAGCAGATTTTTCGCTTTCAGTTCATCAATGACGCGGCCCATTTTATCATTATAGAAGCTTTCGCCGGCGTAGGAGTCAAACTTGACACCGAGGAGATTGTAAACCCGCTCGGTATCCTTGAGGGTGATTTCTTTGAACCAACCGAAGATTTCGAGCGCTTCCGGATCCCCGTCCTCAATGCGCTTGAACCAGGCGCGGCCCTCATCGTCCAGAGAGGGATTCTTTTCGGCTTCCTCGTGGAAGCGGACATAGAGCCTGACCAGCGCGTCCACGCCGCCGTTTTCCACTTCGTCTTTGGAGCCCCATTTTTTGTAGGCGCAGATCATTTTTCCGAACTGCGTGCCCCAGTCTCCGAGATGATTGATGCCGACCGTATGGTAGCCCAGGAAATCATAGATTCGCTTCAGGCTGTGGCCGATCATGGTGGTGGAAAGGTGTCCGAGATGGAAACGCTTGGCAATGTTAATGGATGAATAATCCAGACAAACGGTTTTGCCGCTGCCCAGATCAGAAGCGCCGAAACGGTCGCCCTTTTCCAGCATTTCCGTCATCAGATCCCGGGCGAAGCCTTCCCGGTTCAGGAAAAAATTCATATAGCCGTTCACCGGACGGGCATCAGCAACATCCGTGCGCGTCCAGGCGGCGCAGAGCGTTTCTGCGATTTTCGGGGGTGCCATGCGCAGGGATTTGGCCAGACGGAAGCAGGGAAAAGCATAGTCCCCCAGAGCGGGATCCGGCGGAACCGCCAGCAGGGTGCGGAGCTCATCCGCGCCGGGAAGACCTTCCGCTTCCGGCCAGGTGGCGGTAAGCAGGTCCGCTGTGAGGGTGGCGATCCGGGTCAGCATATCAGTCATGAGAAAAGTCTCCTTTTATAAATCATCCGGGCGGACAGCGGAAATTTCACGTCCGCGGGCTTCAAATATCTTACCAAACTCGGAGAAAAAAGGCAACAGATTCATTGACAGCGGCGGAGAAAACGCTTATAATCAATATGTTTGTGAAAACTGTGTTTTTGTTGTGCCTTTCCGGCGCAAAAGCACAGGATTCATGTCTTCGATTCCAATTATACCAAGGAGGGACATCCCATGGCCATCAAAATTACCGTAGACGGCAATACCGCCGTCAGCCATGTCGCGTATGCGTTCAGCGATGTGGCAGCCATCTATCCCATCACCCCTTCTTCCCCCATGGCGGAAGTCGCGGATGAATGGGCGGCGCATGACCGGAAGAACCTGTTCGGTCAGACCGTGAAGATCGCGGAGATGCAGTCCGAAGCCGGCGCCGCCGGTGCCGTGCACGGCTCTCTGTCCGCGGGCGCGCTGACGACCACTTTCACCGCTTCTCAGGGCCTGTTGCTGATGATTCCGAACATGTACAAGATCAGCGGTGAGCTGACTCCTGCCGTGTTCCATGTCAGCGCCCGCGCGCTGGCGTATCACGCGCTGAACATTTTCGGTGATCACAGTGACGTCATGGCCTGCCGCCAGACCGGTTTCGCCATGCTGGCGTCCAACTCCGTTCAGGAAGCCCATGATATGGCCCTGGTGGCCCATCTGGCGAC
>Ga0065709_1029482_pt1 | contig 19437 bp, 9 predicted proteins | sample Hoacrofraction14_2_FD_59096 | JGI IMG/M metagenome (GOLD analysis project Ga0065709, IMG submission 59096) | Hoatzin crop microbial communities from Cojedes, Venezuela, sample from fiber fraction 14 v1 | ecosystem: Host-associated > Birds > Digestive system > Esophagus > Crop | place: Venezuela...
GCAACAATATACGGTAAAAATACCGGTTTTTATTTCCTTATTTCATTCAGGAATTCCCTGGGTGATATCCCGAATTCCTTGCGGAAGCACTTGCCGAAGTAGCCGGAGTCCTTGAAACCGCTGTTGTATGCGATTTCTGCAATCGTCATGTCGGTGGTCTTCATCAGTTCTATGGCCCGGTTCATCTTGTAGTCTTTGAGATATTCCTGCGGCGACAGTCCGGTGAGCGTCTTTATCCGTTTGAAGAAGGTGCTGCGGCTCAGTCCCACCTCGGCCGCGATATTGTCGATATTCAGATCGTCGTTGGTAAGACTGCGGTTGATTATCGTTTCCACCTCGGTGATAAACTGACTATCCTTCTGCGACTGTATGTTCTTGTATATCTCGCGGGTCTGCATGAGCATCTCGGCAGGTGTCGGTTTTGTTCCTTCTTCTTTAGCAGGTTCTCCCTCCGGAGAAGAAAGAGCGACTTCCTTCGCAGGGGCGTTTCTTCTGCGATGGAGATATAGGGCCAGAGCGATAAGGACGATGATAGCGGCGATGAGTGCTATGACTGTCCATGTCCCGGTTCCGGAATTCTGGTTCTTGATGAATTCGAGGGCCGCATCAGGATCAAACTGCAGTATTCCTTCGCGGCATCCGATCCATATCTTTCCGTCGGAAGAACAGAGACACGACGACTCCTCGAAATGCACATCGAGCCCTGCCTCCTTGCTGTCGAGACGATAGATATCCCCGTCGACACTGCGGCAGTAGAGAGCATCCTGACTGATCATCCACAACCGGCCGCTCTTGTCTATCACCATGGAGATTATCGTCGTTCCCGACGGGATATCACTGTCATTCACCTGACTGACGAGAGGAAGACCTTCTTTGAGGTCGAAACCGGCGAGCTCCGACAGTCCGAAACCGTCGGATCCTATCCACAGGAGATGATGGGGAGCACTGTATAGCGAATAGATGTCTCTGTTTACCAGTGGCGGCAGATCGTTGCGGTGATAAGTGTCGAAAATCATGTCGGCAGGACTCTCGAAATAGGGCTGTATCGACATCAGTCCGTCGGTGGTACCTATCCACAGACGACCCTCCGGATCTTCGATGATATTACGCACTCCCGTATACTGGCCGAAACTGGGATAGTTGACAAAACCATTGTTTTTATTATAAAAAACGAAATTCCCGCCGGCAGACCCGATCATATTAAGACCGCCGTCGAGAGTGCACACCCAGAGGCGGTGGAGACTGTCCTCGTAGGTCATATACACATTCTTGCCGCAGATGCTGCCGCTGTCGCCGGGTTCGGGAAGGAAGTGCCTTACGGAATCTCCGGAAATCATCGTCAGTCCGTCGCCCTTGCTCGAGAGCCACACACGGCCCTCGCTGTCTCTCATGATATGATACACGCTGCCGATATGATAGGTGGGGTAGTCGAGCATCTTCTCCACCTTCCCCGCGGCATTGGTGATATAGATATTCTTGTCGCGGCCTCCCAGCCACACCTTTCCGTCGGGCATCTCACAGATAGAACGGATGCCGCCGCCCGAAGCAGGGATGCTGACGAGCGAGAACACACCCGAACGAACCACCGTGTCGGCAGCGATCTTCGCACTGTCGGCCGACTGACAGTAGATGGTGTAGTCGCGGCCCACATAACAATCATAACCGCCGCTCTTGATACGGATGTCGGAGGCAAGGCGGTCGGTACCGGGCTCGAGATATTCGCGTGCATCGACGAGAAGACGGATGCGGATTCCGCCACTCTTGTCACTGTTGCCGAGGAGCAGGTTTTTCACCTTCGTGAGGATAAGGACCCCGCCGTCGGGGCCTCCCTGGATCTTTATCACCTGGATATTCGGCGAATACGGTTTCAGGTCGTCGGCGAGCAGGTTGAACTGTCCTTTAGACGGATTGAAGATATAGAGTTTGTGGTCGACGGTCTTGATCCAGAGATTTCCCGAACCGTCGACAACGATATTCTCGATACGTCGCGGGGCGGCGTTAAGACCGTCGTTCTGGCTGTCGAAATACTTATACTGCTTACCGTCGTAGCGGCAGAGGCCACGGTCGGTGCCTATCCACTGGATGCCGTCGCGGTCGGTGGCCACGACATTTGCCTTCTCGTCGATGGCGCCCATCGGGAGAATGCATATCAGGGTTAACAGCTGTATGAGTATTCTTAGCCTCATATTTATCAAATTAGTAATATCTTCTTATTTAACGCCAAAATCCGCTTGTTGTTGTTCTACCTCCCTAAGAAGTTTCTGTTTTTCTTCCTCGGAGAGGTTGTCGGAGCTGTTTTTTGTCGTTTTTCCCGTCCTCGGCGTCACTCTTCCGATGGGTACCGAAGCACGGCGTTTGACACTACCGATCATCGGCAGTCTGGGAGCGACACTCTCGATGACGAGGTCGGCCGGGGTGGGGGCGTGGGTGCCGCCGTATTTCACCTCGGCATGGATGCGGATCTTTCCCGGGGTGGCGGTAGACTGTATCAATACCGGGGCGCTTCCCCATTCCACGCTTCGGGGGTTGGCGCCTATCGACTCGTCACCGAGGATGCGGCCCTCGCCCTCGACGGTGAAACAGATCTCCTCCTTGGCAAGACGGCGCACATGACCGCTGTCGTCGGTGACTTCGGCCACTACGACCATCACATCACTGCCGTCGGCCTCCAGCTGACGTCCCATATCGTCGGCATAAAGACGGAGACGGGTGCTGCGGCGGGAGGGCATCTGACGGGCGGAACAAACCACCTTGCCGCCGACGATTCCCTCGGCAACGATACTTACCATCTGGGGACTCTTGCGGGTATAACTGTGATCGCGGCCCTCGAAGAAAGACCAGGCATCCTTGAACACTACAGGGGCGTTGAAGGCATCGGCCGACAGTTCCTGTTTTGTCGTCGCCGCGCTGGAGGCATGAGTCGTCGCCGGCTGGTCGATAATCATGGAGTGGGGCACTGCCTGGGTAATCACCTTCTCCCCGTCGTACATCGTGAGGCGCACGCTGTCGCAGTTGCTGAATACTACGACATCGTTGCCCGACGACGGCATCATCTCATGACATATATATACTACCGGCGTCACTGACGACGGAATCTGGCTGCGATACATATAATAAGCATATTTCGGCTGACGGAAGGCATCGAAGATTCCGCCGTAGTAAGTGTCGGGGTGATAACCGCGCTGGTGGTCGAAGGGATGCCACAGACAACCTCCGATAAACTGCCCCGTGGTGCGGTGCATGCTCAGTGTGGTGCCGGCCAGCGACAGGGCCTGAAGCATCATCGCGCGCTCGCCCCAGCCGCGGGAGGATCTGTTGATGGCATTATGGGCATACCAGTCGTCGACATACTCCCCGAACTCCCGCGTGAGAATCGGCTGTTCCGGTTTGTCGGCCTTGAAGTCGTCGCCGGGCCATCCGTAGACCACATCGTAGTTGTCTTTCACTCCCTCGGAATGCACGTCGGCAGCGGCGCCGGGACGGTTGGGGTAGGGGTATTCGTCGCGGGTGATCTGCAGGGCGTCGAGAGAGAAACTCTTCGGGAAACGGGTCTCGTTGAGGATGGGCTCCCACATCAGCACACAGGGGTGGTTGCGGTCGCGGCGGATGATCTGGCGGGTGTTCTCCTGCACTTTCTTCTCAAACTCCGGATCTTTGTTCCAGTACTGCCATCCGGGGGTGGCTACGATGATAAACAAGCCCAGTTCGTCGAGGGCGTCCATAAATGACGGGTCCTGCGGATAATGAGCTGTGCGGATGATATTAAAACCGGCATTCTTCAGGCGCAGGGCGTCACGATAGTGCTGCGAGTTGGGCATCGCATTGCCGATGATGGCGAAGTCCTGATGACGGTTGGCGCCGATAAACTGGCGGTATCTCTTTCCGTTGAGATAGAAACCGTCTTTTCCGCGGAACTCGATGCTGCGGATGCCGATACGGGTGATTCCTCCGTCGAGAGCGGTGTTGCCTTTGCCGTATACCTGACTGGCAAGACTGTATAAAGAAGGATTCTCCGGTGACCACAGGTCCGGGCGCTTCACGGTGATTTTCTGTCTTATCGTCTGTGACGCTCCTGCAGCGATGCTCACTTTGTTCTTTGCCCGGCCCACCTGTTTTCCCGCAGGGCTGTTGAGTATATTGTCGAGAGTGATGGTGGCAGTCTTGTCGCTGTTGTTCTCCACCTCGGTGTCGATAAATATGTCAGCGCTTTTCTCACTGATATTGTCGAAATGTACGAAGATACCGCCTCCGGCAGTCTTTCCTTCCTCCACGGCTGTGGTGATATGCACTTTCGACTTCGTTATGAGCCACACGTCGCGGTAAATACCTCCATGGTAGGTGAAATCGAGCTGGTATTGCGGTTTCCCTGGAGGATAGCTCTTGTCGTTGCTGTTATCGGCCATCACTGCCACAACCACCTCGTCACCGGCCTTCACACCGAAATCGCCGAGATGTACGATGACGGGCAGATATCCTCCTTCATGTTCCTTGGCCAGAGTACCGTTGATATATACCTTCTGCTTTCCCATGATGGCCTCGAAGTATATCTCCGTCTCTTTGCCCTGTGCCTCTTTCGGCACGATGAAATGTTTTCTGTACCAGGCGACGCCCTGATAGTTGCGTCCTCCCGAAGCCTCCGACGGTTCGAGTTTCACGCAGTGAGGCGTCGCCACCTCCTCCCATCTGCTGTCGTCGTAGTCTTTGTCTGCCGCCCCCTCGGCGTCACCGAGATGGAAGCGCCATCCGTTGTTGAAGTTGTACACCATACGGCCGGTACCGTCTTTCTGGAACAGGTTGGCCACCGACAGTGCCGTCTGCGCCTTAGCCCCAGTCATCATCAGTAACATCGCCACGACGATGAGTATTTGGTTTCTTTTCATTATTGTATGCTTTTATCTGTTATCAGTGATAGTAATCTTTATGGGGAAGCCTTTACCAGTCGTCGGAGCGGAACGATGAGGCCGGGAGATCTTCGCAGAACACGTCGCCCTCGACATAATCCCTGAAGGCATAGCGCACGGCTACCGGACGGGCCACCTTGTCGCTCTTCACGTGCATCTTACTCCTTGCCACCCATGCCTTGGCGGGATAGAACACCCTGTCTTCCCCGGCCACTTCGAAATTGTCGCTGGCAAACTCTCCCCGGCAGTTGATCCACATCTTGTCGTGCTCGAAAGAACAGATTACGGTGTCGCCCTTCACTTCCATCTTCTCGAAACGGGGGCTCTCTCCGTTGATGCCTTCCACGGCGTAGGTCTTCTGCAGGGCGAGACGGGCGAGACGTTCTCCGGCTACCTGTTTTTTCATCGGGTGGATACCTTTTTCCATGCCCGCGTCGAGGAGTACTGCCATACCGCAGTTAGGGATCATCTTCTCGGCCTTGAACTGCTGCTCGCGGAGCAGGGCGCTGTTTACGGTATCCTGAGGCGCGAAGGTGATGCGGGTATAGTCGTAAGGTGCTATCTGACAGTAGTAGAAGGGGAACTCCCCGATCTGCCATTCGTCGCGCCAGCCTTTTACCATCGTAGAGAAGAGGTCGGCATAATAACTGTATCTGGGCCAGTTGTCCTCCCCCTGATACCATATCACTCCGGCGATTTTCATACCGAGGAAGGGATGCAGCATAGCGTTATACAGAGCCGTCGGACAGCGCTGTTCCGTTTTTTTCACGTCGGCTTGTGTCTCGGGTAATTTCACCTGCGGGAATGCCTTCAGCCAGTCACCTTTCGACCAAGCCTCGCAGGCCGATCCTCCCCAGCTGCTCACGATAAGACCGACGGGGATATCGAGAATCTCCTCCAGCAGTCTGCCGAAGTAGTATGCCGTGGCACTGAAATCCCTCACCGACGCCGGGGATGCCTCCTGCCAGTTGCCGGTGACGTCGTCCTGCGGAGTGATATTCGCGGCTCTTTTCGCGGTGAAGAGCCGTATCTTCGGATTACGGCTGTGCACGATGTCGGTGCCGGCATTCTCCACCGGTTGGTTCTTGAATCCCTTCATGGGCATTTCCATATTACTCTGACCGCTGCAAAACCACAGTTCCCCGATGAGGATATTGTCGAGCTGCAGCTTGTCGCCGTCGTCGAAGGTGATGGTATAGGGTCCTCCGGCCTCGGGGGTGGCGACGCTGACGTCAAACCGACCGTCGCTGCCGGCCTTGGTCTTATATGTCTTGTCATCCCACGAGGTGGTCACCTCGACGGTTTTGTTTTTTGTCGTCCAGCCCCACAGTTTGTTGTCTGCTTTCTGTTGCATCACCATATTGGAGGCGAAGAACGACGGCAGTTTCACTTCGGCCCTAACGGCGAGGCATGTCGCCATTACCGCCAGGCATATCAGGTTTCGCTTCATCTTGTATCATATTTTCGTTATACATATCATCTCTCATCTCGTCGAAATCACCGAACCCGTCCTTGTTGTCCATCTCGTTGAAAAACAACTGTTGCATGCTGTCGAACGAGAAACTGTCGGTGAAGAGTTCCGACGGTTTTATCGCCACTCTGTCGCGCCGTATCACCGGAGTACACAGAAGTCCGGCGGGCAGGAGACTGTCTTCTCCGCGTCGGTATTTGGCATTTGTCCATATCCCGTTGAAGGGAGACTTCCCCTCGTCGGCACCTTTCAGGGCATTCGCCCAGGTGTTCACCACCTCGATGCGGAGATTGTTGCCGCCCCTCCGCAGTGCCTTGGTGATATCCACCTCGTAGGGAGCCGTCCATGCTATACCGCAGTCGATATCGTTAATCCATACATGTGCCACATCATGGAGTCCGGCAAGCGTCATTCTGGTGTCATCGCCCACGGCATGACGATAGTTGAAGGTGGTGGTATAGACGGCTCTTCCGCTGTAGTATTTTATCTTGTCGTCATCATGTCTGCTCCAGTCGAAGAGTGAGTCGGTGACGATGTCGATGCCGGTATCTTCGAAGTGGATGTTCCAATTCTTCGCATTCACCACATATTCCTCGTGGATATCCGCGTTTTGAGACGGCTGCTGCGGCAGCGCTCCGAAGATTACCGCCGTGGATCCGCCGGGGGGCAGTCTCAGTGGTATCGTACATCTGCCGTTGTCATACCTTACCGTGTCGGGGATGATAATCTTCTTTGTCACGGCGTCATAGAGACACACGTCGATATTGGCATTCCGGAATGTAGCGTCGAAATTCGCCGGTATATCCTTCTGATTGCTCACGAAGTAAACATTCACGAGCGAGTCGATGCGACGGTGGGTATATCCGATGTCTCCGTGGAGAGAGGTGGAGAAATCTTTGTGCAGTCCGTATCGGGAGAAGTCAGAGTCGTGATATGGTGTGTCGATGATGATGACACCGGCCTTACGCAGCTCGTCGATCTTTCTTCTTACGGCTTCGTCGCGGATTTCAGACATCAGCACTAGGATTCGGTAGCGGGCTCCCCCGGGAAGACTTACGATTCCGTCCTTAGCGGTTGTCAGATTGAGCAGTGCGTCGCGGTTCATCGAGTCGTAAGCATATCCGTCGAGAGGGTTCACCCATCGTGCCGGATCGGGTATTCCTGCCGAATGTCTCACTCCCACGGGACTCTCCGTCATCGGCTGTCCTGTGTTCTCCCGGCGTTTCATCTCCGCCGTCACCCTCTCCTCACCGATGATACCGGGGAGTATGCCGGTGAGCTGTTCCGGACGGACAGAGCGGCACGGCATCTCCTCACCGCAGAATACGGCGATATCGGCCACCGGATCACCCTTCTGCAGGAGTGTCTGTACTCTCGTGATGTAATCCACCATCCCCTTGGCCTCCTTTATCCACGTCTGGTCACGCTGGAAGAAGAGCCCGATGCCGTCGAGCGTCATTCCGGGACGGCGGTCGGTCCACGGATTATGGGTGTTTACATGGAAGAAGAGTCTGTTCATCCCGACGCAGAAATTCCTGTCGAGGAGGGTTTTTATTGACGAGGGCGTCTCGTCCCACACCCCTCTCACCTCGGTGAATCCCTCGGCCTGTATTATCTTCTTCCCGTAGATATGGGCGCCGCTCACGGCATCCGTCATATCGTTGGGCTTGTCGTGGGTGGGGGAGTTGAGCCAGTATTCGCCCATCGGCAGGTCGCAGTATTTATAATGTTCGATGCCGTCGCTGATCATTGTGGGGGCCACGCTCTCCGAAGAAAACAGACATCCGTATGCTTTCGCTCTCTCCGCTACGGTACGGAAAAACACGTCATTGATAAGATCGTTGATGGTGAGGCGGACGTCACGAAGCACGCTGTCGCTTTTCTCCACCGACTCCACCGGAATGCCAGTCATGCAGAGGAGATAGGGCATGAGGTCGTACCCTCGCCGTTTGCGGAACTCCTCCGCGAAATTACTGCTCCAGTTCTGGCATCCGCACTCCCAGGAGTCGACGTGAAGATATCTTATCACGTCGGCATGAGGGCGCTGTTTGAAGAGATGAAACCAGTTGTCTATCTGTTTGTTAACCGCCTTTTCGGAGAACTTGTCACATTCGAGGCCTTTGCCCTCTCCGGCAGTATCGTTCTTCTGTCCTGTCGAGGTATGTCCGATGCGCACTATGCGCCAGTCTCCTTTTGGCAGGGAAGTGACGATCTTGTCACCGGCGAGTGTTACGGGTACGATATTCTTCTTGTCGACAGCATCAGCCGGGGCATGAGTATCCTTCATATCTATGGGTGCGGCGATGCGCCAGGCATATCCGGCCTTACCCTCCCACTGTGAGATCCTTGTCTCGGGGCTTAGGGTGAGGGCCGTCACCTTGAGGTTAGGCTTCCACTTGGCGGCATCGAGATCCTCGCTTCCCGGTTCACTGCCTTCGGGAGTCCAGTCGAAGGCGAAGTATCGTGCTGTGGTGGTGGGCAGGGAGTAGGTGGTATTATACCGTCCTTCCTGCCAGCCTTGTCTCGGGGGAGCCAGTTGCATCACCTCCTTGTATGTCGTCCCGTCGTCGCTGGCGAGAATCTTCAGCCGCTTGGCCTGCAGATTTGACGCCGGCGTCTTCACCACGATGCTTCTAACGGTTATCGGATCGTCGTATTCGTATGTTATCCTGCAAGGAACATTCGACCGGATCGAGCCTTTCTCATCGATTGTGGGTTGCAGTTTGTCTTCCACATCCCCCTTCGCCGCCACCGACACTTTCGGATACAGCCACGGTCGCTTGTCTCCGTTTATCGCGTCCACCGATCCGAAGGCTGAATTCTTTCTGTCGAGACGTATGGCATAACAGGCGATATCCTCGTAATATCCGTCGTAGGATTCGGGGCGGTCGATGGTCGTCCCTTTTCCCTTTCCTCGGAGATATTTCTCGCTCCATACAATCTTCTTCATCGACTCCTCGGGCGATATCCACGGTCCTCCCGCAAGGGCAAAACCGTCGCAGATATGTATTCCCATCTGCAACTGAAGACTGTCGGCCTGCTGCAGGGCATAGTCTACCATCTCCCAGAAACGGGGCGACAGCTGGGCCGCAGTGCCACCGAACTGTTTTGTGATCTCCTCTGCCATTTCGGGCCGTTCCTGCGGACCGCGTATAGGCATGAGATAGCATCCCCCGAGTCCGATATCTTTCATCGTCTGCAAATCAGCCTTGATGCCCTCCTTCGACACGGCGCCATACATCCAATACCAGAATGTCCAAGGCCGGGCTGTATTGCTGTCTTCCTGCGGATCGGCGGATGAAGGGTAAGCCCGCAGCGATACCGTCACCGTCAGTGTAGCGACGATAACCAATACTAAGCGCAGTATGATATTCCTTCTGTTGCTGTTTGCTGGCATCTGTTGTACTCGTTTGTCGCGTTATCTATTCGAAAGAGAAAATCACCCTTCCGCAGTACTTGCCGTCCGACCAGTAGGGCTGGGCTGACGGACCGTTGAGGTCGGTGGTGTTCACCTTGTTTCTCACTGCCGGGATAACCTTCAGAATACTGATGCCCGTAGCCGGCAGGTCGTAGAGGATATGATCCCTGCCGTCGCGAGGCTGATAGACGCCCACAAAACGGCTGTCGCCCTCACCGAGTTCTATGCCGATTTTTCCCTCATCGGTGACAAGCATCATCCAGTCGCTCTCGAAGTATCCCTTGAATTCAGGATACGTCCAGCTCTCGCCCGGTATGGGGTCGTTGTAGTCATTCTGATAATATCCCCACTGCGGTCCCTGCATTCTGTTCTGCCATACGCGGTAAGGGCCTTTGCCCACCCACGCCTTGCTCTTCACCTTTTCCTCCGGATAGTCGAAGGCGATACCCATGAGGTCGACGACGCCACCGAACGAACAGTGGTAATCGAGGGCCGCGGTGCCGTCGGAGAGGAATGTCCATACGGCCTTCTGCAGGCTTCCGTGCTTGTATTTTACCACAACGACATCATTGCCGTCGCGGTCCTTGCCCTTGCTTACCGACGACAGAGAGCCCTGATCGGCATACATGGTATACTGGGTCTTTTTCTTCTCGGCCTCCTTGTCGTCGTGATTGTAAAACTGATCGAACGACCTGTCGCTGCGGCGGGCGGCGACAAAGCGCGGACCATTGCCGAAAGATATCGTCTTTCCTCCGACATTCACCCTCTGCAACAGTCCTGTCGATGCAGAGAAGGTATACTGTTTTTTGTACTCGTCGATGCTGATCTCATCGTTCTCGTCGGCCGTGAGTATCGTCAGATTACTAATATCCTTATCCTCAGATATCTTTTTCGAGGCTGATATCTCGTGCTTAGGAGCGATCTCATCATGACGGAATACCTTATTATATATGGAAGAACCATTCTTGTCTTTCACTGTTATCTCCAGTGCGTCGTAGTCTGCTTTCGTCTCGGGAACGCTGAGCGCAGCCGAATGATGAGGGGCGAGATCGGGGGCTGAAATCTTCCCTTCCTTAACCACAGAGATTTTCGAATCTCCCATCTCCGGCATCTTCAGATAGCGAAATGCAAAGGAACAAGTGTTCAGGTTGAGAAAGTCGTATCTGTTTTCTACTTTCAATGCGACGCTGTTCTCCTGAGAGTCGTCAGCAGAGATCACTACCGGGCTCCATACTTCTTTGATAGTGTAGAACGATCCCTCCTTCTCGGCATGCGGTCCTACGATACCGTCGGCACCGAAGTTGCCCTGGCAGTCGAGAACATTATCCATATCCGTTCTTACCACCGCCTGATCCATCAGATCCCAAAGAAAACCGCCCGCGCAACGAGGATTCTGCATCATCATTTCCCAGTAGTCGGCCAGTCCGGCGCCATGTCCTCCGTCGTAGAGTCCGTGGAGGAATTCGGTCGGCATGAAGATCTCCTTCTGCCGCATATACTCCTGCGTCTCGCCGTATGAACGGTAGTGTTTCGTTTCAAATCCGTTTCTGTTGGCCCAGGGGTAGAGCACCACTCTCTTCTGGGGGTCGAACTTATAGAAATATTCCTCCAGCTCGTAGTTGAATCCCCCCTCGTTGCCGTTGCTCCAGAAGATTATCGACGGATGGTTGACGTCGCGGGTCACCATCTCCTCGACGAGTTTGCTTCCCGTCACTGTCTCATGCGCCCAGTGCCATCCGCTGAGCTCGCATTCCACATACAATCCCAGCGAGTCGCAGGCGTCGAGGAAATCGGGATCGGCGGGATAGTGGCTCAGTCGCACGGCATTCATATTCATGCTCTTGATGAGTTCCACATCCTCGATATTCTTTGCCTTCGACAGCGTACGGCCGGTCTCAGGACGGAAGCTGTGGCGGTTTACTCCCTTGAAGATCACCTTCTCTCCGTTGATATACACACCGTCGCTCTCTCTGTATTCGATGGTGCGGAAACCGAACTTCTGTCTTTCTCTGTGGAGGACCTTTCCTTTGACGTCAATAAGGGAGAAGAGAGCCGTATATCTGTCGGGTGTCTCTGCCGTCCAAGTCTTCACCTTTCCGGCGTTGAAGTCAAAACGGGCGATATCGGAACTGCGCACGTCGGATTTGGATCTGGCGACACACTTCCCTTTATTGTCGAGGATCTGCACTTCTACCGAAGCCCCCTCCACGGCACGGTTGAGATAACAGTCGGCGATGAATCGTCCGTCACCCTTGGCATCCACTGCCACCCGAGCAATATTCTGAGCCGGTTTGGCAACGACGAACACCGGCCGGAACAAACCGCCGAAGTTCCAGTAGTCAGCTCTCCGTTCGGCCATATTCACCTGTTTGTTGTCACTCTCCTTGCTCACTGTCACCTCGAGCACATTCTTTTTCTTTCCGAAGAACACCCTGTCGGATACGTCGAAACTGAAACGGTAGAATCCTCCCTGATGGAGCCCGCTGCCAGCCTTCCTGCCGTTGATCGTCACCCTCGTATCGGTCATCGAACCCTCGAAGACGAGCATTATCTGCCGTCCCTGCCACTCCTCGGGCAGGAAGAACTCGTGTTTGTACTGTCCTTTCTCGTCGGCGATACCTTCGGGTGTCGCCTTACCGTAGAAGCGCATTCCGTACTGATAGGTGCCGAAGCCCTGCAATTCCCAGCACGAGGGTACTCCGATCTTCGTCCACTTGCCGGCATTCCTGCCCCCGGTGCAGTAGAAATCCCACTCCACCATATCGTCGCACCCCGTGCCGGAGAGATAACGGATACCTGTCTCCGCACTCTCCTGCGCTGCGGCCGTCATGGATATGATCATCATGGCGGCGCCAAAGAAAAATCTCTTCATAAAAATAGCTATTTATAGTAAGGACGGATAAAAGATGTTTTTGTAAGCGCAACTAAAGAATATTATTCTTTAAAAATTCGTAAAATCAGAGCTTCGATGTACGAAAGTTGCATTTATTTTTATAACTTTGCCGCCGCAAAAAGATAAGAACTCTGTTATGAAGAAGATAATTATGGTTATGTTGCTGATGATCAGTATCTCAGCAACGGCGGGCGATCACAAGGACGCCATGAAGAAAGAGAAAGACGGCACTTATATCGTCAATACCACCTCTCTGAGCAAGAAGGAGGGATACAATGGCACCACTCCTCTCGAAATCCACATCAAGAAGAACAAGATCGAGAAAATAGTGGCTCTGCGCAATGCCGAGACTCCGAAGTACTACAAGATGGTGAAAGAGCATCTCTTTCCGAAGTTTGTCGGCATGAAGGTGTCGAAGGCTGCCAAGGCTGATGTCGACGGTGTCACCGGTGCCACTTTCACCTCGAAAGCGGTGATTGACAATGTCAGAGAGGGCGCAAAGTACTATCAAGCGCATAAATAATGTTAAGTATTTGCTAATCTTGCCCTCTGTTACGAAAAAAAGTAGTATCTTTGCAGTCTGAAAAGAGAAACGTTTTAAACAATTTTGAAGATATGATTATTGAAAAAGTTCATGCCAGAGAGATTCTGGATTCAAGAGGCAATCCTACCGTAGAGGTAGAAGTGACAACAGTATCAGGCATCATGGGCCGTGCATCGGTTCCGTCAGGTGCTTCTACAGGTGAGAACGAGGCTCTCGAGCTCCGTGACGGCGACAAGAAGCGTTACGGCGGCAAGGGCGTTCTCAAGGCTGTTCAGAATGTAAACGAGAAGATAGCTCCCGAGCTCATCGGTATGTCTGTTCTCGACCAGCGTGCCATCGACTATAAGATGCTCGCTCTCGACGGTACTCCTACCAAGAGCAATCTGGGTGCCAACGCTATCCTGGGTGTTTCCCTCGCAGTGGCTCATACAGCAGCCAACTATCTGGAGATGCCTCTCTATCGCTATATCGGCGGTACTAATACTTACGTACTTCCCGTTCCTATGATGAATATCATCAACGGTGGTGCTCACTCTGACGCTCCTATCGCTTTCCAGGAGTTCATGATCCGTCCGGTAGGTGCTCCCACAGAGGTTGAGGCTATCCGCATGGGTGCCGAGGTGTTCCACGCTTTGGCAAAACTGCTGAAGAAGAGAGGCCTGTCTACAGCAGTAGGTGACGAGGGTGGTTTCGCTCCTGCTCTCAACGGCATTGAGGATGCTCTCGACAGCATCTGCCAGGCTATCAAGGACGCTGGCTACGAGCCGGGCAAGGACGTGAAGATCGCCATGGACTGCGCTGCAAGTGAGTTCGCTACATGTGAGAACGGCGAGTGGTTCTATGACTACCGTCAGCTGAAGAGCGGCATGCCGAAGGATCCTAACGGCAAGAAACTGACTGCTGAGGAGCAGATTAAATATCTCGAGGAACTGATTACTAAGTATCCTATTGACTCTATCGAGGATGGTCTCGACGAGAATGACTGGGAGAACTGGGTGAAACTGACAAAGGCTATCGGCGATCGCTGCCAGCTCGTTGGTGACGACCTGTTCGTAACTAACACTAAGTTCCTGGAGAAGGGTATCCGCATGGGTGCTGCTAACGCAATCCTGATTAAGGTTAACCAGATCGGTTCGCTGACAGAGACTCTCGAGGCTATCGAGATGGCTCATCGTCACGGCTATACCACCGTTACCAGCCACCGCTCGGGTGAGACCGAGGATACTACCATCGCTGACATCGCTGTGGCTACTAACTCCGGCCAGATCAAGACTGGTTCTATGAGCCGCACCGACCGTATGGCTAAGTACAACCAGCTGATCCGCATCGAGGAGGAACTTGGTCCCTGCGCTCAGTATGGTTTCAAGAGAATTGTAAAAGAATAACTTTATTGGACCAACACTTCCAAAAGGAAGTATAGGGGATGACGGCGTGATGCCGGCATCCCCTTTTTTGACTTGAGCCCTGTCCGGAAAGGGCCCGATGGCCCCTTATACCAGGGATTTTTAAGAAACTTTTCCTACACATTGCACACTGTCTTGGGCGTCAGTATTTTATTGGTGATTTACTTCATGCCGAACTTACACCATATCACTTATAATCAGATGTACTGAAACTATTCAAACTTTTTATGTCCGGTTATTTTCATTCTTCAAATCCTATGGATTCGGCCTCCAAAAACACCGTTTTTACATACTGAAAACTACGTTTTCATCGGTCAAAAACATAGGCTTGGTGTATTTGCAGGATGAGGTAAATCACGTCTAAAGTGCTGACTCTTAGGGGTGTGTGCAATGTGCAAGAAAATTTTGCTAAAATTTATAGGTCGCGCGCGAACGCTCGCGTGCGCGCACCCGTGAGTGGACGGTAAAGAAACAGTTCTTAACGAAGAGACAAGATGCCAGGGTCTGACGGAATTCCCCTTTAGTCCTGCTCTCAGCGTTAAAACCCCTTAAACATTTCTTGTATCGGTTACAACCTCCCTTTTGGTTCGTCATAAAGAAAAATATCGGAAAATCTATGAACAATAAGAAGATTCTTGCTGCCGTGGCAGCGCTGTTATTACCTGTTGCCATGCAGGCTCAGTATCCCCAGATAACCGACGAGGGAAAGCACGTCGGTGACTCTCTAAGCGCCATCTGGAGCGCCCATTCCGACTCTGCTTGGGCAATAGCCCTGCCGATAGTGATGCAGGAGGCCCAGAACGGTCGTCCTTATGTGCCATGGGCATCGCGTCCTTGGGATCTGCAGAAAGCCAAGATACCAGCTTTCCCAGGAGCCGAGGGAGGTGGCATGTGGACCGTCGGAGGCCGTGGCGGTAAGGTGCTGACAGTCACCAATCTCAACGACGACGGTCCCGGATCGTTCCGTTGGGCTTGTGAACAGGGCGGTGCCAGAATCGTAGTGTTCAACGTATCCGGTATCATCCGTCTGAAGTCGCCTATATCGGTAAGAGCTCCTTATATCACCATTGCCGGTCAGACAGCTCCCGGTGACGGCGTCTGCATTGCCGGAGAGACATTCGCCGTGAATACCCACGACGTGATTGTACGCCACATGAGATTCCGTCGCGGGGAAACCAACGTGTTGCGCCGCGACGACTGTTTCGGAGGTAATCCGGTGGGTAATATAATGATCGACCACTGTTCCTGCGAGTGGGGCCTCGACGAGAATATCTCTTTCTATCGCCACATGTTCTCAAATAACGGCGGAAAGACGAATGTCAAGTATCCTACCGTGAATGTGACAATTCAGAATACTATCTCAGCCAAGGCGCTCGACACATGGAACCACGCTTTCGGAAGTACTATCGGAGGAGAGAATACGGCCTTCATCCGCAACCTCTGGGCCGATAATACCGGAAGAAACCCCAGCGTGGGATGGGCCGGCGTGTTCAACTTCGTGAACAATGTAATCTTCAATTACGTGAACCGTACCTGCGACGGAGGTCAGTATGAGTCTATGTATAATATGATCAACAACTACTATAAGCCCGGACCGCTGACACCTAATGGTGATATAAAATTCAGAATCATCAAACCTGAATCGCGCTATAACGTGCTCGGATATCCTATCTACGGGCGAGTATATGCCAACGGAAACATCGTCGAGGGAGTGGAAAAAGTGACCAAGGACAACTGGGACGGAGGAGTGCAGCCTGCTGACGATCCTCTGACACAGGAACTGAAGGAGAGAATCAAGAGCGACGAACCATTCGAGATGCCTTACCTCACGATGATGAGTGCTCAAGAAGCCTACGACTACGTGACGGAGAATGTGGGAGCCACCCTGCCTTGCCGAGACATCATCGACAAGAGAGTACTAGAAGAAGTGAAGACGGGCAAGGTTTATTACGAGGACAAACTCCCTGAGGTGAACCCTTATGGTGATATGACCTATCTGCATAAAAAATCGCAGAACGAGGAAGGTCTGTTTAAGTATCGTCGTCTGGACAAGGACTCGTATAAGAAAGGTATTATCACTTCGCCTGCGCAGATGGGAGGATATCCCGAATACAAAGGCAAGGCATATAAGGACAGCGACGGCGACGGTATGCCCGATGCATGGGAGAAGGCCAACGGACTAGACCCCAACGACCCGAGCGATGCCAACAAAGACTGCACCGGTGACGGTTATACCAATATAGAAAAGTATATCAACGGTATCAGCACGAAGACAAAGACCGACTGGACCGATATGAAGAATAATCACGATACTCTGACAAAAAGACTCGTAAAATAATATGCTATGAGAAAATGTATAGTTATCATTGCAGCACTGTGGATCATCGCGATAGATGCTCTTGCACAGGTGACGCTGAAGAGTGAGGGCAGGGATACGGCCTACGTTAGCAATATCATCAGCCGCTCGCAGAAGATCGTCGACAAACTTTCTGTCGCTGATGCTGCTGGCAGACAGAACGTGCTGAATATCATCGCTAACAGATACTTCACCCTCAATGATATCTACGATCAGTATCAGAAGAAAGTGACTTTCGCGAAAGACTCCCTGCCGAAGGGGAAAGCCGAGCACGTGATTCAGAACGTGACGGCAAAGAGAGATGCCGAGTTGTATAAGCATCATTTCGAATTCGCTGCCGATCTGTCTAACTATCTCGACGAAGGTCAGATAGAGGCCGTAAAAGACGGTATGACTTTCGGGGTTGTGAAGGTGACTTACGATGCCTACTGCGATATGATACCCTCGTTAAAGGATAATGAGAAACGACAGATTCTGGCGTGGCTCAAGGAGGCGAGGGAGTTTTCCATGGATGCCGAAAACTCGAAAAAGAAGCATGAGTGGTTTAAGAAGTACAAAGGTCGGATAAACAACTACCTTAGTGCGCAAGGCTACGACATCGACAAGGAGCGGCAGGAGTGGTACAAGCGCAACGAGTCGAAAAAGAAGAAATGAACTACTGATATAATACGACAGAATGAAGAAAAGGATTCTCTTTATTATAATGATCTTTATGGGGGTTGCGTCGCTTAATGCTAAGACGCAACCTCCTAAGTATTCCGCGCCTCTGGATTATTCCTTCTGCGGATACCGTCAGTCGGAGTGCCGCATACCCGATGTGCCGGTGGTCGTGGCGGTGAGTGCCAAGGAAGGTGACAACTACCAGCGCCTCCAGCGGCTCGTCGACTATGTATCATCGCTGACGCTGGATAAGAATAGCGGCATGAGAGGGGCACTGCTTCTCCGCGACGGAGTTTATGAGATATCACAGCCTCTTCGGATATCTGCCTCGGGAGTGGTGATAAGAGGAGAGTCGACGGAGAATACAAAAATCATAAAGACCGGTGTGGATCGTGGCGCTGCCATATATATCGAGGGAAAGGACGATATGCACGTTAATGATACTTTGTCGATTACAGACGAATATGTGGCGGTGGGCAAGACGTCCTTTGCCGTTGCTCCGGCATCGTCGCTCTCTCCTTCGGAAGAAGTGATTATATTCCGGCCATGCACAAAAGAATGGATAGAGTCCGTGAAGTGCAATATCTTCGGAGGGGGCATCGACTGGACGGGATGGAAGCCGACGGATATGGATGTCAACTGGAGCCGCACGATAAAAGAAAAAAATGGAAATGTCGTAACTATCGACGCTCCTCTCACCGTAGCTCTCGACAGACAGTGGGGCGGATGCAAACTCCTCCGGTATACTTGGAAAGGCCGGATAGAGGACTGCGGAGTGGAGAATCTTACTGTCGAGTCTGCCGTAACAGGTGATAATCCGAAAGACGAGGACCACTGTTGGGACGGTGTCTATATCGCTAATGCAAAGAACTGTTGGGTGCGCCGCCTCGACTTCCGCCAGTTTGCCGGTAGTGCCGTCATCGTTCAACGGTCGGCATCGCAGATTACGGTAGAAGACTGTCAGTCGCTCGCTCCGGTAAGTGAGATCGCTGGATTCCGGCGCCGCTCGTTCTTCGTGCTTGGAGAGAAATGTCTCTTCCAGAGATGCTATTCCTATCAGGGAATCAACGACTTCGCAGCAGGATATTGTGCACCCGGACCGAATGCTTTCGTTCAGTGTGACAGTGAGGAGTCGCTCGGATACAGCGGCAGTATATCCTCTTGGTCTACTGGCCTGCTCTTCGATATCGTGAATATTGACGGCAATGATCTGAAATTCTGTAATCTCGGACAGGAGAAAAACGGTGCCGGATGGAATACAGCCAACAGCACTTTCTGGCAGTGTACGGCAGCGGAACTCTTCTGTTCTTCTCCTGCTGGCGATGCGAAGAACTATGCAGTGGGCAGCTGGGGACAGTTCGAGGGCGACGGAGAGTGGTTCGAGAGTAACAACCACGTGCAGCCGCGGAGTTTGTATTACTCCCAACTTGCAGCCCGACTGGGTGATGAGGCTCTCGCCGACTCGCTGGGAAGAATCCTGCCACGCAATCTTAATGCCACGAGCAGCCCTACCTTCGAAGAGGCCGCTAAGATGTCGAAGATTTCGATGACAGAGCCGCGTCTCACCATGCCGATGTGGATACGTCAGCAGGAACTGTCGGTTGCTCTGTCGGACAAGGGCGCTGCCGACGGGGATAAGATTCTCGCGAAGATAGATAAGAAAAACAATGCAAAGGAAAATAGCGACAGACCGGCATTCGAGGTTGTCAACGGTAAACTGACGAAAGACGGCAAGATGCTCGTAGGAGGCCGTCATAACACTCCGTGGTGGGCAGGAAGGATAAAATACAA
>Ga0065709_1029483_pt1 | contig 19373 bp, 20 predicted proteins | sample Hoacrofraction14_2_FD_59096 | JGI IMG/M metagenome (GOLD analysis project Ga0065709, IMG submission 59096) | Hoatzin crop microbial communities from Cojedes, Venezuela, sample from fiber fraction 14 v1 | ecosystem: Host-associated > Birds > Digestive system > Esophagus > Crop | place: Venezuela...
CCTTGGAACAAACACAACCTCTACGCTGCGCTCCGAGAACGTATTTGTTCCAAGGAAAGTGCTATATCTTCTTCAAGATAAATTGCACTTCTATCTTGAATGTATATTCCTTCACCTCGAGAAGTGGGCCCATTGAGCCTTCTACAACTGGTTAAACGGTAAAATATTATCAACCTTATTGATTTTCCCTAGTCATTACATTTTCTATATCCTTTGAAAGGCGGGGAAACACATTTTTGCATCAGAAAACGACAACTCGGGTGAAATAAATGTGACATTTTCGGCCCGAAAAACATCGTTTCTGCCCCTCGACTTTTCCGGATGAAAAAGTGAAATGTTAAAAACGTTCAGCATTTTCCCCAACATTCAAATAAAAAAAACAAAAAGGGTGCACGGTTTCGGTTTAAATGATTACCTTTGTAGAAGTTTTGGAGTTGCATGTCTTTTGCATGCACCAAGAGAACGGATACAACTATAATAAACACAAAAAGATAACGACTATGAAACCTACACTTTTCTTGTTGGCCGCCGGTATGGGAAGCCGCTACGGCGGATTGAAGCAGTTGGACGGACTGGGCCCCAACGGCGAAACGATCATGGACTATAGCATCTACGACGCCATCGAAGCCGGATTTGGCAAGGTGGTGTGGGTGATCAGAAAGGATTTTGAGGAACAATTTCGCACGCAAATTCTTTCGAAATATGAAGACAAAATTCCCTGCGAGCTGTGCTTTCAAGGGCTTGATGCGCTGCCCGAAGGATTCAGCGTGCCCGAAGGCCGTGTGAAGCCGTGGGGCACTAATCATGCAGTGCTGATGGGCAAAGACATTATCAAAGAGCCCTTCTGCGTGATCAATTGTGATGATTTCTACAATCGCGACTGTTTCCGTGTGATAGGCAAGTTTCTTTCGGAGTTGCCCGAAGGTGCCAAAAATCAGTATGCCATGGTGGGTTTCCGCGTGGGCAATACGCTGAGCGAGAACGGCACTGTGGCGCGCGGCATCTGCTCCACTGACGCCAATGGAAATTTGACAACCGTGGTGGAACGCACGGAAATCGTGCGTTGCGACGCCGAAGGAAATCATGCCGGTGAGGCTAAGCAGCCTATTCGTTACAAAGACGAAGACGGGCAATGGGTGGAAGTGGCCGACACGACGCCGGTGTCGATGAACGTCTGGGGGTTCACGCCCGACTATTTTGAATATTCGGAAGAATTCTTCAAGGCGTTCCTTTCGGACAAGAAGAATATGGAAAATCCGAAGGCTGAATTCTTTATCCCGTTGATGGTGAACAAGCTCATCACCGATGGGACGGCTACGGTGAAAGTGCTCGACACCACGAGCAAGTGGTTTGGCGTGACTTATGCCGCCGATCGGCAAGGCACGGTGGACCGTATCAAGAGTTTGGTGGACGAAGGTGTTTATCCCAACAAGTTGTTTTGATGCAAATCAATCTGCTGAACTATGCCGAGTGTGAGATGCTGCGTGGGCTGATTGCCGATGCTGAGCATATCGTGGTGTGTGGTCATCGAAGTCCGGACGGCGATGCCATGGGTTCATCGTTGGGATGGAGCGAATATCTGAAAGGGCTGGGCAAAAATGTCGAAGTGGTGATGCCCGACTTGTTTCCCGACTTTCTGCAATGGCTACCCAATGCCGATGGCATCCTTCGTTACGACAAGAAGCCAGATGAGGTAGCCAAAACATTCGATCATGCCGACCTCATCTGTTGCATGGACTTCGGGCAATCGGGTCGAGTGGATTCTATGTCTGCTCTCATTGATAACGCGAAAGCACCCATTGTGCTGATAGATCACCATCCCGATCCCACCATTAAGACGCGCATGAAGGTGAGCCGTCCTGAGCTGAGCAGCACGAGTGAAGTTGTGTTTCGCCTAATTTGGCAGTTGGGTGGTTTTGAATGCATGACGCGTCAGGCTGCTGTTGACATCTATTGTGGTATGATGACAGATACGGGCGGTTTTACTTTCAATTCCAATCGCCCCGAAATATTCTTCATCATTTCACAACTGCTCACCAAGGGCATCAACAAAGACCGTATCTATCGCAATGTGTATCACAATTATTCTGAGCAGCGTGTGCGACTGATGGGATTTGTGCTCTACAAACGACTGCATGTAAATATGCAGAAACGTGTCTGCTATTATATCCTAACGCGACAAGACCTGAAACGCTTTAATTTTAAGAAGGGTGATGCCGAAGGACTCGTGAACATCCCATTGCAAATCAAAGGCATGAGGCTGAGCATTTCGCTGCGCGAAGATACGGAACGCGACCATCTGATATGGGTGAGTTTGCGATCGGTGGACAACTTGTCATGTACCAAGATCGCCGAAAAATATTTCAACGGCGGAGGTCATTTCAATGCCTCCGGCGGGCGTTTGGAATGCACTCCTCAAGAGGCCGAAATCATTGTACAACGAGCCATCGAGGAAATGTGAAGAGAGGCACGTTATAGTTTTTTATCATCACAAAGCAGCATGAACACGCCAAAAATGTGTATTTTTGCAGCCGTAAATTTGTTATAGCAATGAAGAAGACCATCTCATTCGTGTTGTTTGCTTTGACAGCGATGACCTTTGCCGGATGCAACGACACCGAAACTTACGCCGATCAAAAGGAAGACGAGCGCAACAACATCAATAACTATATCTCGAATCACGGCATCAACGTGATCAGTGAAGAAACGTTTTATGCGCAAGACAGCACAACCAACTTGGCCAACAATGAGTATGTGCTCTTCGAGAGCAGTGGCGTATATATGCAGATTGTCCGTAAAGGATGCGGCGAGAAGATCAAGAATGGCGAATCCACCACCGTATTGTGTCGCTTCATCGAAACCAATATCGAGGAAGACGCAGTGAGTCTAACCAACGACTTCTACTACTATGGCATTTGGGTGGACAAAATGACCGTAACCAACTCCGGCGGAACGTTTACAGCATCATTTGTTTCGACCAGCGAGAGCCTGCTGGCCAACAATTATGGCAGTACATCAGTTCCCTCAGGATGGCTCACGCCGCTCACATTTATCAATGTGGGGCGCCCATCCAGCGAAGACGAACAGATTGCCGCCGTGAATCTCATTGTTCCGCATTCGCAAGGACATTCCACGGCTTCATCGTATGTCACGCCCTATCATTATTATATCACATACGAACGCGGTATCTAAAAATAAACACACATGACACTCATTAAATCTATTTCTGGCATTCGCGGCACCATTGGAGGACAAACGGGCGACACACTCAATCCGCTCGACATCGTGAAATTTGTGACCGCTTATGCTGCCTTCATTCAGAAATCAACCCCTGTAGGTTCGGGCAAAATCGTGGTGGGCCGCGATGCCCGCATTTCCGGCGAAATGGTGAAAAACGTGGTGTGCGGCACGCTGATGGGATGCGGATACGATGTCATCAACATCGGCTTGGCTACTACACCCACCACAGAGTTGGCCGTTCGCATGAGTGGTGCCGATGGGGGAATCATCATCACCGCTTCGCACAATCCACGTCAATGGAATGCATTGAAATTGCTCAACAAAGAGGGAGAATTTCTGAATAAAGAAGATGGCAACGAGGTGCTCCGTATCGCAGAAGCTGAAGATTTCACTTATGCAGATGTGGATCATCTGGGGCACTATACAGAAGACAACACTTTCGATCAACGCCACATACAGAGCGTATTGGCTTTAGATTTGGTTAACCAAGAAGCTATTCGCAACGCCAATTTCCGCGTATGCGTTGACACCATCAACAGTGTAGGTGGCATCATCCTACCTCGATTGTTCGATGCTCTCGGCGTGGACTATGAAATACTCAATGGCGAAGCCAACGGACAATTTGCCCACAATCCCGAACCTTTGGAGAAAAATCTTCAAGGCATCATGCAACGCATGAAGGAAGGCGAATTCGATTTAGGCATCGTTGTTGATCCCGATGTGGATCGCTTGGCTTTCATCTGCGAAGACGGCAGCATGTTTGGCGAAGAATATACCCTCGTTGCCGTAGCCGACTACGTGCTTTCTCACACTAAGGGCAACACAGTGAGCAACCTTTCTTCCACCCGAGCATTGCGCGACGTTACAGAGCAACACGATGGGCAATATACGGCATCCGCTGTTGGAGAAGTAAACGTCACAACAATGATGAAATCTGTTGGGGCCGTTATTGGTGGTGAAGGAAATGGTGGTGTCATCTATCCGGAAAGCCACTATGGTCGTGATGCCTTGGTTGGCATTGCCCTCTTTCTGAGTGCTTTGGCACAAAATGGAATGAAGGTCAGTGAATGGCGCAAGACATTCCCCGAGTATTTCATCGCAAAGAATCGTATCGACTTGACGCCAGATATAAACATTGATGCCATTTTGGCTAAAGTAAAAGAAATGTACAAAAATGAGCGAGTGAACGATATTGACGGCGTGAAGATAGACTTCCCCGATAAATGGGTGCATTTACGTAAATCAAATACAGAACCCATCATTCGCGTTTATAGTGAGGCCCACACCATGGAAGAAGCAGATGACTTAGGCAAGCAAATCATGGATGTAGTGGAAAAATTGAAGTAACAAAAACTGTTCTAAGTGTTAAAAACGCCAAACTTCGTGGAAAATAACCGTTAAAAGCGGCTTTTAAGGGTAGAAATTTTGCAAGAATATTGCATGATTTGAAAAAACTTCGTACCTTTGCACTCGCAAAATCGAACAACAAGCATCCTCTCTAGGAAGTGACACTTATTCGATGGAGCAAATCGTTCGGGATTTAGCGCAGTTGGTAGCGCACACGTCTGGGGGGCGCGAGGTCGCTGGTTCGAGTCCAGTAATCCCGACACGAGAGCGAAAAGGAGCTGAATGCAAAATTCAGCTCCTTCTCTTTGTTTATTAAAAAGGCACGAAACAAAGAGGCGCCCTGCAAAGCAACGAACGAAGATACTTTCGATACTGTCTCAAATAGTGTGTCTGTCAAAAGGGATAAAAAAGGGGCCAACCCTTGCGAGTTAGCCCGAAAGTCTGTAATTGGGGTGACAAAACTTAAAAAACAGACTTGTGGATTTGAACAGTATCTGTGATTATTCTTGATATTGCCGAAGAGCTCCGAGCAATTCTGTATTCTCACTCTTTTTGCCAACAGTGATGCGCAGGCAATTACCACAAAGGATGATGCGACTACGGTTGCGCACAATAATACCACGTTCCACCAAGTAATTATAGATGCGATTAGCATCGATCATCTTAGCCAAGAAGAAGTTGGCATCAGTAGGATAAATCTTTACACAAACGGGCAATTGCCTGAATGCTTCTATCAAACGCCCTCGTTCTTGTATGATCTGTTTTACCCATTTATCCACCTCGAAGGGATCGTTAAGCGCTTCCAAAGCTTGCTGCTGAGTGAGCAGATTTATGTTATAAGGATATTTCACCTTGTTATACAGATCTACAATTTCTTTACTTGCGAAAGCCATACCCAATCGAATGGCCGCACATCCCCATGCCTTGCTCATTGTGTTGAGAACAATGAGGTTCTGCACTTGTCCCACTAATGCACGGAAGGACTTTTCAACAGAAAAGTCTCCATAGGCCTCATCGATGATCACCAGCCCATCGAAACCTTGGAGCACACGGATGATTTCGTTGCGATCTAGACTATTGCCTGTAGGATTATTGGGCGTACAAATCCATATAAGTTTGGTGTTTTCATCGCATGCAGCGAGGAGTTTATCCGCATTAAGCCTGAAGTTATCCTCAAGCAACACGGGACGATATTCTACATCGTTAATGTCTGCACACACCTTATACATGCCATAAGTAGGTTCGATGGCAACGACATTATCAATGCCGGGGCGTGTGAAACAACGATATGGAAGGTCTATGGCTTCATCACTACCATTGCCGAGAAAGATACAATCAGCAGGAACGCCTTTCACTTTCGAAATGCGTGCTTTTAATTCAATCTGCAACGGATCCGGGTAACGATTGAACGGTTGGTTGTAAGGATTCTCATTGGCATCAAGAAATACGTGAGCCTGATGACCATTATATTCGTTGCGTGCACTGCTATAAGGCGCAAGTTTCCAGATGTTCGGTCGTGTAAGTTGTTCTAAACTTTTCATTGGTTCACTTCATTTATTCGCACTGTCATGGCATTTTTGTGAGCATCCAAATGTTCGTTGGCCGACATCACTTCCACGGCGTGTCCGATAGAACGCACGCCATTGGCATCCAAATGCTGGAATGTAATCTTTCGACTAAAGCTGTCCAAATTCACGCCATTGTAGGCTACAGCATATCCGTGTGTGGGAAGGGTGTGATTTGTGCCACTAGCGTAGTCGCCTGCACTTTCGCAAGCATAGTGCCCCAAAAACACGCTTCCTGCATTTACCACGAGTGGCGCCAATGTTGCATAGTCATCGGTGGAGATAACGAGGTGCTCTGGGGCATAGCGATTACTGAGCGCCATGGCCTGTTGCTTGTCATGTACGAGCACAAGTTTGGAATTTTCAAGTGCTTTTATCGCGATTTCTTTACGCGGGAGTGTCTCCAATTGATGGTCAAGTTCGAGACAGACCTCATTGAGAATTCGTTCAGATGTAGTTATAAGAAACACTTGCGAGTCGGTGCCATGCTCTGCTTGTGAGAGTAAATCGGCAGCAACAAATGTCGCATGACTCGTTTCGTCAGCGATGACACATACTTCACTAGGACCGGCTGGCATATCGATGGCCACATCGTGGAGTGACACAATTTGTTTGGCTGCCATAACATATTGATTGCCGGGACCAAAGATTTTGAAAACCTTTGGTATGCTTTCCGTTCCGTAAGCCATGGCGCCGATAGCTTGCACACCGCCTGCTTTGAAGAAGCGATTAACTCCTGCTATGTGAGCTGCGGCGAGAATGGCAGGATTAACGCGACCATCAGGACCAGGAGGTGTGCAGAGCACGATGTCGCGACAACCAGCAATCCTGGCCGGTGTGGCGAGCATTAACACTGTGGAAAATAAAGGAGCTGTGCCGCCGGGAATATAAAGCCCAACACGCTCGATGGGTATGCTTTTCTGATAACACGTTACTCCTTTACACGTCTCCACTTCAATTCCGGAAAAGCGTTGAGCTTCGTGGAATCGAGCGATGTTGTCGTGGGCAAGGCGAAGAGCATCGAGAAGTTCTGTGCTCACCATCTGCATGGCCTCTTCGATTTCTGCCTCTGTTACGGAGAGCGTTTCCAAGTTGGCATGGTCGAATTTTTCTTCATAAGCCATCACGGCGCGATCGCCGTGTTCGTGCACGTCATTTAATATGGCACTCACGGTGGCATTGAGTTGCGACACGTCCAAATGGGGGCGTTTTACAAGCTCTCCCCATGTTTCTTCTTCCGGATATCTATATATGTTGTACATGGACTCAAAGTATCATTTTCTCAATGGGCGTGACTAAGATACCCTGTGCGCCTAACTCTTTCAACTTGCCGATGATTTCCCAAAAACGCTTCTGGTCAAGCACAGCATGTACGGAGCACCAATCTTCATCGGCCAAAGGAATAATCGTGGGACTCTTCAGACCAGGCAAAACTTCAATAATTTCTTTCAAACGAGCTTTGGGTGCATTCATGCGTACATACTTTTTGTCTTCCGCTTGGCGTACTGCCTCAAAGCGAAAAAGCATTTCGTCAAGTACGCGACGTTTCTCTGCATCCATTTGCTTATTGCCAATAAGCAGAGCCTCGCTTTGCATCACCACTTCCACCTCACGCAGATTGTTGCTTACGAGCGTAGAGCCCGAACTCACGATATCGAAAATGCCATCAGCGAGTCCGATACCTGGAGCGATTTCCACCGATCCTGTTATAACGTGGATATCCGCCGAAACGTGATGATCCGTCATGAATCTTTTGAGAATGAAAGGGTACGATGTGGCTATTTTCTTTCCATTAAACCATTCCAATCCTGTGTAGTTTTCGGCCTTTGGGATGGCAAGAGACAGACGACATTTCGAGAAACCCAATCGGCATATGATATCAGCATCCTCGTTGCGCTCCACAAATTCGTTTTCGCCAACGATGCCGATGTCGGCCACACCTCCGGCCACGCTCTGCGGAATATCGTCATCGCGTAGATAAAGCACTTCAACGGGGAAGTTGGAGGATTGTACGAGCAGGGTTCGCTTGCTGTTGCTTATCTTTATGTCGGCTTCGGCCAACAGATTCATGGTGTCCTCGTAGAGACGTCCTTTCGATTGTACGGCTATTCTTAACATCTTTACAAATGTATAATTCAGGGTGCAAATTTACGTTTTTTTGCCCGTTTCAGCAAATAAAGTCGTAAATTTGCAGGGGTTAAATATGATAAGATTCATACTTCATAGTCTCTTAGCGGTTTGTCTGCTTTTCTTTGGCTTCACATTTTCTGCATGTGGGAAAAGGAAGTCGGAGCAGATTGTCGCACCTTGGGGCGAGATAAAAGAACTACCTACAGATTCCGGTTCATTCTCGCTTAGTGATGTAGAGACTAGCGGAGAGCTCATCTTTCTTACCGTGAGCGGGCCACAAACCTACTATGAATATAGAGGAACACGACTGGGTTCACAATATATTATTGCAGAACGTTTTGCCCAACATTTGGGAGTATCGTTGCGCATAGAAATTTGCAAAGATTCGATGGAAGCAACCAAAAGACTTGTCGAAGGCGGCGGAGATGTGATGGCCGTGAATCCCCCCGACACACTTCATGCCAACGAACCAACGCTCGTAGAAGCGCTCCGCAGATGGTATCATCCCACAATGTTAATAGAAGCACAACGAGAAGAAAAAACATTGATAGCCGAATCACGTCGCGTAAAACGACGTGTGTTTTCGCCATTTCTTAACCGTTCGGCCGGCACTATCTCAAAATATGATGCATTATTTCGCAAGTATGCCCCGATTGCGCGATGGGATTGGAGGCTCATGGCTGCTCAATGCTACCAAGAGAGTTGCTTCGACCCTCAAGCACGATCATGGGCCGGTGCCTGCGGCTTAATGCAAATCATGCCAAGCACAGCTGCGAGATTAGGATTGCCTCAAGCACAAATTTATGAGCCCGAGGCCAACATTTCGGCAGCAGCGCGATACCTACAACAACTCATGCAAGCCTTTGGAGATATTCCGAACGTTATTGAGCGACAAAGTTTTGTCTTAGCTGCTTACAACGGAGGGGCCGGACACGTGCGCGATGCAATGGCCCTGACAAAGAAACATGGAGGCGATCCTAAAACATGGCGCAGCGTGTCGCATTATTTGTCATTGCTCAACAATCCACAATATTACAATGACCCCGTGGTGCGTAACGGATATATGCGAAGTGAAGAAACTATCGACTACGTGGAACGCATACGTCAACGTTATTCGCAATATGGAGGCGTACCCATGAGAGGTAGCTCATCGAAAGGTTCATCTCCACTCACGCCACGAAAGGCAAAACGGAAATATCGATATCATGTTTAATAAATTGATCGGGATTTGGTGCAACTAAAAAAGACAAACGCCTAATACTCAGAAAACTTATGGATGAGAAAGAAAGAATATTACGACTCCGTCGTGAACTCCACGAGCACAATCACAGATACTACGTGGAGAACAATCCGACGATAAGCGACTACGATTTTGATATGATGATGCACGAGCTCCAAGAATTGGAAAAGCGTCATCCCGAATTGAATGATCCAAATTCGCCATCGCAACGAGTAGGCAGTGATCTTAACCAATCGTTTCATCAGGTGCCTCACAAGTACCCCATGCTGTCATTGGCAAACACATACAATGAGCAAGAGGTGGCCGAGTGGTATCTGAACGTGCAGAAAGGACTCGAAGGCGAACCTTTCGAAGTGTGTTGCGAAATGAAATACGATGGATTGAGCATCTCGCTAACCTATGTGGACGGTCGGCTCATTCAAGCAGTAACGCGCGGCGATGGAATACAAGGCGATGATGTGACGGGTAACGTGAAAACCATCCGTAGCATTCCTCTCGTATTGAAACCTGTTACTAGTGATATGCCTTCTTTCCCACAAGAATTTGAGATTCGTGGGGAAATACTTATGCCATGGAAATCATTTGAACGATTAAACGCAGAGCGAGAAGCTGCGGATGAACCGCTTTTTGCCAATCCTCGCAATGCTGCCAGTGGAACGCTCAAATCTCTCAAATCGGAAGTGGTGGCCCGTCGCGGTCTTGATGCTTATTTATATTATGTCTTGGGCGAAGGCATCCCCGGGGATGGCCATTATGAAAACCTACAAGCCGCACGGCAATGGGGATTCAAAGTAAGCGAGGGCATGAAGAAAGTGAAAACGCTCGAAGACATTTACGCATTCATACGTTATTGGGATGAAGCACGCAAGAATTTACCGGTGGCAACAGATGGAATTGTGCTTAAAGTGAATTCACTAAAACAACAGAAGCGATTGGGTTTTACGGCAAAATCTCCACGATGGGCCATCGCATATAAGTATAAAGCCGAACGAGCGTGTACGCGCCTTAATGAAGTGACCTACCAGGTCGGACGTACGGGGGCCGTCACTCCTGTAGCCAACATGGATCCTGTTAGGTTGGCCGGTTCTGTGGTGAAACGCGCCACACTCAACAACGAAGATTTTATTCGCTCACTAGATCTCCATATCGGTGACTATGTCTATGTGGAGAAAGGCGGTGAAATCATTCCGAAAATAGTTGGCGTGGATGTCAGCCAACGGCCAATCATTGCCATGCCGGTTCAATTTATCAAACGTTGTCCTGTATGTGGTACACCACTGGTGCGCTATGAAGGTGAGGCCGTTCATTATTGCCCCAACGACACGGGATGTCCTCCACAAATCAAGGGCCGCATAGAACACTTTATATCACGCAAGGCGATGAACATAAGCTCGTTGGGACCAGAGACAGTGAACGGCTTCTATCGCCATGGACTCATCCACAATATTGCAGACCTTTACACTATCGATGTACAGCAAATCAATGGCGATGGCTCGCGTCAGCGATCGGCCGTAAAGATTGTCAATAGTATCGAAGCTTCCAAACAAGTACCTTTTGAACGGGTGGTTTATGCTCTTGGTATTCGCTTCGTGGGTGAAACTTCAGCAAAGGCCTTAGCACGTCGATTCAAAAATATGGATGCATTGAAAACGGCTTCGGCCGAAGAAATGATAGCCATAGATGGCATAGGCGCAGTGATAGCACAAAGCGTTATCGACTATTTTCACAACGAAGATAACCTACGCATCGTAGAACGACTTCGGGAGTATGGTGTCAAAATGAGTATTGACGACAATCATGAGTCGCCAACTACCACGACTTCGGATCGTCTTTCCGGCAAGAATGTTGTCATCAGCGGCATATTTCACCATCATTCACGCGATGAATATAAGACACTTATCGAGCAAAATGGGGGAAAAAATGTGGCTGCCATTTCAGGGAAGACATCCTTTGTCTTGGCCGGAGACAATATGGGGCCATCGAAATTAGAGAAAGCCACATTGTTGGGCATTCCAATTGTCAATGAAGACGACTTCTTGAAAATGCTGGAATAATGCGTGAATAAACGAATATCGGTGTCATCTTTTATTGACACCGATATTCGTTTATTTTGTTTGCCCTAGAGTTCCAATGGTCACTTTCACTTTTGATATGCGTCGTTCCTCTATGGCTAGTATTTCAAAGCGATAGTTCTTAAAACTCAATTGTTCGTGTAATCGTGGGAAGTCGCCCTTTATCTCGAGCAATAGGCCGGCCAGCGTGTCAGCTTCGCCTTCCACCTCACCAAACTCTTCGTCATCGATGTGCAAGATACGGCAGAAATCACTTAGCAACGTCTTTCCTTCAAAAACGTATGCGTTTGGAGCAATACGTACATAGCGCTTCTCGTCATCGTCGTATTCATCGTTGATCTCGCCGACTATTTCTTCCAAAATATCTTCGAGTGTAACGATGCCGCTGGTCCCACCAAACTCATCCACCACAATAGCAATGTGCACCTTGTTGTCTTGAAACTCACGCAACAAGTCATCTATTTTCTTCGTTTCAGGCACGAAATATGGTGGCCGAATCAAACTCTGCCAGCGAAAATTAGCAGGTTTGTTGAGGTGAGGCAATAAATCTTTGATGTAGAGTACGCCACGAATGTTGTCAAGATTATCCTGATAAACGGGCATGCGACTATAATTGTTGTCCACAACACTTTTAAGTACTTCTGTGTAAGTGCTCTTAATGTCAATGCTCACCACGTCTTGCCGGCTGGTCATCACTTCCTTTGCAGTTTCATCGCCAAATCGGATGATGCCTTGCAGCATGCTTTTCTCATCTTTTATATCTTCCTTGTTGGTGAGTTCCAATGCTTGTTCCAAATCGGCTGTGCTCAACGTGTGATTCTCCTGTGGTACCACTTTTTCAGCGATAGTTCCGCTCCTCAAGAGCAGTGTTTCCAACGGCCAAAACAATTTGCGAGCCACAAGTACAGCACTCACCACACGACGGCAAAACCTCAGTGGGTCTTGACGGGCAAAAATCTTGGGGATGATTTCGCCAAAAAGTAGCAGTAGAAAAGTAAGCAACACGGTGATGCAAAGAAATTGCAGCCACACGGCGTTCCCAAAGTCGATGATGTGGGAAAACACGTAGTTGCACAACATGATGATCGTGACGTTTACAAAATTGTTGGTAATCAAAATGGTTGCCAACGTTCGTTCGTTGTCGTCGCGCAACATCTGAATCTTTGCATCCTGCGAGTTCTTTTCGGGATCGAGCTCATTAACATCTTGTGGGGAAAGACTGAAAATAGCGATTTCCGATCCACTGGCGAAGCCTGACACCACCAATAGTAGTATGGTAAGTATGGCTGCCACACAGACGCCGACCGTGGGTGCTATGAGGTGAACCTCATTGAATGTGTCTTGTAGTACAGACAAGTCCATCAGAATATGTCTTTATCATCTGCATCGCTTGTGGTTGCTTGTACCGTTTGCGATGTTTCTTGTTGTGGTGTTGTTTTGGTGATCTTGGGTGTTTCAACTGCAGGAGCAGCACTTTGCGACTTTGGGGTCAACATCTCCATGTTTTCCACGGTGATTTCTGTCACCAGTCGGCGATCGCCTTTCTGTGTGTCGTAAGCTTGATAACGAATGCGGCCTTCTACATAAAGTTTGTCTCCTTTATGAACATAGCGCTCCACGACTTTGGCCAATTGACGATAGAACACTAAATTGTGCCAATCCGTGTGATCCGGCACTTGTGTCCCATTTTGCAAGGTGTAACCGCGCTCGGTGGTGGCCAAGCGTACCTGCGCAACAGCTTGGTCGGGGCCGTAGTATCTCACTTTGGGCTCCGCCCCCACATTGCCTATCAGCATCACTTTGTTCATCAATGGCCTCCTTTATCCTAGTTTATTTCCACTGTCCCAGATAACGGAAATTGAAGTTCTTGCCCTTAGCCGATGGGAACTGGCTACGCCCGTCCACACGGCTGCGCAAATGATCCACAATGCGATCATAGGCATCCATGCCCGACATGGCTTTCACTTGAGCTACAAAGTGGGTGTCGCGATATTCGCATTTGCCGGTAGTCGGCACCATCACCACGCGCTTGAAGTCCACCGTGCCTTCATACCATCCTGCGCGTTCTTCCAGCAGTTGTGCCATGGGCGATAGCTCGTCATCATGACGGATATTGGGAGCCGAGCGCAATGCCTTCTTGGCCTTGAAATCCGCCATGGTGCGTGCTTCGGTTTTTATCACGATAAAATAAACACGCGGGCGAACCTTGTAGCGCTTGGGATAATAGTTGTCGCTATTGCAATAGTCACGCAAATCGGCTTCCATGGCGGGATTCATGCCCACTTCCGGTATAGATGCCAAAAAGTCGATAGCCTCATCCACAGTCTGGACGAGGGTCTCACTGTCAAAATATCTTAGGTATAAGTTCATGTTTTCCGAATAAAAATGACTCATCAATGACGCTAGGAAGAGCGGAAAACGGGACTCGGACCCGCGACCCCAACCTTGGCAAGGTTGTGCTCTACCAACTGAGCTATTTCCGCAAACCGTCGTTTGGTGAATACGACAAATGAAAACGTCTTTGTGAAGAGGAGGAGACTCGAACTCCCACGTCGCAATTGACACTACCCCCTCAAAGTAGCGCGTCTACCAATTCCGCCACCTCTCCATCAAAAACTTATTCCGCAACCCGCCATCGTCAAATCGGGATGAGTGCCCAGAACAGGACTCGAACCTGCACGCCTCGCGGCACACGCACCTGAAACGTGCGCGTCTACCAATTCCGCCACCTGGGCTCACGACAAATCAGACCCACGTCTTGACCATCGCTTGTTGCAGAATGTGAGCGGAAAACGGGACTCGGACCCGCGACCCCAACCTTGGCAAGGTTGTGCTCTACCAACTGAGCTATTTCCGCGTTCTCAACCTTTCGGTGCATTGCAAGGCTTTCTACAACCCACATTTGCTTGTCCGAAAGTGCATTTCTCCAAATGCGGTTGCAAAGGTAAACACATTTTTCGAACCAGCCAAAACTTTTTCAAACTTTTTTCGCCACTCTCGCCCAACACCTTGTTTTTCATTACCCATCTCCGTTTTTATCTATTCTCTCCTATACACAATATGTAGAGCCATCTTGCCACAGATGTCTAACACTCTTCTTTCTTCTGTGCCGTATAGAGCATACCACAGGCTGCTTCGATGTCTTGCCCACGCGATTTGCGAATAGTGGCAGTGATACCGTAGCGGCGCAAGGCCTCTTGAAAAGCAATGACGGTGGCATCATCGGCACCATGCAGGTCAGTACCGGGGATGGTATGGAAGTGCATCAGATTGACGCGACATTGGCTATCCCATTTGCTACCTATGGCAGCATCAAGTGGTTGGAGCAGGCGGGCCAGCGCTTTGGCATGAGCTTCGGTGTCATTGATACCCTTGAAAACAATATATTCAAACGTGATGCGTCGCTGATGGGAGAAATCGGCGCGAGCCAATTCAGAGATAATATCAGCGATGGGCATGGAATGTTCGGCGGGCATCAGCATGGCACGCACATCGTGGATGGCTGCATGCAGACTCACAGCCACATGGCATCGACATTCGTTGAGCAGCCGGGGCAATGACTGGCGCAATCCCACCGTGCTGATGGTGATGCGCTTAGGACTCCATCCCCACCCCCTTGGGTCGGTGAGAATGTTGGTTGCGCGGAGCACGCTGTCGAGGTTATCGAGTGGTTCACCTTGTCCCATAAACACGATGTTGGTGAGTTGATCGACCTCAGGAAGCGAATACACTTGATTGAGTATCTCTGCGGCCGTGAGTTGCCCACCAAAGCCCTGTTTACCCGTCTGACAAAACAAGCAGTTCATGCGACACCCGATTTGCGATGACACGCACAGCGTAGCATGATCACCTTCAGGAATGAATACCGTTTCTACACATTGTTGCACGGGTCTCGAAGGACCTGCAGGAAACAAGTATTTCACTGTACCGTCCGTCGAACGACTCACTCTTAAGGGCTCACGGCATCCTATTTCGCAATTCTCGGCCAAGCGTCGGCGATTGGCCAGCGACAAATTTGTCATCTCGTCAATCGACTTCACCTTGTATTTATAGAGCCAATCCGCTATCTGCCTGCCAGCATAGGCCGGCATACCCAACTCCACGGCCAAAGCCTTCAACTCGGCTGTGGTCATGCCGAGCATTTCTTTCTTGGATGTAACGGTTGTCACGGGACAAAAACAAGAGCGTACTTAAATGGCGTCATCGGGAGCAATGGGGTCCAAAATGACAGGTGGTTTGTCGAGTGCATAAGAGAAATACACACACAGCACGATGGTGACGATGGCCGCCAAACATATCAACACCAAGGCTACGCGAGTGATGATCTTGCGATACTTCTTCAACTTCGCTGCCGTAGTGGTTACGCTACGTTCGTGGTGATGATGGTGGTGGTGCGAACCCGATGATGAGTGATTGCCCATAAGCCTGTGTGCATTATCTTAAGGTGAGAATCATTGCCTTTGCGACAATGTTTCTCGGTTGCAAAGGTAACAACTTAGGACGAGACAGACAAACTTTACATGGATTTTTTCATCACACCTTCACCCAATGTTGCTTTTTCAAAAGATAATTGATAGCGGGAAGTGTGGCGACGAGTATGCAAATGGTTATGTTAAAGTACTCTGTGTTGTCCAAATGAAACCATTCAAGCAAAACGGTTCTAAAAACTACAATGACGATCCAATGTGTACAATAGAAAGACATGGAATCTTTCCCAATGAGAGTAATCCAAGAGAAACCGCCACGCCCAACTATGCGTCTCGCAAGAACATTAAATAATATACAACAAGACAACGAATAGAAAAGTGCGATGATATATGTAAAGGTTGATTCCGACGAATTATTCACGAAACCAATTTGTGCCTTTATACATGTTAGATTAAATATACAAATTGCGAGGAGGAAATATCGAATCGTATAATGTAATTGATATTGTTTGGTCTTTAACAAATGGCCTGTGGCATAAAAGGAGCATCCAAGACACACCTGTCCCAAAATATTCGGAAAGCTTACGTGATAGATATGTAAGGTAAGTGAAAGCGCGATTCCGATAATGATGATATAGATGTCGTGGATTTTCTTACAATTGAAGAAGGAATAGAGTATGCGAATAATAAATAGGCTAAAGAGAAACCACATCGGCCTGTTTCCAGCAATGGCATCTCTTAGAATGAATTCTTTGAGCGGATGTACGCATATGAGATAAAACGTTGCCTGATTCTCAAATAAGAGGATTAACACATAAAATAGATGACCAAGGAAGGAGAACACAACGTACGGTACGATGAGACGTAAAAAACTGTCCTTTACAATGCGTGGTAGCTGATTCATGGAAAGAACGTCTTTTTGCATCATTCCCGCTTTGTAGAAAAACCAGGACATAAAAAAAGAGAGGACAAGTCGAATTTGTGAAGAATAAGCATTTTCATTTAAGCCAAAACAGTTAACGTGAATTAAAATCATGTGAATAATCAGGATCCCGCACACAAAATCCAACGACGCATCTCGTTTTTTTGCCTTTTCCATAATAGTTCTTTACCGCCGATACTCCCCTATTGCGGCCAAGTTTTAATGATCTATTACGGAAAAGCGTGGGAAGTCTGACTATTACTCGTCCCACAATCCGAGGCCTTCGCATTGCCTAATCTGTCAAGAACGAGCAACGCAGAAGCCCACGCCAAGGCTTGCCCGTCATAACAGATGGGCACACCTCTCTCATGGACATCTACTATTGCCTTGCTTTGTGACAGATCGTGAAGTTGCGAAGTTCCGGATTGTCAAAGACAAGCGTTAGTAAACGCCTTTCATCTAATAAGTTCTCTCTCCCGCGCATCGGAAATCGGCTTTTCGTCCGATCTCCATGCTGCGCGAAAAATCTGTGCGCAAAGGTACAAAGAATTGTTGAAACGACCAAAGATGGATCGATTGTAATGCGTCAAAGCCCCATTTCGTTATTCTTCATCTCCATATATTGTCTCTCAAACGTCATTCTCTAGATGGTGACCGTTTGGGAACCATATTATCGTCCGTGTTTTTTACATTTGATGTTTACCTTTCATCATTATCGGTATATACTAATAAAACCATAAACCATTATGACAACACCAAAGCAAAGATACCTCACTCGTTCCGCCGCGCAAGCCCTCATCGAGCAGCGCCGGCTGGAGTACCGTCAGGCAAAGAAAAACCGCTTCAGCGGCGAAGAAACCCCTACGCAGCAGATGTTTCGTTGGGACAGTCCACTCACCTATCACACCGATGGCACACCGCCGTGGTGGCAAGTACCCAACCCCATGCCTGAAGTGGTCGTCAAACCAGATCAGTCCGCCTTTGTACGTCAATTGCAAAACGAAGAGCTGCAGAGTCAAGCCGCTCAGCAATGGGGTTTAGACCGTCTCGCCGAAGTGCACAGGATAGCACAAGAAGCAGAAAAAGAAGCAGAGAGAGAAAGGGCTACGAAACAAAGATTACTTCAAAAACAATGGGATGAAGCAAAACCTGAGGAACGCTATCAACGGCGACCACAAAACCAACAAAAGGCTTATTATTTGCACTACCCGAACTTCATGGGATCTGCCAAAAATGCTATTGTCGTAGGTGGCACTGATGTTGGAAAAGCTGTGCTTGGCAATACTCCGATTCCTGTTGGTCATGATGCTGTTATATTAATGGACAGCGATGGTACTCCCACATACGTTGAATACGGCCGATATAATAGTAACACAGGCGACACAAAGCTCTTTGGTGATGAGAGGAGACCAACAGTTAAGGGAGGTAATTGGCGAAGAAACACGTCTTTGCCGCGGAAAAGCGCAGAAGAAACAGACAGTGCTTATCTTGCCAGAATAACACCAATGCTCCCAGATGCTCATACGGGTGTAACACAAGCCACCGTAGTGCCAAATGTTAATGCAAACAGAGCTCTTGATTATGCTAATTCGCAAGCAAATAATAGAAATCGCGGAGACTATGATGCTCTCATGAATACATGTGCAACACAAGCATTAGCGTTAGTTAGAAGCGGACAAGCTTTTACTCTATGGGATGCAGTAAAAAGTGTAGGTATTCGACGTTTCAATTCATCTGCATTGGGCACAATTTATAATATAGCCAAAAATATAGCTAATGGATCAAATCCCCCAGCAGCATTATGGCAAAGCACGCTATGGAATGCTACTGGTAAGTATAGTGATCAAATTCAAAATGAAAATTCAAAAACTTATATTTTTAATAAGAAATAATTATGATGAAAAACATTACAAATGGCGTCAAAATTCTTTTAAAAATATTTTTGTTAACAATAGGTGTGGCCTATATTGGAATTAATGCTGGAATATTCTTATATGCCATATTAAGTCGTTTAAATGTTATAGAATGATGAATAAAAAATTTAAATATACCGTATTAGGAATATACTTATTTTTAGTACTAGTATACGCCATATTATTGGGTATGGTGTTTGCTGCTGCTATGTAATTAGAAAATATGAATCGAATAATTTTAATTTTATTATTATCATGTGGATTAACATATCTCTTTATTCCACAGAAATACAATATTGACAAAGCCACTGCTCATTTAACCGAAAATGCTTTATCCCGCTCCCACACTTGCTGTGCATGGTTTGTAATGCGGGCGATGCAAGCCGGTGGATGCCCAATGATTCTGGCTCCAGCCCATCTCTATTCTGAGATACTCCCCTTCTATGGCTTTATGGAAACACATGACAACAGCCATCAAGCCGGCGACATCGTAGTTTTCCCTGCCGTCAAAAACCAC
>Ga0065709_1006060_pt1 | contig 19359 bp, 14 predicted proteins | sample Hoacrofraction14_2_FD_59096 | JGI IMG/M metagenome (GOLD analysis project Ga0065709, IMG submission 59096) | Hoatzin crop microbial communities from Cojedes, Venezuela, sample from fiber fraction 14 v1 | ecosystem: Host-associated > Birds > Digestive system > Esophagus > Crop | place: Venezuela...
AAAGGCTGTTTACGAGTCGTAAATGGGCGCTTTAGAAATCTATCTCACGTGAGATAATTTTTTATCTTATATCATTTAACTTTTTTAACAAATGAGATTTTTCAAAAATCCACGTTCAAAAATTGGCTGTTTTGCACGGAAAAATGTTAAAAATGCGTATATTTTTTGCATAAATCCTTCATTTTAACATTTCGCGCGTTGAGTTGCGACCGAAAAACGACTTTTTTCGACCAAAATTTGTGCATTAGAAATTGGTCGGTCAAATGCAAACGAATGTTAAATCAAGTGTTAAAATTTCGCGAAAAAGCGTAGTTAAATTTTGTAAAGTTTTCTTAAAATCATTCTTTCACACGCCAAAATTTTCTCTTTCACGCACTCTGGAAAATTTTTCTTTGTGAACGCGCAAAAAATTTGCTGCGGAATGGCAGAAAATTGCGTTGATTTTCGGTTGCATCGCTTTGCGATGATTTTTCGTTTTGTTTTTTTCAGTTTGATATTTGTGTATTCCGCAATTTTCGTATACTTTTGCACTATAACCTTAAACGAAAATAGTAAAAACATGACACAACCAATGAAAATTGTTGAGTGCGTTCCCAATTTCAGTGAGGGGCGCAATATGAGCGTGATTAACCAAATTACGGCAGAGATTAGCCAGACGAAGGGCGTCAAGCTGCTCGATGTAGATCCAGGTGAAGCAACTAATCGCACAGTCGTTACCTTTGTGGGCACACCTGATGCAGTTGTTGACGTAGCGTTTCGCTGTGTGAAAAAAGCAAGCGAGCTTATCGATATGAGACAGCATCACGGCGCTCACCCACGCATGGGAGCGACCGACGTTTGTCCATTGATACCTGTGTCGGGCATTACTCTGGAAGAGTGTGCTGCGCTTGCGCGAAAATTAGCCGAGCGAATCGCGACCGAACTCGCTATTCCGTGCTATTGTTATGAGGCAGCTGCGTTCACAGAAGAGCGCAAGAATCTCGCCGTTTGCCGTCAAGGCGAATACGAAGCGTTGCCCGAGAAACTCAGTACACAAGGAAAAGAGCCCGATTTTGGTGCACGACCATTCGATGAGCGTGTGGCAAAAACGGGATGCACAGCCGTTGGTGCGCGCGATTTTCTGATTGCTGTCAATTATAACCTCAATACGACGTCAACTCGACGCGCTAACGCCATCGCTTTCGATGTTCGCGAAAAAGGCAGACCTGTTCGCGAGGGCAATCCTATAACAGGCAAGATTGTAAAAGATGAGAATGGAAATCCAGTGATGCGACCTGGCACGCTGAAATGCACAAAAGCCATTGGTTGGTACATTGCCGAATATGGTATCGCGCAGGTTTCTATGAATATGACGAACATCAACGTCACGCCTTTACATAAAGCGTTCGAAGAAGTCAGTCGTTGCGCAGCGAATCGCGGCATACGCGTAACGGGAGCCGAGATCGTTGGTTTGATGCCGAAGCGTTGTCTGATCGACGCAGGCAAGTATTTTCTTGAGAAACAGCAGCGTTCTACTGGTATTCCAGAGCAAGACATCATCAATATCGCTATCAAATCGATGGGTCTTGACGATNTGAAACCGTTTAACGTGAAAGAAAAAGTCATCGAATACATGCTCGACGACGAAGAAGCAAGTGCACCACTGATTCATCTCACGACAAAAGGNTTTGCGGAAGAAACGTCTCGCGAATCTCCTGCACCTGGAGGCGGATCGATTTCTGCATANATGGGCGCGCTGGCAGCAGCATTGGGCACGATGGTTGCCAATCTTTCCAGTCANAAACCAGGTTGGGACGACCAGTGGAAACCGTTCAGCGACGAAGCGCAAAAAGGTCAGGAACTCATGGATGAGCTCTTGCATCTCGTAGATGAAGACACNAACGCCTTCAACCGCATCATGGCGGCTTTTGGAATGCCTAAAAAGACCGACGAAGAAATTGCNGCACGAACNCAAGCCATACAAGATGCGACGCTATTTGCNACGCAAGTGCCTCTGCATACGATGCAAGCGGCNTATAAAACATTTGCACTCTGTCGCGCGATGGCTGAGAAAGGCAACCCGAACAGCGTTTCCGACGCAGGCGTTGGCGTTCTGGCAGCACGNGCAGCGGTGCTTGGCGCTGGATTGAACGTGAAAATCAATGCTGCGGGATTGAAAGACCGCGAGAAAGCAGAANCATTGATTGGCGAAGCCAATGCATTGATTGCAAAAGCCAATGAACAAGAGGCGGAAATCATGAAAATTGTAGAAGAAAAAATCAACTAATACCTACCTTATTCTAATACACGAAAGCTATGACAAAAGAAGAATTTATTGCCGACATACGCGCTGGCATTCCAGATTATCTCCCTGAACCACAGGCTTACGATCCCGAGATTAACCATGCACCGAAACGCAAAGATATCTTNACGCCCGAAGAAAAAAANNTGGCGCTCCGCAATGCGCTTCGTTATTTTCCAGAAAAATTCCACGCTACGCTGGCTCCAGAGTTTGCTGAAGAACTGAAGCAGTACGGCAGAATATACATGTATCGCTATCGTCCACGCTACGAAATGAAAGCACGACCGATAGAAGACTATCCTTGCCGCTCNAAACAAGCAGCCGCCATCATGCTGATGATACAAAATAATTTGGATCCGCGTGTTGCGCAACATCCACATGAACTCATTATCTACGGCGGAAACGGCGCTATTTTTCAGAATTGGGCNCAATACCGTCTTGTGATGAAGTATTTGAGCGAGATAACCGATGAACAAACTTTGGTNATGTACTCTGGACATCCGCTGGGCATCTTTCCGTCACACAAAAACGCGCCACGCGTGGTTGTAACGAATGGTATGGTNATTCCAAACTATTCAAAACCCGATGANTGGGAGCGCGACAACGCTCTTGGAGTAAGTCAATACGGACAGATGACAGCAGGATCGTACATGTATATCGGTCCACAAGGAATCGTTCACGGCACAACGATAACGGTTCTCAATGCGGCACGAAAACAACTCGTTAATCGCGGACAGAAAGGNGGCGACATTCACGGCATGCTTTTCGTAAGTTCTGGTCTTGGAGGCATGTCTGGCGCTCAGCCCAAAGCAGGAAACATTGCTGGNGTAGTGAGTGTGATTGCCGAAATCAATCCAAAAGCAGCGCAAAAGCGCTTCGACCAAGGCTGGGTTGACGAGATGCACGACAATCTCGATGAGTTAATTCCAGCAATCAAGCAAGCNGTCANCGAAAAACGCACCGTTTCGATGGCNTATGTAGGCAATATCGTCGATCTTTGGGAACGTTTAGCAAAAGAAAACATACGCGTTGATCTCGGAAGTGACCAGACTTCGCTCCACAATCCATGGGCAGGCGGTTACTATCCTGTAGATATGACGCTCGAAGAATCGAAGAAGATGATGGCAGACGACCCTGCTGAGTTTAAGAAGCGTGTTCAGGCATCGCTACGTCGTCAGATTGCAGCCATCAACAAACTCACCGCAAACGGCATGTACTTCTTCGACTACGGTAATGCATTCTTACTCGAATCCAGTCGTGCAGGCGCCGACGTTATGTTGCCAAACGGCAAGTTCAGATACCCATCCTACGTTCAGGACATCATGGGACCGATGTTCTTTGATTATGGATTCGGTCCGTTTAGATGGGTTTGCACTTCTGGAGAGCCATCCGATCTTGCTCTAACCGATAGATTGGCTACTGAAGCGTTGGAAGAAATTAGCAAAACAGCGCCCGACGATATTAAAGGACAGCTCGACGATAATATCCATTGGATTCGCGAAGCTGGAAAGAATCATCTCGTCGTTGGTTCACAAGCAAGAATTTTGTATGCCGACGCACAAGGACGAACAAACATTGCACTGGCGTTCAATCAAGCCATTCGCGACGGACGGTTGAAGGCACCTGTTGTTTTAGGACGTGACCACCACGACGTATCTGGCACGGATTCTCCTTTCCGCGAGACGTCAAACATTTACGATGGTTCACAATTCTGCGCGGATATGGCTGTTCAGAATGTGATAGGCGACTCTTTCCGCGGCGCAACGTGGGTAAGTATTCACAACGGCGGTGGCGTTGGTTGGGGCGAAGTCATCAACGGTGGTTTTGGAATGGTCATCGACGGCAGCGATGATGCAGACCGTCACATTCGCGAAATGCTTTTCTGGGATGTTAATAATGGAATAGCACGCCGAAGCTGGGCTCGAAACAAAGGGTCTATTGATGCAATTAAGCGTGAGATGGAACGAACACCAGAACTCACAGTGACGCTGCCCAATTTCGTAGCAGATAACATCATCGATGATGCAGTTAAAATCTTCTAAGACACGCAATTATGACACATTATATTAGTGCAGAACATCTGAGCATTGAGAAAATTGGCGAAATCATTCANCGCGGCGACCAATTAGCGCTCAGCGACGACGCAAAGCAACGCATCCAACATTGCAGAGATTACTTGGANAACAAAATTCAGCAATCCGACGCGCCAATTTATGGCGTTACGACTGGATTTGGTTCATTGTGCAAAATATCTATTAGCAATGACCAGCTATCTCAACTACAAATCAACCTGATGATGTCGCATGCGTGCGGCGTTGGCGAGCTTGTGCCGAGCGAAATAGTGAAAATCATGTTGCTTCTCAAGATTCAGTCGCTCAGTTATGGCTTTTCAGGATGCAAAGTCGATACNGTTGAACGACTCATCGACTTGTTTAACAACGATATCTACCCTATTGTCTATCAGCAAGGCTCGGTTGGCGCTTCTGGCGACCTTGTTCCGCTGGCGCATCTCTGCTTGCCAATCGTCGGAATGGGCGAAGTGATGTATAAAAACCANCGCATGACGGGCGCCGAACTCATGAAAGAGATGGGTTGGGAGCCTATCCGACTGGCGTCGAAAGAGGGTCTGGCACTGCTAAACGGCACGCAAAACATGAGCGCGCATGCGGTTTGGGCAGTGTTGAAAGCCAAACGGCTGAGCCNTTGGGCAGACGTTATCGCAGCGATTTCACTGGAAGCGTATGANGGTCGTATAGAACCATTCTTCGAGGCNGTGCATCTGGTTCGTCCGCACAAAGGACAAATAGAAACAGCCGCACGCATGCGCGAATTATTAGANGGTAGTGAGTTGATTAAACAACCTAAAGTAAACGTGCAAGACCCTTATTCGTTCCGCTGTATTCCACAAGTACACGGATCGGTTAAAGATACGATTCGCTATGTTGCGCAAACGGTGGATACGGAGATCAATTCCGCGACCGATAACCCAACGGTTTGTCCCGACGAAGACTTGATTATTTCTGCTGGAAACTTTCACGGCGAACCGATTGCTATGCCAATGGATTTCTTGACCATTGCGCTGACCGAACTAAGCAATATTTCAGAACGACGAGTCTATAAGTTAGTTTCGGGAACACGCGATTTGCCAAGTTTTTTGGTAGCAAATCCTGGCGTAAATAGTGGTTTTATGATTCCACAATACACTGCTGCATCTATCGTGAGCCAAAGTAAGACCCTTTGCATGCCTTCTTCTGCCGACAGCATACCTACTTCGCAAGGTCAGGAAGACCATGTGTCGATGGGAGCTAATGCAGCAACAAAATTGTGCAAGGTGGCAGAAAATACGGAGCGCGTTCTGGCGATAGAACTCATGAATGCAGCGCAGGCGATTACGTTCCGACGACCGAAAAAGACGTCTCCACGATTGGAAAGCGTGATTCGGGCTTATCGTCAATACGTTCCGTTCATCGAAAACGATGAACCGATGTATCCACACATTGCGAAATCAGTAGAATTCTTGCAAAATGAAAACGTTGATTAAGAACATCGGGCTGCTCATTGGCATCGATGAGACGGGCAGACTGCGCCTTCAGGGCAAGGAGATGGCTACGCTGGAAACGCTGGCTAATGCTTGGCTGTGCCTTGACGATGAGTTGATTTTTTCTTACGGCAAAATGGGCGATGAACCTTGCTTCGATGAAGCGGTGAATGTTGTGGATGCCGATGGCGGAATGGTGTTTCCATCGTTCTGCGACGCACACACCCACATCGTCTATGCAGGCAGTAGGGAGCAGGAATTTGTGGATAAAATCAACGGTTTAAGCTATGCGGAAATCGCAAAGCGTGGCGGTGGAATTCTGAATTCTGCAGATCGGCTTCACGAAATGAGCGAAGACGAACTTTTTGCACAAGCATCCGAGCGCGTTCGTGAAGTGATGCGCAAGGGAACGGGCGCGATGGAAATCAAAAGCGGGTATGGTCTGAACACAGAAGACGAGTTGAAAATGTTGCGCGTTATACAACGCATCCGCAACGCGTTTCCACTGCAAATTGTTTCTACTTTTCTCGGTGCGCATGCAGTAGGAAGAGCATACGCAGGCAGGCAATCCGACTACGTCGATATGCTGATTAGCGAGATGATTCCAGCCGTTGGAGAAGCAAAAATCGCCGATTTCATCGATGTTTTTTGTGATGAAGGATTTTTTACACCGTCAGAAACAGCGCGGATTCTTGAAGCTGGCGCGCGCTATGGCATGCGACCGAAAATTCATGCACAAGAACTGGCTGCGTCGGGTGGCGTTGAGGTGGCGGTAAACCATCAGGCGCTGTCGGTTGATCATCTCGAGAGCATGACCGATGAAGACATTACGCTGCTGAAAGGTAGCGATACGATGCCAACGGGACTACCTGGAACGTCATTCTTCCTGAATATGCCTTACGCACCAGCGAGAAAAATGATTGACGCAGGGCTTGGCGTTGCTATCGCGAGCGACTACAATCCTGGTTCAACGCCTTCTGGCGATATGAAATTTGCAATCAGTTTGGCGTGCATTAAGATGCGACTTCTACCTGAAGAAGCGATTAACGCAGCGACCATTAACGGCGCTTACGCGATGGGCAAGAGCCAACGCTGTGGCAGCATTACGAAAGGAAAATTAGCGAATTTCTTTATCACAAAGCCCATTCCTTCGGTTGCTTTCTTGCCATACGCGTACACTACACCCATCATCGACCGCATTTTCTTGAAGGGTGAGGAAGTGAAAGCATAACGGAAAAAATTCTAATCTTTAAGCAAGAAAATCAGAACACAACACACGCGCGAGAGAAACGAAAGAAATAGGTTTGCCTCGCGCGCGTACCTTATTATATTATATATAGGGGAAAATAAAAATCTCGATGGAATCGGGATCTTTTGTATATTTTCTATTCTTTTTTCTTCATCTTCGCGCGTCTAAACGCCATAGGCGAGACGCCCATTTTTTGTTTAAAAAAGTTGGAAAGCGCACTTGCATCGCTGAAATTCAACTCGAAAGCAATCTCGTTCATTGTTTTGTCGGTATCGACCAGCAATCGGCAAATTTCGTTGTATAGCACTGACGAAATATATGTGTAAACTGTGTTTCCAGAGATTTCTTTGACCGTTCGCGAGAGATAGGTTGGCGTGATGTTGAGCATGTCCGCGTAGAATTTTATTTGGCGTTCCGTTCGGAAATGACGTCGAACCTCATGAATAAAGACGCGATAGATGTTTTCCTTGTGTCGCATATCGTTCACCGAAAGCACGTGCTGGTTGACCATCTCAGCGATAAACAACTGGAAAACATGCACAAGATGTTTCAACATCTCGTCTTTGAACGTATGCGTTTGTTTGATTGTGCGCTCGATTTGCAAATAAAAATCCTGCAACTCAGCCGTTTTCGTTGACGAAAGCGTTGCCGCAGGATGGAGAGCCGTTGAGATTTCGTTGAGAATGTCGAAGAGATTTTCGTCGAGCCGCAAGACAGCATCGTAATACGCAGGTTCCACGATCAGCGTATGCCCATGCGAACCGACAGAGCGCGAGAGATACTGCAGTGGCGCAAAGGGTTTCGAATAGATTACTTGGTTTTCGCGCGCTATTTCTTGCTTTCCGCGATAAGAATAAACCACTTCGCCTTCGGTAATCAGCGTAATCGTGTAGAAATTCGCGCTCGCCATGTCGCAATCGCTTTCATCCGACAACAGATTGTCTATAGAAATGCACGCCAAATGGTCGGCATAATAGTTGTCGGCTGATTGGAAATGGCTAATAGATAACATGGATTGGTTTTTCGATTTAAGGTTCCAAATTTACAAAATGTGCAGGATTTTACAAAATTTCGTCAGGATTTTGTAATAGTTATAACAAANTCTCNNTCTATTTTTGCANCATCAAGATTTGACTCATTACCTAAAAAACTATTTTACGTTATGGCAACAGCATTAGTTCTACTACAATTAGCCATCGTTCTTGCTTTAATTTTTATTGGTGCACGCGTAGGAAGCATCGGTCTCGGTATCTACGGAATGGTAGGCGTGTTTATTTTGGTTTTCGTTTTCGGACTTAAGCCTGGTAATATACCTATCGACGTGATGCTGATCATTGTTTCAGTCATCACAGCTGCTGCAGCGCTTCAGGCGGCTGGCGGTTTGGATTATCTCGTTGGACTGGCTGCAAAATTCTTGCGCAAGCATCCCGAAAATATNACGTATTACGGTCCACTTACTACATGGCTTTTCTGTTTGGTTGCAGGCACAGCGCACACNAGTTACTCGCTCTTGCCNATTATATCTGAAATCGCTACCAANCAGAAGATACGCCCTGAGCGCCCATTGAGTGTNGCTACGATTGCAGCATCACTCGGCATCACTGGAAGTCCNGTCTCTGCAGCCACAGCAGCTATCATTAGCACCGACTTGCTTGGCGGTAAAGGNGTAGAGCTTAAAGATATTTTGCTCGTTTGCATCCCTGCATCGCTGATTGCNATCCTTGTGGCAGCATTTGTGCAGAATCGCGTTGGTAAAGAGTTGGAAGACGATCCTGAATANCAGCGTCGCGTCAAAGAAGGCATCATCAACCCAGAGAAAGATGCAGAGTTGATGGANCAGATGATTAAGAACCCGAGCAAATATGCTAAATTCTCGGTCATNGCTTTCTTGCTTGGCGTTCTNCTTGTTGTGGTTTTCGGTTCTTTTCCAAGTCTTCGCCCACANTTTATGATTGACGGAGAAATGGTTCGCATGACAATGCCGCACACCATTGAAATCGTTATGATGGCAATGGCTGCAGTTATCCTTTTAGTTGGTCGCGCTGANGTGAGCGATGCAGTAAAAGGAAACGTATTTGGTGCAGGAATGAATGCTATGGTATCGATTTTCGGTATTGCTTGGATGGGCGATACATTCTTCAATGGCAACTTGGAATTTTTCAAGACACACATTAGCGACGTCGTTTCGCAATATCCATTCCTATTTGCTGTGGCTTTGTTTATTATGTCTATTATGTTGTTCTCGCAAGCCGCAACAGTTCGCACGNTATATCCACTCGGCATCGGTCTNGGAATTGATCCGATGGCGTTAGTTGCAATGTTTCCAGCCGTCAATGGTTACTTCTTCATTCCAAACTATCCAACTGAAGTTGCCGCTATCAGCTTCGACCGAACTGGAACAACACGAATCGGAAAATATGTATTGAATCACTCGTTCCAGTTGGCTGGTTTCATCACCACTTTTGTGTCGATTGGCGTCGGATATCTGATTATTACCTTATTTTATTAAATAAAACAACCATTTAAAAAGCAAACCTTTATTATGAAGACCTTACGTTTTAGTTTAGTGCTTGCAGCACTTATGATTTCACTTAGTTTGGTTGCAAAACCAAAGATTAGAATTATTGCCACAGGTGGTACGATTGCAGGTGTAAGTGCATCATCTACCTCATCCGCTTACAGNGCTGGACAAGTTGGCGTGAATGTTTTGATCGCTGCTGTACCACAAATGCTCGACGTTGCTGACGTTAGCGGAGAACAACTCGTTAATATCGGATCTCAAGACATGAACGATGAAGTTTGGTTGAAGCTTGCTAAAAGAATCAATCAACTACTTGAACGAAGAAGGTTACGATGGCGTNGTNATCACTCACGGAACCGACACNATGGAAGANACGGCTTATTTTCTTAACTTAACGGTTCACAGCGACAAACCAGTGATTCTCGTTGGTAGTATGCGTCCTTCTACTGGTATCAGTGCAGACGGTCCTGGTAACTTGTATGCTGGCGTTGTTGCTGCAGCAAGTCCAAATTCGAAAGGCAAAGGAGTAATGTGCTGTATGAACAATCTGCTGCTCGATGCTAAAGATGTAGTAAAAATGCACACGACAGATGTAGCCACATTCCAAGGCGCTAACTATGGAAAGATNGGTTATGTTTACAACGGACAAGCTATCTACAATCGTAGTGTTGACAATCTNCACACTACTCGTAGTGAATTCAATGTNGATAACCTTACAGAACTTCCAAAAGTCGGCATAGTATATGGNTATGCTAACTGNTCACCACTGCCAATGCAAGCTTTCGTTGACGCAAACTACGATGGTATTGTTCTCGCTGGTGTAGGCGANGGAAATTTCTACAAGGATGTTTTTGATGTTGCACTGAAAGCACGCGAAAAAGGCATTAACATTGTTCGCTCATCACGCGTTCCTACAGGTCCAACNTGTCTGAATGGCGAAGTAGATGACGAGAAATATCATTTTGTTGCAGCACTTACGCTCAACCCACAAAAGGCTCGCGTTCTNCTGATGCTTGCTCTGACAAAGACAAACGACTGGAAACAAATCCAAGAATACTTCAATAAATACTAATCTCCACTAAAACCACAACAGCAATGAAAAAGATTATTCTCACATCGCTCATGCTTGTTGCAGCACTTTGCGTGAACGCACAAGGCGGAAACACGCGAATGGGTGGCGAAGATGGTGATTATCAATCGCTGGCTGAGCGAGTTCTGAAATTAGAAAAGAAAAGTGACGCTTTCAACGTTTACTTTAACTTCGCAGCAAGTGCTCGCGCAACTGAAAACGANGGTACTTGGGATACTGGATTCGCAAACAAACAACTTCGTTTAGAGATTAAGGGAAATATCACCGATAAACTCTACTACCGTTTACGTCATCGCCTGAACAAATCCAATGCAGCAAAAGGACAAGATAACTTTGCAAAAGCAACGGACATTATGATGGTGGGCTATAAGCTTACTCCAAAGTTGGATATCATGGGCGGAAAAATGTGTCAGATTTGGGGAGGATTCGAATTCGATGAAAACCCGATGTATATCTATGAATATAGCGACATGGTTGAAAACATGGATAATTTCATGGCAGGAGTTACACTTTCATATAAACCAGTTCCAACTCAGGAGATCGCTGTCGAAATTTCTGACGCTAACAACGGCAAGTTTGACGAAGATCATGGCGAAAATGCTATGCTGATTAGTCGCTCGCTAATCGATGCTCANTCACTCGAAGGCAGCCACAATCCACTCACATACATCATCAACTGGAACGGTAGTTTCTTAGGCGACAAACTCCAAACACGTTGGTCGTGGGGATTGCAAACGCAAGCGCGCCACAAATACTCACGCATGCTCGTTCTCGGACAACGNTTGAACCTCCCGAAACTGCAGTGGTACATCGACTANATGGGCGCTTGGGATGGACTCGATCGCCTTTGCATCGCCACAAACGACCTCGCTGCATTCCTGCCTGAAGGAAATAGCTATTTCGGCGACGTGCANTACAATTCGTTTATNACAAAACTCAACTGGCAATTCGCGCCAAAATGGAATCTTATGCTGAAAGGAACTTACGAAACCGCAAGCGTTAGCAAAATCGAAGATNTGAAAAACTATCGCAAAAGCTTTGGTTACATTGGTAGCGTAGAGTATTATCCAGTTCAAAATCAAGACTTCCGAGTTTTTCTCGCATACGTTGGTCACAAATACGACTTCAACNACGCTTGCGGATTGAAGGATTACAACACCAACCGCATCGAACTCGGATTTATGTATCGCATCAAATGTTATTAATTNATATTTATTCAATCTAAAAANAAACAACTTTTATTATGGAAGAAAAGAAATTTAGAGTAGAAAGNGACCTTCTCGGCGAACTTCAAGTGCCTGCAGAAGCTTACTATGGAGTGCAAACCCAACGCGCAATCCAGAACTATCACATCTCGCGCAANCAGATGAAAGATTATCCTGACTACGTNATCGCAATCGCTTACGTGAAATTGGCTGCCGTACAGACCAACCACGCTCTCGGCGTTATCGACGACGACATCGCTGCCGCAATATCACAGGCTTGTAAAGAGATTATCGACGGAAAATTCCATGAGGATTTCCCAATCGATATGGTGCAAGGTGGCGCTGGAACTTCAGTCAATATGAACGCAAACGAAGTCATTGCAAACCGCGCGCTCGAGATTCTCGGTCACAAAAAGGGCGAATACCAATACTGTTACCCTAACGACCANTGTAACTGTGGACAATCAACAAACGATGTTTACCCAACAACAATCCGTTTGGCGCTCATCCGTTACAACAAGAGCCTCGTTGCAGCTCTAACTGGTTTGATTCAGGCTCTCCGTTTCAAGGGAGAAGAATTTAAAAACGTCATCAAGATGGGTCGTACACAGCTCCAAGACGCTGTTCCNATGACTTCAGGACAGGAATTCAATGCATACGCAAACAATCTCGAAGAAGAAATTCTGAATCTTGAGCGCAACGTCAAACTGCTCCACGAAATCAACATGGGTGGTACAGCAATCGGCACTGGCTTGAACGCTGTTCCAGGATTCGCAAAACTGTGCGCTGAAAATCTAAGCAAGCTCACTGGCGAAAACTTTGTACCTGCTACCGACCTCGTTGAAGCAACGCCAGACACAGGTGCATACGTTAGCTATTCATCTGCACTGAAACGTCTTGCTGTCAAGCTGTCAAAAATTTGTAACGACTTGCGTCTCATGGCNAGTGGACCACGTTGCGGTCTNCATGAAATCAATCTGCCAGCAAAAGCGCCAGGTTCTTCAATCATGCCAGGTAAAGTTAATCCTGTAATTCCTGAAGTTGTAAACCAAATCTGCTTCAAAGTCATCGGTAACGATACAACCGTAAGTTTTGCTGCAGAAGCAGGACAATTACAACTCAACGTAATGGAACCAATTATCACTGAATCACTCATCGAAAGCCTCGTTTGGCTGAAAAATGGTATTGAAACCCTTACCGACGAGTGCATCACTGGCATCACCGTTAACAAGGAACGCTGCTACGACATGGTGAAAAANTCNATCGGAATCGTTACAGCACTGAATCCTTACATTGGATATAAAACTTGCACAAAGGTGGCTAAAGAAGCGCTCGAGACCAACCGCTCAGTCTATGACATCGTTCTCGAACAGGGATTGATGACAAAGGAAAAACTGGACGAGGCACTCGATCCTGCTAACATGCTGAAATCGCACAAAATCGTTAAGTAATTAACTTTTTTCTTATACATTTGCCCTCCTAATCCGCACAAAACGGATGGAGGGCAAGTTTTTTTCTAAAAATCAGGCTATGGCTACAAAAAAATCAAACAACCTTCTGTCGCTCGAAGACAAACAAAAACTGACGAAAGTCGTTGCAAAACGGAGTTCTAAAAAGGTCATCGACAACGAGTATTTCGGTTGCATCGCGCTGGAAAACGTGACGCTGTCGCCACAGACCGTTGAGATAGGACAGAATGCCTTTGCATGGTGCGTCGCACTCAACGAGATAGCCTTGCCTGAATCAATAAAAAAGATTGACTCTTACGCCTTTTTGCGCTGTCAATCATTGAAAACCATTTCGCTTCCTGTCGCTTTAGAATCGCTGGGCGTAGGCGTTTTTCTCGGATGTAAGTCGTTGGAGAACGTCGTTCTACCAGATTCCATCAGCGAACTGCACGACAGCCTTTTTGCTGAATGTACATCGCTCGCGCAGGTCACGCTTCCGCAATCGCTGCACCACATCGGAAACAGCGCGTTTGCGTTCTGCAAATCGCTCGCGCACATCGAACTGCCTCGCACTTTGCGCACAATCGGATTCTGCGCCTTTGAGAAATGCANCTCGTTGACGTCNATNACGATTCCATCGGGCGTCACCGCCATCGGATTGTGGGCATTTGCGAATTGCGAACAACTGCACAGCGTCACGCTNCCATCGACTATCGAAACGATTCACGAGGGTGCGTTCGAGGGTTGCANTGNNTTNAAAGAAATTCTTGTTGAAAAGCGCGACGTAGAGCGTTTCAAGCAGATGCTGCCACATCAAGCGAGCATCATTCGTTGCANNCTGATTTTTTCTACAGAACAACCATTCCCCAGATTTTTTTACACAAAAAAAGAGAAGCGCTTCAATGAAACACTTCTCTATCTCACGCGTTTGTGCGCCTGAAAGGACTCGAACCTTCACGTCGAAAGACACTAGATCCTAAGTCTAGCGCGTCTGCCAATTCCGCCACAAGCGCAAAAGCAAATGCAAAAGTAGTGTTTTTTTCGAAATAATCGGCAAACAATGCGTTTTTTTTGCGTAAAACCGNTATTTCGTTCGCAAGAGTTCGCGCGCTTTCTCGATAATCGAGTCTTCGCCACGCGCCACATCGGCATCCGAAAGCGACACGCTGACGTCGGGTTCTATGCCAAATTCGGTTGGNTGTTGCTGCACGTCGTACATCGGGCACGCAGAAAAGCGCACGCTCCAGCCGTTCGGCAATTCGCTCGAGAAGGGTAAGCCCGCTCCTCCACCTGTTTTATCGCCAACGATGGTCACGTTGTCGAAAATTTTCATGTATTTCACAAACTCATTCGCTGCGCTATACACNTGTCGATTCGTCAAAACCGCCGTCGTTTTCTGCCATCTGATGCCGCTACTCGGCTTCAGACGCTGCTCTTCCATCGCGCTGAAATCGTCGTGNCCCGTTCCCGATTTGTGTTGCATGTAACCTACGAGCGTCTCTTCGTTAATAAATCTCGCAGCNANATGCTCTGCAGCCGAAAGCAGCCCTCCTGAGTTATCGCGNAGGTCGATTATAAGTCCAGTGCATGGCGCCAGATACGCAAAGATTTCATCCAGATTGCCATCGCCCATCTCCGACTGAAACGATGAGCAGCGAACGTAACCTATGTTATCATCAAGAATGCGATAACGCAACGAACCCGCGATGCGGTAGTCGGTTCCGAGATATTTATTCAGCAGACTGTCGTTCACATTCGACGGGAAATCTTCGTGCCAAGACCAATTACGCGCAACGTCCCACGCTGCGTAGAGATTGACGTGACCGTCGCGCAATTCTGCCAACATGTTTCCCAAAACTTCAAACAGCTGCGCCTGACTCATATTGTCGTCAATCTGCTTCGAATAGCGTGTGTAAACTTCATCCCAATCTAANCCATACGCTGCTTTTTTNTANGAAAAGAAACAATAATGCTCGTCGATGATTTTCCAAAGTGCCTCGAAATTGCCTCGCGAATCATTCGAAAATTCATCTTCATCTACGCAAGATGAAAAGATCGGGAACAGCAATAAAATGATAAAAAATGCCGATGGAATCGNGGAAAATTGCAATCTTTTCATGGTCGTGTATGAATTTTTTTGAATCTCTTGACGATACCAATCAAAAGACTGTGTTGGTAAGTGTGTTGCTTCAGGTTATTGATGTCGGCTTGGTGGAAATCGCCCAGATAACCAACGCGCAGAATCGTCGTTCCAACAGAAAAATCCAGCGNCAGCATGTGCCGCAACGACGGTGCATTGAACGGCTGCGTCAGCACAACGTTATGGTCGTAGTTTCCTTGATTAAAAATTTCGTAGTACGACTGTCCGTAGTTTGGACTGAACATCAAACCGATGAGCGGAACATCGATTTCGTAGCGCAAAGCGACGGGATGATTTCGTATGTCGAAGCGATAGGTTGCTGTTGCAGCAGGCGACAAAGCCAATCGCGCATACGCCTGCGCTACATTATTAGAATTACGCGTGTTATACAAGAAACCGACAGCGCCGTCAATCAATCCGCCAGCCTGAAGCGTTAATCNGTTGTCGTAGAGCAACCAGTTGTAAAACCAACCATGCTGCACGCGATACAGACCNTAAAGNTCCTTGCCCTTCGATGAAACGACTTTCAACGTAGGAGAGTGTNGTTGTGTGCGCGGTTTGCGANGTTATGCGTTTAATCTGGTTGCTCGCGCGTTGTATGTGATAGAAATTGCAACGAAACGCCACCATATTTTTCTTGCGAAAGATAGGTATCCAAGATGTTTGCATAACCAATACCAAAGAGTTGCGCGTTGGTGATGGTTTTATCCGACACAATCGTGTCAGACTGTGCATGCAATGCGATGCTAACGACAAGCAAGAGAATGGTCAAACTAAGGTTCTTCATCGCTAAATAGACTGAGTTCTATCGTATTGCTGCTTTTCGTGTCAGTAGTTGTTTCATCGGCTGGCGCAGAGGGTTCATCTGCGTCTGGCGCGTCAGTGTTTTCGTCGGTTGTTTCATCGATTTCTTCTTCTGTTTCATCGATTTCCTNTTCTGGTTCTTGTGATTCCAGTTCCTCAACCTTAGCCACAGTGTCNGTCGTCACACGCTTTCCGCGTGCCTTATAGCCTTTCACGCCGATAAACTCAACAGCATCGATTTCCAAAGGCTCTTGCTCGGCATTTTTTCCACCAAAAGTAAACAAGAATCTCGGCGCTTTCTTATCGGAAATNGCAAGCAACTCGTGCTTCGGATTGTCGCCTAAGAAATTAGAGCGCTTGCGCATCGGTTCTACAACAAAGCGTTTCAAGTACGGATAGCGTTTGTTGTCNGCGTCACGCAGCACGACAGTCCAAATTTTCTTTGNNTCCCATTTCTCGATGAGCAACATATTGTCCTCGAAGTGGTTGTTTGTNTCGATATCCGACAAGTAAAAATCTCCGTTTTTCAGCATAACGAGAATNTTATCNTCCTCGCCNAATTCGCCAAGATACAGTCCATGACCTTCGTAATTCAGTCGTTTAATATCTTCGTCGAACCAAACTTTTCTGCCGCCTAACGTACTGTGACCGTGACTCTTTAATCCAATGCGCTCAATCGCGAACTTTGTCAAAAGNCTTCCTTTGCTTGAGCGTCCTTTTATGTCTATTTCGCTGAAGTCGCGCTCGAAGATAAGATTCTTTTTGTTGCANGCAGGATCGAGTTTCACNTAGATTACTTCNGCCTCGCCATTCGGATTGGCTGTGAAATAAACGATTTTCGANCCTGGTTCGCCGTTTGTCANGTCGAATTCACGATCACGCGCAATCGCTGGAATGTTGAATCGTTTGATGAAGTAACGTCCGTCTTTTCCATCGCGATAGACTACGTTGTAGATTGTGCGCGTATCGTTTTTCTTAAACACTTGAACGTGGATCACGCCTTTGCCAACGAAGATTTTATCGCTTACGCGGATGACTTTATAGCGCCCATCTCGATAGAACAGGATGATGTCATCCAAATCGGAACAGTTGCAAACAAATTCGTTTTTCTTNAATCCAGTNCCGATAAAGCCTTCTTTGCGGTTGATATATAGTTTTTGGTTGGCTTCAACNACCTTCGATGCNACGATGGTGTCGAAGTTTTTGATTTCTGTTTTGCGTGGATGATCGGCGCCGTAGTGGTCTTTGATGTTCTGGAACCACTTAATCGTAACCTTAGTCATGTGCGACANGTCGTAGTCGATGCCGCGGATGTCTTTCTTGATNCGCGCCATGAGTTCCTCTGCTTTGTCTGCGTTGAATTTCAGTATGCGTTGCATCTTGATCTCCATGAGTTTCAGCAGGTCTTCACGTGTNATAGCGCGAATAAGTTGCTTTTTGAAAGGTTCGAATTGCTTGTCCAAGAAAGCGATTGCATCNTCCATCGATTCGGCATTCTCGAAGTTCTTTTCTTTATACATGCGTTCNTCGATGAAAATCTTCTCTAACGAGCAGAAGAATAGTTGCTCNAGCAATTCGTTTTTGCGTATTTGCAATTCGCGACGCAGCAGTCCCATCGTGCGATCNACGCTATGGCGCAGCACATCGCTAACAGATAGGAAGCAGGGTTTATTGTCTTCGATGACGCAACAGTTGGGCGAGATGCTGATTTCGCAATCGCTGAAAGCGTAGAGCGCNTCGATGGTTTTGTCGCACGACGTTCCAGGAACGAGATGCACAAGGATTTCAACCTCCGACGANGTCAGATCTTGCACGTTCTTCACTTTGATTTTTCCTTTTTCTACGGCACGCAGAATCGAATCTTTTAGTCCTGCGGTTGTCTTTGAGAAAGGAATCTCGCGTATCACGAGCGTTTTCGCGTCNANNTTNTCGATTTTCGCGCGTACTTTAAGCGAACCACCGCGCTGTCCATCGTCATAGCGCGACACATCGATGCTTCCGCCAGTCTGAAAGTCGGGATATAGATGGAATTCTTCGCCTTTCAAATAATGGATTGCAGCATCACAAAGTTCGCCNAAGTTGTGCGGCAGAATCTTACAGCTAAGACCTACGGCAATACCTTCCGTTCCCTGCGCCAGCAGAAGCGGGAATTTCACTGGCAACGTAACGGGTTCTTTATTTCGATTGTCGTAACTGCGTTGCCATTCAGTTGTTTTCGGATTGAAAACCACTTCGTTGGCAAATTTTGACAGTCTTGCTTCGATGTAACGCGGTGCACTGGCAGCGTCTCCCGTTAAGATATTTCCCCAGTTGCCTTGTGTATCAACGAGAAGATTCTTTTGACCGAGCTGAACCAATGCATCACCGATGGAAGCATCGCCGTGAGGATGGAATTGCATGGTGTGACCAACGATATTCGCCACTTTGTTGTAGCGTCCATCGTCCATACGTTTCATACTGTGCAAGATACGACGCTGAACGGGCTTCAGACCGTCCTCGATGTGTGGAACAGAACGGTCGAGAATGACGTAACTGGCGTAATCCAAAAACCAAGATTTGTACATCCCGCTCAAGTGGTGCACAGCCGACGCATCGAAGCGGCTGGCTGGCACGTAATCGGAATGCAAATCTTCTTCCAATTCTTCGGATTCATCGCCATCCGAATCGCTCTCAACGACTTCGGCTTGCGTCTCTATGTTTTCGTCTTGGGTTTCTTGTGTTTCTTCGTCGCGGGTTGCGTCTTTCAGTTCGTCATCGCTCATTGCAGGGTAGTTTTTCTTAAAGTTCGATCGTTTTGCAAAAATATAAAAAAATCTGCATAAATGCAAGAAATCTGCCGAAAACACGCGCATTTTCTCCACAAACAGGCGTTCCAACGCAGCGAATAAATGCATAAATATGCAAACGCACGAGAATGGCAAAAACGGGTTGCAGAAAAACTGTTAAAATTGTAAAGAAAATTTACCTATTTTACGTGCAAAAAAGTAAAAAATCATTACAAAAAAGTGGCTCTCATTTTCATTTTTTTTCGCCGTTCAACGTTCGACCGACCAAAAACACGTCAAATTTTTGCGCGTTTTACG
>Ga0065709_1029484_pt1 | contig 19349 bp, 15 predicted proteins | sample Hoacrofraction14_2_FD_59096 | JGI IMG/M metagenome (GOLD analysis project Ga0065709, IMG submission 59096) | Hoatzin crop microbial communities from Cojedes, Venezuela, sample from fiber fraction 14 v1 | ecosystem: Host-associated > Birds > Digestive system > Esophagus > Crop | place: Venezuela...
CGGCTTTGCCGGATTTTCCGAAGCGCTGCGCAAGAACAAACCCGGGGGATGAGCGTTACCTTTATTTTCCGCTATGCGAAATCGCATTGCGATTAAGATTTTTTGAGGTGTTTATGAACTATCGTTTGACGGTTGCTTATGATGGGACGCGTTATCTTGGCTGGCAAAAGCAGGGCGAGCGCGATTCGAGAGAGTATCTCCGCACGATTCAGGGAAAGCTCGAGCATGTGCTGAGCGAGCTTTTCGGCGAGGAGATCTCGGTGCAGGGCGCGGGCCGGACCGATGCCGGCGTGCATGCGGCGGCGCAGGTGGCAAACTTCCGCACGAAGGGCCTTTCCGGCCGGGACATCCTGCCGGAGGAGGTTTTCCGCTACGTGAACACCTATCTCCCGGATGATGTGGCCGTGCTCAGCGTGAAGAGGGCGGATGAGCGTTTCCACGCGCGTCTGAATGCGACCGGAAAACGATATGTTTACAAGATTTTAAACAGCAGCGTATCGGATGTGTTTGCCGAGCGATATGAGTATCGTGTGGAGGAGCCGCTCGACATCGAGGCGATGCGCGAAGCAGCGAAGCGCTTTTTAGGCCGCCATGACTTCAAGTATTTCTCGGCCGACAAGACCAAGAAGTCGACCGTCCGCGAGGTTTATGACATCGAAATCCGTGTGCAGCCGGCGAGTGAGCTGGCTCAAGACGCAAAGCATATCGAAATCGAATTTCATGGAAACGGCTTCCTTCGCTATATGGTTCGAATCATGACAGGCACGTTGATTGAAGTCGGTAAGGGCGTCCGCGCGGCCGAAAGCATCAGCGAGATTTTGGCGGCAGCAGAGGTCACCCGCGAGGCGGCGGGCTACACCGCTCCGGCCAAGGGCCTGACGCTCAAGGAGGTCGAATACGATGAATGAAATCACGCTGGCGGGCATGACTCTGTACCAGATGCTGTGGTATTTCCTCGTCTATGCCTTCGCCGGCTGGGTGGTCGAGGTGGCGTTTCAGGCTGTGATTCGCGGCGAGGTGCAGAACCGCGGTTTTCTGAACGGGCCGCTGTGCCCGATTTACGGCTTTGGCATGCTGAGCGTGCTGTTTGTGGTCTACTGGTGGTTCGGGACGACCGACCCGGCCGAGATTAACAAGGGCTCGCTGTTTCTGATTGGCATGGTCTTCACCACGCTGGTCGAGCTGATTGGCGGATTTGTGCTGGATAAGGCCTGTCACGCGCGGTGGTGGGATTACTCTCGGATGCCGCTCAACTTTCATGGGTACATCTGCCTGTGCTTCAGCCTGATCTGGGGCGCCGCCGTTGTTCTCGCGGTGGATTTCATCCACCCGCAGGTGGCCATGCTGACAAGCTGGATGCCGGAAAACGTGGGTGAAATCGTGGTGGTCGTGCTGTACGTGATTCTTTTTGCCGACGTGGTCGTCACGATTTTGTCGGTGCGGCATCTGGAGAACCACTTCAAGCAGATCGCCATCATGCGCACGGCGCTTCGGTATTCGTCAGATCGGCTGAGTGCGTCGATTGCAAAGCCTACCATCAAGGCGACGGAGAAGGCGAAGGAAACGGCCAAGGAGACCGGCGAGCAGCTGCAAGAAAAGTCCGAGCAGGTGGCCGAGACGATTCAGGCCAAGCAAGAGGCTGCCAGGGAAAGCCTTCAGGCGGCAAAAGCGCTGCAGGAAGCAACGATGGAAGCTGCAAAGGCAAAGCAGGAGGCGACCCTCGAGAGCCTTCAGTCAAAGCAAGAGGCGGCGAAAGCCAGACTTCAGGCCGCCCGGGAAAAGATTCTGGACGGCAGCAGCTGGGGTGTGCGCCGACTTTTAAACGCATTCCCGGACTATCAGTCGTATGAGTATGATGAGGAAGTTCAGGAAGCTAAACGAATCATGAAGGAAAGATCGCTGAAGAAAATGCTGCAGAAAAAAGCCGGTAAGGCGAGCAGCAAAGTAACGGCGGGTGAAAATTCCGATTCCGGAGAGAAAACGAATGACTGATTCTTTGGAGTTAAAAAGACTGGTCATTCTTACCATGGAACCTTCCTATCTGGAAGGCATATTGACCGAGGAGCGTCGGACCCTCATGGAGGCTCAAAGCGGAGTTCGGATTGAAATCCGGGACCTTCGTTCCTTTACCAAGGGGAGTTTCCGCGATATCGATGACTCGCCTTACGGCGGAGGCGCCGGGATGGTGATTCGCGTGGATGCGGTACAAAGAGCGCTCGAAGCGCAAGCGCAAGCGCAAGCACAAGCGCAAGCACAAGCACAAGCGCAAGCGCAAGCACAAGCGCAAGCGCAAGCACAAGCGCAAGCACAAGCGCAAGCGCTGGACGTGCAGGCGGAACCGAAAGCGCTGCGGTCATCTGAAACGGAGGGAGTGCCGCTTGGGCACATCATCCTGCTGACGCCGACGGGAACGCCGGTGAATCAAGATAAAATAAAAGCCCTCGCGTCGTACCCGCAGCTCATCTTGCTGGCGGGCCATTACGAGGGCTTTGATCAGAGAGTCAGTTCGTTGGTAGATGAAGAACTTTCGGCCGGCGATTTCGTGCTCTCCGGCGGAGAAATTCCGGCTCTGCTGCTGACAGAGGCGCTGATTACAGCACTCTCAGACGGAGCAGACCGTCAATCTGATTGATTTCGGAGAGGACATCGTCCGCGGGGACCGCATCCGTGTCCAAAATCGACACGGCGACATCACCCTTGGACTTGTTGTTCAGCGATTCAATATTGATACCCTTTTTCCCGAGACCCGAGGTGATTTTGCTCAGGGTGTCGGGAATATTTTTATGCAGGACGACCAGACGGCAGGCGGTGCGGCGTTTGCCGGCATCGCAGTCGGGGAAGTTCACCGCATGGGTAATGTTGCCGTTCTCGAGATAGTCGCGCATCTGATCCACGGCCATGACCGCACAGTTTTCCTCGGCCTCTTCGGTGGAAGCACCCAGATGCGGGAATACAATGACGCCGGGCAGGTGGACGATTTCGGGAGTCGCAAAGTCAGTCACGTACTTGCGAAGCTTGCCGGACTCGAGAGCCGCTGCCAGGGCGGGCTCGTCAACCAGCACGTCGCGCGCACAGTTGATAATCACCACTCCATCCTTCATCAGGCCGAACGCCTCGGCATTGATCATGCCGCGGGTGTCGTTCGTAGCCGGCACGTGCAGGGTGATATAATCACAATTCCTAAAAATCTCATGGAGATCGTCGATATGATGAATCTTACGGGACAAATTCCATGCCGCGTTGACGGAGAGGAAGGGGTCGTAACCATAAACGTCCATTCCCAGAGCGCTCGCGGCGTTTGCGACCAGCTGACCGATTGCACCCAGACCGATGACGCCCAGCTTTTTGCCCATGATTTCCGTACCGACGAAGGCTTTCTTGGCCTTCTCGGCGGACTTGGAAATCTCGGGATCCTCGGCGTGAGTGGCGACCCACTGGTTGCCGCCGATCAGGTCACGGGAGGCAAGCAGCAAGGAGGCGATGACCTGCTCCTTCACAGCGTTCGCATTTGCACCGGGAGTGTTGAACACGATGATTCCGGCATCACGGAAGGCATCCAGCGGAATGTTGTTAACACCGGCGCCGGCACGGGCCACGCAAAGCAGCGGCAGGGAGGACGGATCCTCGAACAGGCTGTGCATGTCGTGGCTGCGGACCAGGATGCCCTCTGCCGCCTCAGGCGCAGCGGTAAGATCGTAATTGTCATTAAAATGGGCTAAACCGGTCTTGGAAATATTGTCGAGCGTGGAAATGTGATACATGGCAGGCCTCCGTAAGTATAGATTTGTGATTTTGACTTCGGGCTTTTTCGGACTTGACGTTCCATCTTATTTTCATTTTACGGCACTTGACAAAGAAACGTCAATGTCAAAAAGGAATAAAGAAAACCGCCGTACAGGGAAATTTGTACGGCGGTTTGGAGCGAACAGTACTTGACAGACCGGAAAGTTCAAAGCAAAATACAGGCATATGATGTCCGGGCGCTTTTTGCCGGTTCTCGGATTCGGAAATAGAATTTACTTTATTCAGGAGAGAAGCGAATGAAACTTTATACCTTTGGTACGCCGTTTGAGACGATTGCGGTGGACCCGAATTCGACGGAAGAGGTGCGGGAAGAAAAGGTGCTCCCGTATCTGGAAATCTCACGAGATGTTGTCGATGAGACGCCCTCGCTCGTGTTCACTCGCAAGCTGGCGGGGCGTGACGTGGTGTACGGCCTGGGCGAGACGATGCGCGGAATTAACAAGCGTGGCGGTCGCTATGTGAGCTACAACACGGACTGTCCGCATCACTATCAGTCCATGCCGTCCATGTACGGCGCGCACAACTTTATCGTCATCGACGGCGAGGAAAAATTCGGCGTCTTCTTTGATACGCCTTCGCGCGTGACCTTTGAGATTGATTATGAAAACAGCGGCGAGCTGAAGGTGATTTGTGAGACGGAGGACCTGAGACTATATCTAATAGAAGAAAGCAGCGCACTCGAAATCTCCCGCGCTTTCCTGCGGCTGATCGGACCGAGCTTTTTGCCGCCGCTCTGGGCGTTTGGCCTGGGCCAGTCCCGCTGGGGCTACGGCGGTGATGAGGATGTCGAGCGGGTGTTCAAGGGCTACCGGGAAAACGAACTGCCACTGGACTACATCTGTCTGGACATCGATTATATGGACCGGTACATTGATTTCACGACGAACACGGAAAAGCTGCCGGACCTGGGCGCGCTGTCCGCGCGCATGAAGGAGCAGGGCATCCGCCTGGTGCCGATTATTGACGCGGGCATCAAGGTGGAGCCGGGCAACAAGACGTACGACGAAGGCCTGGAGGGCGGCTACTTCAGTGTGAAAGAAAACGGCGAGCCGTTCCATGCGGCGGTCTGGCCTGGCATGACGCACTTTCCGGATTTCTTCCAGCCCGAGGCGCGCGAGTGGTTCGGCCGTCAGTACGAGGGGCTGACCTCGCAGGGCATCGAGGGCTTCTGGAACGACATGAACGAGCCGTCGATTTTCTACAGTGAGTTCGAGGGACAGAAGTCGCAGTGGCTCGGAGATATCGTGATAAACAAGCTGTTCCCGGACCGTCAGGAAAAGGGTGAGGTCTCGGCGTACCGTGATTATAAGCGGTTTTATCATAAGATTAACGGACAGCTCGTGCAGCACCACCGTGTGCACAACCTGTATGGCGCGCTCATGACCGTGGCGAGCGCGGGCGGCCTGGAAAAGCAGGTCGACGGCCGCTACCTCCTGTTCTCGCGGGCGTCATACATTGGTGCGCACCGCTATGGCGGTATCTGGACGGGGGACAATTCCTCGACCTACGAGATGCTGCGCCAGAACCTCCTCATGATGCCGTCTCTCTCCATGTGTGGCTTCATTTACACCGGGGCGGATACGGGCGGTTTCGGTGAGAATTGTAACCGGCAGCTGCTGCTTCGCTGGCTGGCGCTGTCGGCCTTTACGCCACTCGAGCGCAACCACAGCGCGCTTCACACGCGTGAGCAGGAATGCTACGCCTTTGGTGACACGACGGCCTTCCGGGCCCTGATTCGCCTGCGCTACCTGCTCATCCCGTACCTGTACTCCGAGTTCATGAAAGCCAACCTCCGCCGGGACATGCTGCTTAGGCCGATTGCTTTTGATTTTCCGAACGATGAGCGGGCGCTTCGTACGGAGGATCAGGTCATGGTGGGCGAGAGCGTCATGATTGCACCGGTGCTGCGTGAAAACTCGTTGACGAGGCGGGTGTACCTTCCGGAGGACATGCAGAAGGTGCGCTACCACCTGACCGAATCGGGCGAGCCGGTGTTCGACGTGGAGCTTTGGAAGAGGGGCGAGCACACCGTGAATGTCCCGCTGGATGAGGTGGTGTTCTTTATCAAGAAGGACGCGGCGATTATTGTTTCGACGGATGAGAAGGCGATGTCGACGAACGAGATGGATCTTTCACACGTGCGTCTACTGGGCGAGGGGGCTTCCTACGAGCAATACCTCGACGACGGCCGGACGAAGGTGATGGCGGAAGAAAACATCCGGACAGTGACCGAGGCGGGAGCGACGGCATAAACCGAAGGTTTTGGCAAAGTCACAACTAATAGGTGATACAAAACCGATAACTTTGTAACAAAAACCGGAGAGAACATGTTGCGTTCTCTCCTTTTTGTATGATAAAATTGTAACACTGCAACAGTGGCGGGGAAGGAACACCGCCGGTGGTATATTTATTTTCCTTTGAGGGAGGGAAAAATGAGTAGAATTACCATTTTTTCAACGAACAAGGCCCAGGAGACGGTCGAAGAGCTTTATAAAGATATAGAGCGCCGGATCCAGGCCTCGCAGCCGGGACTTTGTCCTGTGGATTTGGCTGCGACTTTCCTGCACATTTCGCATGCTCAGTCCTGCGGAAAGTGCGTGCCCTGCCGGGTGGGTCTGGGCCAGCTGGAATCACTCATTGATTCGGTGCTGGACGGCACGGCGGACATGGAGACATTAAAAACAATTGAGGACACCGCCGTTTCCATTCAGGCATCGGCGGACTGTGCGATCGGCGCGGAAGCGGCCCGGATGGTGCTGAAGGGACTGCGCGGCTTTAGAGAGGACTACGAGGAGCACATCCTGCATGGTCGCTGCAAGAGCCTGCAGACTCAGCCCGTTCCATGTGTGTACCAGTGCCCGGCACAGGTGGACATCCCGGGTTATATTTCCCTGATTCATGAGGGCAAGTATAACGAGGCGGTTCAGCTCATCCGTAAGGACAACCCGCTGCCGGCGACCTGCGGCCTGATTTGCGAGCATCCGTGCGAGGTTCGCTGCCGCCGCACGCTCGTGGACGACCCGATCAACATCCGCGGGCTGAAGCGGTTTGCGGTCGAGCATGAGGGCGAGCCGGTGATTCCGGCCTGCGCCGAGAAGACCGGCAAGAAGGTGGGCGTGATTGGCGGCGGTCCGTCCGGACTGGTCGCAGCCTACTTTCTGTCGCTCATGGGTCATGACGTCACGGTGTACGAGCAGCGCAAGAAGGCCGGCGGTATGCTCCGCTATGGTATTCCGAGCTATCGTCTGCCGCGCGAGATTCTGGACAAGGAAATCGAGACCCTGCAGCGGACCGGCTTTGAGATTAAGACCAACATCAGCGTCGGTACGGATGTCTCCGTGGCCGAGCTGAAGGAGCAGTACGACGCGCTGTATGTGGCGATTGGTGCCCATAGCGGCCGCAAGATCGGTATTGAAGGCGAGGACGCTGAGGGCGTGCTTTCTGCCGTGCAGATGCTGCGTGCCATCGGTGATGAGGACATGCCTGATTTCACCGGGATGGATGTGTGCGTGGTCGGTGGCGGCAACGTGGCCATGGACGTCGCGCGCTCGGCGATTCGCTGCGGAGCGAAGACGGTGAACATTGTCTACCGTCGTCGTAAGATTGACATGACGGCCCTGCCGGAAGAGGTAGAGGGCGCCATTGCGGACGGCTGTGAAGTTATGGAGCTTCATGCGCCGCTGAAGATTGAGAAGGATGCGGACGGCAAGGTGGCGGCGCTGTGGGCGCAGCCGCAGATTGTCGGTCCGGTGGAATGGGGCCGTCCGAAGCCGCTCAATGCGGACAAGGATCCCGTGAGAATTCCGTGTGACAGAGTGCTGGTGGCCATCGGTCAGGGTATCGAATCCAACCACTTCGGTGAAGTGGGTATTCCGATTTCCCGCGGCCGCATCAGCGCGCTGGATACCGGCGACGTGAAGGATGTGGATGGCATTTTCGCGGGCGGTGACTGTGTGACCGGCCCGGCGACGGTCATCCGTGCCATCGCAGCGGGCAAGGTCGCTGCGGCGAATATTGACGAGTATCTTGGCTTCCATCATGAGATTCAGGTGGACGTCGAGATTCCGCGTGTCCGTTTTGATGATCATACTCCCTGCGGCCGTGTGAACATGGCCGAGCGTCCGGCGGCAGAGCGCAAGTGCGATTTCTGCCTGATGGAGCTTAGCATGAGTGAGCAGGAGGCACACCAGGAATCCGGTCGTTGCCTGCATTGCGATCACTTTGGCTACGGAATCTTCAAGGGAGGGAGGATCGCCAAATGGTAAACGTGACAATTGACGGAGTGAAACTAAAGGTTCCGGAGAGAACCACCATTTTGGACGCCGCGAAACTCGCCGGCGTGCACATTCCGACGCTGTGTTATTGGAAAGGCTTGAACGAAATCGGTGCCTGCCGCGTGTGTGTGGTCGAGGTCGAGGGCTATGATCGCCTGTTTACGGCCTGCAACAATACCGTGGACGAGGGGATGGTCATTCATACGAACAGCAAGAAGGCCATGACGGCGCGCCGCAACAATGTGGAGCTCATCCTTTCCGAGCATAATTCCAACTGTGCGACCTGTGTGAGAAGCGGCAACTGCTCGCTGCAGAGAATCGCGAACGACCTGAACATTCAGGACATTCCGTTCGAGAAGAAGCTGCCCACGCAGAAGTCCAACCCGAACTTCCCGCTCATCCGTGATTACACCAAGTGCATTAAGTGCATGCGTTGTATTCAGGTGTGCGACAAGATTCAGAATGCCCACATTTGGGATGTGGTGAACACCGGTTCCCGCACCACGGTGGATGTGAGTGATTCCTACAAGCTGGAGAATTCCGCCTGTGCGCTGTGCGGCCAGTGCATTACGCACTGCCCGGTGGGCGCGCTGAAGGAGCGGGACGACACCCAGAAGGTCTTCGATGCGCTGCATGATCCGGAGAAGATTGTGCTCGTGCAGGTGGCGCCGGCCATTCGTACGGCCTGGGGCGAGGCGTTCGGCCTGACGCCCGAGGAAGGTACGATCAAGCGCTTGGCGGCCTGCCTGAAGCAGCTGGGCTTTGATTATGTGTTTGATACCGATTTCTCGGCTGACCTGACCATCATGGAAGAGGGCAGCGAGCTGCTGCACAAGCTTTCTCACAAGGAAGATTATGCCTGGCCCATGTTCACTTCCTGCTGCCCGGGCTGGGTGCGCTATGTGAAGGGGCATTATCCGAAGTTCCAGGATCAGCTTTCTTCTGCAAAGAGCCCGCAGCAGATGTTTGGTGCGGTGGCAAAGAGTTATTATGCCGAGATTCTGGGCGTGGATCCGAAGAAAATCTTCTCCGTTTCCATTATGCCGTGTCTGGCGAAGAAGCATGAGTGTGCGATTCCGGTCATGAACGACGCCTGCGGCGATCCGGATGTGGATGTGGCGCTGACGACGCGTGAAGTGGACCGCATGATTAAGATGGGTCAGATCCATCCGGCGGAGCTCGAGGAGATTGAGCTTGACATGCCGCTGGGCATTGGCTCCGGTGCCGGTAACATTTTTGGTGCGACGGGTGGTGTGATGGAGGCTGCGCTTCGCAGTGCCTACTACCTGGTTACGGGTTCGAATCCGGATCCGGATGCGTTCAAGGATGTGCGTGGCGAGAAGGGTTGGAAGGAAGCGACCTTCAACCTGGCCGGGACCGACGTGCGTGTGGCCGTGGCGCATTCACTGGGCAAGGCGAGTGAGTTGCTCGAGGCGCTCGAGAAGGGCGAAGTGGCTTATGATTTCGTTGAGATCATGGCGTGCCCGGGTGGCTGCGTCGGTGGCGGCGGACAGCCGATTCATGATGGTGAGGAGCGTGCGGCGGTGCGTGGTGAGGTGCTGTACACGCAGGATCGCAACATGCAGCTTCGTTTCTGCCATGAGAATCCGTCGATTGTGGCGATTTACAAGGATTATCTTGGAGAGCCGCTGTCGGAGAAGTCACATCATTTGCTGCATACGTGTCATAGAGACTGGAAAATGCCAAGCGAGGCTTGACATTCAATTGGCTTGGCATTGATTTGCCTCGCTCGAAAATCGCTTCGCGATTTTCCCACAGTTTATTATGAAGACCGGCCGCCGTTGGCGGCTGGTCTTTTTTTGACCGCCGCCTCTGGCGGCTTGAGTTCGTTTCCGGGTTTTCCGGCTCCGTCTGTCTTTTTAAAATATTTTTTGAATTGGGAAATTTTTTGCAACATGGGTGGGGTGTTTTGCGTATAATAGGGAGTAAAGAGATAGTTCGGCTTGCCGGGCGACTTTACATCCAAAGGAGTTTGTTTTGGAAGACAGGGCGATTGTTGATTTGTATTTTGCGAGGGATGAGGCGGCGCTTTCCGAGACGAAGGCGAAGTATGGCCGATATCTGATGAAGATAGCGATGAATATCCTTTATAACGCGGAGGATAGTGAGGAGAGTGTGAGCGATACGTACCTGCATGCGTGGAATGCCATGCCGCCGCACCGGCCGGATGTTCTTTCTACGTTTTTGGGGAAGATCTGCCGCAGACTTTCGATTGATATGTATCGGCGCAAGAAGGCGCAGAAGCGGGGCGGTGCCCAGGAGGGGGCGGACCTGATTTTGGATGAACTTTCGGAGTGTCTGGCCTCGGGGTCGGATGTGGAAAGCGAAATCGACGCCAAAGGACTCGGCGAAGCCATCAGCCGGTTTTTGCGGGGGCTTTCGGAGGAAAAACGAGTGCTGTTTGTGCTGAGATACTACCATAACATGTCGCTGAAGGAGGCGTGCGAGGCGCTGGATATCAGCGAGGCGAAGGGCAAGACGGATCTGTTCAGGGTCCGCACCCGACTGAGAGAATTTTTGGAAAAGGAGGGCTACGCGCTATGACGAAGGAGCAGCTGTGGGAAGCGATCGGCGAGCTGGACGATGCCCTCATTGAGGAGGCCGAGCGGGTGGCCGGCGACAAGGTGATGGGGCTTTCGGAGGACGCAGGAGTGTCCGCGGCGGCTGTTGCGGCCGGCACGGAAGCCGCTGATGCAGAAGCCGCTGAGGCAGAAGCCGCTGAGGCGGCGGAGAAAAAATCGAACGTTCGTAAGTTCCCGAGGCCGGCGCGGATTGCGGCGTGGGTCGGTGTGGCGGCCATGCTGGCGATTGCGGTGATTGTGATTCCGTCGGCATTCCTTAATCTTGGGAAAAATTCTGCCACCACGAGCAGTGCCGGGGCGGATGGGGTGGATGCTCCGGAGACGGCGCTTCAGGAGACGGCGCTTCAGGAGGCGGCGCTGCCGGAGGAACCGAAGGCGGAGGAAGCGGTGACGAATGAAGCGGCTCTAACGGAAGGGGTCACGGAAGAGGTGGCCGACGCTGAGGCCACGGCGAGTGACGAAAACGAAGGCGCAAGTGCAAGCGGTACTGATGCGGACGCTGCGGATGACTCGGATGACCTGCTGGACGACGTGTCTCAGGCGACGATTGAGATGACGGAAGACGTGACAACGACCGGAGTACCGCAGAGTATGAGCGTGGACGGCGAGACGTACTCATTCCGGGCAGAGGTGTCTCAGGACGAAGAGGGGCTGACGATTGCCATGGAACCGCTGGGGACCATGCCGGAAGAGGCGGGAAGCCTCGCGGAATGCGACGTGTACGAAGTTATCAGCGAAGAGAACATGCTGGCGGTTTACAAGAACGGCAGCTGGTATTTATACGAAGGCAGTAAGTAATCATTGCGGGCAGGCCGTCCGGGCGACGAGCATCGATCCGGACAAAGGGACTAAAACCCGACAAAAACTTTACACTTGTTCAAAACATACAAATATTGAGTAAAAACGATTGACTTTCTTGTGTAATGAGCGTATGATGGAGAAAGCTTAAATAACCGGGATTGTTTCCGCAGAAAGGCCCCTTGGGGAGAGGCTCTGCAAACATAACCCGGAAAAGATTACACAGGAGGCTAAACATGAAAAACAAAATTCTTGTCGTGGCACTTTCGTTAGCGATGGTGCTGTCTCTTCTGGTCGGCTGCTCCAACACGCAGACCGAGACCGGATCGAGCTCTCAGACCGAGACGTCCAAGGAAGAGTCCAGCAAGGCGGAAGAGGCCAGCAAGGCCGAGGAAGCTTCGACTGACGCAAGTCAGGCCGAAGAGACCAGCCAGACCGAAACGCCGGCAGAGGACGTTGACTACTCCGGTTACACCATTCGTATTTATTCCAACTCTAACTCAACCGAGCGTACGACTTGGCTCATCAACGAGGCGAAGGAAGCCGGTTTCACGATCAGCATCGACGACAACAGCGTCATCTCCGGTGACACCGCTGCCATCCAGGCTGCGAACGAGAACAAGGACGGAGACCTGATCTTCGGCCTGAATGAGACCCGCTGGAGCCAGCTGGTGAACGGCGAGTACGAGAACCTGACCATTGCGGACTGGACCCCCACCTGGGTCGACGCTGTGGGCGACTACAAGTATGATGGCAAGGCGTACGGTCTGGTTATCCAGAACGTTCTGATGCTGTATCGTACCGACGAGTTGGGCACCAACGGCACCGAGCTGAACTTCCAGCATTGGTCCGACATCGTGGACTGCGGCTACACCTGGTATCGTCAGAACAAGGTCGGCGGCACCACCAACGCGAACATCAACTCTGCCATGCTTTATCCGTATGCAGACCCGACCTCCGAGGCGGGCGGCATTTCGATTGAAGGCTGGCAGATGCTTTGGAAGTACTGCGCCGGCGGCGTGTACTCCTCTGATGATTCTTACAAGTACGGCTTCGAGCCCCTGAACAAGGGTGATGTCGCTGTTTCCACCTTCTATTCCTCTTCTCTGTACGGTAAGATCGATGCCGCTGCTGAGAGTTCCGAGAACCCGCTGCGCGGCGCGTATGAGCCGGAGAACTGGGCGCTGGTGAACATCGAAGACGGCACCTACTACATCGCTGAGTACATCGGCATTCTGGAGAAGGAAGGCCGTTCCGAGGAAGAGACCGCTGCGGTCAAGGCGTTTGCCGAGTGGTTCGGCTCTGCCGAGACGCAGGCTGCCTGGGGCGAGGAATTCGACTCCTTCCCGTGCAACACCGATGCGGCGGCTGCGCTGTATCCGGACGGAATTCCGGCCATCTATCAGCTCAAGAACTTTGCGCTGAACACCGTCGAAGGAACGGACATGACCTATGCCGAGTATGTCGGTGCGCACTCCTCCGAGTGGACCAACATCCTCACCAATCTCGGCTTCTACTGGGCGGACGCCTCGGCTGCGCCTGAAGAACCCGATTGGGCGAACCTTGACTGGAGCACGCTGACCCAGAAGCAGGGCGAGTAATCCGGAAACCCGGAAACATCACGATCAGCAAAAACGCTGAGCGGCCGGCCGCTGCGGGGTAACCGGGCGGCGAAGCCATAAGCAGATTTTCGAACCGGGCGGACCGAAACGGCCCGTCCGGTTTTGCTTTAAACGAACACGAAAGGCCGGCCGGGTGCCGGCGAAGAAACATTGAAGGAGAAAACATCATGATCAGGCTCACCGATATCGCTGTTAAATTCGGCGATGTAACCGCGCTCCACGATATTAACGTTCATGTGAAGGAGGGGGAGTTTTTTACCTTCCTGGGGCCGTCGGGCTGCGGCAAAACCACGACACTTCGAACCATTACCGGGTTCATTGAGCCTGTGAACGGAACCGTAGAGGTGAAGGGAAAGGACATTACGCACGTGCCGGTCGAAAAGCGAAACATCGGCATCGTGTTCCAGAGCTATGCCCTGTTCCCCACCATGACCGTGTACGATAACATTGCCTTCGGACTCAAGATTAAGAAGATGAAGAAGGCCGAGATTGACCAGAAGGTTCATGAGATTGCGAAGAAGGTGGACCTGACGGATGCGCAGCTGAAGAAGGCGGTGTCTCAGCTGTCCGGCGGCCAGCAGCAGCGAGTCGCGATTGCGCGTGCACTGGTCACGAATCCGAGCATTATTTGCATGGATGAACCGCTGTCGAATCTGGACGCGAAGCTGCGTGTGCAGCTCCGCAACGAACTCAAGCGCATGCAGAAGGAGTTCGGCATTACTGCGATTTATGTCACGCATGATCAGGAGGAGGCGCTTACGCTTTCCGACCGGATTGCCGTGTTTAATAAGGGTTATATTGAGCAAATCGGTACCCCGAACGAGGTGTATAACCGTCCCAAGACCGAATTTGTGTGCAACTTCATAGGCGACATCAACCGGCTCTCGCCGGAGGTCGTGAAGACGCTGAAGAAAAGCGGCGCGGACCTTAACGAGAGCGATCATCATTACATCCGCCTTGAGCGCCTGAGAGTAAACGCCACGCCCGGCGAGGGCGAGGTTGTACTGCCGGGCGTCGTCGAGATGCGCGAGTATTACGGCCTGTACATTAAGTACTACATCCGTCTGGACGGTCAGGATCAGATCATTAAGGTCATCGAAAAGAACGATGGGGTGAATATTTATGACGAGGGTCAGAGCGTGAATCTGGTGCTGAATCCGCGCGACCTGATGAGTTATCATGAGGATGGTTCGGCGGTGAACCCTGAGTTTAGGGGCGCCGGGGAGGAGGCGTAACATGAGTGCTAACGCAGCCCGGGTAAAAAAGCCGCTGGAGTTCAGGCCTGAGCTCATCATCAGACTGATTGGCGTGTGCTTCTTTGCCTATCTTTTCTTCGGGTTCATGCTCCTGCCGTGCCTGAACACGTTAACGAGTATTTTCCGGCAGAAAAACGCAGCGGGCGAAGCGGACCCGCTGGCCGTCATCAAGTTCTTCCTGTCCGGCAACATGGGCCGGTACGTGTGGAACTCGCTGAAGCTCGCTATTGCGCTCGTCATCACGGTCAACGTGGTGGGAATCTCCATCGTGCTTTTGACCGAGTATTTTGATATCAAGGGCGCGAAAATCCTGCGCCTTGGCTACATGACGACCATGATTTACTCCGGCGTCGCACTGGTTACGGGCTATCTGTTCCTGTACGCGCCGGACGGCATCATTACGACGGCGATTTCCGAGGCCTTTCCGAATTTTAACGCAAAGTGGTTCACGGGCTATCCGGCCGTGCTTTTTACCATGACGTTCGCCTGTACTTCGAACCACGCGCTGTTCCTTCGAAACGCGATTCGCGGCATCGACTACAACACGGTCGAGGCGGCTCGGAACATGGGGGCCAAACCGTTCAAGGTGCTCTTAAAGGTCGTGTTCCCGACTCTGATTCCGACGCTGTTTTCCCTGACGGTCATGACCTTCATCACAGGTCTGTGCGCCATGTCGGCCCCGACCCTTTTGGGTTATGACTCGATCAACCCCGAGATTGTCCGTCTGGCTGGATCTTCCGCGGCCGACGAGTCCTTCCCGCAGGCGCGTGCGGCGCTTCTGTCCATCATTCTGGCGCTGTTCACGATTGTGCTTCTGACTGTCCTCTCGGCTTATGAGCGCAAGGGCCATTACCTTTCGGTTTCGAAGACGAAGGCCCGTCTGCAGAAACAGAAAATCGACAACCCCGTCTGGAACGTGCTGGCGCACATCTATGCCTATGTGCTGTTCATCATTTACATGACGCCGGTCGTGATGATTGTTATCTTCTCCTTCCAGACCTACAGCGCGATTCGTATGAAGAAGCTGGACCTTAGCCAGTGGACGCTGGTCAACTTCTTCGGCACGCAGGATTACGAGTATCTCACGAGCCGCGGCGTGTACAAGACGCGCAAGGGCTCGATTTCCGGCGTGTTCGCCAATGAGGCGACGCTGGGCGGTATCAAGCTGTCGTTCATCCTGTCTGCCCTTGCGGCGGCGCTTGCCTGCGTGATTGTGGTCGTGGCCTGCAACTACATGTTCAAAAAGCGGACCGCGAGCGGCAAGCCCAGCAAGATGGGCACCGTTCTCGAGTATGCGCTGCTGTTCCCGTGGCTGCTGCCGACGATTCTGATCTGCTATTCCTATCGTACCTACTTCAACTCCGAAACCGTCTGGTACGTGGGCAACATGAACCTGTACTATGCGGAACGGGTGCGTCTTCTGATTGTACTGGCCTACACGGTGACGAAGCTGCCGTTTTCATTGCGAATGATTAAAGCGGCCTTTTACTCGATAGATGAGGAGCTGGAGGATGCCGCACGGAACTTGGGTGCGTCGTCGCTAAGAACCTTCCTGCAGGTCAAGCTGCCCATCATTCTGCCGAGCGTGCTCGCCGTGTTTGCACTGAATTTCAACGCCCTCTTCACGGAATACGACATGTCGGCGACATTTGCCAGTTCTTATGGCACGTCCTACGCGATGGTCATTCAGGCCATGACAGCGGAGGAGGGCCTGTACGGCTACAACGTCAACGCGTCCGGCCGCCGGTGCGCCTCGACCGTGTTTATCATGATTGTGTCCGGTGTGATCCTCTATTTGGTTTATGGCGTCGGTGCGCGTGACTTGGGCGAGCGTCTGGAGCATCGGGCCAAGCGAAAGAAGTTCTTCGACAAGTTGTTTAAGAGGAAGAAGAAGGAAGAAGTCGCAGTGACGGCAGAAAGCTGAAGTTAGCTCTTCCTATCCGGTGCAAAAAGTTGTATAATGGTGCGAGCGAAGGACGTTAACCCTTTGGCTGTACTGAAAGAAGGAGGTTTTACCAATGATTGATCCGAGATACGATACCCAGCTGCTCATTGAGGGCGAGGATCTGGACGAAGATGAAATCCATGATTACATTCTGGAGCATTTCGAGGGCGACTGCCTGCTGGCCGTCGGTGATGAGGACCTGATTAAGATCCATTTCCACACCAACAAGCCCTGGGAAATCCTGGAATACTGCCGTAGCCTTGGCGAGATTTACGACATCGTCGTGGAAGACATGGACCGTCAGTCCCGCGGCCTGCACGGCTGATGAGAGGCTCGTTTAACAGGGAGAGCCGGATGGATGGCCGGACGTCTGATGCGATGAACGTTCAGGCAGTCGTCAACATCCTGACATCCCCCAACGGACCGGAAAAACTGCTGAAACAGTATCAAACATTAGCTCCCGTAAGCGCGCGGGAGCTTCTTGTTATGGTGATAAATCTGGCCGGATCCGGTGAGCCGGCGGCTTTAAGCTTTCTCGCCATGGCGTGCCGCAAAAAGAAGGAAGCCGCCTTGGTACGGGACGAGCTTTCCGCGGAGCGGTTGGCAGCTCTTTTAAAGGATGAATCTCCCAAGGTCCGCAAAAACTCAGCCCGGTTGATAGGAAATTTATATAAGAAGGAAAACAGTTCGGACCGGGAGGCATCTTCTGAAGAAACGCACCTCGGAGAACATCTATTTGAAGCCCTTCAAAACGAATCCGTCCGGATGGTGAGGCCTTCGCTCATTTTGGCACTGGGGGCCATTGGTCAGGCAGAGCGTCTGAAGGGTTATGAAATACCGCCCGCAGCCGATGTCTCTGAAGAGAAGCATGTAAAGGAAGAGACTCAGGCGCTTCAAATCGTTCTGAGACAGGATGACGCAAAATCCGCCTTGCAGTCTGAAAATCTGAGTTTTCCGACCGGAACTGTCTTTGAAATGACCTGCGGTGAAGGGTTTGAAGACGCACTCGTGAAGGCGCTTAGTGAATTTTCGGAAGTGGAGCTTTTTGAAATTCCGGATGCCTCAATGGAAAGCCCAAAAGGCAGTGTCCGCTTCAAAAGCAGTGAGCCGTTAAAGGGCATTCCTGTCTGGACAGCCCTCCGGATGTATCGTGACTGGCGGGTGGTACTTGGCCCTGAGGAAGAGGCGCCGGCACTGCTTGCGGCCTTTGTAAAAGAAGGCCTAGGCGGCGATAGATGCCGGCTTAGAATCGACGTGCCGAAAACAAAATCCAACCGCAAAGAAAAGATACAGAGCCTCTTTGAAGGACTGGAGCAGGCTGCACCGGGCTTCTTTGTGAATGCACCGTCAAGCTATCAAGTGGAGCTGTTGCTGCGTGAGGGGGAAGCACTCGTCCGGCTGGATTACCTTCCGGACCATCGATTTGAGTATCGCCGAAAGGCCATTCCGGCCTCGATTCTCCCGGCCAATGCAGCGGGCGTGATTGCACTGGCAGCTCCTTATTTAAAAGCGGGCGCCCGGGTGCTTGACCCTTGCTGCGGCAGCGGCACCTTGCTCTTTGAGCGGCTTTTGGCGACGAATCTTCCCGAGCCGTCTATCTTGGTTGGCCTGGACATTGAAAAGCGAGCCATTCAGGTGGCAAAGACGAATTTGGAATCCTGGACGGAATCACGGAATCAGGCTCCGGACGAAAGTGCCTCAAATCCGGAAACCTTCAAATTCTATCAACAGGACCTGACCACCTACGAGGCGCCCTTTGAGTTTGATGAGGTCTTTGCCAACCTGCCGTTTGGCAATCGGGTGGGGACGCACAAGGCCAACGAGGAACTGTATGCCAGGCTGGTGCAGAGACTTCCCAAATGGCTTGCAAGCGGCGGTCATGCGTTCCTGTACACTATGGAGGGACGGCTGACGGAGGGCCTGCTTCAAAAGGAAAAGGGCCTGAAGGTGCTGAGAGTCATCGAAACCGAAGCAGGCGGCTTGAAGCCGAAGCTTTTCATTGTGGAAAAGGAGTAACAGATGCGGATTGAAGTTACGAATCTGGACCTCCCGGAGCTTTCACTGTACCGGGATTTAAATGAAAATCAGCTTCGTCGGTATTTTGAGCCGGTGAAGGAGGGGCTCTTCATCGCTGAGAGTGCGAAGGTGGTGAGCCGGGCGCTGGACGCCGGCTACGAACCGTACTCGGTTCTTTGTGAGCAGGAGAGATTGGAAAAGGAAGAGGTGAAGACGGTACTGGAACGGTTGGAGACCAACTCTGACCTCCCCATTTACACCGCTCCGACAGATGTGCTCCAAACGCTGACCGGCTTTCACTTGACGGGCGGTCTGCTGTGCGCCTTTCGCCGCAAACCGCTGCTAAGCGTGGACGAGATCGTCAAAAAGGCTACGCGCGTGGCCGTGCTGGAGGGCACGGTGAATCCAACAAACATCGGCGCGATTTTCCGCTCGGCAGCCGCACTGTCCATGGATGCCGTGCTGCTGAGTCCGGGCTCGAGCGACCCGTTGACCAGACGGGCCGGCAGGGTGAGCATGGGCACGGTGTTTCAGGTGCCGTGGACGTTCTTCCCGAAGGATTCCTGGCCGTTCGAGGCACTGAAGGGCATGAAATATCGTGGTTTTCAGGTGCTCGCAATGGCGCTTCGGGACGACGCGGTAACTCTGGAAGAGGCGGCGGCTTCGCTGCGGCCGACCGACCGGGTGGCGATTCTGTTAGGCACCGAAGGAGACGGTCTGACGGAAGAAGCGCTCGCCCGCGCGGATCAGACGGTCATCATCCCCATGGATCATGAGGTGGATTCGCTGAATGTTGCGGCTTCGGCGGCGGTGACGTTCTATGCACTAAGGAAAAGATAACATAGCGGTAGATAAGCAACGTGGGCACATGGCTCAAAAAACGTTACAAAACGTCCGTTTTTACGTTACATTTATTTTGGAAACGGCCGTTTCGGAGAGCCTCCGGAGCGGCCGTTTTTATCACTTTTGTTTTCTTTGGCTTGTTGTTTCTTTTATTCTTGCTGTTTTGGCTTTGTGCCGAAAGGTTTTTT
>Ga0065709_1029485_pt1 | contig 19285 bp, 17 predicted proteins | sample Hoacrofraction14_2_FD_59096 | JGI IMG/M metagenome (GOLD analysis project Ga0065709, IMG submission 59096) | Hoatzin crop microbial communities from Cojedes, Venezuela, sample from fiber fraction 14 v1 | ecosystem: Host-associated > Birds > Digestive system > Esophagus > Crop | place: Venezuela...
GTCTATGTAGTTCTTGATTGCCTCAAAGGTGTCGTTTGAAATGACGTGTTCAATCTTGCAGGCATCTTCCTCTGCGAGCTCAGAGTCAACGCCGAGCATGGAAAGAAACTTTTCAAGAGCGCGGTGTCTGTCGTAAATGCGTTTTGCAATTTCCATTCCCGGAGGAGCCAGCGTTATAAGTCCGTTAGGCTCCATTGTGATATATCCGCTTTCCCTCAGTCTCTTAACTGCATAGGATACACTCGGCTTGGTTACACCGAGATGATTTGCGATATCAATAGAACGTATATACCCGTGTTCTTCCTGGAGCATCAGCATTGTCTCCAGATAATCTTCTGCCGATTGCTGAATTTTCATCCGATCTATCCTTTCGTGAACTGTTACCTGTACGGCATTCGTGGCGTTAACCATGAAAGGAGCGTTGGCATAATCTACCCGATTACTTTACCACAAATAGGGGTTGACATGCAACTTGCAGACAGCTATAATGCAACTATGATAATGATAACGATTATTGTTATTAGATACGTCTAACCGCAAGAAAGGCAGAAATGATCAAGTACAGCAGACAGAGAGAAGCGATAAGGAAGCAGATTTCGAACCGGGGGGATCATCCGACGGCAGAGACTTTGTATGCCGAGCTCAAGGGTGACTTTCCGAATCTGAGCTTTGCCACGGTGTACCGCAATCTTAATCAGCTCGTGGAGCAGGGCGAGATTGCCAAGATTAACGTGGGTGGAGCCACGAGGTTCGACTATGATCCGCTCCCGCATTCACATTTTTTCTGCAGGAAGTGCGGTGCGGTCATAGATATGCCGGAAAACGACAGTGCGATGCTGCTTGCGGCTCATGAAGGATTCTCGGGAATCATTGAGGCGTGCACATCGAACTTCTACGGGATATGTCCCGAATGCGCGGCTGAGGCGAAAAAAAGATCGAATTAGTTTAACAGTAAATATTTTAATTAAAAAGGAGGAAAGTATTATGGCAAAGTGGGTTTGCAGCGTATGCGGTTATGTTCATGAGGGAGATCAGCCACCTGAAAAGTGCCCTGTATGCGGAGTAGGTCCTGACAAGTTCAACAAGCAGGAAGGCGAAATGACATGGGCAGCTGAGCATGTTCTCGGCGTTGCGCAGGGATGCAGCGATGAGATCATTCAGGGACTCAGAGACAACTTCAACGGTGAGTGCTCAGAGGTTGGTATGTATCTTGCTATGAGCCGTGTTGCTTTCAGAGAGGGATATCCTGAAATCGGCGAGTACTGGAAGACAGCTGCATTCGAAGAGGCTGAGCATGCTGCTAAGTTTGCTGAGCTCCTCGGCGAGGTTCTTACAGACAGCACAAAGAAGAACCTTGAGATGAGAGTTGACGCTGAGTGCGGCGCTACAGCAGGCAAGGTTGAGCTCGCTAAGATGGCCAAGGAGCAGGGACTCGACGCAATCCATGACACAGTTCACGAGATGGCAAGAGACGAGGCAAGACACGGCAAGGCATTTGCAGGTCTCCTCAAGAGATACTTCGGATAATCATTCCGGACAATACGCAAAAGGTGCGGCGGTTTTCTCAAACCGCCGTATTTTTATGCTTTTAAGGATGCGGTGCATGTAGTAAAATCAATATGTATGGCTCGAAACAATATCCTGAAGGGAGATATACAAGATATATGGAAATTACAGTCAGAAGAAAGACTAAAATCGTATGTACTCTGGGACCGGCTACGGACTCGGAGGAAATGATTAAAGCCCTTATAAACGAGGGCATGAATGTTGCGAGAATGAACTTTTCGCACGGTGACTATGAGGAGCAGAAAGCAAGACTCAACATGCTCAAAAAGGTCCGCTATGAGATGAACAATCCCGTCGCGGCGCTCCTCGATACAAAGGGACCGGAGATAAGGCTCAAAAACTTTGCCGGGGGAAAGGTAAGCCTTAAGGCGGGACAGGAATTCACACTCAGCACAGGTGATTTTGAGGGTGATGAGACGCACGCCGCAATCACTTTTGAGGACCTTTATAAAGACGTAACAACCGGTGACAAAATCCTGATCGACGACGGACTGATTGAGATGGAGGTCGTATCTGCTGTCAGAGGCGACATACACTGCAGGGTTCTTAACGACGGAGACGTTTCCAATCACAAAGGCATCAACGTCCCGGGAAAGCATCTGTCGCTTCCGTTCATCAGCGAAAAGGACAAAAATGATCTGCTTTTCGGAATCGAAAACGAATACGACTTTGTCGCGGCGTCGTTCACGAGATCGGCTGACGACATGCGCGAGATGAGAAACCTGCTCGATGAAAACGGCGGCGAGGGAATACAGATAATCGCCAAAATCGAGAACATGGAGGGCGTTAACAATATTGACGAAATCCTCGGAATTGCCGACGGCATCATGGTTGCAAGAGGCGACCTCGGCGTGGAAGTTCCTCTCGAGGAGGTTCCGGTAATTCAGAAGAGGCTTATCAGGAGAGCGAGAAAACTCGGAAAGTACGTTATCACGGCGACGCAGATGCTCGATTCGATGATAGTGAATCCGAGACCGACCAGAGCTGAGGCAGCAGATGTTGCCAACGCCGTTTACGACGGAACAGGTGCCATCATGCTGTCGGGCGAGACGGCAAACGGTGCTTATCCTGTCGAAGCGGTTACAACGATGGCGAGAATCGCCCTGAGGACCGAGCAGGATATCGAGTATGACGCGGAAATGAGAAGGCTTCGCCAGTCGGAGGACTACGACGTGACGAACGCAATCGCTCATGCGACATGCACGACAGCGGCGGATCTCGGAGCAAGAGCGATACTCACCGTAAGCAAGTCGGGAAGAACCGTACGTGACATCGCAAAGTATCACCCTGAATGCCTCATCATCGGAGGAACACCTTCGTTCAGAGTATGGAGACAGATAAACCTCTGCTGGGGAGTTTATCCTCTGCTTATGGATTTCCAGGACAATACCGACGCGATGTTCGACCGCGTAACCGAGCTTTCGGTTGAGCATGAACTGCTCGATAAAGGAGACAAGGCAGTAATCACCGCGGGAGTTCCGGTCGGAGTATCAGGAACGACAAACATGATTAAGGTCGTTACTGTTGAATAGATTAGGAGAATAAATGAGTTATCTTGATAACATCAGAAATTTCAGCATCATTGCACATATAGATCACGGCAAATCAACTCTGGCCGACCGCCTGATTGAGAAGACGGGGCTCGTTGAGAAGCGCGATATGAAGGAGCAGTATCTCGATAATATGGATATCGAGAGGGAACGCGGCATCACTATCAAGCTGCAGACAACGAGACTGAGCTACAAGGCAAAGGACGGAAACGAGTACATTCTCAATCTCATCGACACGCCGGGACATGTCGACTTTAACTATGAAGTTTCGAGGTCACTCGCGGCATGCGACGGAGCCGTTCTTGTCGTCGATGCGACACAGGGGGTTGAGGCTCAGACGCTCGGCAACGTTTATCTTGCACTTGATGAGGACCTCGAGATTCTGCCGGTCCTCAACAAGATGGACCTTGATTCCGCAAGACCTGCCGAGGCGCGTGAGGAGATTGAGGACATCATCGGACTTGACGCTTCGGATGCGCCGGAGATTTCAGCCAAGACGGGCATGGGAATAGACGAACTACTTGAAAAAATAGTCGAAGTTATTCCGCCGCCTCAGGGTGACCCGGACGGCAAGCTCAAGGCTCTTATATTCGATTCTTATTACGACAGCTACAAGGGTGTCGTAATTTACACGCGCATTTTTGACGGCAGAGTCAAAAAGGGTGACACAATCCGCATGATGAATACGGGCAAGAATTACGAAGTCACCGAAGTAGGCTACTGCATCCCGAGCACGCTTCCGGCTGACGAGCTCAAAGCGGGCGAGGTCGGCTACATCTGCGGCAGTATCAAACAGGTCGCGGACGCGAGAGTGGGTGACACCATAACTCTTGCGGAGGATCCGACGGACACGCCGCTCAAGGGGTACAAAAAAGCCCAGTCGATGGTTTACTGCGGAATTTTCCCGGCGGAAGGCGAAAAGTACGAGAACGTAAAGGATGCTCTGGAGAAGCTCCAGGTAAATGACGCGGCATTTAATTTCGAGCCCGAGAACTCTGCGGCACTCGGATACGGATTCAGATGCGGATTCCTCGGACTCCTGCATATGGACGTAATAACCGAGAGGCTCGCGAGAGAGTTTGACCTCGACGTCATAACCACTTTGCCGTCTGTAATATACAAGGTCATAATGAAGGACGGCAGGACACTTGACATCCAGAATCCGTCTAACCTGCCTGATCCGACTCTTATTGCACATATTGAGGAGCCTATCGTAAAGGCCGACATTATGACGCCTAACGATTACGTTGGCAGCATCATGACATTATGCCAGGCAAGGCGCGGCAAGATGATTCACATGGAGTATCTCACCAAGACGAGGGTACAGCTCCATTACGAGATACCTCTCAACGAGGTTATCTATGATTTCTTTGATGCGCTCAAGTCGAGGACGAGGGGATATGCCTCGCTTGACTATGAGTTCCTGAGATATCAGCCGGCCAAACTGGTCAAGCTGGATATACTGCTCAATCACGAACTCATTGACGCGCTCAGCACAATCGTTCCTGAGGAAGAAGCGAACGCCAAAGGACGCGGCATATGCGAGAAGCTCAAGGAGATTATCCCGAGACACCAGTTCGAGGTGCCGATTCAGGCTGCAATCGGACAAAAGATTATCGCGAGGGAAACAGTCAGAGCTTACCGCAAGGACGTACTTGCCAAGTGCTACGGCGGCGATATAACGCGTAAGAAAAAGCTGCTCGAAAAGCAGAAAGCGGGTAAAAAGAGAATGCGTCAGTTCGGGCAGATCACCGTTCCGCAGGAAGCTTTCACGGAGGTTCTCAAGCTTGACGACGGCAAATAAACTCTACATTCATATACCGTTCTGTGTGAGGAAGTGCAGTTACTGCGCGTTTCTCTCGGGATCTGCCGATGAGGAGGCGAGAGAGCATTACGTGAGTGTTCTCACGGATGAGATAGCACTGGCAGCCGGAGCAGCGCAGAATACGGTGCTTGAGACAATATATTTCGGCGGAGGCACGCCGACAGTTCTTACCGATGATCAGCTTGAGCGGATAATGAATGCGGTGCGCGGGAATTTCACCATTGCAGATGATACCGAGATTACTCTCGAGGCAAATCCGGGGACACTGACAGACAGTGCCGGCGGAAACAGATTTAAGACCCTGAGAAGTATCGGATTTAGCAGGCTTTCGATGGGCGTTCAGTCGATGAATGATGAAAGACTTGCATTCCTCGGCAGGATTCACAGTTCTGAGGATGTCAGGCGCGATGTCAGACTCGCGCGCGAAGCGGGGTTTGATAATATAAATCTCGATCTTATATTCTCGGTGCCGGGAGAGACAGGAGACGACGCACTTTCAGACGCCGAGGCAATCGCGGCGCTTGAACCGGAACACATATCCTGCTACAGCTTACAGCTCGAGGAAGGAACCCGCCTTTATCTGATGGCGGACGAGGGACTCATAACCGAGGTTCCCGATGAAGAGGACAGGGATACATATCACAGAATATGTTCTTTTCTGAAGGATGCCGGATATGAGCATTATGAGATAAGCAACTTCGCCCGCAGGCTGCCGGGCGCGTCGCCTGACGATTTCAGCCCATTCAGGTCGCGGCACAACAGCGGATACTGGGACATGTCGGATTACATCGGGACAGGACTCGGCTCAAGCGGCTTTGAGGGCAGCGTGAGATACAGAAACGTATCTTCGCCCGAAGAGTATACGAGGCTCATCGCACGGGAGGCTCTGCCGAGAGAAGATGAGCATCTGAACAGCGAATTTGATAACGTGAGTGAGGCGGTTTTCACCGGGCTCAGACGGAGCGAAGGAATAAGCTACGCTGAAGCGGTGCGCTTTATCGACGGAGCGGAGAGAACAGGCGGCCGTACGGCGCAGGAAATTTTCTGGCAGTATTTTCCCGGCGCACGTGATGAGGCGGAATCCTTTGCCGCAAGCGGGCATTTCATAATAGATGAAGAGGGGCTCAGGCTCACGGAAAAAGGCATAGATATAAGCAACCGGATAATGGCTCTGTTTGTTTAGAATAAATTGACGGAGGGTCTGTAAATGGATAAGAAAACCAAAAACTATCTGATTATTGTGATTGTCGGTGTCTGCCTTTATGCGGCACTGAGCAATGTTTCAGGAGTCACCGCATTTCTCGGCAAGATAGTCGACGTTCTGCTGCCGGTTATCGCGGGTGCTATTCTTGCTCTTTTCATAACGGTTCCGATGAACGGACTCGAGAAAAGACTCAGGAAGCTGTACCGCAGCAAGGGAAAGGAAATAACAACATCAAAGCTTCATCTCATAAGCTTTGCGGTAACAGCGGTATGCTTTTCGCTTGTGCTCATGCTGGTGCTGACGCTTCTTATTCCGGAGCTCGTCACATCGGGTGAGGCTCTCTATGTTCAGATCAGAGAATCGGCACCGGAGTGGAGTGAAAAACTCAACGACCTTGCGGATAAATACCCTGTACTTCAGAACATTGTGGATGAGATACAGATAGACAGCATAATGACGTCACTTTCAAACAAGATGGGCACGCTCGTTTCCAACATGAGCAATGCCGTATCGTCGACACTGAGCGCCGTGACCAACACGCTCTTTGCCGTAATCATCGCAATCTACATTGCGCTCGGAAAGGACGACATCAAGAGACACATCAGAATTCTGACCGAGGCTTATATGAAGCCTTCGCACCGCGAGAAGCTGTATCACTGGTGCGGAGTGTTCGGCGATACGTTCGCGAATTTCCTTTCGGGGCAGTGCGTCGAAGCGGTTATCCTCGGCGTGCTGATGTTCCTCGCGTTCACCGTATGCTCGCTTCCTTATGCGGGCCTCGTGGGGTCTCTGACCGCGGTCTGCGCAATCATACCTTATCTCGGAGCGTTCATTTCATGTGCGGTTGCCGTGTTCCTGACATTACTCAACAGTCCGGCACTCGTTCTGAAATGCGTAATTGTATACCTTGTAGTACAGTTCGTGGAAAGCCAGTTCATTTACCCGAGAGTTGTCGGCGGATCGGTCGGACTTTCGGCATTCTATACACTTATCGCGGCGCTGATCGGAGGCAATCTGTTCGGGATTGTTGGAATTATATTCTTTATCCCGATTGCGGCTGCGGCAGTTCAGCTGGTTAAGGAGGATACCGGCAAAAGGATAAATGCCGGAAAGATATCCGGGATGGAACAATCGTAAAGGAGAGGGCATATGAATCAGTACATTATGGCACTCGATCAGGGAACCACCAGTTCGAGAACGATTATCTATGACAAGAAGGGCAATATCATTTCGACGGCCCAGAAGGAATTCACCCAGTATTTCCCGAAGGAAGGCTGGGTTGAGCACGATGCCATGGAGATATGGGCGACCCAGATGGGAACGGCCCAGCAGGCTCTCCTTGAGGCGGGGCTGACTTACAAAAACATCTCGGCAATCGGAATCACGAACCAGAGGGAGACGACGGTTGTATGGGACAAAAATACCGGCGAGCCTGTATATAATGCCATCGTTTGGCAGTGCAGGAGAACGGCTGATTATGCCGCAAAGCTGAAGCCTCACGAGGACATGATCAAGGCCAAGACGGGACTTCTCGCGGATCCGTACTTTTCCGGTACAAAGCTCGCGTGGATTCTCGATAATGTTCCGGGCGTTCGTGAGCGCGCGGAAAGAGGAGACCTGCTCTTCGGCACTATCGAATGCTGGCTCATCTGGAAGATGACCGGGGGAAAGGTGCATGTATCGGATTATTCCAACGCATGCAGAACGATGCTCTTTGATATCAACACGCTCAAATGGGATGAGGAGCTCTGCGCACTTCTCGATATTCCGATGTGCATGCTGCCTGAACCTGTTGAATGCTCGGCACACTACGGAGATACGATAGACGAGCTCTTTGGCGGAGAGATTCCTATCACGGGCTCGGCCGGTGACCAGCAGGCGGCACTCTTCGGCGAAGCCTGCTTTGAAAGAGGAGACGTCAAGAGCACCTACGGAACGGGCAACTTCCTCCTGATGAACACCGGAGACGAGCCTGTCAGATCCGAGAACGGACTGCTCACGACGATTGCGTGGGGACTTAACGGAAAAGTTAATTACGCTCTCGAGGGTTCTGTATTTGTATGCGGAGCTGCGATACAGTGGCTCAGGGATCAGATGAGCTTTTTTAAGAGCGCTTCGGCATCTGAAAAGGCAGCTTCCAAAGTTAAGGACACGGGCGGCGTTTACGTTGTTCCTGCGTTTGTAGGACTCGGCGCACCGTACTGGGATCCTGAAGCAAGAGGCGCAATATTCGGCATTACAAGAGGAACCGGAAGAGAACACATCATCAGGGCAACCCTCGAGTCGCTTGCTTATCAGAATGAGGATCTCCTTGCAGCGATGGAGGCGGATACGGGTGATAAGATCAAGACACTCAAGGTTGACGGAGGAGCCGCGATGAACAATCTGCTGATGCAGTTCCAGGCGGATATCTCGGACGTCAACATCGTAAGATATTCATCAATAGAGTCCACTTCGCTCGGCGCCGCATATCTTGCGGGCCTTCAGACCGGATATTACGAAAGCCTCGATGATATCATTGCAAGCAAGGAAATTTCGATGGCCTTCAGGCCTTCAATCGGACAACAAGAACGCGATGCCAAACTCAAAGGCTGGCACCGCGCTGTCAAAGCTACAATGGCTCTTCACGAATAAAAGTAAGAAAACTTTTATCTGCTGCAGTTTGTAAGGTTTGTTTCCTTAGTTAAGATAAACTCTTTTTTGGTATCAAACGAACTTTTTTCAAACTGCTGATCAAAATCAAAATCAATGTCGCTGATGCCTTTGTGCATCGCGGCAACTCTGACTATCTCCTCTGTAAGCCACGGGTTGCAGAGGAGAAGCGGTCCGAGGGAATTGGTGAAGACGGAGTTTTCTTTTTTTATGCCTTCATTCAGATCCTTACCGCTGTTACCGTAGCCGTATATCAGGCTGCCGAAAGGTGTTTCATCTCTTATGTCAAGATCCCCCATCTGTATCTGATTTCCGATCAGCTCCATTGAGCGGCCGTTGTACTCACATTTAAAATATACATCATCGCCGTAGACGGATTCGTTTTCCGTGAATACGGAATCCGTAAGTCCGAGGCCTTCAAATTCAGTACCGTCCGCTCTTACAACTGACGCTCCGGTGAGAGCAACAGAAGTGCCGGTAACAATAATAGGGCGTCCTGCTGCAATGTACTTAATAAGAACATTTTTATAAGGCATCAGGGAATCACGTACTGCGGGCATGACGCAGATTTCGCCCGGTCCGAAAAATATTACATCATAATCATCCGGCCTGAAGTCAGTGGTGTCAAAGTCAATCTTATGTACAGCAGGCTCAAATCCCGCAAGCTTTGCAAAGCGGGAAAGAGCAAGTATGGTGCCTCTCTCTCCGTGGAGATACAGTGTGTCCGGATACATCCATGCAATATTGAAATTACTCATTGACGGCTCCTTCCTGCTTTAGATATTTTTCCATAGCTTCATAGGTGTGAAGCCAGGTTACCAGGTAGATATTGTCGGTTTCAGCTGATTCGATTTCCTTGAAAATTCCGATAATATCTTCGTTGTCCGCTACCGAAATAATGTCAGGATCGGCACCCTCGTAGATAAGTCTGTTTGCAGTGTCGTAGCTTACACGGTCACTGAAAATAAAGAATTTTTCAACATTTGATTTAACAACACCGGACCAGTCGCAGTCATATGCATAAAAGGTGTTGGCATAATGCGGAATCATATCCACGAGTCTGCACAAACCCATAGCCACCATTTTACGTTCCGGGTCATTGGCGATTATGTTAAGACTCGTCTGCAGGGTCTCGGGATTCTCCTGCTTGATTCTCATGTATTTAATTATCTTCCCTTTGTAATGGATAATCTCAAAACGTCCGCCTATGTTTTTGAAAGAAGAGAAGGACGCTGAAGCGGATTTTTCATCGAGACCTGCAAATTCGTGTGCAACCGCAACAGCCGCAGCATAGTTATACAGCATGTAAGGCGTGTTGTACGGCATGGCAAATTCATTACCGTTCATACTGAATGTACGGTTTTCAAAATCAACGCCGTCAATCTCATAATCGGCATGCTCTGCACTTGAGTAGCCGCAGTGGCTGCATCGGAACGAACCGATTCCGTCGGTGTTGTAATAATCGAACAGCAGCTTGTGATGACATACCGGGCACGGCATGGTCACATAGGAATCGTCTTTGACGAAGGCTTCGCCGTGTTTCTTTACGCCGTATGTGACGATTGAGTCGGCGAACTTTCCGAGTGAAAGCGAGCGCGGCTCCTCGTTATTGAGGAAAAATCTTATTTTTCCGTCGGTCATACCGGCGCTCAGCTTTCTGATTATAAAATCGGGATCTCCGTTACGCTGAACCTGATCTTTCTGCAGGTTGGTAACGAGTATGTTCTTGGCAGGCAGCTGCTTTCTTACAGGAGCAACATACCTCTCGTCGGTTTCAAATATAAAGCAGTCCGCATTCACTCTGCCGTTCATGCCGGCGGCCTTTACAAGTGCAGTGCAGACACCGGTAATAAGGTTTGCACCCTCCAGGTTTGAGACAACCTTTATCCCGTTGTCGGTGAGGATGTGGTTGATAAGATTATTGGTTGTGGACTTACCGTTGGTACCGGTTATTATAAGAACCCGTGACGGATCCGTTCCTTTGACATGGGATATGAAAAGAGGATCTATACGCAGCGCAATTCTGCCGCTGATGTCCGAACCTCTGTTACTTGCAACAAGCTTTACCGCGGCGTTTACTGCTTTGGCAGCCCATAATGCGAAATAGAATTTTACCAATTTCCGAAACCTCCTACTTTTTCAAATGCAGTTTGGTAAGAATCTTGTCCTGATTTTCCTGACCGATAACTTCTGCAATAATTCCGGTTTTGAGAGTAATGAATCCGTAAACCGCAGCACCGGCGATACCGTAAAGTGAAAGCTCAAGAACAAAGAGAACATTTCTGCCGTCCGCAATTGGAATGAGATATCTGAGCAGAATTACGAAAGCGCCCATTATCAATGCCGAAATCAGCACTCTGACGAACAGCTTGGCAGGTACGGCAGGCTTCAGTCCGAATTTCTTTACCAGCGGAATAGCGAGAAGGAAAATAGTTATGCTCTGGCCGAAAATTGTTGAAACTCCGGCACCGAGATAAGATTTCAATCCCAGATAATCAAGAAGGTAAATAAACGGGATATCCATACCCGCGTTGATTACAACACCGATGATAACGCATACACATACGCGCTTACCAAGATCCAGTCCCTGGGAAAGCATTTCCAGAGTGGTGGAAACACAGAAAAATACGCTCGTGATTGCGTTCAGGCGGACAAGAGGTGAACCGTAGTAACCGTATCCGTAGAATAATCTGAATATAGGCTCTGAGCAGATGATTATACCTATGCTGAGCGGAACCGCAATCAGAAAGATTGTACCGAGAGCCTGGTTTACAGTGGTTACTATTTTCTTATGGTTGCCTGTAACGCTGTTTTCCGCCATGTGCGGCATAATGCTCGTTGTGATACCCATGGAAACCGATGTAATAATCATGCCTATTCGCGGAATCCATGTGGCATGCATACTTGAAATAACCTGAGCATCGTTATCTGTATAGTGCAGGTTGTGAAGACCCGTAAGCAGCAGCTTGAGATCCATCATTTCGTAGAGACTCGTAGCTACTGAAACAAGAACGAGCGTAGCGCAGTAACTGAAAATCTTAATTATGATTTCCTTGTTTGACGGAACCACTTCACTTTCGAGCGGCGCCGGATGGAGCTGCTCGTCGAGGTGGCGGCTTCTGCGCTTCAGATACAGCAGAGCAACAGCAGCACCGAAAGCGGCACCAAGCAGAGCAATACAAACACCCACAACAACAGGCATTTTGAGAACTACAATAGAAATATAAGAACCGATCAGGATTATAGCAATTCTCGAAATCTGCTCAACAAGCTGGCTGTTTGATGAAAGTGTTATAAATTTATTACCCTGGAGAAATCCTCTCATGATACTCAGGAAAGGAACGATAAGCAGGCAATAAGAGATAGCTCTGATGCCTGCGGATATTTCATCAGGCGGAACACCTTGGGTCATATCTCCGAGGAGATATCTGGTTATAGCGGGTGCAAAGATCTGCAGGAAAATGAAAGAAATGAGAGCCGCGGCAAATACAAGCTTAGAGGCAAGCGAGGTTACCTTTTGACTCGTCTTGTACATTTTGAGCGAATTGTATTCGCTTATAACTATACTGATGGCGATAGGAATGCCGGATGTGGCGATGCTCAGGAATATGTTGTAGATATTATATGAGCATGAATAAATAACTCCGCCATTTGTGCCGATTATGCTGTAGAAGGGAATGCTGTACAGAGCGCCCAGTATCTTGGACAGTATAATGACAAAATAAGCGGTTATTGCACCTTCTATGAAGCTGTTTTTATGTACCCGGCTTTTCTTCAAACTTCCTTTGATTCTCCTGTAATTATTACGATTCAGAACACACAATTTATAACATATTATCGCATTTCCATCAAGGGACGGCGGCCTGCGGTAATCCACCGGGGAGCGGCAGAATCCGCTGCAAATACGAATTAGCCGTTTCATTAAATTTTGGATGCCCGTTTTGACGTGATTTTTGCGGAATTGAGGCTATAATAGGTTAAAACCACCCGGAGAACTCCGGGGTTTACTTTTTTCATAAGATAATTAACCAGATGACATAAATAAAGGAGGACTATTATGAGCTGGGCACATGCAAGATTGGTAAGTTATGGTTTCCTGCTGGGAACAGCGGGCGTTAAGGCACTCACATCACCTGAAGCCAAGACTGTTTACACGCATGCAACTGCTGCGGTTATGCGCGGTGTTGACGGTGCAATGGCACTTTATGCAAAGGCAAAGGAAGAGTGCGAGGATATCGCTGCTGACGCAAAGGTACTCAATGAGGAGAGAGAGGAAAGACTTGCTCTCGAGACAATCGAGGATGCAGTTGAGACCGAGGTCAAGGTTGAGAAAAAGCCTGCGGCAAAAAAGCCGGCAGCTAAAAAACCTGCAGCAAAAAAGACAACGGCAAAGAAGGCAGATAAGTAATGAAATGTAAGATTCTGCACGAAAGCAAAGGCCGCATGCGCGTCCATATGATGGTTCCGCGCATGAGCATGGATGAGGCGGACATCCTCGAGTATTATCTCAAAGATAACGATGCCGTGCTCGAAGTCAAGGTAAATGACCGGACGGCCGATGCGACAATCAGATATGATGCAGATGATCCGGATGCAAGAGAAGCCGTCAAGTATGCTCTCGCGCATTTCAGTTATGATGCGGGCAGGGCGCTTGTTCCGGAGAGAACCGGACGTGCACTTGACAGGGAGTTTGAAAGCCGCATTGCCTTCAGAATACTCAGGAGAGGATTCAACAGGCTCTTTGTGCCGGTTCAGATACGGAACGTACTGAGGCTTATAAGATCAGCAAAATACATCAAAAAAGGCCTGCAGGCAGTATGGCAGGGTCGTATGGATGTTGCCATCCTTGATGCTGTCACAATCGGAGTATCTTTGGCGAGAGGTGACTACAGCACGGCGGGAGATATCATGTTCCTGCTCGGACTGAGCGATATTCTTGAGGAATACACTCACAAAAAGTCCGTCGATGACCTGGCGAGATCCATGGCACTCAATGTCGACAGAGCATGGGTAGTTACGGAATACGGACATGACGAGCTCGTGCCTGTTTCGGAAATAGAGCCGGGCAGCAAGGTGAGACTCAGGACATCCAATATGATTCCGCTTGACGGAAAAGTCATCGAAGGATCTGCAAATGTCAACCAGGCGGCACTCACCGGAGAGTCGATGCCGGTTCGCAAGGAGAAGGGTTCTTATGTATACGCGGGCACCGTTCTCGAGGAAGGGGACTGTGTAATAGAGGTTAAGAACGCATCCGGTTCCGGACGTTATGACCGTATCGTCAGGATGATAGAGGAATCCGAAAAACTAAAATCCGATTCCGAGAACAGAGCGGCAAGACTTGCGGACAGACTCGTTCCGTGGAGCTTCGGCGGCACGGCGCTCGCATACCTGCTGACCCGTGATGTGAACAGGGCACTTGCTGTTCTGATGGTTGATTTCTCATGCGCATTAAAGCTGACGATTCCTGTGGCGGTTCTTTCCGCTATGAGGGAAGCCAGTTCGTACGGCATGAGCGTCAAGGGCGGAAAGTTCATGGAGACCGTCGCAAAGGCGGACACAATAGTGTTCGACAAGACGGGAACTCTCACATATTCAACGCCAAAGGTCGCTGATGTTATACCTTTCGGGGATATGAACGAAACGGAGTGCCTGCGCATTGCGGCATGCCTTGAGGAGCATTTCCCTCATTCGATAGCAAACGCCGTAGTGGCGGAAGCCGAGCTGAGAGGCATTACGCACAGGGAAATGCATTCCGAAGTCAAGTACGTCGTTGCTCACGGTATAGCGAGCCACGTCGGAGATGCCGAGGCACTGATAGGAAGCCGCCACTTCGTGTTTGAGGACGAGGCCTGCCGGATTCCTCAGGGAACTGAAGAAAAATTTGCGGCTCTTCCGGATGAATACTCGCACCTGTTCCTTGCAATAAACGGGGAACTCTCAGCGGTAATCTGCATTGAGGATCCTATCAGAGAGGAAGCATCTTATGTAATCAGCGAGCTTCACAGACTCGGTATTGAAAATGTAGTAATGATGACCGGAGACAGTGAGAGAACGGCACGCGCTGTTGCGGCAAAGGTCGGTGTGGATGAGTATCATGCCGAGGTTCTGCCGGAGGACAAGGCAGCGTACGTCAGGTCCGAAAAGGAAAAGGGGCGCACTGTCATAATGATCGGAGACGGTATTAACGACACGCCGGCACTTTCCGAAGCGGACGCGGCTATCGCGATTTCGAACGGTGCGGAGATTGCCCGTGAAATTGCGGACATCACGATTCCTGAGAATATAGGCGAACTGCTCACTCTCAGAATGCTCGGAATGTCTCTTACAAACAGGATAGAAAAGAACTACAGATTCATACTCGGATTCAATTCGGGACTCATCCTGCTCGGAGTTATGGGAATCCTGCCGGCAACAACAACGGCATATCTCCACAACTTTTCGACAATGGGACTCGGCATTTTCTCAATGACAAACCTTATAAGGATTGAGTAATCCGCAAAACAAAAATAATTCAAAAAAACCGGTGGACAAGTCCACCGGTTTTATGTATAATAGCACTTGCGTTACGGAAATTAAATATGCCGCATTGGTCAAGAGGTTAAGACGTCGCCCTCTCACGGCGGAATCCAGGGTTCGATTCCCTGATGCGGTACCAAGGAAAAATCCCAAAGTCTGTAAGACCTTGGGATTTTCAATATGAGGATATTTACACGATTTTCGGAGGAATGAGATATGTCAAGAGCGGAAACAGCTGTAAAAAAGCATCACGAAGGATATAACTGCAGTCAGTCCGTGGTATGCGCATTTGCGGATGAACTGGGAATGGATGAGGCAACTCTTTATAAGCTCGCCGAGGGCTTCGGCGGCGGAATGGGAACTGGTCAGGGACTCTGCGGAGCCCTCATCGGAGCGGGAATGCTCTCGGGGCTGGTAAACAGTGACGGCAACATCGATGACGCGGGCAAAACCAAGGCAGCTTCGGTAAAAGCCGCGGCGCGCATACAGAAAATCTTTGCCGAAAAGGCAAAGGCACTGACCTGCCGTGAGATCAAGACCGGAAACAACGGCGGTCCTTACACCTCGTGTGACGACTGCATCAGGATTGCGACAGAGGCGGCAGAGGAAGTCCTCGGGATGTAAGGAAGAACTAAGAGAGTATTGTGAAGGACAGAGAATACAAGTCGGGTCTGATATGCGTGCTTGCATGCCAGCTGATATGGGGATTCCTGCCGATATACTGGCAGACTCTCAAGCCGATAGACTCGTGGATTATCATCCTCTACAGGATATTCACGATGTTCGTCTATTCGTATGCGGCTGCAAGATTCAGATACAGCAGGGGAGAAATATGGGGACCTTTGAGGGACCGCAAAGTGAGACGAAAGTAATTCACCGCGGGTCTGATACTTACGGTGAACTGGAGCACATATATCTGGGCAATTAACTCGGGCAGAGTGATACAGACTTCTATCGGATATTATATTGAACCGATTGTAATCTGTCTGGTCGGTATTGTGGTTTTCGGTGAGAAACTGACCAGGTACAATCTCACTGCCATCATATTGGCAGCTGCTGCAGTTATGCTGATACTCGTCCATTTCGGACAGCTGCCGGGCGTTGCCCTTGCTCTTGCGGGTACATGGGCAGTTTATTCGGCAATCAAGAAAACGGCTGAGCAGCCTGCAATTATCGCGCTGGTATACGAGACTATGATTTATGCCGTGCTTTCGGTTTTCGCGATTATATATATTGAAAGCAAAGGTATTGGAGCGCTCAGCGTTGCGACACCGGGAAAGTATGTACTGCTCCTGCTGAGCGGTTTGATGACTTTGATACCTGTGGGTTTGTTCGGAGCTGCCGCCAAAAAGGTGCCGCTCCTCATTGTCGGACTTGCGCAGTACATCAGCCCTACGATTACGCTTATATGCGGCATATTCCTGTTTAAGGAAGATGTCGATATGGTGCAGATAATTGCGTTCGTTATAATCTGGACCGGGCTCGTATTCTTTACATGCGGGGAATTTGCCGAAGCCCGTGCGGAACATACAGAGAATTAAGAGGGGGTATACGTGGCAGGAACTGCGTCACAGAAAAGAAAGAGCATGGATATTACGCAGGGAAGCATTATTGACAAGGTGCTTTTGTTTGCGATACCTCTTGCGCTGACGAGCATGCTGCAGCAGCTTTTCAATGCGACGGACGTCGCTGTAGTCGGAAAGTTCGCGTCGAAGCAGGCCATGGCCGCGGTGGGGAGCAACTCTTCCGTAATATCGCTTCTTGTAAATTTTTTCGTCGGTCTTTCTGTCGGAGCGAACGTTGTTATCGCGAGAAACATCGGCGCAAAGAATATGCAGAAGGCCAAGGATGCCGTGCACACCGCGATGATGCTCGCCGTGATATGCGGCCTCATAGTCGCGGTGGTCGGAAACATTATCGCAAGACCGATTATAGGACTTCTCGGCGTACCGGATGACGTATTCGACTACTCGCTCGCATATCTCAGAATCTATTTCACCGGCGTTCCGTTCATAATGCTTTATAATTTTGAAGCGGCGATATTCAGAAGTAACGGCAACACGAAAACACCTCTCATATGTCTGACGATAGGCGGCATATTCAACGTATTCGCGAATCTTTTCTTTGTCATCGTGCTCGGGATGTCTGCGGACGGAGTTGCAATCGCGACGGTTCTCGCGAATATGATCAGTTCGCTTATGCTGTTTCACTTTCTGAGAAAGGACGAAAGCGAAATCAAGGTCGAGCGGAGCAGCATAGGAATCGACAAAAATGCACTGTCGTCTATAGTCAAAATAGGACTTCCGGCGGCACTTCAGAGCACGGTGTTTTCCGTATCGAACCTTTGCGTTCAGTCGGCAGTAAACAGCCTCGGATCCGATGTGATGGCAGCATCGTCTGCGGCGTTCAATATTGAGATTTTCGTATTCTTTATAATCAACGCGTTCACACAGACTCTTGTAACATTCGTCGGACAGAACTACGGCGCCGGTAATTTCAAAAGGTGCAGGGAAGTAGTCAGGAAGACATTGTTTGTAAGCTGGGCAATAACCATGGTCGCGAGTATAATCATGCTGCTGACCATGAGACCGGTGCTCGGATTATTCACGAGCGAGGCTGACATAATTGAGATCGCGGTCATCAGAGTCAAGATCCTGATGTACGGTGAGACACTGAACGTGTTTATGGACAACCTCTCGGGTGCGATGAGAGGACTCGGCAGATCCCTCGAGCCTGCAATCGTTTCTTTCTTCGGCGTCTGCGGCATCAGAATCACATGGGTGTTCACGGGATTTAAGATATACCACTCATGGACGGCGCTGATGCTGGTGTTCCCGGTAAGCTGGGCAATCACGGCAGGCGTAATCGGAATCATGTACATCCGCGCAAGGAATCAGCTGCTGCCGGTTGACACGCCGGAGCATGCGGTCTAAAATGTAACCTGCGCTGTGCGCAGAAGAAAATTTAATAAGCTGTTCGGAACCATCCAGCTCTATCAAAACTACGGGAATTGAAACTTGCATATGCAGGCGGCGTTTGGTTTTGAACGCCGCTTTTTAATTATACGGAGGTAAATTTTGAGAAACGAATTACTGCTTATCACGACACTCCTTGTTGAGTACACAGCTGTCGTCGCGGCTTATAAATTTTTCGGAAAGAACGGGCTTTATGCTTGGATTGCACTTGCGACGGTGCTCGCAAACATAGAAGTTATGATACTCGTCCGCGCTTTCGGAATAGAAATGACACTCGGAAACGTGCTATTTGCAAGTACCTTCCTTGTAACTGACGTGCTCAGTGAAGTTCACGGCAAAAAGGCGGCACAAAAGGGCGTCTGGATAGGAGTCGCGGCAGCCGCCGTGTTCATGGTCGTCAGCGCCTCGTGGCTGTGGTATAACCCGAGTGAAAATGATGTGACAGCAGCGGCATTCCGCGGGATTTTCGCCTACACTCCGAGAGTTGTCATATCAAGTCTCGCGGTATTCGTCATCGTCCAGAATCTCGATGTTTTCCTGTATCACAGGATATGGGACGCAACCTCATCGGGCGGAGGAGAGAACGCCAGGAAAGGCAAGCTTTGGCTTAGAAACAACTGTGCCACAATCATATCCCAGCTCGTGAATGCTGTTCTGTACAACCTGTTCGCATTCGGTGGCATGTATCCTAAGGGAACTCTCATTCAGATAATAGTATCGACACTGCTCATTTATATAGTAACGAGCCTTGCCGATACACCGTTCATATACTGGGCAAGAAAAATCGGAACAGAATCAGCGGAAAAATAAACATTGTAAAAAAGCGACAGTCAGACACTTCGCACTTCGGCGGCAGGACACCCTGCCGCCTTTTCATTTCCGTGGATATACGTGAATATTACTATATAAACTACCATCCGCAACGATAATTCAGCAGTCTGAAATTTGGAGTTACTGCAAAGTCATTATTTATAGGCCAGACCGTAACACCCAT
>Ga0065709_1029487_pt1 | contig 19268 bp, 13 predicted proteins | sample Hoacrofraction14_2_FD_59096 | JGI IMG/M metagenome (GOLD analysis project Ga0065709, IMG submission 59096) | Hoatzin crop microbial communities from Cojedes, Venezuela, sample from fiber fraction 14 v1 | ecosystem: Host-associated > Birds > Digestive system > Esophagus > Crop | place: Venezuela...
CTAAGGGTCTTGCCGATGAAGTCCTTGCTCATCCAGAAGTTGTTGTAGCCAATCTTAACCAGAGGATACTTGGTAGTAATTGTGGCGCTTCCGCTCTTGCGGCGGTCAATCAGGCAATGGGGAACGATGAGGCAGACCTTGTAGCCTTCCTCGTCGCGCATTGTGGTCTCATCGTACCTTACATAGGATACGAAAGGAGTCTCCCCTACCTTGTAGGCGATGTGGCCATAGTTGTAGGCGGTAGCGTTGGTAACGCTGTCGCTTACCTCTTTTTTATAGTCCAAAGTCTTGTAAGCCAGAGAGTTCCACTGGTCGGTGTAATACCATGCATACTCGTCGTCGGCGGATACATGCAGGTCCTTAGGCATCTCAAAATCTACAATCTGATAATAAGGATACTCGGTTGTGCCATCGCTTGCACCTCCGCTCAGAGTACCATTGCCCCAGTAGATTGTACCGCCGTGCATCCAGTTCTCCTGGTAGTCGGTCTTGACCTGAGTACTGTTCATATCCTCAAATGCAGAACCATCATTTACATAAGAGTAAACTTTGGTTGTATCACCTGAGGATGCACCACTATAGGCTCCATTATTCTCATAGAATCTCCAATAGTGGCCATGTGCGGGAATGAACAGACCAGGTCCCCAAGCCTCACTTCTGTTCTCGATATAATGAGGATCGGGCCAAGCATGGCAAGTACCCCAAGGGTTGGTATTGTGGTCGTAGTTATCATCAATGCCGTTACCATTGGCGTGCACATCGTAGGTAAACCTAAGCACGGTTCCCTTACTGAGTTCAGGCACCTTGGTGGTCATGCTCTGAAGATTGTAGAACACCCAAGCCTGGGATGTGATGTTACGGGAGTCAGGATTCGATGTAGGTATAGTTCCTGTAATCTTATCCTGGGTCGTGAACAAATCGGTATTATCCGGCTGATAATGCAGATACTCGCGGCAGAGCAGTCCAACTACGTCACCGTCATCGGGATCGAGTACGTCAAGTACCCATGAATCGTCGTCGGTAATAACGGGGTTAGGACTGTCGCCGGGGAATACGAAGTAGTAGTTCCTGCCTGGCTCAAGATTAACGCTTGCGCCAAGGCGATACTTTTTGGCAGACCCATCGGTGCCTGTGAGTTCGAGGAAGGCTGCGCCTGTGCCGATAGTCCAGCAGGCAGGTACAGCGGCCTTGTAGGCCTTCTTTCCCGAAGCGGCATATCCGAAGTCGAGAGGGGTAATGCTTATCTTGGTCTGCGTTGCATCCACGGTATAGCCATTCTCGCGCATGGTCTCAATATCTAGGGTGGTAAGGTCAATCTTGGTAGCCGTGCCACAGATATTTGCGATGGTAACAGGCTTTGTTACATCGAAATAGTTCTCATCGATATTGAGGATGATGTTGCACATTGCATGGTCCATATAGATGTTGACGCAGTCGCCGGAGGGAGACGCCATATCCCATAGCAGGTCAGATGCCTCGTAGCCCTCAACCTCGCTCTGATCGGTTTGGGCACTGAAAGTCAGGCTCTTAACCTTGTCGAGGGTGTAGGACTCATCGTACGGATAGTAGAAAAGGTAGTAGGCATAACCCTGACCAAGTTCATCAGCGGCATTGACAGGTACGAGCACCTGCCTGGTAGCACCGGTGGTGATATTCTTACGGGTTGTGACCTTCATTGGAGCATTAACGGGCTGTCCACCCACCAAGTCCTTGGATGAGTTCAGCACAAACACACCAAGTACATCCCCATCCTCGAAAGTAGAGGTAAATTCGTCCTCGTACTCAACCTTGGTGCTGGGCGCAGCGGTAACTACAAAGTAGTCGCCACTGTCCCAGTCGATGGACTCGTGCTCGTTAAACTGCTCCCTTGCGCATGAAAGTGCAAGAGTGGCAAATGCCAATATATATAATACTCTTTTCATTACTAATCGGTGATTTCAATCAGCTGACCGTATGATCCGCGTTCCCAATCAACTATCTCAAGGGTACATTCGCCACCCTTGACGATATGGATAATGTAAAGCTTTGCCTCTTCGAGCTTGGGTATGTCGTCCTCAAGCCCGATGGTATATTCTGTGCCATCCAGCACAAAATGCAGGTTCCAATCCATGCCACTCTGGGGAGGAAGCATAAAGCGGTACTTCCTGCTGGTGTATGAATATGGATAGAAGGGGTCGGTCTCCTGGCATTTGTTTGTAATGTCAGTGGCCCAGGATACATAAGGTATATCCGAGTAAGTACCATCCTGGAGATTCAGGTACTTGCCCCTGATTAAGTATTCCGTTCCCTGGAAATAGACATCGCTAAGGTCGACATCGCTCTGCACCTCTATTGTGGCGGTCTTCTTCTTGAACTCGAGCGGAACCGTATAGGTTGCAGTTTCGTAGTTGATGTTCTTGGATGCATCGGCGTAATCGGCCGTGTAGTTCACCCAAAGAATATCGTCCAGTTCAAGCGAAGCCAGGTCAGAATGGCTTGTCCCCACGGCAACTGGCCATTGGGTCCAAGGTGTGTAATGCGCAGGCCATGCCCATCCGTCCGCCTCTGCCACGGCTCCCGTAAGGGTAGACGAGGCGTTTTCGGTATCTATGTAGGGGTGATAGAAGAAGAAGGAATAATCGATTTCCTGGTTCTTCAGCTCGAGGAATCCATCCTCGGCACCCGCAGTATAGCGGCGGATAATGGTGTTGGCTTCGTTGGTTGTGCCTGTCTCATCGTAGGTAGTCGATGTGTTAGGCATAAGCGCATCCAAGATTAGGTAGCCACCCTTGTAATGCCATTTTGAGTTGCAGAGATAGGTGTAACCGTCCGAAGTCTTCTGTGCAATTACGCAGCCAACCACATCCCCATCTGCAAAGGTGGAGTACAGGCTATCGTAGGTGATTTTTGTGCCCATACTCTCCATTGCAAAGCGGAACTTGCCACTAGGACGCTGGACGGGGTCGGTCACCTTGCTGCAGGCAAGTACAGCCAGCAGCATAGCCATAAATATTGATAGTCTCTTAATATTCATAGTAGTACTCTCCTTCCAGTGTCAAATCCTCGATGGTAACCTTGAAGCGGAGATGGTCTTCGCCCTCGGCCACGGAGTTGATTGCAATATTATACACATGGTTTCGGATAATGTTGACCTTGTCGCCATCTGCATTGATAAATTCTACTGCGTCGTCGAAGTTCAGCACATTGCCGGTGCTCTTGTTGGTCAGTTTAATCGAGAGCAGGGAGGCCTTTGTAGCATCGCTAAGGTTGTCATATTCAGGGAGATAGAAGATTACCTCGTTGTTTATGGCATCCGTAGCAAAGCCTGTAGCGCTTGCTGCGTAAGGATTGAAACTGTAACCGCCGGCAAGACCACTTGCGGCTGCATCTTCGGTGTAGATATCGGTGGTGGCATCCACGCTCGCAGCGGCCAAAGGCATGCAATAACCCTTTGAGTTATTGTAGTTTATGCTGGCGCTGCCGAGGTCGTAGAAGTTCTTTGCGGTTCCTGTAGAGAGGAAGTACACATGAACTTTTGCCACTGCCCTAAGCAGATAGATGGTACCCACATTCTGGCTTTCGCCTGCCATTTCGTCCGAAAGGTCGAATTCTGTCTTGAGCACACCCCACATCGGAAGATACTTAACGGGTGCGGTGTAGTCAAAGTCGCTTGCCTTGAAGTCGTACGACAGAGAAGAAGTTGCATCTGCAAGGCTTGCAGTGTTCAAAACCGCATCGCAGTTTGCATATACAGCCAGTTTGTAGGAGGTCGAACCACTTATCTCTATTCCAGAGTTTGTAGTGTAATACTTAGTTGTGCCTCCGGTGGTATCGCGCTTTGCGAGTTTGCCGGAGAGGGTATAAGTCTCGGTATCCGAGCCTTGAGTCCAAGTGAAATCTTCAATCCTATCTATGTAATTCCCGTTAGCATCATAAACCAGCACCTGCAATGAACTGCGGTCGATGGTGTTCTCGTAGGCTATAGCGGCTTCACTGGGTGAATAGTCTCCCCAGGTATCCGTATCTGCCTTTGTAGAGGCACCACCTGTTGCGATGTCAAGCGACACCACGAGGTAGTCTCCCCTATCGGCTTCTTCCACCTGTACCTTGGTGCAGGCGGCTAGCGCGAGAGCAGCCACAAACGCACATATGTGAAGATTCTTTATCACTGTGTCTAGTTTAAAAATCTACGTCGCTAAGTACGACTTTCCATTCGTTTACATAGATATATGAAGACATCCACTCCCCATCGGAGAGGAAGAATGTCATGACATATTCATCCTGTCGGTCGAGATATTCCTGGTCGCCCATACTTGCGCGGTAATTACCCTTGACAGCAAGTGCGTAATCGATTACAGGAATACTGAAAACCACTTCCCCGTCGGAAGCCCTGCTTACCGTAAGGCGCATATCCTGTCCCTTGACAAGGCGCGAGGTCGTAAACTCAGCAAGTCCAAAGTAGAAGGTGGAACTTGCCTTGGTCTCGGTCTCAACCGTTCCTGTATAGGTAGAATAAGGCTTGTAGGTAATGGTCTCGTCGTCCAGAAGGCTGTTGTCCCAGTTAAGATAGCCGTTGGCGTCCGTGAGTTCGAAGACGAAGTCGTCTACATTCAGGGATTCGCCATTGAGCTGCTGGAGCATGATGCGGATGTTGTTGGTGTCCTTCATCAAATCGAGGTCATATTCGTATACCTCGTAGGCATCACCAACCGTTACATCCTCAATTGTGCCATAGAACAGCGGAGATAGGTTTTCATCGACGTATGCCCCGTCGGAACCACTGTTGCGATTCAGTTTGCAGAGGAATTCTTCCTTTGTGCTTGCCTGGGTAAGGTCAAAGTTGTCGTTGCCTTCCAATCCGCCCCAGCATACAATGTCGTATGTGCCGGGGAGAGCAAGCAGTTTAAGTGAATAAGGTTCCTCCTGCAGGGCAGAGCCCGAATCTGTAACCGTGTAGAGCAGATTTCCGCTCTTGTCAAACACGAATACATTTACCGAAGTTACCTCATGAGCGAATGCGTTTGCAAACTTCATGTTATAATAATAGGTAATGTTCAGTTTCAGGGTTCTGTTATCGCCCAGTACAGTGGGGTCGATATCGGGGTTAACATAAGGGCATTCTCCTGCTTCTCCATCGTAGATAAGGTCGCAGCTCTGCACGGCTGCCCCTAAAATCAGGGCAGCCAGCAGCGGCAGCGTCTTTCCAATGAGATTCAGAAGTTTCATCTTATTTTATCTTAGGATGACTTACTTAAGGTCAACGGTCTGGTTAACCTGCTTCCACTCGAGAACCTTGATGGTTGCGCCGAGGTAGTAGGTCTCGTCGGTAGGATCTTCGGGGTCGATATCAGGATCACCTGGAATTGGATCATCGGGATCGGGTTCGTCCTCGGGATCGGGATCGGGATCAGGGTCATCGTCTCCACCGGGGTTAGGTACAGGGACACCAAGTCCGGTTACAGAATTCACTGTAAGAGCATAAACGTGGTTACGAACTACGCCGATGTTATAGCCGATAGGGCCAAAGTGCTCAATATTAGCGTAATAGTAGCACTTACCATCCCTCCAGTAGTGAGCAACGTAGCCGCTCATAAGGTCGGTATCTGCACCGCCTTCCTCGGGAACGTAGGTATAGCCATCGCCAAGATAAGGGCAGGCCTGATATCTGTGTTCGCAGTATATACCGTTGTGGTTGAGGTAGATGAAGTCCTCACCTGCGCTCTCATACTCTGCAAGAGCCTCAGCCTCGGTAAGAGCGGTGTCGCCCTTCTTGAAGGATGCGCCCTTTGCGTAGCTGTCAGTAATAACGAGCTTAACGAAGTTTGCGAGAGTGTAGTAAAGTCCGTGATACTTGGTAAGTTCAACTACATTGCCTGATGCGTCCTTAAGGATAGCAGTTGCGATAAGGCAAGAATAGGTATTGGTGGTATTCTCGTTGATGTACTCGCTGAGGTTGTCAGCAACGCCCTGTGCGGTAAGCTCTTCCCATGTACGATAGGAATCAAGTCCACCGTCGCTGGTACCTGTTACGAAGTCGGGGCTCTTTGCCCAGAATGAACGGTGGTCAGCGGCATTGTACCAGTTACCTGCTGCGGTAGAGGTCCACATAGCGGTCTTGTCGGCATTGTAGAGGGCTGTCCAGTCTACGCCAAGCAGGGTTGCGAGGTTCTTGAAACCGTAAGCCTGCACCTGAAGACGGGTTACATTGTAAGCCTGCATATCAGGAGTAATGGTATAGGTGGTGCCATCACCTGCATCGTCAACAGTGGTGCTGTTAACCTTGAAGGAAGAGCCCTTGGATGCGGTAACCTTGGCGGCGCCACGATCGAGATATACATCAACAGGGTTAGCGGCAGCCTCCTCCTTACTTGTCTTGATGTCAGAAGCTGAGATAGCGGTGGTGTAGATAGCGGTCTTGCCATCCTCGGAATATGAAGATGTGCTCATACCCATACCATTGTACTGGAAGCTTTCTGATGTAGCATCACCCATTGCTGCAAGAGCCATGGTCTTAGAAGTTTGGTTATTCTTGAAAGTAGCAGCCTTATAGAGCTTCTGGTTTGCAAGAACAACGAACTCAACAGGAGCCTCTTCGTACTGAAGGGTGATGGTTGCTGTGTACTCCTTTGCTACATTGTTGCCGTCACCGTTGGTGGTAACGAGGGTAAGGTCACTGGAAGAAACATCTGCTGCGCAGGAGAAAGCACCTGTAGCGGTGAAGAAGAGGAAGGTAGCGTTGTCGATTTTGTTCTCGTCGTCGGTACCATAAACATAGTCGCCTTCGGTAGCAGCCTTGGTAGCGGCAGTGTTACCCATGACGAACTTCACGCCCACATAACCGCCATCCTTGACGGTTTCGGGAACATTGGTCTCAGCCTTGCTACAAGCGGCAAGAGCTGCGATTGCGGCGAGGCCGCAAAGTAAGAATCTTGTTCTCATTGTAAAAACTGTTTGGTGAAAAATATTGGTTATTATTTGTACTTTTTATCAAAGTCCTTTATTGCATTGATTTGGTCGAGAATGCCTGATGCCTGGGATACGCCGCTGGTCTTGGCGTTCTTCAGCATGGATTCAGCCAGGGTCCAGTCCTCCTTGATGGCCGAGAAGATGCCGCGGGCATAGTCTGCCTCGGCACTGTTGCCAGCCTTCTTGAGGTACTTCTCGGCGCTGACCATATCGCCACGGGCCATAGCAGCATTGGCGGCATTAAGGTTGGCGCTTTCGTCGTTAGGATACATCTTGACCGCAGTCTCGAATACGTCGTTGAATTCCTCGCTACCGGGTTCATACTGCTGTCCAAGCAGGTGGAACTCGTTGAGAGACAGCTTCGAAGGCTGCTTTGCCATGATTTCGGCGATCTCTACAGGGTCTGCGTAGCTGCGGATATTGTACTCTACCTTATAGTCGGAGTGACGGAGGGCGGGATATACATTTGCAAGCAGATACTTGTAGTCGGCAGGATATTTAGCCTTGTACTTGGCTTCCATCTTGTCCTTGTCACCACCCTGGGCGATGATGTCAAGGATAGCGCCTGCGTTGCTTACGCCTGTTGCATCTTCACGCAGATACTTCTTAAGACCTTCCCAATCCTCAGGCTCGTAGGATGTATGCATGATGGATGCGGGGAAGTTGTAGAGTTTGCGGACATACTCCTTGAGGGCTTCTGTACGGCCCTTTGCCAGTTCCTCATTGTGCTTGTAGGAACCTTCGGGAGATGCATAACCCTTGATGTAGATGGCCGTGATGTCGATATCGGAGTCATTGCGGACAGAATCGATGGTTGCACGAATCTTGGCAAGTTCGCTGACATTGCGGCGATAGGTGGGGTTGATGTCCGTCTTGTTAACCACGAAGTCGATGAAGGCAGACCCCTCGAGAGAACGGCTCTTGACCACCTCGGATTCGGGCTGCACATACACATACGAAGGAGTGAAGACGGGACGGTTGGGCATGTCGTACCTACCTACATCTTCGCTAACCTCGTCAATCTTGTCAGAGCAGCAGCCGTATACCCTCTTGTTGAGATATAGGGTTGCACCATTCATCCAAGACTGGTAAGGCACTGACTCACTGAACTTTATGGCTTCAGGAGCTTCTTTGGCCTTGCTATAGCTTTCGTCTGATCCGCTAATGCCAAGGGCATCGTTACGCTCGGCTACGATGTAGCGCCTGCGGCCGTAAACGCCGTAGGTGTCCAGCATAACGCTGTCACGACCATTGCTAAGAACGGGAGTAAGCAGAACCGCCTTGTTGGATCCGATTGCAAGGTCGGAGATGTCCACGGTCATGTCGACATTCATGTTGTCTGCCGACTTTTTGAGAGAATAGGAACTTACCTGCTGTGCGCTGACGAAAGGCACAAACGCAAGTAATGCAAATGCTGTTAGAATAGATTTTTTCATGACTTGCGGGGGTTAAAACAGGTAAACAATTCCGACTTCGGCCTTGGTGGGACCAAAGTAGTTACGGTCGTAGTCTTCACCAATCTTGTTGTCACACTCTTCGCAGGTGTAGGCATCGTAACGGGTGTAGGCATAACCGCCACCAAGTTCGAACTCGAGGTTCCAGTGCTTTGAAAGCACCCAATCGTAGCCGATGCCAATACCTGCACCAATGAACCAGCCTTCATGGCGGTTGTCCTTGAGTTCAGTGAGCTTGACATCTACAGGAAAGTCGTAAGGGATGTCCACTCCACCGAGATTGTAGATACCTCCGTGGGCGTGAAGTCCAAGGAACCAGCCTGCGAAGCGGTCGCAGAACCAGTAGCGGACTTCCGGCTGCACAAGGATGTGCTTCCAGGTCTCATCCTTCTTGACATTCCAGGCATTGATGTTACCACTCAGGTCAAGCGTCCATTTCGGGGCCAGACCGACCTCTACGCCGGCATTCACCGTCGCGGTAGCATCGTAGAGAAGGTTTGTCTTCACGGCAAAGTCCTGCCCTCCTCCTTGGTTTACAGATAGGAAGAGTAGTGCAATTGCCATGGCAATTCTACGTATTTTCATAAAATATATATTGGTTGTTTTAGTGTCACACAACAGTTTACCGCCTGCAAGATACGAAAAAAGAATAAAAAAAAGGCACGTTTTGGCAAAAAAAACGCGCCTTTTATTGTAAGTTGTTGGTTATCTGTTACTTATACAAGAATCGCTTGATGCTCATCTTAGGAGTCTTCTCGAAAGGAGCTGTTACAACCTCCACCTTGGTTATCTGGCTATAGGCAGGAAGATGCCTGTTGGAAGTCAGGCGAACCTTCTCGGGAATGTCGGATACGGCTTCGGCATCCAGACCGTCCCTCTTGATGGCGGCATCGTCCAGATAAATCAGGGCAACCAGTTTGCCTGCACGGTCTACAACCACGCTCTCGGCGATGTAGTCCTGCGAGTTAATCACGGCCTCTACCTCTTCGGGGTAGATGTTCTGGCCGTTGGCACTCAGAATCATGGTCTTGCTGCGGCCACGGATGAAGATGTTGCCATCTGCATCGATGGTACCAAGGTCGCCTGTATGCAGCCAACCGTCGGGGGTGAACACTGCAGAATCTGCCTCAGGATACTTGTAGTAGCCCGAGCAGATGTTGGTGCCCTTTGCCTGAATCTCCCCTGCGATGTGCTGGGGGTCGTCGGAGTCGATACGCACCTGGGCGCAGTCCACTGCCTGTCCGCAAGAGCCGGGAGCATACTCCCACCAAACGCGGAAAGCCAGCAGAGGTGCAGCCTCGGTCATGCCGTAGCCCACTGTGTAGGGCAGTTTCATCTTCTTGAAGGCCTTCTCCACATCGGGGTTAAGGGCAGCGCCACCCATCACGAAATAGCGGATGTTGCCACCGAAGGCCTGAAGGAGTTTCTTTCCTGCTGCCTTGTAGATGATTGAAGAGATGCCGGGGATGGCGGTCAGATACTTCATCATACCCTTCTTCAGGGCGGGAGCAACTGCCGACTTGTACACCTTCTCCATCACCAGAGGCACTGTGATTACGATGTAGGGCTTCACATCCTTCATAGCCTTGAGAAGCAGCGAAGGTGAAGGGGTCTTACCCAGATAATAGATCGCAACTCCGTTAGTCAGAGGGTAAAGAAACTCATATGTTAGGCCATAGATATGCCCCATTGGAAGCATCGAAACAATGCTGTCGCTGTGGTAGTTGGGGATGTATCTGTGACCATAGTCAATGGTTGCAGTAAAGCATTCGTAGCGGAGCATCACACCCTTAGGAGCACTGGTAGTGCCTGAGGTGTAATTGATTACCGCGAGGTCTTTGTCATTGTCGGTAGGATAGTGCACGTCCTCGGGGCCGAACCCATTAGGGTAGCGTTTTGTGAAGTTTTCGTTTAAGCCGGAGTATGCTTTACTTACATTGGGATCGTTGGTGAAGAGCAGGGTGAAGTCGGTAACATTCACTGCGGTATGCACCTTAGGCATGTTCTTGACATTCAGTTTGTCGTAGATGTCGTGGTCAGCGAAGAGAATCACGCTGTCGGAATGGTCCACCAGGTGCTCGATGCTCTCGGGCAGGAAGTCTGCCAGCAACGGAACCACCACTGCCTCGTAGGTATTGATTGCAAGGAAAGATATTGCCCACTGGGCATAATTGCGGGCGCAAAGGGTAATCTTGTCCCCTTTCTTCACGCCGGCGGCCTCAAATACCATGTGAATGCGCTCAATCTTGGTAGCCACATCGCCAAAGGTGAAGATTTCGCCACCATAGTTGCAGATTGCGGCATCATTCCAGCATTTCTTGACCGTCTTCTCAAGTTTTGAGAGATAGTGTTCTTCCTTTCCGCTGAGCGGAGTAGGAGTGTAGGGTGCCTTCATTTTTCCAAAAAGTTTTTTTTAAATTTTCGCTGCAAAAATACTTTACGCGCACGGAAACTTTTATGTAATGTGGTGAATTTTAACGATATTTGTGGCGGAATTTAAAATAAAGGGGCGAAATTTATGGCAAAAACACCTATTGTAGCACTTATCTATGACTTCGATGGCACCTTGTCACCGGGCAATATGCAGGAATTCGGCTTCATCCAGGCAGTCGGCAAGACGGCGGAAGAGTTCTGGGCAATGAGCGACGGAATCGCCGTTGGGCAAGACGCCAGCAATGTGCTGGCCTACATGAAGCTAATGTTTGACGAGGCCAAGAAGAACGGAATCAAACTCCGCCGTTCCTCCTTCAAGGAGTTCGGCAAGCACATCGAGCTCTTCGACGGAGTCAAGGACTGGTTCAAGCTCGTCAACGACTACGGCAAGTCCAAGGGCGTCAAGGTGGAGCACTACATCAATTCGTCAGGCCTCAAGGAAATCATTGAAGGCTGCCCTATCGCAAAGGAATTCAAGCACATCTATGCGGGTACCTTTATATATAATGAACAGGGAGAGGCAGAATGGCCAGGCATCGCAGTCGACCACACAGCCAAGACCCAATTCCTCTTCAAGATTCAGAAAGGTATCACCAGCCAGCACGATTCCAAGAAGGTAAATGCCAGCATTGCCGAGGACAAAAAGCGCATCCCCTTCAGCAACATGATCTACTTTGGAGATGGCGAAACGGACATCCCCTGCATGAAGATTGTCGGCATGTTCGGCGGCAATCCCATCGCGGTCTACAACCCCACATCAGCCAAGAAAAAGGCTGTGGCACAGAAACTTAAGCGCCAAGGCAGGGTCAACTTCATCACCCCCGCCACCTACACCGCCGACTCCCGCACCTTCAAGATTGTCTGCGCCATCATCGACCAGATCAAGGCGGAAGACGAGCTCAAAAAGCTGGCAAACTTCAAATAATTGACATTTTGTCACTGGAACATATTTTGGACTTTACGAAAGTAAAGGAGATAAAATATGAATAAAGGTAAAATTGGGGTTACTACTGAAAATATATTCCCCGTAATCAAGCAATTTTTGTATTCCGACAGGGAAATCTTCCTACGCGAACTCGTAGCAAACGCAGTCGACGCCACCCAAAAACTCAAAACCCTCGCCTCCAACGGCGAATTCAAGGGCGAACTCGGAGACCTCAAAGTCCAAGTCGTACTTGACGAAGACAAAAAGACACTAAAGGTAATCGACAACGGTATCGGCATGACCGCCGAAGAGGTGGACAAATACATCAACCAGATTGCCTTCTCATCCGCAGGAGAATTCCTGGAGAAATACAAGGACCAGAACATCATCGGCCACTTTGGACTAGGCTTCTACTCAGCCTTCATGGTTGCCAAAACCGTCACCATCGAATCCCTAAGTTGGAAAGAAGGCGCAAAGGCAGTAAAATGGATCTGCGACGGTAGCCCGGAATTCAGCATGGAGGACTGCGACAAGACCGACCGAGGCACAATCATCACCCTCTACCTTGACGACGAAAGCGCAGAATATGCCACCAAGGGCCGCATAGCCCAGCTTCTTGGCAAATACTGCAAGTTCATGCCCGTCCCCATCGTCTTTGGCAAGAAGACAGAATGGAAAGACGGCAAAGAGGTTGAAACTGAAGAAGATAACATAGTCAACAACATTGAGCCAATCTGGACCAAGGCACCTTCGGAACTTAAGGACGAGGACTACAAGGCATTCTACAAGGCCCTCTACCCCTTCGACGACGAACCTATGTTCTGGATTCACCTGAATGTCGACTATCCGTTCACCCTCACGGGCGTGCTCTACTTCCCTAAAATCAAGGAGCGCATGGCCATCGACAGGAACAAGATTCAGCTCTACTGCAACCAGATGTTCGTCACCGACCATGTAGACAACATTGTCCCCGACTTCCTCACCCTGCTGCACGGCGTAATCGATTCCCCCGACATCCCGCTGAATGTCAGCCGTAGTTATCTGCAGAGCGACGCAAATGTCAAGAAGATAAGCACTTACATCACCAAGAAGGTCGCCGACCGCCTGGAAGAAATCTTCAAGGACCAGCGTGAGCAGTACGAGCAGAAGTGGGACAACCTCAAACTCTTCATCGAGTACGGCATGCTGACCGACGAGAAGTTCTGCGAGCGTGCAATGAACTTTGCCCTGCTCAAGAATACCGACGGCAAGTACTTCAGCTTTGAGGACTACCGCAAGGCCATTGAGCCCGCCCAGACCGACAAGGACAAGAAGGTGGTTTACCTCTACGCAACCAACACCGAGGACCAGTACAGCCAGATTGAGGCTGCCAAGAACATGGGCTACGATGTGCTGCTGATGGACTGCGAACTGGACGCCCACTTTGTCAACCTGCTGGAGCAGAAGATTGCAGACTCAAGGTTCGCCCGCGTGGACTCAGACTCAGCCACCAACCTTATTCCTAAGGAAGACAAGGTTAAGCCCGAGATGAGCGACGAGGACAAGAAGACGCTGGAAACCCTGTTCAAGGGCACTCTGCCCGAAGGTAGCGACTATTATGTTGAGCCCGAAAACCTTGGCGAGACCGCTGCCCCTGTACTTATTACCCAGAGCGAATTCATGCGCCGTTACCGCGACATGTCCAAGTTAGGCGGCGGCATGAACTTCTACGGCGAGATGCCTGCATCCTACAACATCAAGGTAAACATGGAGAATCCCCTCATCCAGAAAATCTGGGAGACCAAGGAGGACAGTCCCCTGCTGCATCAGGTTGTAGACCTTGCACTGCTGGGTAACGGAATGCTTAAGGGCAAGGCTCTTAGCGAGTTTATTGCCCGCAGCGAGGACTTGCTGAAGAAGTAATCAAATCCGTAATCTCTTCTGGGCTAGCCCCGGGAAAAATATTTTCAATGCTATGGGCGTTGATGACGGATAAAACCTCATCGCGCCCATATTTTGTGCCCAGTAAATCGGCCTCTAGGGCAGATGCAGGGCTATTTCCGATAAAGTCGCCACTAAAACCTATATCGGAAATTCGGGCGTGGTCTAGCGACAGATTCACATCAACCGTACCGCAAGGCAAACGGCGGCTGGCATGGAACCCGCCCCCACGCGAACGGCCATAAATCCAGTCCCAGGATGCGAACTTGTTCTCCGCATTCTTACGGACTTCATCCAAGGCTTCCTGCGACAAGGTTAGTTCACCATCTCCGTCTGCCAGAATCTCTTGCAATCTAGCCTTAAGTTCCTCTATACCAGATATTCGCGGTAAATAGTCCTTTAGATTGCAGACCCTGCTGCGTACGGAAGCAACGCCCTTTGCGCTTAGCTTGGAACCATCTACATCCAGCGAATGCACCAAAGCGTCAATGTCAACATCGTACATCAGGGTACCATGAATCATCTCCCTGTCCTGCCACACCCTACGGGCATAGCCTGACACCTTGCGGCCATCTACAAAAATATCGTTGCGGCCACTTAGTTCTGCGTCCACACCAAGGCTGCGAAGAGCCTGCAGGATGGGCTCCGGGCTGGGTTTTCTGCCAATTATGGTGTAATTTAGGTTCTGGAGGTCGTGGTACACTGCCCCACCCCCTGTGACGCGCCTTGCCAGCGCTATCCCATTCTGTCTTAGATAATCAAGATTTACCTCGGAATAAACATTCTGGTTTAGCCCCACAATCACCGCAGGGCAATTGCGCCACAGATAAAAAACACTGTCTTCCGACGACAGATGCTCGAGGCAGTATTCGTCGAAAGACAGGTTAAAATAAGGATCAGTTGAAGTATTTAGCAGATACTTCATTACTTAATCTTAAGGAGTACGCATGCGTGCGGAGCAAGGGTGATGCGGACACTCTCGTGGAGTTTGAACTTCTCGCCCGACCAGAGGTCCTTTGCGCTTGCCTTGCGGCCAAATCCAAGTGCAGAAAGCGGAATATCCACTTCCAGATTGCCCTCATCCTTGGTGCTGAACACTGCGAGATACTTGGCCATGCCATTCTCTGCGCAGACTGCAAGCGAGGTGTCGTCCTTAATGAACTGGTGGACATTCTGCGCCTTTGCATGCATCTCCAGCACATCTTCGTTGGTAATCAGGGCCAGAGTAGGATCATCCAGACTGGGCAGGTCGCCGCCAAACATCAGAGGCGAACGGAAGATGCACCAGAAGGTCATAAGGCTGCGCTGCTCATCGGCAGTCAGGCGGGTTGCACGGTCGTGTCCCCTTTCGCCACGGATGGAGATGCGGCCAAGCGGCAACATGTCGCAATCGGGCCAGGTACCATCGCCAATGTAAGGATACCAGCCTTCTGCAACATCAAAGATATGGGTTACATCGCCCCACTTATCCCAAACATCGTTGACCATGCGCCACATGTTGGCATGGCTGCTTACATGCTCTGCGGCCTCCAGAGGGGTCTCGCCGGGCGATGTGCTAAGCACGATTGGCCTTCCGCAACCGTCAATGGCCTTGCGAATCATGTCGATTTCATCTTCATGATAATAAGGAGCGGAGAGGTCGTCAATCTTGATAAAGTCCACACCCCACGATGCGTAGAGGGCGAAAATGGAGTTATAGTACTCCTGTGCACCTTCCTTGGAAGAATCTACGGTGTAGTTATCGTGCAGCCACTGGCAGAGGTTTTCCTCGGAATAAATCATGTCGGCGGTAATGCCATCGGCTCCAAGCACAGGGGTCTTGGCCTTAACTGCTTCCTTGGGGATGCCGCGCATGATGTGAATACCAAACTTCAGGCCCTTACCATGCACATAGTCGGCCAGAGGCTTGAAGCCAGCGCCATCTGCAGCCGAGGGGAAACGGTTAACCGCAGGGGTATAGCGGCCATATTCGTCCAGATTGTACTGGGGGTCGGTCTCGTTGTAACCGCCGGCCTTGTCGTTGGACACGAACCAGCGAATGTCCACTACAACATACTCCCAGCCATATTTGAGCAGATGTTCGGCCATGTAGTCGGCATTGGCCTTTACCTCATCTTCAACCACGGTGGGGCCATAGCAGTCCCAACTGTTCCAGCCCATGGGTGGGGTTGGACTCCAGTCGCGGAAGTCCCCATTTTTTGTAGAAGAGCACGCCCCTAGAACCAGGAGCGCGCTCAGCAATATGGATAATCTCTTCATTAATATTCGATGTTAAGTACAACGATGGATGCGGCAGGCAGGGTGACGCGGAGTGAACCAGCGCTATTGCGGAAGCCGGTGAACTCTGCGGGTGCAACCACATTATTCTTGCCACCAAAGTCATTGTAGGCCAGCACGGAATCCATCTTCTTGCCAGGTCCGCGGAGAATCTCGCCGCTTACCTTTACTGAATTCTTGGAAGCCGACTTGGCGGTCTTTCCGGAGAAGGTGATGGAGTCAAAGTCAAGGTTGAGGACATTCTCATCTTCAACAGATGTGTTCACGAGGGCAACATGCAGAACGCCATCCTCGCTGCGGGCAGCGCTGACGCTGATTGTAGGATAAGGCCTTCCCGAAGGAGACTTCACATCCTTGGAACTGTAGTCTACAGGTACATAGGTGGCATCCTGGAAAGGAGTGTACATCCTGAATACATGGTAGGTCGGGGTCAGCACAATCTCATCTCCCTGGGTCAGAATCATAGACTGGAGCACATTCACAATCTGGGCTATATTTGCCATCTTCAGACGCTTGGTGTGGCCATTGAAGATATTGAGCGAGAGGGCTGCAACCATTGCATCACGCATGGTATTCTGCTGATAGAGATGGCCGGGGTTGGTACCGGGCTCAACATCGAACCATGTTCCCCATTCGTCAAGAATCAGGGCAACCTTGCGGTCGGGGTCGTACTCGTCCATGATGGCCTCATGCTTATCAAGAACGGTCTCAACCTCAACGGCCTTGCCTAGAATATTCTCGTACTCGGACTTGCTGAAGCCGAGGGCAGCGCCCTTCTTACCCCAGTCGATAACGGTGTAGTAGTGCAGGGAAAGGCCATTCATGCGGCTCTTGGCCTGCTCCATCATCACCTTGGTCCAGTTATAGTCATAGTCGGATGCGCCGCTGGCAATCTTGTAGAGATGGTTGCCATCGTAGTCGCGGCAGTATACCTGATAGCGGCGGTATACATCTGCATAGTAGTTGACATGCATGCAGCCACCGCAGCCCCAACTCTCGTTGCCAATGCCAAGATACTTCACCTTCCAGGGCTTGTCGCGGCCGTTGGACTTGCGAAGGTCGGCCATTGTGCCTTCCTCGGCGGTCATGTATTCTACCCACTTTGCAAGTTCCTCAACGGTGCCTGAGCCAACGTTTCCTGAGATGTAGGGCTCGATGCCAAGTTCCTCGCACATGTTCAGGAACTCGTGGGTACCGAAAGAGTTGTCCTCTACGGTGCCACCCCAGTTGGAGTTAATCATGCGGGGACGACCACTCTGGGGGCCAATGCCATCACGCCAGTGGTACTCGTCTGCGAAGCAGCCACCCGGCCAGCGGAGAACGGGAACCTTAAGGTCTTTCAGGGCATTCAGGACATCCTGGCGGTAGTTCTTGCCATCCCATAGGCCGTCGTAGATGCATCTTCCCAGATGCTCGGAGAACTGGCCGTAGATTTCCTTGGGGATAATTGGCTGGTCTGTAGCGTCTTCGTGAATCTTAACTGTGTTGTTTTGGGCTAGAGCCACAAGGCCCATCAGCGCAAGAGAAAGTGTTAAAAGTATGCGTTTCATAAATGCTGATTAATAATAGTCTACAAATTTAATCAAAAATTTCGGTCTTCACACCCGATAAATCGATAGCGGTGATATTTTCGGTGTACACGCCCTTCAGGGGTCCGTAGATAAACTCTTCGCCCTCGCAGGGACGGCGGTCTATCACCCCATTCTGGTAGCGGCCAAGGCTCTTAAGTGTAAGGTTAACATTGGCGAATGTAATGTCGTGCACCTTGCCTGGGACATCTCCACCCACGAAGCAGCCGTTTTCGCTTCGCGCGTATATATTAATAAAATGTATATCGCTCACTTCGCCACAACTGCCTTTTGTTGCTCCAGGAGGGAAGCGCCAAGATGCGTCGCGGGCATCGGCGGTCTTGCGAGGGTATGCGGTAACATAAATCGGCTCGGCCTTGCCCCACCATACATCCGACCATAACTTGCAGTCTATCAGCATGTTCTCGAATACCACATTGGTCACAGTGCCCTCATCGCGGTTCTGGATTCCCACTCCCCTGTTGGACTCAGTGATGATGCAGTTGTTAAAGAGGACATTGGCGATTGAGTCTACATTTTCGCTGCCAATCTTGATGGCGCAGGATCGCGAAGTCATTGTGCAGTTGGTCACTACGATATCCTTGCACGGCCCGTAGTCGCTGAATTCGCGGCGGTTCTTCAGGCAGATGCAGTCGTCGCCAGAGGTAATGTGGCAGTCGCTGATTCGCACATTTCGTGAATGGTCGACATCGATGCCGTCGCAGTTACGGACCTTGAGCGGGTTCAGAAGGTTAATGCCCGTAATTACAGCATCTTCGCAGCCAGCCAGATGGATGGTCCAATAGGCCGCTCCAGTTATCTTTAAGTCCCTGATTAGCAATTTCTTAACCCCGACCAGAGTCATCACATGCGGCCTAGGGTCAAACTTGTCAATGGGCTTAAGTTCGTAGGAGTCTTCAAGTTCTGCGCCCATGAAGGCAACCGCATTTCCGTCGATTGTGCCACGGCCCGTGATGGACAGATTCTCTATGTCCTTGCAGTACAGCCACATCATGCCTTCAGCCTCGTTTGTCCCGAATGCGCTTAGGTGGTAGATGCTCTCATCGGGATTGGCAAGCAGTATCGACCCTGCATCTACATGGAAGTCCACATTGGACTTAAATTCCAGTGGTCCGGACAGATAGGCACGGCCGCCTGTGAGCAGCACCGTACCGCCACCGCTCTGGCTGCATTTGTCAATCGCTTTCTGGATTGCCACCGCATCATCCGTGGTTCCATCTCCCTTTGCGCCAAAATCCAGTACATTATAAATATAGGTATTTCCGCCGCAGGACATCAGCAAAAAGGGAATGAATAATAATATAAGTTTTCGCATAAAGTAAAAATGAGGTACAATATAATTGAAAATATTATTATATTTGCGTCTCGGATTTTAATATCCGCAGGCACAAAATTAAGAAAAATTAATAACCAAACATATTAATTCTAACATTTATGCGTAAAATTCTTAACTATTCACTCACCGTCCTGCTTATGCTCGTCGGCACAATGGCCTTTGCCCAGACCAAGGCTTCGGGTGTTGTCTATGACAACCTTGGAGAGCCTATGATTGGCGCAGGCGTTGTCGAGGTTGGCACCAGCAACGGTACCGTAACCGACATGGATGGTCGTTACGAATTAACAGTTCAGAATGGAGCCCAGCTGGAAATCTCCTGCATAGGCTTCGCAAGTCAGATTATCCCCGCCAGCACAGGCGCCAGCACCACTCTTGAGGTGGACACCGCC
>Ga0065709_1006101_pt1 | contig 19196 bp, 8 predicted proteins | sample Hoacrofraction14_2_FD_59096 | JGI IMG/M metagenome (GOLD analysis project Ga0065709, IMG submission 59096) | Hoatzin crop microbial communities from Cojedes, Venezuela, sample from fiber fraction 14 v1 | ecosystem: Host-associated > Birds > Digestive system > Esophagus > Crop | place: Venezuela...
GCGCTGCCGCCTGCTGCCGATCTGCCTGCCTCGCTGCTGCCTGCCGCCGATCTGCCCGCCGCGCTGCCGCCTGCTGCCGATCCGCCTGCCGCGCCGCTGCCCGCCGCGCCGCTCCCCGCCGTCAGTTCGGCCAGGAACTCTCTCCGGAGCGCACCGTACCGCCGGCGCCGCCATACCACCGAGGCGATAAAGAGCGCCGCGCTCAGCAGTGACAGCAGGATGCCGGTCTTCAGGCCGTCCGGGATATAAACCATTTCCACGGAGTGCGTGCCCGGCTGAAGCTCCAGCCCCATCAGGGCCGAGCCGATGCAGAGCGCCTCCGCTTCCTCCCCGTCCACGGTGCAGTGCCAGTTCGTGTCATACGGCACCGTGATCAGCAGCACGCCCTCCGTGTCCGTCGTGACATGGCCGGAGAACTGATTGCCCTCCGCGACCAGGTCCTCGATCGGACGCTGCGCGAGATATTCCGTGACCGCCTCCTGCGCCGCATCCGGGCAGGTGTAGATGCTCGCCTGCACGGTCGCATTGTTCTTGATCGTCGTCGTGAACTCCGCCTCGGTCTCGTCGCCGCAGCTGTTGATCACGTAGAGGTGGTCCGTGAAGGTCGTGTATTTCTTCTTGTATTCCGGCGTGTCCAGCACGATCTCGGCCACGCGCGTCGGCAGGTACAGGTACACCTGCTTGTTGTCCGGCACGTGCACGCCGTAGGTCTCGCCGTCCTCCATGTCGACGTAGCGGTCCAGCGTGTAGATCCCGTCAAGGCCCGTCGCCAGCTCGACGAAGGCATTCTGGACCTCGGGCGGGTTGCCCGCCGTGATATCCCAGTCGACGATCCCGGGGTTCACCACATAGGCGAGCGGCAGCGCGTCGGCATTCTCATAGATCGTGAGGTTGTCGTCCGCCCCGATCTTCTCGAACTGGTAGAGCGTGTCCCCCTTCCCGTTCGAGGACAGGACATACTTGATGCCCAGCACGTCGTTCATCAGGGACGTGACGCCGTTGTAGCCGTTCTTGTTGGTCCGCGCCTCCATGCCGATGCGGTCGCAGAACTCCGTCACCGAGGCCTGCATCGTGGAGTTGAACATGACCACCGCGTGGCCGCCGGCGAACATCGTCACGTTGCGCATCCGCTGGCTGTCGATCTCCGAGCGGTACCAGGACGTGTCGCCCGTCTCGGCGGTCAGCGTGCGGAAGGATTTTTGGTCGTTGAGGTAGATGCTGCGGGTCACGTTGTCATTGATGATGATGCCGTAGACCGCGCTCCCGGCCGCCTCCGCCAGCATCATGCTCCCGATCAGCATCAGGCCGCCCGCCGTGCGCAGTCCGAAGCGCACCAGCAGGAGCAGGAACAGGTAGACGATCAGCAGGATGAGCGTCGCCGCGTACGACTTCGTCTCCAGTTCTCCCCACTGAAAGATCCAGGCCAGCGCCGCGAAGATCACCGGCGCGATGCCCGCCGTCACCACCCGCCAGGCATCCATGCCCGGCAGATGCCGCAGGGCATCGTGGCACATGACCAGGAGCAGCGCGATGTAGATGAACGCGAAGCGGTTCGGCAGTCCGTTCTGCTGATGGAACCCGTGCCAGATGTAGTTCAGGATGTTCATCGACACGCTCAGCTGCATGATGCCGAGCAGCGCAAAGCGCGCGAGCTTCTGCCGCAGGGAAATGCCCTTATCCAGCAGGTACAGCACGATCAGCGCAAACACCGCCACCGTGCAGTAGGCGTTCAGTCCGACCTGCGTGTCCGCGACGTTGATCGGGTCGAGCAGCGCAAAGTGCGCCGTCAGGTTCTTCAGGAAGCTCGTATAGAACTTGATCTTCGTCGGGAACCGGTTGTTCTGCATCGACTCCGAGCCCATCAGGGACCGGAAGGCCGGATAGAGCACCGCGGCGCTCATCCCGCCGGCGAGCAGCGAATACCAGGCGAACCGCCCGATGCGGCCGGCGACCGTGCCGAATTTTTTTCCCGGACTCACCAGAAAGAGCGCCAGGAAGTACAGCACGCTGAACAGGCACAGCATGAAGCCGATGTAGTAGTTGCACCACAGGCCATAGAAAAGGCTCAGGCCGTACAGCCAGCCGCTGCGGTCCGAGCGGATCTTTTCGATGCCGCGCATGATGAGCGGCAGCATGGCGATACTGTCGAGCCACATCAGGTTGAAATAGTACCCGATCAGGAAATAGCTCAGGCCCCACACGCAGCCGAAGACCACCGGCAGGAAGGAGGTTTCCTTCTCCCCGCGGGAGGCGGCCGCCGCGGCCGCGCGGTCGTGGAGGTACCAGCTGAAGGTGCCGCCGCAGAGGGCCATCTTCAGCAGGATGATCAGGTCCATGAAGTCACAGACATTTTCGGTGGGGACCAGGGCGATCAGGAAGTTCAGGGGACTGGCCAGATAGTAGGCGTAGGTCGACCAGAAGTTGTACCCGAGTCCGCCGGAATACGAATACAGGAGTGAACTGCCGCTCCGAAGCTTCTCGTGGAATTCCGTGTAGAAAGGAAGGTACTGATGGATCGAGTCGATGATCAGCACCGTCCCGTTGCCAAAGGGCCACACCCCGATCACGATGAATCCGACGAGCACCGCCAGCGCGGTGATCAGGAAGGCCGTCCCGAAATAAAACGCGCCTCCCCTCTCCCGGCGCACGGCGCTCTGCGCGCGTCCCGGTGTGCGGGCGCTCCGCGCCCCGATCGTTTTGAGCATGCTTTCACTCCTGCCTTTATACTGAATCTGCTGGGTCTGCTGAATTGTAACTGTTCAGAACGCTTCGCGCAGCTGACCGGCTGGTTTTCCGTATACCTGTGAAGCCTTGCATCCAGTGTTTACTGAATCGCGCGGGATCCGCTGCCGGCCCCCGCTGCTGCCTGACGCACGGTCTTCTCCGGCTTACCGCCTCAGCCTTCCCGCGTCACCGGCAGCGCTTTTCCCAGTGCAAATGAATACAGATACATCTCGCTCACGCGGCGATGCGTGAGCTGCTCCAGCGCCCGCGCATAGAGCTCGAACTGCCTGCGGTAGCGCCGCACCAGGGATGCTTCCATGCCGGGCCGGGCCCGGTCGGTCTTATAGTCGACCAGGATGATGCCGGGTTTGGTCCGTCCGTTCTTTTCGTCCGGGATCTGTCCGTCTTCGCGCGGCCGGCTCTCTCCGGCGCCTGCTGCAGATGTACCTTCCGACGCCTCGAAATACGCGTCGATGATCCCCTGGATCAGCACGGTCTCTTCGCGGTCCCACTCCGGCCGGATCTGATCCGCCTGAAGGCCGATGACAAACGGCTGCTCCCTCCGGAGCGTCCCGTCCGCGGCCGCCCGGCGCATCCGCTGACCGAGCTCCGAGTTCAGGAAGACAGCGACCGCGCCGAGATCGCGCCGGATCACCGCCTCCTCGTCCTTCTGGATTTTATCACAACTCCTCATAGTTTCCAACTGCATTTCCAGTGCCTGCCGCTCCGGCGGTGCGCCGAAGTCCAGCAGTGACAGGAAATGGTGCAGCGCCGTGCCGGCCAGCGCGCCGGTCATGACATGTCCGCCGGTGTCCCCCGTGGCAAAGCGCGGACGAAGCCGCTCGTGCCGCGGCGCCGCGGTCCCGGCCGGCGCTGCCGCTTCTGCCGTGCCGCCCGCTGCACCCGCAGCGCTTTCTTCCGCAGTGTTTTTTCGCGCACTTTTCTGCCCGCCGTCCGGCGTGCCCTCGCCCGCTGCGGCACCCTGCGCGCCCTGCGCAGTCTCAGGCTGCGCGGTCCCGCCCGCATCTCCGACCGCCTCCGGCGGATTTTCATCCATGTCCTCCAGGATCAGCTCCGGCCCGGCCGCGAGACTCAGGGCCTCCATCTCGGCCTCGTACGCCTCCTTCTTGAGCTCCGAGACCGACAGCTTGCCCGGCAGAGCCGCGTGGTCCGGATGAGCGTAGCGCTGCGCGAGGATCTCCTGAAGGCGTGCGCGGGTCTCCTCGTCGTAGACCGTCCCCGGGTCCGTATCCCGCAGCGTGAGCGCCTGTGTCAGCCGCACCGCCGCCGCTTCCGTCCGTCCTTCGGCCGCCCACCCGGCCGGCCCGACCCGGAACGGCCCGGCCCGGAAGGGTGCCTCGCCCGCGTTCTCCCCGTTCTCCGCCACGTCCTGCGCGACGCCCGCGTCCGCCAGCGCCATCAGGATCCAGTCCATGTACGTCGGCGCATTCAGTATCTCCGTAAATGCCAGCTTCTCCCCGCCGCCGTCTGCGCCGCGCGCCGCCTTCTTCAGCAGCTCCGCCCGGCTGTCGCAGTAGCCGGTCAGGATCAGCTTCTCCATCGCCCGCGTCATCGCCACGTAGAGCACCCGCAGTTCCTCGCCGGCCGCGTCGATCTCGACGCTCCGCGACAGCACCCTGCGGATGAGCAGCGGCCAGCGCAGCCGCGTCTGCATGTCGAACCGGTCCACGCCGATCCCGAGCCGCGCGTGCGTGATGACGCTGCTGCGCGCATCCTGCTTGTTGAAGTGCTTGCCCAGCCCGCACACGAAGACGATCGGGAACTCCAGCCCCTTGCTCGCGTGGATGGTCATGATCCGCACCGCGTCGCCCGCGCCCTCGTCGCTGTCCGCCTCCCCGAAGTCCATCTTGCTCTTCTTCATGTTCTCGATATACCGGACGAAATGGAACAGTCCGCGGTAGCTGGTCGCCTCATACTCGATGGCCTTCTGCACCAGCATGTCAAGGTTGCCCCGCTTGCGCGCCCCGCCCGGCATCGCCGCCGCCATGTCCGCGTATCCGGTCTCGTCGAAGATCATCCACAGCAGCTGATGCACCGGCGTGTCGCTCACGCGCGCGCGGAGCTTCGTAAGCAGCCGGTCAAACCGCCGCAGCTTTTCGAGGAGCGACGCGCGCAGCGCCGGCGGGACCTCTTCCATGCGGCCCTCGGTTGCCCGGCCGGCTGCTCCGTCTTCGTCCGCGCCGTCCAGCACCTGCCGCATGCAGTCGTACCACGCGCCCTCCGGCCGCGCGATGCGCAGCAGCGCCATCTCGCTGTCGCTGAGGCCGCCGATCGGGGAGCGCAGCACGCTCGCGAGCGGGATGTCCTGGCGCGGGTTGTCGAGCACCTGCAGGAAGGCGAGCACCGTGCGGACCTCGTCCGCCTCGAAGTAGCCCGTGCGCGTGCCCGCCGTCACCGGGATCCCGCGCGCCGTCAGCACCTCCGAGAAGCACTCCGACCAGCCGGCCGCGCTGCGCAGCAGGATCACGATGTCCCCGTACCGCGCCGGGCGCATCTGCCCGCTCTCCGCGTCCCTGACCGGCTCCCGGCCGACGATCCCGAGGATCCGGTCCGCCGCCGCGCCCGCTTCCGTGCGCCGTTTGCCGGCCGCGTCCCGGCTCTCGTCCGGCGCGATATCCCGCTCGTCCGCCAGGATGATCTCCGGCTCGCAGAACGCGCGCGTGTGCGCATCCTCCGGGAACGCCGCGCCCGGCACGAGCGCCTCCGCCTCCCCGTACTCGATCCCGCCGATCTCCCGCCGCATCAGGCGGTAAAACAGCGTGTTGACCGCCTCGAGCACCTGCGGTCGGCTGCGGAAGTTCTTATGCAGATCGATCCGCCGGCACCGCCCGGCCGCCGTCTCCGTCCCGGCGCCGGCCTGTGCCTCTGCGCCGCGCACCGGGTACGTGTTGTACTTCTCCATGAAGATCTCCGGCGTCGCGAGCCGGAAGCGGTAGATGCTCTGCTTCACATCCCCGACCATGAACCGGTTCGAGAGCTCTCCCGAGCCGCCCGAAACGCTCTGCAGGATCAGCTCCTGCACCGGATTGGAATCCTGGTACTCATCGACGCAGACCTCGCGGAAGAACTCCGCCATCTCCCGGGCCGCCTCACTCTTTTCCCAACCGCCGTCCTCCGCGCGCCGCGTAAGGATCCGGATCGCGCCGTGCTCGAGGTCCGCGTAGTCGATGATCCGCTTCTCATCCTTGGCCGCGCGGAACTGCTCCTCAAAGCGGTCCGCCAGCGCCACCAGCACGCGCACCGACGGCGCCGCCAGGGCGATCTCCTCCGCCAGCTCCTCCGCCGGGCTCGCAAAGCACTCCGCGAGCGACTTCCACTCCTTCTTCAGCCCATCGCGGATCAGCTTCACCCGCTCCTTCTGCTCCGCCGTCACCGGCCGCGCCTTATCCGACTTGCGCCCGAGCACCGCGAAGCCCCCCGCGCGCGCAAAGTACGCGGCATAGTCCTCATACGTCCCGCAGGTCCCGAGCCCCTGCAGCAGCGCGATATCCGCCTGAAGCGTCTCCGCATACATCCACGGACCGCCCGGCTCCCCGCACAGCGTAAGCGCCCGCTCCGCCGTGGCCATCAGGTCCCGCGCGCGCACCGCGCTCACCGCGAGCAGCTCCCGCATCCAGTCCTGCTCCGCCAGCGCGTCCGGCCCCTCCGCCGCCGCCTCATACACGGCCAGGCACTCATGCCGCCAGGCCGCCGGCTCCGGATACGCCTCGGAGAACCGGTAGAAATCCTCGATCAGCGCCTCCAGCTTCCGGTCATCCTTCCCCCGCGCAAAGCTCTCCGAAAATGCCGCAAAGTCCGCATCCCCCTCCGCATACGCCTCCTCGATCACTTCCGCCAGCACCTGAGCCTTGATCAGGCGCAGTTCTCCCTCGCCGGCGATCCTGAAGCCCGGATCGATCCCGATCTCGTTGAAGTGATTGCGGATGACCTCATTGCAGAAGCCGTGCACCGTCATGATGTGGTCGCCGGCCAGCAGCGACATCTGCCGCCGCAGCACCGCATTGTCCGGCTCCTCCCGCAGGCGCTGCGCAAGCGTCTCCCGGATCCGGCCCCGCAGCTGCGCCGCCGCCTCATTGGTAAATGTCACGACCAGCAGCGCGTCCAGATCGGGCCCGTTCTTCTCCGTGATCTCCGAGAGCAGCCGCTCCACCAGCACCGCCGTCTTGCCCGACCCGGCCGCCGCCGCCACCAGCAGATTCTCGCCCCGCGACCGGATCACCTGCGCCTGTTCATTCGTCCATTCCCTGCTCATAATCCCTCTCCGGCTCTATCGCTTCGTACATGGCCGCCCAGGCCTCGTCCTCCGTCAGCTTCGGGATCTCCCGCCAGTGCATGCCGTCGCGCCCTGCTTCAAAGTGGCACAGCGACGCAAACTCGCACCGGTCGCACACGGTCATCTCGCCCTGCCGCACCGGCGCGGGCACGATCTCGCCCTCCGCCACGCGCCCGGCCAGACTCCGCACGAGCGCGTCCGCATACGCCCCCATCGTGCGCAGCTGCTCCCCGGACGCCACATGGGACCGGCGGGCGTCAAACCCGTTGTTCTTATCCCGCCCGACAGGGATCACCCGGCTGCTGCCGCTGCTTTCAACGTGGTCCTGCAGCTCCGCCATATTCCCGTCACTGTTGACCAGCCCGTCGAGCCGCAGCTCGCGCAGCAGCCGCCCCCGGTACTCCGCCTCGCTCTCGCCGCGCCTGCCGTCCAGGATCGGATCCTTCAGGCGGTAGTAAAAGAGCCCGGCGCAGGCCACCGTCCGCTCCGGATGCGCCATCGCCTCCAGCATGCAGGCCGCGTTCATGTAGACCGCCAGCTGCAGCTGCGTGCCGGCGACCAGCTGCGGCAGATCAAAGGACGTGGAGCCCGATTTATAATCGATCACACGCACGCTCAGCAGCCGGCTGTCTTCTCCGCAGGTGTCCACCCGGTCGATCCGCCCGCGCAGCGTCAGGCGCTGCCCGCCCGGCAGATCGATGTTCGCCGCCCGCAGGCCGTCCTGCCCGTCAAAGGTCACCTCGAAGGCCGACGGCACAAAGCTCCCCGCCTTCACCTGCGCCTGCAGCGCCCACGCGCTCTTCTTAAGGATCTGCTTCAGCCGCCCGGCCATCGCCCGGCTGCGCGCGCTGTCCGCGAAGAGATCGCCGGTCTGCCCCTGCAGGGCCCCGTCCACGGCCTCCTCCGCCCAGGTTTCCCGCACCTCATCCGGCAGGCTGTCCCATCTGTACACCGAGCGAGCCAGCCGCTCCGAGAACGCCTCCAGCGCCTCGTGCAGCACATTGCCCACGTCCGCCGCGCGCACCTCGCCCGTCTCGCGCTCCTCCAGCCTCAGCCCGTACCGGGCAAAATGCCGGAAGGCGCACTCCGCGAAGCTCTCCAGCCGGCTGACGCTTCCCCGCATCTGCCGGCCGTACAGGAGCACCGGCAGCGACGGATCGAGCCGGATCTCCGCCGGCACCGGGAGCGCCGCCTCCAGGATCTGCATCGCCCGGTCGCGCTGTGCGCGGTCGGCCGGCCCGTCCGGCGCAAGATACAGCTTCAGCACCTCCCGGAGCGCGCGCTCCGTCCGCCCGTCATCCGTGATCTCGCCGCCGGTCAGCTCCGCCAGCGTGCGCGCGAGCGCTTCCAGCGCGCTGCGCGTGTCCGTCACACCGCCGAGCACCCCGCGCTCCGGCGTCTGCGTCCGCACCTGCGGCAGGAGTGTGCGCACCTCCCCGATGAGTGAGGACGGCCCCGCCGCCTTGCCGTCCGCCGTGCTCCTGGGCCAGAGCAGGTACAGGCGCGCGGAAGGCTTGGTCAGCGTGAGGTAGAGGTAAAACTGCCGGATGCAGGCATTCTCACGAGCCGTCGGGGCCAGGCTCAGGCCGGAGGAGATCAGAAAACTCCGCTCCCGCTCCGACAGGATCCCGCCCTGGCGCGGCCGGGCCGGCACCAGCGCATCGTTCATCCCGATGAAGAACATCGTCCGCACAGGGGCCAGCCGCGTCCGCTCCAGATCCCCGACGAAGACCTGGTCGGTCCCCGGCGGGATCATGCCGATCCCGGCTTCCTCAAAACCCGCCTCCAGGATCTGCTCGAACTGGCTGCGCGGGATCTTCTCTTCGCCGAGCAGGTCCACGGCCTCATCCATCACGTTCAGGATCACCGGATAGATCTGCTCATACTCCCTTGCGCGCAGCGCCTCGCCCGCCGCCGCAGCCTCGTCCGCGATGGCCTCCAGCTGTCCCTGCAGGTCGAAGGACTCCATCAGGCCAAGGAGGGCCTGTGCCATTTCCAGCAGGGTCTTTCCCTCGCGGAAGGCCTCCTCGAAGGGCGCAAAGCGCTCCATGAACCGCGCGCGCAGCGCCTCCGCCGCCTGCGCTTCTCCTGCATCCATCGTGCGGGTCGTCCGCGTCCACGGCTCGCTCCAGGCCCGGCGGGTCCGGATCCCGGCCGCCAGGACATAGTTCTCCAGCCGGTCCGTCTCCTCCGCGCTCAGGCCGGCAAAGCCGGTGCGCAGCAGCCGCAGCACGTTCTCCGCCCGGTAGCCGGCGCGGCACAGGCTCAGCGCCGCCCGGACGAATTCCAGCGCCGGATTGAGCAGCACCGGCACATTCTTATCGAGGAAGAACGGAATGCCGTACGCCGTAAATGTCCGGCGCACATACTCCGCATACGCCGGCAGGTCCCCCGCGACCACCGCGATCTCCCGGTACTTGAGGCCCTTCTCTCTGGTCTCACGCACGATCAGCTCCGCCGCCGTGCGCACCTCCTCGGTGATGTCCCGGCACTCGACGAGCCGGACCGCACTCTCCCCCTCCGGGGCCGGGCAGGGCGACGCCGCCGGCCGGTAGCGCAGGATATGCTTCTCGAGGTACTGCAGCTCCGGACTCTCCGCAAAGCGTCCGCCGCCCTCCCGGCCGAGCCGCAGCGGCTCGAGGATCTCCGTCCCCGTCTCCCGCGCACTCTCCGTCAGGGCGCGGATCGTCCGCTTGCTCATCGCGAAGAGCTCATGCTCGCCGATCGCCCCGCTGAGCTTCTCGTCCGGATCGATCGTGACCGTCACGCTCACGCGCGCGGCGAGCGGAAACAGCGCCTTGAGGACCTCCAGCTGCGGCGGCGTGAAGCCGGTGTAGCTGTCGAGGAAGAACTCGCAGCCGCGCAGGGACAGGTCCGTGCCATTGGCCCGGCTCTTCTCCAGGGCGGCGCAGAGTACGCGCGGCAGCTCCTGGGCCGTGATGAAGCGGTCGGCCTCGTAGGCGCGGAAGGCACGCCGCAGCTGTGCGATCTCCGTGAGCTTCACCTGCAGCTGGCGGCGGTGCGCGCACTGCGCGATCATCTGATCGAGCTCGTCCCCGCCCACGCCGTACTGGTCGAGCTCGGAGAGGATGGACTTGATCTCCGCGATCGTCCCCGGTTTGTCGAGCCGGTTTTTCAGCAAAGAAAGACCGGAGGCTTCCTGCGCGGCCACTCGCCTGAGCAGGAGGCTCTTTCCGGTCTCCGTAAGCACTGATCTTGCCGGCACTCCGGTCTCTTCAAAGACCCGGTAGGCCAGCCTTGTGAAACTGAGTACATCGATGTCCAGGATCCCCTTCTCTTCGCTGAGCATCACCAGCTCGCGCTGGGTCTGCATCGTAAACTGTTCGGGGACCAGGACGATCATCCGGCGCCCGGGGTGAAGCCGGGCGCTCTTGAGTGCCTGCCGGAAGAGGTACGCAGACTTACCGCTTCCGGACGGGCCGAGGATCAATTGTAATGCCATGCCGCCTCCTCAGTACAGCTGATAGCCATTAGGGTTGATCGCGTACTCGTACTTGAGCAGCAGCGCGATGTTGCTGACCTCATAGGTGTTGAACACCGAATCCGAGAACTCCGACGCGTTCCGCGTACCATAATACCACACCTTGCTGCCGAAGTAATCCCGCAGTTCCTGCGACTGGAAGATATAGCCGCGCCGCGCGTAGATCTCGTTGCGCGCATAGCAGAGCATCTGCAGCGACAGCCCCGCCACGTCCGCATCCGTCAGGTACCGGCTCGCACTGTCCGCGAAGATGAAGTCCGCGTTTGAGACCTGATTGACCGTCCCGGATGTATAGGAGCCGATCCCCGCATAGGAATAACCCGGCTGATCCAGGCAGTACCCGTTCGCCGCGCGGCCGAACTCTTCATTCTTCAGCTTCTCGATGTTCGCCGTCTCGTATTCGTTGAACACACTCGCGCTGAAGTTCGAGGCGTCCAGCGTGCCCCAGTACCAGAGCTTCTGCCCGAAGTACTCGCTCAGCTCGTTCGACACGAACTTGTAGCCGTGGCGCGCATAGATCTCGTTCTTCGCGTAGCACACCTCCTGCAGCGTCAGCTGCGCCAGATCCGCATCCGTCAGATACCGGCGGTCGCTGTCATAGAAAATGTAGCTCTGCGGGTCCACGATGTAGCTGTCCGTCACCGCATAGTTGACCGTGTACTGATAGACCACGTCGTAGCTGTAGCCCGACGCGCTGTCGAGCGCATACATCCCCAGCTCCGCCTCGCGCGACGCAAGCAGGTCCACGTTCGCCGTCTCGTAGACATTGAGATACTCCGGCGAGAACTGATCCGCCTCATAGATCGGGCAGTACCAGTACTGCGCGTTGAAATAATTCTGCAGCTCGGTCGAGACGAACTTCCGCCCGCGCCGCGCGTAGATCTCATTCTTCGCGTAGCACACCACCTGCAGCGGGAGCGACGCGATCTCCTCATACGTCAGATATTCATACGAGCTCGTCGGGAGAATATACCCGTGCGCCTGATACGCCTGCGTCTTCTCCGGCCCGCCCGCCGTCATCAGTACTGTCAGACAGAGCAGCAGCGCCGCCTTCAGCAGCCGTTTCCCCAATTTTCTCTCCATACCGTTTTCCTCCGCACTCTTTCCCGGCCATATCGGATCTGTTTCTGCCGCTTCGCGGTCGGCTCCTCCGCTTTCCTGCGTTGTACCGCTTCGCGGCCGGCTTCTCCGCTTTCCTGCGTTGTACCGCTTCGCGGCCGGCTTCTCCCGGCTCTCCTGTGTCATACCCCTGCCGGGACAATTCCATTATATTAACAGTTCCGGGCAATTCCAACCGCTTTTTTTGTGAAGAAAAAGTGAGTGCGAGCAGCAGGACCGCGGAAGAAAAAAGCAAATCGAGGGCAAGTATCCGATTGTCGCGGCATTCGCCGGATGCACACGCAGGCGTGTTCACCCGGCTCATTGCCAACGCGCAAAAGGGCCTCCGCGGCGCAGCTTTCACCGCGCCCGGGGGCCCTGTCTGTCACCCGCGCAGCTGCGCCAGGCGCTCGCGCACCTGCTCCATCAGCTGACGGTATTTCTCCTGTTTTTCCTTCTCTTCCTGCACCTTCTGCGCCGGCGCGTGGCTCAGGAACTTCTCGTTGCCGAGCATGCCCTCCGAGCGGGCGAGCTCGCCCTGCAGGCGCTTTTCCTCCTTCCTGAGGCGCGCGATCTCCTTCTCGATATCGACCAGCTCCTCCATCGGGATATAGATGGTCGCGTTGTGGATCAGCGTCGACACCGCGCTGTCCGCGATCCCCGTCTTGTCCGCCTGGACCGTCACGCTGCTCGCGCCGCCCAGCGCCGCGAAGAAGACACTCCCGCGCTCGAAGACGCCGCGCACATACTCATCCTGCGAGACCACGAACACGCTGGCCTTCCGCCCCGGCGCCACGTTCATGTCCGTGCGCACCGTACGGATCGCGCGGACCGCGTCCTTGATGAGCTCGACCTCCTTCTCCTCTTCCTCGAAGTTCCACTCGTCCTTCCACTCCGGCCACGACGAGATCATGATCGACTCCTCGCTGCTCTGGATATTGCAGAAGATCTGCTCCGTGATAAATGGCATGAACGGATGCAGGAGCTTGAGCCCCCGGATCAGCACCGTCCTGAGCGTCCACAGCGCCGCCGCCTTCGTGGTGTCCGCCTCGTTGTACAGGCGCGGCTTCACCATCTCGATGTACCAGTCACAGAACTCATCCCACAGGAAGTCGTAGATCTTCTGGACCGCGATGCCGAGCTCGAACTTGTCCATGTTCTCGGTGACTTCCTGCGCCAGGCGGTTCGCCCGCGACAGGATCCAGCGGTCGGCCCCCGTCAAAAGCGCGCTGTCGATCGTCTCCGGCACCTCGGCCTTCTCCAGGTTCATCAGGATGAAGCGCGACGCGTTCCAGATCTTGTTCGCGAAGTTGCGGGAATTCTCCACGCGCTCGTTGTAGAAGCGCATGTCATTGCCCGGCGCGTTGCCCGTCACGAGCGTCAGCCGCAGCGCGTCCGCGCCGTACTTCTCGATGATCTCGAGAGGATCGATGCCATTTCCGAGGGATTTGCTCATCTTGCGGCCCTGGGCGTCGCGCACCAGTCCGTGGATCAGCACATAGCGGAACGGGCTCTTCCCCATCTGCTCCATCGAGGAGAAGACCATGCGGATGACCCAGAAGAAAATGATGTCATAGCCGGTCACCAGCACATCCGTCGGGAAGAAGTAGTCCAGCTCCGGCGTCTTCTCCGGCCAGCCCAGCGTACTGAACGGCCACAGCGCCGAGGAGAACCAGGTATCGAGGGAATCCTCTTCCTGGGTGAAATGCTCTCCGCCGCACTTCGGGCAGATCTTCGGCGCCCCGCCGGCCTGCACGGTCACTTCGCCGCAGGTATCGCAGGTGTAGGCCGGGATCCGGTGGCCCCACCACAGCTGGCGGGAAATGCACCAGTCGCGGATGTTCTCCAGCCAGTGGCAGTAGATCTTGTCGAAGCGCTCGGGCACGAAGTTCAGGTCATCCGTCTTCACGACCTCGAGCGCGGCGTCGGCCATTTCCTTCATCCGCACGAACCACTGCGGCTTGATCATCGGCTCGACCGTGGTCTTGCAGCGGTCATGCACGCCGACCGCGTGCACGTGCGGCACCACCTTCACGAGCAGGCCCTGGGCGTCGAGATCCGCCACCATCTGCCGGCGCGCCTCATAGCGGTCGAGGCCGGCGTACTTGCCGCACAGCTCGTTCATCGTCGCGTCGTCGTTCAGGATGTTGATCTCTTCCAGATTGTGGCGCTTGCCGACCTCGAAGTCGTTCGGGTCGTGCGCCGGCGTGATCTTCACGCAGCCGGTCCCGAAGTCGCGGTCGACGTACGCGTCCGCGATCACCGGGATCTCCCGGTCGGTCAGCGGGAGCCTGAGCATCTTGCCGACCAGATCCGCGTAGCGCTCGTCCTCCGGATTGACCGCGACCGCGGTATCGCCGAGCAGGGTCTCCGGACGGGTCGTGGCGATCTCCACGTAGCGCCCTTCCTCGCCGACGATCGGATAGCGGATGTGCCAGAAATTGCCGTTCTGGTCCTCATGCTCCACCTCGGCGTCCGAGAGGGACGTCTGGCAGCACGGGCACCAGTTGATGATCCGGCTTCCCTTGTAGATCCAGCCCTTCTTATACAGGTTCACGAACACGGTCTCCACCGCCCTCGAGCAGCCCTCGTCCATCGTGAAGCGCTCGCGGTCCCAGTCGGCCGACGCGCCGAGCTTCTTGAGCTGGCTGACGATCCGGGAGCCGTATTCCTCTTTCCATTTCCAGCAGTACTTCAGGAATTCCTCGCGGCCGATCTCATGCTTGTCGATCCCCTGATCCTTGAGCATGTTCGTGACCTTGACCTCCGTGGCGATCGCCGCGTGGTCCGTGCCCGGCTGCCAGAGGGCCTCATAGCCCTGCATCCGCTTCCAGCGGATCAGGATGTCCTGCAGCGTGTTGTCGAGGGCATGGCCCATGTGCAGCTGCCCGGTGACATTGGGCGGCGGCATGACGATCGTGAACGGCTTCTTGTCCGGGTTGACCTTCGCGTGGAAATATCCCTTCTCCACCCATCTCTGATAAATCTGATCCTCCATCCCGGTCGGATCATACGTCTTCGCTAATTCCTTCGCCATCTCTCTCTCCTTCACGCCTCCATGCTGCTTCCGTCTCCGGCTGTTTCTGTCTCTGCCGTCTGTGTCCCGGCCGTTTTCCCGTCTGCCGCTCCCGCTTTTGTTTCCGCCGGGTCCGCTTTCCCGTCTTCCGCGGCAGCCGGGGCCGTTTCTGCTTCTGCCACGCCCAGGACCCGCCCCAGGCACCGGCTCAGTTCCTCCAGCCCCTGCCGCGTCTGCGCCGAGAACGGGATGACCGGCGTCTCCTTCGGCACCCCGAGCCCCTCGCGCACGAGCTTCAGCTGCCTGAGCAGCTGGCTCCGCCTGATCTTGTCCGCCTTCGTCGCGGCGATGATCATCTCACAGCCGCTGCGCCGGATCCACTCCGCCATCTGCCGGTCGTTCGCCCCCGGCGCGTGCCGGATGTCGACCAGCAGCACGATCGCCCGGAGCGACCGCGAGGTGTGCAGGTAGCGCTCGATCATCTTGCCCCACCGCGCCTTCTCGCTCTCCGGCACATTCGCGTACCCGTACCCCGGCAGGTCCACCAGGTAATAGTCCCGGTCCTCCTCCCCGAAAATGGCATCGACACGATAAAAGTTAATGGTCCGCGTCTTCCCCGGCGTCTGCCCCACCCGGGCCAGATGCCGGCGGTTCATCAGCACATTGATCAGGGACGATTTGCCCACGTTGGACTTCCCCGCGAAGCCGATCTCCGGCAGCGCCGTCTCCGGCAGCGTGCTGGTATACCCGCAGACCGTCTCCAGCTCCGCGCTTCTGATCTTCATCTCCATACGTCCGTTCTCCGCCGCGTTATCTTTCCCGGCTCCGGCACCGTCTGACCGACTGCTCACGCCGCCCGTCCGCCGCGCCTCACGTTTGTTTGGCGCGTCCTCTTTTCGCGCTTTCGCAGGATGCCGAAAACCTCCTGTCACCCGCAGGGGGCAGGAGGTTTACTGTTTTTCTTACCATAAAAGTCCCGGATATCCGAAGCAGCAGGCGCCGAACGGACCGGCCGACTTTCCTTATACCGCCTTAGAGCCGATTACGCCGTCTCTTCCAGTGCACTCTTGCGCGCGGCGCGCCGGCTGACCGGCTTCGCGCTGTCGCTCTCCCGCCGCTCGATCTGCGGCTCGCCGGTCCCGTCGATGACATCCTTCGTCACCGTGCACACCTGCGCGTCTTCCTCGGAAGGCAGCTCATACATCAGATCGCGCATCGACATCTCCAGGATGGCCCTGAGACCCCGGGCGCCGATCTTGCGCTCGATCGTCTTGTCCGCGATCTCCTCCACAGCCTCCCTGTCGAAGCGCAGCTCCACGCCGTCCAGCTCAAAGAGCTTCTGGTACTGGCGGATGATCGCGTTCTTCGGTTCCGTCAGGATCCGGATCAGGGCCTCACGGTCCAGCGCATCCAGCGATACGATCACCGGCACACGGCCGATGAACTCCGGGATCAGGCCGAACTTGATGAGATCCTGCGGCAGCACCTGCCGGAGCAGTTCCCCGACATTGGTCTCCCGCTTCGAGCGGATCTCCGCGAGGAAGCCCATGGACCGCGTGTCCATGCGGTTCTCGATGATCTTATCCAGACCCTCGAACGCCCCGCCGCAGATGAACAGGATGTTCGTCGTATCGATCTGCAGCAGCTCCTGATGCGGGTGCTTGCGGCCGCCCTGCGGCGGGACCGAAGCCACCGTGCCCTCGAGGATCTTCAGCAGCGCCTGCTGCACGCCCTCGCCGGACACATCGCGCGTGATCGAGACATTCTCGGACTTGCGGGTGATCTTGTCGATCTCATCGATGTAGATGATGCCCTTCTCGGCCCGCTCGATATCAAAGTCCGCCGCCTGGATCAGCTTGAGCAGGATGTTCTCCACATCCTCGCCGACATAACCCGCTTCCGTCAGGCTCGTCGCGTCCGCGATCGCGAACGGCACGTTCAGCATCTTCGCCAGCGTCTGCGCGAGGTACGTCTTGCCGGAACCGGTCGGTCCCAGCATCAGGATGTTGCTCTTCTGCAGCTCCACCCCGTCCGTCTCCCCCCGCTCGCCGGCAAGGATCCGCTTGTAATGATTATAGACCGCCACGGCGAGTGTGACCTTGGCCTCATCCTGGCCGATCACATACTCATCGAGGAATTCCCTGATCTCCCTGGGCTTGAGCAGGTTGATCTCCGTCTCCTGCGCCGTGTAGTCCTCATCCGCCAGCTCGTCCTCCAGGATCTCCGCGCACACATCGATGCACTCGTCACAGATATAGACCCCGCCCGGACCGGCGATCAGCTTGCGCACCTGGTCCTCGGACTTATTGCAGAACGAGCAGCGGATCTTCTCAAAATTCTTGTTTGCCATGTTCCCCCTTATCCTGTCACTGCCTGGACGTCACAACCTCATCGATCAGCCCGTAGGCCTTCGCTTCCTCCGCGCTCATCCAGTGATCGCGCTCGGTGTCCCGCTCGATGGTCTCAAGACTCTGTCCGGTGTTCTCCGACAGATAACGGTTCAGCTTCTCGCGCGTCTTCAGGATGTTCTCCGCCACGATCTTGATATCGGAGGCCTGACCCTGCGCGCCGCCCGACGGCTGATGGATCATGATCTCCGCATTCGGCAGCGCGAAGCGCTTGCCCTTCGCACCGCCCGCCAGCAGAAACGCGCCCATGCTGGCCGCCATGCCGATGCACGTCGTCGACACGTCGCACTTGATATACTGCATCGTGTCGTAGATTGCCCACCCGGCCGCCACACTGCCGCCCGGGCTGTTGATATACAGGTGAATGTCCTTGCCGGGATCTTCCGATTCCAGGAACAGGAGCTGCGCGACGACCAGGTTCGCGCTGACCTCATTGACCTCTTCCCCGAGGAAGATGATCCGGTCCTTCAGCAGCCGCGAGTAAATGTCATAGCTTCTCTCGCCCCGGCTGGTCTGTTCAATTACATAGGGTACCAGGCTCATAAACCATCCGCTCCTTGTACAATCACCGCCCGCCGATCACGCCCGCGGCGCGGCTTCCTTCCGCCGCCCGCCGGATTCCTCCCGCAGCGCGGCTTCTTACCGCCCCCGCACGGATCACTCCTGCGGCGCGGCCTCCTCTGCCTCTTCCGTCTCCGGCTTATCGACCTCGACCGCCGTGTCGCGGATCAGATCCGCCGCCGCCTGCACCGCCATATCGCCGCGCATCTGCTCGATGGCCTCCTCGCCGAGCGCCTCTTCCAGCTTGTCCTTCGTCATCTTATACTGATCGGCCATGCGGGTCAGCTCCTCATCGAGCTTCTCCTGGCTGATCTCGATCTTCTCCGCTTCCGCGACCGCTTCCAGCACCAGGCTGTTGCGGATCCGGCGCAGCGCCTCCGGCTTCATCTGCTCGGTCATCTTGTCGACGTCCATGCCGGTGAACTGCATGTACTGCTCCATCGTGATGCCCTGGGTCTGGATCCGCTGCGCGAAATCGTTCAGCAGACGGCGGGCCTGCTCGTTCACCATCGCATCCGGGATATCGATCGTGGCATTGGCCACGGCCGCGTCGACCGCGTGCAGCTCACGGCTGCTCGCCGCCTTCTCATTCTTATCCTTCAGGAGCGTGGTGCGCACATCCGCGCGGTACTCCTCGAGCGTGTCAAACTCCGAGACATCCTGCGCGAAGTCATCGTTGAGCTCCGGCAGCTCCTTCACGGATATGCCGTTCACTCTGCACTTGAAGACGGCTTCCTTCCCCTTCAGGTTCTCCGCATGGTAGTCCTCCGGGAAGGTCACGTTCACATCGAAGTCCTCGCCGATGCCGTGACCGACGATCTGCTCTTCAAAGCCCGGGATGAAGGAACCGGAACCGACCGTGAGCTCATAGTCCTCGGCCTTGCCGCCCTCAAAGGCTTCCCCGTCCACATAGCCGTCAAAGTTCAGGCGGATGCGGTCGCCGTTCTCGACAGCGCGGTCATCCACATCGATCATGCGGGAGTTCTTCTCGCGCTCTTCATCGATCGCACGGTCGACATCCTCATCCGTGACCGTCACGTCTTCCTTCGCGATCTCCACACCCTTGTACTGGCCGAGCTCGACCGCCGGCTTCAGGGCGACTTCCGCCGTGAAGATGAACGGCTTGCCGCTCTCGATCTGCGTCACGCTGATGTCCGGGCGGGACACGACCGTCTCGCCGCACTCCTGCGCCGCCTTGTCATAGGCCTCCGGCAGCAGGATGTTGGCCGCCTCCTCATAGAACACGCCGGCGCCGTACATCTTCTCGATCATCTTGCGCGGTGCATGGCCCTTCCGGAATCCCGGGACCGCGATCCTGCCGCGCTGCTTCTGATACGCCTTCTCGATCGCCGCGTCGAATTCCTCCGCCGGCACCTCGACCGTCAGCACCGCCATATTGTGTTCTTTCTTTTCCACCTGTACGCTCATGAAATCTATAACCTCCTTGCAATTACCTGCATCTGAAATCACAGTCATTTAGCTAGTATAGCACAGCCCCTGACGCTTGACCATACCGTTTTTTCCCGAATTTTCACGCCCTCAGGCGCCCCGCACTGTTCACTCGGTCTCCCGGGCCGCACGCTGCGGCCGGTC
>Ga0065709_1029488_pt1 | contig 19193 bp, 12 predicted proteins | sample Hoacrofraction14_2_FD_59096 | JGI IMG/M metagenome (GOLD analysis project Ga0065709, IMG submission 59096) | Hoatzin crop microbial communities from Cojedes, Venezuela, sample from fiber fraction 14 v1 | ecosystem: Host-associated > Birds > Digestive system > Esophagus > Crop | place: Venezuela...
CCCCCGAATCGGTTTCGCCGATTACACGCTTTCCAGGCGTGCCTCTTCAGCCACTCGAGCATCTTTCCGGATTTCCGACTGCAAAATTATACCTTTTATCGCGAATAACGAAATTTAAGCGACTTTTTTTATGTTTTTTAACCACCAAAAGATAATTCTTCACTTTTTCACGCAAAAATTTGGGGATATGGAAGAATAGTTATAAATTTGCAAAGGAAAATTACAGACTGAAAGAATGAAGCAATATTTGGATTTGTGCCGGAGGATTTTAGACGAAGGCGTGAAGAAAGAAGACCGCACCGGAACGGGGACGATCAGTATCTTCGGACATCAGATGAGGTGTAATCTCGACGACGGATTCCCTCTCCTCACCACCAAGAAACTGCACCTGAAATCAATCATATACGAGCTGTTGTGGTTCCTGCAGGGCAATACCAACGTGAAGTGGCTCCAGGAGCACGGAGTGAGGATATGGAACGAGTGGGCCGATGAGAACGGCGAGCTCGGACCGGTATACGGCCATCAGTGGAGGTCGTGGCCCGACTACTCGGGAGGCGCCATCGACCAGATACAGCAGGTTGTCGACACGATAAAGAGGAATCCCGACTCAAGGAGGATGATAGTATCGGCGTGGAACGTGGCCGAGGTCAACGAGATGGCACTCCCGCCCTGCCACACGCTGTTCCAGTTTTATGTCGCCGACGGACGCCTGAGCCTGCAGCTATACCAGCGTTCGGCCGACACCTTCCTCGGAGTGCCTTTCAACATCGCGTCCTACGCCCTGCTGCTGCAGATGATGGCTCAGGTGACGGGGCTCAAGGCCGGCGACTTCGTGCACACCTTCGGCGATGTGCATATCTACCTCAACCATATCGAGCAGGTGAAACTGCAGCTTACGAGGGAGCCCAAGCCTCTGCCGAGAATGGAGATCAACCCCGACGTGAAGAATATCTTCGACTTCAGATACGAGGACTTCGAACTCGAAGGATACGAGCCGTGGCCGCATATCGCCGGGAAAGTGTCCGTATAAAAAGGAATATAAACAATCAAAAAAAGATAGTCATGAAAACAGGAAACGAACTATTGGAGATAGTAAACCGATATATCGAGAATCTCAGTTACGACAGGAAGCCCGAGTCGCTCTATGAGCCTATCAAGTATGTGTTGTCGCTCGGAGGCAAGAGGATACGCCCCGTGCTGATGCTCCTGGCCTACAATCTGTATAAGGACGACCCCGAGAGCATACTGTCGTCGGCTGTGGCTCTGGAGACATACCACAACTACACCCTTCTGCACGACGACCTGATGGACAATGCCGACGTGAGGAGAGGCAAGCCGACGGTGCATAAGAAGTGGGATGCCAATACGGCGATTCTCTCCGGCGACTCTATGCTTGTGATGGCCTATCAGAGGATGCAGCAGTGCCGCAAGGACAAGCTCGCCGAAGTGATCGGCCTCTTCACCGAGACGGCTCTCGAGATCGGCGAAGGACAACAGTATGACATGGACTTCGAGCATCGCAACGACGTGTCGGAAGACGAGTATATCGAGATGATACGACTGAAGACGAGCGTCCTTATCGCGTGCGCTATAAAGATAGGTGTGATCCTTGCCGACGCCCCCTCCGACGATGCCGACAACCTGTATAAGTTCGGCGAACTCTTCGGTCTGGCCTTCCAGCTGCAGGACGACTACCTCGACGTATACGGCGATCCGAAGCTCTTCGGCAAGGAGATTGGAGGAGATATCATGTGCAACAAGAAGACATACATGCTTATCAATGCCTTCAACCGTGCCGACGAGGCCCAGAAGCAGGAGCTGACACGATGGATCACGATGGAGAATCCCGTGAGGAGCGAGAAAGTGGCTGCCGTCACCGCCCTCTACGACGCTATCGGCATCAAGGAGATGGCAAGGAAGAAGATGGACGACTGCTTCGACGAGGCTCTCACATACCTCAACAAGGTGAAACTGCCGGCCGGGAGGAAGGCTACGATCCTCGAGTACACGAAAGAAATGATGAACAGACAATTCTGATGATCAGATACACCGACACCCATTGTCATCTCGACGGCGAGGAGTTTGCCGCCGATTATCCCGACGTCGTCAGCCGTGCCCGCGATGCCGGTTGCCGGCGTATCTTCATTCCTGCCGTGACACCGTCGCTCACCCCGACGACGATGCAGATTCTCGCGGAATATCCCTCGATGATAAGCCTGATGACGGGACTGCATCCGGAGGAGGTGAAAGTCGACAACGAAGCAGAGATGGAGGCCCTGAGACGACAGTTGGAGGAACAGCGCCAGGCTCTGGATTCCGATCCGTCGGCCGGCAGGCGTTTCATCGCCATCGGAGAGATCGGCCTCGACTTCTACTGGAGCAGGGATTTCGAGAAAGAGCAGACGGAAGTGTTCGAACGTCAGGTGGCTCTGTCGGCGGAATACCGTCTGCCGCTGATGATCCACTGCCGCAAGGCGCAGAACGAGATGGTCAGGATACTGAAGAGCTACGAGCGCGACCTCTGCGGCGGAGTGTTCCACTGTTTTACGGGCAATGCCATCGAGGCGGAGCAGCTGCTCTCTTTCGACGGATTCGCCCTCGGCATCGGCGGAGTGCTCACGTTCAAGAAGTCCAATCTGCCGGAGACACTGGCCCGGGCTGTACCTCTGGAGAGGATCGTGCTCGAGACCGACGCGCCGTATATGGCTCCCGTCCCTCTGCGGGGCACGAGAAACGAATCGGCGAATATCGTACACGTGATAAAAAGACTGTCGGAGATATATGATGTCGACGAGGAGACGGTATGCCGCAAGACGGAGGATACCACCGACAGCATCTTCCGAGTTTAAGACGATTAAAGACTGAACACTACGGGAATGACAAACTTCGTGCGCACCGGTTTTCCGTGATCGGTGCCGGGTTTCCATTTCGGCATCATCCTCACCACGCGGAGCACCTCCCTGTCGCACGATGGAGACAGCGACTTGATGATCTTCGGATCAGTGACGGAGCCGTCGGTATTGATAATAAACTGCACCGTGACCTGTCCCTGCAGCTTCTTCCTCTGCGCATCCTGCGGATACTTGAGATGACGGGTGAGCCATTTCATGAATTTCACCATACCGCCGGGGAAGTCGGGAAGTTCTTCCACCACCTGGAAATTAAGAGGATTGTCGGGCGACTGAGCTATCGGCGACACGGCATTCGACCCTTCGTTGTCCTCGACGGGAATCAGTTCGGAGATGTCACCCTCGGCCTTGCTCGGCACTATCGGTTCGAGAAGCTTGGGCAATACCTTGTCCACATGCTCGTCGACGATATTGATCTTGGGCGACTCCTTCACCTTCTTCGGCGGCTGTATCAGCGGAATCATGTCCTGCTGCTTCTTCAGCGGCAGTCTCTTGAGGTCGGCTTCGAGGAAATCGGCAGTATCGACCTCGTCTCCCCCGATGTCGTCGGAGGAGGTGTATTCGAGGAGCACTATGAAAGCAGAAAGCGCCAGAATCAATCCCAAAAGGAAAAAAGAAAGGCGTTTTTGCTCCAAATCGGCACTGTCGGACTTCTTAACTTCCATTGTTTTCGCAATTTTGCTGCAAAATTAATGTAGATATTTGAAAAAAGATGTATCTTTGCAGAGAAAATAAGAAAGTTTAATGAAAAAAACCGTTTTTACAGTCCTTTTCGCACTTCAGACGGTGTTGGCGGCGGCACAGGAATCGCAGACAGTATACAACTTCCTGCGTCTTCCCGTGAGTGCCCATGCTGCGGCCCTCGGAGGCGACAATATCACCATCATCGAGGACGACCCGACACTGATGTTCTGCAATCCGGCACTTATCTCGTCGGTATCGGACAAGAGCGTGAATCTCAACTTCATGACATATATGGAGGGCGCCACGACAGCGTCGGCATCGTTTACGAAGGCATTGGGCGACAAGGCCACATGGGCTGTGTCGGCACAGTATATGGACTACGGCGAGATGAAGGAAATGACAGCGGAAAACATACAGACGGGCACGTTCAGGGCCAAGGATATGTCGATAGCCGGATATTTCGCCTACGCTCTCGCCCCGAAGCTCGTAGGAGGAATCACGGCAAAGTTTATCAACTCCAATATCGCCTCCTATCACTCCATGGCTGCTGGTGTGGACCTCGGCGTCAACTACTACGACGAGGAGCGCGGCTTGTCGGCATCGTTTGTCACCAAGAACCTCGGCGGACAGATCAAGGCCTACGAGGACGACTACGAGGCGATACCCCTCGACATGCAGATAGGAGTGTCGAAACGTCTCGAGGGAGCCCCCTTCCGCCTGTCGGTGATGATGGACGACCTCACCCACTGGGATTATAAGTTCTTGAACCACTTCGTCTTCGGCGTCGACATCCTTCTCGGCGAGACGATATATATCGCCGGAGGATACAACTGCCGCAGGGCTTACGACATGAAGATCGCCGACGACGAGGACGGGGAGAGTGCCCACGGGGCGGGACTGTCGCTGGGAGCCGGAATACAGCTCGAGCGTTTCAAACTGCAGATCGGCTACGGCAAATACCACGTGTCGGCGGGATCTCTCATCGGAAATATCACTTACACCTTCTGAAACAAATCACCTTATATATAATAGAATATGAAAAAGATAATAATAGCTATCGACGGATATTCTTCCTGCGGGAAGAGTACCATGGCGAAAGATCTGGCAAGCAAGATAGGGTATATATATGTAGACACCGGCGCGATGTACAGAGCCGTGACTCTCTTCGCCCTGCGCAACGGCATCTTCGTGAAGAACGACTCCGGAGAGGAGACTATCGACGAGGACAGACTGCAGACGATGATGGATCAGATCGTCATCAGTTTCAAGTTTAACGAGGAGACACGGCGTCCCGACACCTACCTCAACGGCGAATGCGTCGAGGGAGAGATCCGCGGCATGGAAGTGTCCGACCGCGTGAGTCCTATCGCCGCCCTGCCCTTCGTCAGAGAGGCTATGGTGGCGCAGCAGAAGGCTATGGGCGGCGAGAAAGGTATCGTGATGGACGGCAGAGACATCGGCACCACCGTCTTCCCCGAGGCCGAACTGAAAGTGTTTGTCACCGCCTCGGCACAGGTGAGAGCCGAGCGGCGCTACAAGGAACTGACTGCCAAGGGTGAAGAAGTAAACTTCGACGATATCCTCAAGAATATCGAGGAAAGAGACTATATCGACACCCACCGCGAGGTGAGTCCGCTGCGCCAGGCCGACGATGCCGTAGTGCTCGACAACAGTAATATGACCATCGCAGAACAAAACGAATATCTGTTCAACCTCTATCAAGAGAGGACGTTATAATACAAAGGAACTATGGAAAAAGAAAAGATGAATCTGCCGGAGAATGCCTTCAGAGAACTGAAGGACGGCGAGAAATACGAACCCATAATGTCGCCTAAGGAAAACTATCCCGAAGTCAACGGCTGGTCGGTGACGTGGGGGATCCTCATGGCGATGCTCTTCAGCGCCGCCGCAGCCTACTTAGGTCTGAAGGTGGGCCAGGTGTTCGAGGCAGCTATCCCCATCGCCATCATCGCGGTGGGAGTGTCGACAGCGGCAAAGCGCAACAACGCACTGGGAGAGAACGTCATAATACAGTCTATCGGAGCCTGTTCGGGCGCTGTCGTCGCCGGAGCCATCTTCACCCTCCCCGCGATATACATCCTTCAGGCGAAATATCCCGAGATGAGTGCCTCGTTCGTGAAAATCTTCATCTCATCGCTGCTCGGAGGAATCATAGGAATACTCTTCCTCATCCCCTTCAGGAAATATTTCGTCAGCGATATGCACGGCAAATACCCCTTCCCCGAAGCCACCGCCACGACACAGGTATTGGTGAGCGGCGCCAAGGGAGGCAACCAGGCTAAGCCGCTGCTTATGGCCGGTCTTGTGGGAGGTCTCTACGACTTCATCGTCGCCACCTTCGGATGGTGGAATGAGAACTTCACGACGCGGGTGTGCGACCTTGGCGTGCAGCTGGCCGACAAGGCGAAACTGGTATTCAAGGTGAACACCGGAGCCGCAGTGCTCGGACTGGGATATATCGTAGGACTGAAATACGCGCTGATTATCACACTGGGTTCACTCAGCGTATGGTGGTTGATCGTTCCGGCGATGTCGATACTCTTCCACGACCAGGTATTGAATATGTGGGATCCGTCGATCACGGAGACAGTGGGCTCGATGTCGCCCGAGATGATCTTCAAGGCCTACGGCAAGAGTATCGGTATCGGAGGCATCGCGATGGCCGGCATCATCGGTATCATCAAGTCGTGGGGCATCATCAAGAGTGCCGTATCTCTGGCCGCAAAGGAAATGAAAGGTGGCAAGGGAGAAGAACAGGATGTGGAGCGCACGCAGAGAGACCTGCCTTTTAAGTTTATCGCCATAGCAGCCGTCGCCACGATACTGATAACGCTGATCTTCTTCGTCTTCGGCGTGATGGACGGCAACTGGCTGTTTGCCATTGTGGGTATCGTTCTCGTCACCGTCATAGCCTTCCTCTTCACCACCGTCGCCGCCAATGCCATCGCCATAGTGGGCAGCAACCCCGTGTCGGGAATGACGCTGATGACGCTGATTCTCGCGTCGGTAGTTATGGTTGCAGTAGGACTGAAGGGCCCCAGCGGCATGCTTGCGGCACTGATCATGGGAGGAGTCGTATGCACCGCCCTGTCGATGGCCGGTGCCTTCATCACCGACCTTAAGGTGGGCTACTGGCTCGGAACGACTCCAAGGAAGCAGGAGACGTGGAAGTTTCTCGGCACGCTCGTGTCGGCAGCCACGGTGGGAGGAGTGATGATCCTGCTCAACAAGACATACGGGTTCGCCAGCGGACAGTTGGCTGCTCCCCAGGCCAACGCTATGGCCGCCGTCATCGACCCGCTGATGAACGGTGTCGGCGCTCCGTGGATACTCTACGGCATCGGGGCCCTCATCGCCATCGTGCTGACGATGTGCAACGTGTCGGCGCTGGCCTTCGCCCTGGGAATGTTTATCCCCATAGAACTGAACATCCCCCTCGTCGTGGGAGGAGCCATCAACTGGTATGTGACGAGCCGTTCGAAGAATGCCGAGGAGAACAAGGAGCGAGGCGAGAAAGGCACCCTCATAGCGAGTGGTTTCATCGCCGGAGGAGCACTCATGGGAGTGGTCAGCGCGCTGCTCCGCTTCGGCGGTTTCAACCCCGTCAACGAGGCATGGCTGGCCAATCCGCTAAGCGAAATTTTATCGCTGGGAGCATACATTCTGCTGATCTTATACTTCATCAGAGCAACAAAAAAGTAGATTTTTTATCGCAGGGCAATAAATGCACATAAATAGATAAAATTTGCACAACTAAGATAAAAAAACGCTGTACCTTTGCCACGTGATTCGAAAGAATTGCGTGGCTTTTTTATACCGATAACTAATAAACAAAAATAATATAAACTAAATTTTTTATTACTTATGAACAAGATCAACTTATTCGTCGCCACACTGCTTATGGCAGTAGGACTGACAACCGCGAGTGCCGCAACGATCGACATCCCGACCCCGAACAACGAGGCACTCGACCTCAGCGCAGCCTACATCTCCGGTACCAAAGGTGCTCTGAAAAGCGTAGACGGAATCATCACCTTCGACTCTTTTATGAACGGCGACTCTGCCGTATTCGATCTCAACAACACCGTTGCCCAGAAGTACACACTATCCTTCCGCGCTTCTGTGAAGCAATATAATGCCGGAGTGGAGATGATCATCATCGACAAGGCCACAGAGAAGGAAGAGGTGCGCCGCACCGTGATGGTACACAACAACGGTACATGGGGCTCCGTACAGAAAGACTTCATCGAGTATTCGTTCATCACCGATGAAATCTCTACTGGCGATAAGCAGTTTATCGTTATTCATAAAGGCCCTAGATACACTCTCAACACCTGCGATTATAAGTTTATCCCCTACGATCCCGCAGCTCCGGGATACAAGCTCAATGTGACTGTGAACCCCGAGGAAGCAGGAACGATAGAATACACTCCCGGCAAGGAGGAGTTCCAGGAGGGCGACTCGGTAATCCTCTATTCCACAGCCAACAACGGATACGAGTTCGCATACTGGTCTGACGCAGCAGGCAACGCCATCAGCACCAATGCCAACGACACTATCGTGATCAGCGGCAATACCGACCTCACAGCTAATTTCAACGTGTACGAGCCCGCTAACACTATCCCGACAACCGACGAGACCCCGTGGGATATGAGCATCGTATATATCCAGTCGTCAGAGAGCCGCGCCAAGTGGGACGGCGACCACATCGACTACATGACAGCCGGATCGACAGCCACATATCGCGTGCTGAACACCGTAAGACAGGCCTATCAGATCAACTTCGAAGCCGTGACTATCCACGAGACGGCAAGCGTGAAGTTCACCTTCATCGATCCCAGCGGAAGAACGATATACAACCGTACCCAGGCTCTGCATAACGTGGACGGCTCTTGGTCGGGATGGGACACTTACAGCGTGACCACTCCCGTGCTCGAAGAGGGCGTGAAGTATACTCTCGTGATCACCTTCCAGAATACCAAGGGCACTACCGGTAACCTGAGAAATATCTCCATGACTCCAGCCACTCCGACGAGCATCGAAGTGAACGAGACATCCGACTACGAGCCCACCGACGCTTACGGTATGATCTACGCTTCCATCGACCTTGACCCCGAGGTGTACAACTCTATCGCACTGCCGTTTACTATGAGTATTTCGGCTGCAGAGAGTGAGTGGGGCAAACTGGCAGCATACCAGCTCACCAACGTACAGGGCGACTCACTTATTTTCGAGTCTACCGACATCATCCTGGCCAACGAGCCGATGCTGATCTACGCTTACGAAGACTTCGCCGGAACGAAGCAGATGGACGGTTATGCTATCGAGGGTGCCACTCCGGGCAAGACTCTCGGCAAGTATAAATACGTGGTTAACCTGATGGCCAATGCCGCTATCCCCGACAGCGTATACTATATCAAGGACGATGCTTTCAAACTGATGAGTGCCGGCGAGGAGACACTGAAGACCTTCCGTGCTTACATCAACCGCACGAAAGCTCCTATCGACAGCGTTACCGGACTGAGAATCCTTCCCGAACAGATGAAGATCGTCATCGACGGTGAGATGATTACGGCAGGTATCCAGGCTGTGACTACGAGCAAGGCTGCAGGCAACGGTAATGTCTACAACCTCAGCGGACAGTTGGTAGGAAAGGCTGAGTCGGTGGCTGATCTGCCGAAGGGTATTTATATTACAAGAGGCAAAAAGGTTATCATTAAATAATACAACAATTTTCTCTACTGGAAGGCCGCGTCAGTGATGACGCGGTTTTTTTTCTCTCCCCCTCTCCGAAAAGGCTATCGCCTTTCCCCACTCCCTCCCGAAGGAAGGGAGAGAGGCTTCGCCGTCCGATTATTAAGCAGTCTACTACTAATCAAACTTTGTACATCGATGGCTAGTAGTTTCACCTCGTCTTCAAGAGTTTGCTCGGTGATTACAGCTGCGCCCGGTATTCCGATGGCGTCAGTCCCATTTCCTTCTTGAAGCACTTTCCGAAGTATCTGGGATCGGAGAAACCGACGGAGTATGCTATCTGCGAGAACGAGAGATTCGTTTTTTCTATCATCTCTTTGCCCCGTTCGATTCTGACATGCCGCACGAACTCAATCGGCGACATACCGACGATGCTCCTCACCTTGGAATAGAATACCGTACGGCTCAGATTCACCGCATCGGCCAGATCTTCTATCACCAGATCCGAATTGGAAATATTCTGTTCCAGATACTCCATCAGCAATGTCATCATCTCCTTGTCGGTATCGAGAATCTGGACTTCCGACAGACGGTATTCATCCTTGGCGGAAGATGTCTGACCGGAAGCTGCAGACTGATCTGAAGCCGCTGTCGCCTGCCCTGACGTCATTGTCGTAGAATCAGAAGCCGCTGTCGCCTGCCCTGATGCAGAAGCAACCGTTTCTGCCGGAGCAGTAGTTCCCTCTGTCGGTGCCGTCTTTTCCCCGGGAACATCGATATTCTCGGCATTCTTATTAATCTTTTCCGACAACTGATTCAGCAAGTTCTGTTGCAACTGTCGTCTCTGCGTGATGATATTCTCAATCCTATGGCGTAGATAAGTAGCGCTGAACGGTTTTGTGATATAGTCGTCGATACCCTCGGATAGTCCCTGCAGCCTGTCGTCGAGCGACGCCTTGGCCGAGAGCACCACGACGGGGATATGACAGATATCCTTGTTTTGTTTTATCTGATGCACCATCGTCAGACCGTCCATCACCGGCATCATCACGTCGGTGAGGATGAAGTCAGGCTGTTCGGCGACAGCCTTCTCGAGACCTACTTTTCCGTTTTCCGCTTCGATGACATTATACTGCTGACTGAGGATACTCACGAGGAAGGCCCTCAGGTCGTCGTTGTCCTCCACCACGAGGATATTCGTATCCTCCTGTTTTACGAACTCCTCCCCTATCTCCTGCGAGGCGTCGTCACTGCCGGCGAACACTTTCGCGTTGTCGTCGTCGACGAAATACGTGCGGAACGAACTGTGCTCGAGCATCCTGTTCACCAGGTCGAGCATCCTTCGGCTGTTGCGCTGCACCATCTCCAGATGCTGTTTCGCCGCATCGGACAGTTTCTCCGTGGCCAGCACCTCCGACACCGGTCCTCCGATCAGCGTCAGCGGCGTGCGCAGCTTATGGCTTATCTGGGTATAGAACTTCGTCTTCATGTCGTTCATCTCCTTCTCCATGTCGGATCGTTTCTTCAGGAGATACATATACACGGCGGCCAACACTACGAGTCCGATGATGAGCAGGTAGAGCAGTTTGGCCCATATCGTCTCCCAGAAGGTAGGATGCGAGTAGATATACAGCGTCGCCACGTTGTCCGACCACTGTCCGTCGGCGTTGGTGCTCTTGACCATCATCTTCAGATGTCCTGCCGGCAGACGGTTGTAGGAAGCGCTGTTTCTGTTGCCGCAATATACCCAGTCCTTGTCTATCCCCTCGATCATATACGCATACTGCACGTCGCGGTTGAACTGATAGTCGAGAGCCGCGAAGCTGATTGTCAGGTTGCGCTTGTCGGAGGGTATATCCAGTTCGTTGGTATAGAGTATCGGATGCACCTCCGGCTCCCCTTGGAAGTGCACCGACGAGAATACGATCTGCGGATTGAAGTCACTTTTCTTGACCATCTGCGGATTGAAGACGATGACGCCGTCCATCGCCCCGAGGAAGATATTTCCCGAACGGGCGTCGATTGTCGGTTCGGCCTCCGAGAATTCGATATGACCTCCGAACTCATTATCCCCGAACGACAGCATCTCCCCCGTCTGCGGGTTATACTTCTCCAGACTCGCCTCGCGCGGCACCCACAGGTTTCCGTCGAGATCTTCGACTATCGACTGTACGATGCCTCCCTGCGGATTCTTCAGCCGGATGGTGGTGAAGGTCAGTCTTTTGCCGAGCAGATCCGTCGATGTTATCTTCTGCAATCCTCCCGACATCGTGACGACGTAGATATCCCCTGTCGAAGCCACAAGCGTCTGCATCACGTCGCTGGTAGTGAGCGACGTGGTGTCTCTCGGATCGCAGGTATAGAGATGGAATTTGATATCTTCGGGACGGGAGAACTTACTGGAGAAAGTCACCAGTCCCTCGTTGGTCGACAGCAGTATCACGCCGTCTTTCGTTCCCGTGATACGTCTCACCTTGCTGAGCTCGTCCTTCGGATAGTTCTTCAGCCGGTTGTTTCTGTTGATGAATCTTATCTTCCCGTCGGGCGCCGTCTCCACGAGGTTGAGTCCTCCCCCGTATCCTGCCACCCACACGTTATGTTCGTTATCCTCGAAAACGTCATAGATATCGTTGGTGCTCAGCGAGTAAGGGTCGTCCTTATCGTACTTATAGTGGTTCGGTATACCGTGTTCATCTGTCGTCATAAACAGACCGTCGCCCTTTGTCGCCGTCCACCGTCTGCCCTTGCTGTCCTCGAAGAAAGCATACACGCGTGTGGTTAGTTTCTGGGGTGTCGCCGTCATTCCCTGCATCTTATCAGCATACGCCCTGAACGTGCCGTCGGCATCGAGCACCGCGATGACTCCGTTGTCGAGCCCCACTCCCACTCTTCCGTCGCTACGCTGATACACCGCCCTGACGTTCCTGTTTTTCTCCAGCGGCACAAAGCGGAAATTGCGGTATTTGAAGTTTACGAGCGTCAGGTCGTGGGTACTGGTAAACCAGAGGTTTTTGTTTTTGTCTACGAAATACTTGTCTATAGTGGGCTGGTTGGCCTTGGCGAATCCCTTCGAGGCGAGGATATAAGGTACGAGCACTCCCCTCGCCTCGTCGTAGTAGGCGAAGGTGCCGTTGGTAGGGGCCACCCACACCACTCCGTACTTATCCTCCACGAGCAGCGGCCGCTCGCTCTTCGTCTCCTGGTCCTGGCTCGGTGCGCTGGCATTGAGCCATTTCTGCGAGAAGTCGGTTTCGAAGAGATACACTCCCTTGGTGTCGGAGAAGGCCCAGATGCGGTTTTTCGAGTCTTTGTATAGCTCTGTGATCTTTGTCGACGTGGGATAGGTGTACGCCTTGTTGTTGTTGATGTCATAGATGACGAGCCCGCTGTTGGTGGCCATCATCAGTCTGGTGTCGTCATACTGATACATCGCGTTGACGTTTCCCGCCCCGGAGATATCGGTGAGAGTCCTTACGGAATGGCCTCCGGAGTACACCCCCATCTTTCCGTCGCCCGACACCATATACATATTATTCCCCACGAGGGCCAGGTATTCGTAGTCGGCATCCCCTTTGATGTCATTTCCCACGAGCTGCACGCCCCCCGTGGTGCAGAGCCATTCCCTTCCCGTGGCGTCGAGATACACTTTTCGGATGGCTCCTTTCAGTTTCTTTCCCTTGCCGCCGTAGTATTCGATGCCCTGTCTCTGGCGGATTACCCTGTCGTCGATGCGCAGCGCGATATCCTCGTTGTTGGTGACGATCCATGTATGCCCGTTGGCCAGGGGATAATAATTCCTGTAGTTGACGTCGATGCCGGTCTTCTTCTGTATCAGTGCTGACACGTCGATGAAGTTGCGTGCGTGGCTGTCGAAGAGATATACCTTCCTCTCGTAGGAGGAGCACCACACGTCGTTCTGCGAATTGGGTCTCACCACGAGCATCCTGTTGCTGGTAAGCACGCGGTCTTTTCCGGTATAGTCTCTGAATGTGATGAAGTCGTAGTTGTCGAAGCAGCAGAGTCCGTTCCATGTGGAAAACCACATCAGTTCGCGGCCGTCCTGTCCCATGCCTGATATGATGCTCGCGGCCAGTCCGTCGCGTATGCCGTAGGTCTTGACGTCACACGAGGGCTGCGCCGACAGTGACAGACAAAAGGCGATATTTATGTATAGTAGTAAGAGTCTTCTCATCGTCGAAAGTGTTATTTTGTGCAAAAATAACACATTTTCCCGTGAAAAACAAATGTTTCAGTCAAAAATTACACATAATAAGATAAAATTACTACCATCGGTAAACGGAAATGTTCGTAACTTTGCAACCGGAAACAATAATCAACGGAAAAATATGATGAAGACAAGATTACTAACGATCATCGCAGCCTTCGTCACGCTGATGACAATATCGGCGGAGATGAATGCTGCCGACAAGAAGACTCCCTCCTTCCCCGGAGCCCAGGGTTACGGTATGTATGTCACCGGCGGCCGCGGAGGAGCAGTGTATCATGTCACCACCCTCGAGGACAACAGCAAGGCCGGGTCGCTCCGCTATGCCATCAACCAGAAGGGAGCCCGCACTATCGTCTTCGACGTGTCGGGAACGATACACCTTACTAGCGAGCTCGACATCAGCAACGGCGACGTGACTATCGCCGGACAGAGTGCTCCGGGTGCCGGTATCTGCATCGCCGACTGGCCCGTGGTAATCAAGGGGTCTAACGTTATAATAAGGTATATAAGATTCAGACTGGGTAACACCTATGTAAGCCGCACCGACGGCGACGGCGGTCATCAGGGCGACGGACTCGGCGGCATGGACGGCTCTAATATCATCGTCGACCACTGTTCCGTATCTTGGAGCATCGACGAGTGTCTCTCCGTATACGGCAACCGCAACACTACGGTGCAGTGGTGTATGGCTTACGAGAGCTTGCGCAACGCGGGCCACTACAAGGGAGCCCACGGATACGGAGGTATGATGGGAGGCGGAAGGACCACCTATCATCACAACCTCATAGCACATCACGACTCCCGCACTCCGCGCTTCGCCTTCCGCTCTGCCAACCCGACATCGGAGGAGCATCCCACCGACTACCGCAACAACGTGATTTACAACTACGGCAAGAACGGCTGTTACGGTGCCGAGGAGATGAATATCAATATCGTGAACAACTATTACAAGCCCGGTCCTTTCACCAAGAAGCAGCGCGAGGGTTATCAGAAGCGCATCTGCGGTCCCGGACAAGGCACCCACTACGACGCCGACGGTAATGTGTCGGAATATGTATGGGGACACTATTATGTCGACGGCAACGTGAACACCGACTGGGACGACGTGACGAAAGACAACTGGACGGTGGGTCTGCTCAACCAGATCAAAAGCGATATCAAGACGAGCAAGTATGCCTGGGGCGACATCACCGCCGACACTATCCATAAGACGGAGCCGATGCCCTACGCCCTCGTCACCACCCATACCGCGGAAAAGGCCTACGAGAAGGTGTTGGCCTACGCCGGAGCCAGTCTCCACCGCGATGCTCTCGACGCTATCATCGCTGACGACGCAAGGAATACCACCGCCACCTTCACCGGAGCCTCGGAGAGCGACCGTCCCGGCATCATCGACGTGCCGGAGGAGGCTAAGACCGACGGCGACGACGCGTGGCCGATGCTGGTTTCCGAGGAGGCTCTCACCGATACCGACGGCGACGGCATCCCCGACAACTGGGAGGTGGCTAACGGCCTGAACCCCAATGACGCTGCCGACGGAGCTGCTGTCACCGACGACGGATATACCAACCTCGAGCATTATCTCAACTCTCTCGTGGAGGATATCACCACAGCGCAGATGGAGGACGGTGAGATTACGGGCGACGACGTGGCTACTACGGGGGCTCTCATCTCTTCGAAGATCGACGCGACGAACGCTATCGACATCCCGACGACGGAGGACTTCGACCTCACCAAGGCTACTACCAGCGGCGGGACTATCAAGGTGGTCGACGGCATCAATACTATCGACAACGTGAGGGCTAGCCAGACTTGGACCTTCGTGATCAATGTCACAAAAGAACAGAAATACATCCTCAACTTCAAGGCTTGCACGAAACAGAGTGACGTGTCGCTTAACTTCACCGTCACTGACGGAGCCAACGAGGAGATGAACAAGGATGTGAAGATCAACAACAACGGCAGCTGGACGTCGTTCCAGGATTATTCGGTCGAGACGGATGTGCTCTCCGAAGGGGTCAAGTATCTTATCATCACCTTCAACGGCTCGAAGTATACGGCCAATGTGGAGTGCATCACGATGACGGCGGCCGAGGAGGCTGGCATCAGCGAGATTCTCTCCGACGACATTAACGCCGCGATGCCGGTATACAATCTCTCCGGACAGAGGGTCAGCGCCGGCAATGCCAAGGGTGGTGTCTATATCATCAACAAGAAGAAAGTTTTCATAAGATAAAGTTTTAGTTATTATTCGGATTGATGTCATATGCTGTGATTCGCGAAAGTAAGCTGTGATAGCGGAAAACTGCTGCATCTTGGCAGATAACATACGTGAATAGCAGTAAATATGGAATTTAAGTTAATTAGTAAATTGTTTTAAGGTTAATAGCAATGTTATTTTTCGAATCGGATTGGTTGTGAAACCGGTCCGGTTCTTTTTCTCCCCTTTTTCCTCTCCTCTCTTCCAATTTTCAATTTAGGAAAGCAGAATCTTCCCCGAATCCATTTTATTATATTTCCAACCAGTCGAGGTAATTCTCCGGGGTAACGACATTAAATGTCTCAGGATTATACTCATCCCTGAATTTCCTTGGTATTGTAACATTTCCCTTTTTAGGATTCCACTTGAACTCCGTGGGATAAAATCTCCCGTCACGTTCCTCAACGAGGTCGATTTCCTGCCCGTCGGTCGTTCTCCAGAAATATGTGGCAAAACGCTGGCCCGTATATTCATTATGTTTGAATTTCTCGGCAATGATAAAATTCTCCCACAAGGGCCGCCAGTGTCCTGTCTCATATCCACCGGTGCGAATTTCCGAAACAACAAAGACAAATACCTATTTTTTGGATTACGTTCCAAAAATTTTGCCATTTTTGGATTACGTTCCGAAAAATCAATAATAATAACAAAATGCTTTAAGGAGGGGGCGCAGACTCTCCCCAACCCCTCCCTACCAGCAACTTTTTCAAAACTTTTCCTACACACTACACAACCATCTCATTCCCCGACCTTTACTGGTGGCGAACATAGCTGCATCAATCAAAATCCAAAACTATGTTTCCACCAGCTGAAAACGTAGTTTTTGACCCTCGAAAACTACGTTTTTGCATCACGAAAACATAGTCTGGGTTTCCGGCGAAGATTCCGGCGATATCCGACACGAAAACCAGCCCAAAATAGCATCCACAAACATACACCACCCGTAAATCACTGAAACAGAGAGACGTGCAAAATGTGCAAGAAAATTTCTAAAAAATCTCCAGGAAACGCGCGCGAGACACTCTCTAAAAGCCATATCTCTATACCGAAAAATAAAACAAAATTTTTCCCTTTCAGAACAAAAATAAATATTAAAAAACTTGCAAAAAAGTCTTTTTTTTTGTATCTTTGCATAGTTTTAATTGACAAAAATTCTTATTATGAACAGAACATTTAAGTTATTGGCAATCATGTTATTGTCGATATTGGTGAATAGTGCATTTGCCCAGCTGCCGGCAGTAGAAGTAAAAACCCTTGATGGCAAGACCGTCCGTGTCGACACCCTGTCGAACGGAGGGAAGCCTTTCATCATCGATTTCTTCGCCACCTGGTGCAAGCCCTGCAACAGAGAGCTGTCGGCCATCAGCGAGGTATACGACGAATGGCAGGAAGAGACAGGAGTGAAGCTCATTGCGGTATCCATCGACGTAGCCCAGAACACCGCGAAGGTGAAGCCCCTGGCAGAAAACAACGGATGGCCCTACGAGATACTCCTCGACCCCAATGGCGACCTGAAGCGAGCCCTCGGAATACAGATGATACCCTACGTATTCATCGTCGACGGCAAAGGCAATATCGTATACAAGCACAACGGATATACCGACGGAGCCGAGGAAGAGCTGATAGAGAAAGTGCGCGAGCTTATCAACGCAGACAAATAACAGTCATACGATGACAAGAAGATACTTAGCGACGCTGGTTCTCGGACTCTGCTCCGCCGCCCTGCCGGCACAGAACGACAAAGTAGTGGTGAGCGGCAGCATACAGAGCGACATCCTCATCCCGCAGGACGACGACAAGATAGGTACCGAGTCGACCGACGACTGGGCCCTCACCAACACCTACGTCGACGCCAACGTGATGAGCAAGCACCTCGACGGAGGCCTCAGATTCGAGTTTACGGAACATCCCCTGCCCGGTTTTGAAAACGACTTCAAAGGATGGGGAGTGCCCTACGCCTATCTGAAAGCCCACTTCGACAAGATAGAGGTGACAGCGGGAAGCTTTTACGAACAGTTCGGTTCGGGCTTCATCCTCCGCACCTACGAAGAGCGCGGACTAGGCATCGACAACTCCCTCGTGGGAGCCAGAGTGACAGCCCGGCCTGTGAAGGGACTGACGGTGAAGGCCCTCAGCGGAAAGCAGCGCAGATACTGGAGCCTGAACAAAGGCATCGTGAGCGGTGCCGACGCGGAGATCGACCTCAGCCAGTGGTCGAAGAAGATGCAGGACGCCGGCACATCGGTGAGCATCGGGGCCTCGTGGGTGAACAAATACGAGAAGCAGGAGGATATCTTCGCCGACGCCACCCACAAGTATAATCTGCCCGAATATGTCAACGCTTTCGACGGCAGGGTGAACGTGAAAGTCAGGAAACTCAGTATCCTCGCCGAATACGCGTGGAAGTCGCAAGACCCGTCGTTCGACAACGGATACAGCTACGACTACGGCAATGTGGGGATGCTCTCCGCCAGTTATGCCGACAAGGGACTGAGCATCCTGGCCCAGGCAAGAAGAAATGACAATATGTCGTTCCGCAGCAAGCGGTCGATGAACGGCACGTCCTCGTTTATCAACCATCTGCCGGCATTCACGATGGACCATACCTACGCACTGGCAGCCCTATACCCCTACGCCACCCATCCCGAGGGAGAATGGGCCTTCCAGACCGAGATAGGATACCGTTTCAAGAAGAATACCGTCATCGGCGGGAAGTACGGCACCAGTATGAAGGTTAACTTCTCACACGTCAGGGCCCTCCACCACAGCGAGGGGACGGACAGCAGATACTACCAGGACCTGAACATCCAGGTGGACAAGAAGCTGAGCCGCGACTGGAAGATCAATCTGATGTATATGAACCAGTTTTACAACAAGACCATCGTCGAGGGCGAGGGAGGGATGATTCATTCCGACATCATCATCGCCGATGCCAAATACAGGATCAACAAGAAGATGACGCTCCGCGGCGAGGCACAGTATCTCTTCACCGACGACGACCAGGGCGACTGGGCTTTCGGGCTCCTCGAGCTCTCCATCCTGCCCCACTTCATGATCACGGTATCCGACGAGTATAACGTGGGAGAGACCGACATCCACTACTACCAGGGCAGCGTGACCTTCAATACCGGAGCCCACCGCATACAGGCCGGATACGGACGGACGAGAGCCGGATTCAACTGTTCCGGAGGCGTCTGCCGTTACGTTCCCGCGACAAAAGGCTTCACCCTGTCATACAACTATAACTTTTAAGACTGATGAAGAAAATACTACATAACATCACCGCAAGCCTCATCGTAATAGCCGCCGCAGCATGCAGCAATATCGATGAGGACGACAGGCTGATATACGTTAAGCCGGCTGAGGTGAATCGTGCCGTGCTGCTCGAGGACTTCAC
>Ga0065709_1029489_pt1 | contig 19180 bp, 17 predicted proteins | sample Hoacrofraction14_2_FD_59096 | JGI IMG/M metagenome (GOLD analysis project Ga0065709, IMG submission 59096) | Hoatzin crop microbial communities from Cojedes, Venezuela, sample from fiber fraction 14 v1 | ecosystem: Host-associated > Birds > Digestive system > Esophagus > Crop | place: Venezuela...
CGCCGGTTCGAGCCTGGAGCTGGTCGAGGGTAAGCGCATAGTAATGGGGCGGATAGACTGACAGCGCGCCATGCCTCATAATCGTAGTGTTACAAGTATTGGAGCATTTAACTACGATTACGGAGGAAGATCCCATGCAAGCCACTTACAAAACACGCACAACGCTCGAACAGAGACTGGAGTATGTCAAAGAATGCCGCCGAAGCGGCCTCTCCGATGCTGAATGGTGCCGGCAGAATGACATACCAGTCAGCACCTTTTATACCTGGGTATCCAGGCTTCGAAAACAGGCTGCGGATATCCCTCAGGCAACTTATGGCCATAGCGAGACACCGGCTCCCAGGCAGGATGTTGTCCCGGTCGATATAGTTCCCGGAACAGCGGAACGGGATCGGTCGGCTGCTATGCCACAGATCCATTCGGACCTTGACAATTCACATACGATAATGATCGAACTGAACGGAGCACGGATCTTCCTCAACAATGAGGCTGACCCAGTACTGATCACGCGGACCCTTCGTATTCTCGGAGGTGTGTCATGCTAGCCGATATATCGTTGGTCGAGCATATCTATCTCGTATGCGGACATACAGATATGCGCAAATCGATCGATGGCCTTTGTGCTATTGTCGAAAAGGAACTGTCGCTTGATCCAACATCCTGTTCCCTGTTCCTGTTCTGCGGCCGGCGCCGGGACCGGATCAAAGTCCTGATGCACGAACCGGATGGATTTGTCTTGATCTATAAACGTCTGTCCGTGGACGGAAGATTCCAATGGCCACAGGATAGATCGCAGGTCAGGGACCTTTCCTGGCGCGAGTTCGACTGGCTCATGTCCGGCATCGATATCAACCAGCCCAAGGCTATAAAAACTGTCTGAAAACAGAGCATTTCACTACGAAAAAACTTGCACAAAGCAAGGACGCAAAAGTGGCTCAAACCCTTGATTTTTCGGCACTTTTGAACTCTCAAAGTGCTACGAAAACAAGCTGTTTTATGCTATAATAAAAACATCAAGACTAAGGGGGAAAAGCCGTGGCTTCCAGCGCAAAAGACATCAAAATGAGCGAGCTCAGGGATACGATCACCGCGCTCAGGAAGACCATCGCTACCCAGACAGCCACGATAGAAGCCCTCAAATCTCTGATCGAAGCCAATGCCGCTAAGGAAGCGGAACATCTGGAGAGAGAAAAAGTCCTCCAGGAGCAGATCGACTATCTGACCAAAAAACTCTTTGGCACTTCCAGTGAAAAACGTTCTAAGGACATCCCCGGGCAGCTCAGCCTTTTTGATGACCCATATATATTCAATGAGGCTGAGGCCGAGGTGGCCGCTGCTCCTCCTATGGAGGAAGTAGTCGTCAGGGAACACAAGCGTAAGAAAAAGGCTACTCTCGATGAAAAGCTCAAGGGTCTCCCGGTCGAGGAGATCCTTATAGAGCTGCCCGAAGAGGAGCAGGTCTGTGACAACTGTGGGAACCGGCTGGAACGCATCGGTAAAGAATTCGTCCGCCGCGAACTGCAGTACATCCCCGCAAAGGTCAAGGTGATCGAGTACTATACCGCGACCTATGTGTGCCCTGTATGCAAGACGGGAGAAGACAGTGAACGGGCTTTTTTAAAAAAGGCTTCCGCTCCCGGACCGCTCATGAAGCACACCATTGCTTCACCGTCATCCGTGGCCTGGACTATGTACCAGAAGTATGCTAATGCCGTGCCGCTCTGCCGTCAGGAAAAGGACTGGTCACAGTACGGCATCGAGCTGAGCCGCGCTACGCTGGCGAACTGGATCATAGAATGCAGCAACCGGTACTTCCGTCCTTTGTATGAGTACTATCATCGATGCCTTCTGAAACGGGAGTTCGTCATGGCCGATGAAACACGGATCCAGGTGCTGAATGAGCCGGGGCGACGCCCACAGACAGACTCGTTCGTATGGCTCTACCGCACCGGGGAAGATGGTCTTCCGGCCATGATCCTTTATACATACACACCGACGCGGGCCGGCAGAAACGCGGCCGAATTCCTGACCGGGTATCAAGGTTACCTGATGACGGACGGTTATCAGGGCTACAACAAAGTGCCCGGGGTAAAAAAGTGCGCCTGCTGGGCCCATATACGGCGCTACTTTGTCGACGCGATCCCCAAGGGGCACGAATACGACTACAGCGAGCCTGCCGTGCAGGGCGTCCAGTTCTGTGACAAACTCTTTGCCATAGAACGACGCATGAAAGAGAAGCAGTATTCCTACGACAAGATAAAGGCTGTCCGTCTCAAAGAGGAGCGGCCGATTCTCGATGCCTTCTGGTCCTGGCTCGACAGACAGCGGCCGATCCTGAACTCAGGGATGCACAAAGCAGTGCGGTATGTGCAGAACCGCAGGGCCTTTGCAGAGACCTATCTTGAAGACGGACGATGCAGTTTTTCAAACAACCTGAGCGAGAATGCGATCCGTCCTTTCACAGTCGGCAGGAAGAACTGGCTATTCTCGAACTCAGTAGATGGAGCCGAGGCCAGTTGCATCGTCTACACCATGGTCGAGATGGCAAAGACCTATCATCTGAACATCTTCGGCTATCTGGAGTTCCTTCTGAAGAATCGTCCGAGCTCGGATATGACGGATGACGAACTGGAGAAATTTGCTCCATGGAATGCAAACTTGGCACTCCAATGACCTGACAAAAAATCGCATGTGAATCATAGTGAATTACTCCAACTTCCGGGTTGGGGTAATTTTACTGTAGGGTACCGCCCTATTATTGGGCGCTTACCTTTCTATCAATCGCTAAATAACGTCTGCGATGCTCTGCATGCTGCACGATGCTGTCCCTCGGGATAAAATAAACAAGCCTGATCCCGAGGCGATCGGCAAACGCTTCTACCAGTTCGCGTTCGTCATTCACTGTCTTTCCTCCAGCCATCCGGCCACATAATCATGCAGGAGTTTCATGGTATCGCCGAACTGTCCCGGATATGCTTCATACGCGGTGGCCGGTGTAAACTTATGGCTGGCTCCTTCCACAAAACAAATGCTCTTATCTTCCGCGGCTGCGCGATGATAAATCTCTTCCGCAGCCAGAAACTCCCCGCCCCCGGTCATGCCCATGATCAGCATGGGAGCATGAATGTAAGCGGCGTTGCTGACCGGAGAAGTGTAGGTCGAATTCCAGTCAATACCCCACACATGCTCCGCATCGTAGCCATAGTTTTCCGCGGTTTTCACCGCATAGGACGAGAGATAATTCCGCACGGTCATCATGCGTCCGCCCTCTGCGAGATTATCTGTCATGGAAACGGGATTCTCCGGCTTACGGGCGGAACGGATCTGTTCATGGGTGATGCTCCCATCCGCATGAATGAGATCGTACGCCTCTCTGGTATGCGCCATCAGGGAAATGTCCTGCGGATATAATTTGTTGTTGAAGAACGCCTGATTTGCACCGGGAATAATGAGGGGCTCATCGTCAGCGTAATTCCCCTCTCCTCTGTCAATACATACCAGCCTCTCCTGTGCCTGCCGCAGGATACGCATGTTCCGCGCCGACTGGGCCGCCATGAACTTCCGGCGAAATGCCTCCGTATAGGTTGATCCCTCCGGTCTAAATCCGTTATCCGGATTAAAGAGGTTAAGCTCTTCATTGATTTTTTTGCCGGACTTCTCATCTGTCACCGCCGGATCCAGGCTGAGGAGCTGCATCACGGAATTACCCCAGTTCGCATCCAGCAGCAGCACCCCATCTGCCGGAATGTAACACCTGCCATCCTCCGGCCAGGGATAGATCATCTCTTCTCCTCTGAAGATATCCGCCCCGTTTTCGGCAATGGCCTGATAGCAGGTCATCAGCGTCGCCCCTCCGCTATGTCCCATCAGATACACCCTGTCCATTTTCAGGGTATTTTTCAGATAATCCATAGCCGCACAGACGCAGGACATCTTCTCAATCTGCGAAAAGAAAAGCCCTTCCTTAACCATTACATTGGCGCACAGCACCGTGAAGCCTCTTGAGGCAAGCTCCGGACCGGTCGGACAGGTCAGGTAATCCTCATCCGAATGCATGACCAGAACGGCTGTCCTCTTTGCAGTAGTTCCGTCACCGGCAGCAGACTCATAAAGAACTCCCGGGACACGCCGTCCCAGCCTTACAAATGTTGTCATAATCTTAGTTGCATTGATATCCATGTCCGCTTATTTCCTCCGCTCCGCCATCTTGTTTCACGATCGCGTTCAGTTCCTTAAATGCCTTTAGCATGAGCGGAATAACGATCAGCATAGCCAACGTATCTGCAATCGCCTGCGCACCCGCAATGCCGTTCACGCCCAGGAAAATCGGTGCTATGAACAGCACGGGGATAAAGCAGTATCCCTGCCTGGAAGTGTTGATCAGCAGCGCATAGAGCGCGTGGCCGATACCGGCATAATACATATTGACGATCGAGTTCACCGCATGGAAGACCAGTGTGATGCACTGCAGCCGGATGCAAAGCATACCGATACGGAGCACCTCACCGTCTGCCTGCTTGTTAAACACATGAACAATCGGCGATGTAAAGATAAAAATGATGACTCCCATTACGATGGCTCCGACAATCGAAACCTTCAGTGCAAACAGCAGGCTCTCCTTCACCCGTTTGAACTGCTTCGCGCCCCAGTTATAGCCGACAATCGGCTGATATCCCTGGCCAAAGCCCAGGATAATGGCAAACGGGAACTCCATGACACGGTTGGAAATAGAGATAGCCGCAAGCGTTGCCGTTGAATAGTTGCCGGCCACATGGTTCAGCGAGATCGACGCGACCACGGCCAGTGCCGAACGGAAGAACGAGCTGGAACCAATGGCCACAACCTCCTTAATGTCCGCCCAGATGTATTTAAAATGTCTCAGGGAAATGGCCACACTTGTCTTCTTCTTGATGTACGGATACAGCAGAATGCAGAAGCTGATGATCTTGGAAATGGCCGTCGCCATGGATGCGCCTGCCACGCCCAGTCCGAACTTATAGATAAAGAGCGGATCAAGGAAACAATTCAGCACACCGCCAAATCCGATGCCGATCATGGCGAACATAGCGCTGCCCTCACTTCGCAGACACATGTTCAGGATAAAGCTGCCGATCATAAACGGCGCCGCGTACAGCACATACGTCGCATACTGAATGGAGTACTGCGCACACTCCGGTGTCGCCCCCAGCCAGTAGACCAGCTTACCGATCAGGGCCATACATATGATCATAAAGATCAGGCCCAATCCAAAGCCGGTAAAGAAGGAAGTCGAAAGGACCGTATCCGCCTCTTTCTTCTTTTTGGCGCCCAGAAGCCTGGCAATATAGCTGCAGGCACCGGCACCGATCAGGGAGCCGATGATCGTGATCATCCTTTCCAGTGATGCATTGACACCTACCGCCGCCGTCGCATTGGTTCCCAGCGTACTGACAAAGTACGTGTCAACGAGATTATAAACAGTTGTTATCAGCTGCGCAACAATGGTCGGTACTGCCATGCGGGGGATTAAAGTCCGAATATCCTCATTAAGCAACGCCTGTTCTTTTTCAGCACTAACCTTTCTCATATGTATCGTCACCTCAGTTTCCATCTGTTTTTCTGTCTGTTGTTCTATCTGTTGTTTTTGTCTTTATTCTGCCCGGTGCTCCCGTCTGTCGTTCCTGCCCGGCCTTCCTGTCTTCAGCAGCTTTCGGTCGCGACATTCTGTTACTCACAGCTGTTGATGACCCCCCGTTGCCTCTTCCTTCTCTTCTCGATAACCGGCTCAGTCTGCATCCAGCGGTTTATCCTTGTATTCCTCATACAGGTCCGGCAGAACCTGAAGCAGATGCGCCCGCTCCATCGTATTGTGGATCAGCACATTGCGCACATAGGTCTCATCGACCGGTGTGTCCAGATCACGGATGATCATGCCGTCCTTGGCATAGTAACCCATCCACTCACAGTTGATGCTCTCTCTGCCGCCCAGCGGGCAGGGCCGGCTGAAGCGCAGCACCAGATGATGCCCCGGACCGTCAAATTCTTCCCAGCAGGCCTCTGCGCGGCAATCGGCCGCCAACAGCTCCTGGTAACGTTCTTCACTGAGTCCGTAATCCCTCAGGTCGATATTGTGCGATACAGCCGGCATACCCTTAGAAGGATCTCCTGTAGCCCCCAGATCCAGAGTCTCAATAGACCAGACTCCGTCCTTGTTATCTTCCCCATTCACAAACTTATGGTCCCAGTGATCGACCGGGTTCCAAATCTTATAGCGCAGGTTGCCCTGCCCGGGAATCATACTCTTTGAATAATGGTTATAGAAATTGCCGTACCACCTTCTCCACTTTCCGTTCCAGGTGGGTGGTGTCACCGAATATTCGATGTAAAAACCCACGTTATCCGGCAGCATGCAATAACCATACATCACATCTCTGTAACCATGGATCTGGAGCAGATCCAGCCAGTTCTCGACCGGAAGCGCATCCTTCACATCCATGGGACCCGCATCCAGGATCTGCTGCAGCCGCGGATCCGGCGGATACAGAGGATAATCGTAATAATATTTGGCAAGCGGCATTGCCTTCTCCTCCGGGCTCAGCTGCGGAAGCTTCAAATCGTATCCCATTGCGACCTCCTATCTCTCAGTCTTCCTGCCATCAGACGCTTTCAGTCAAGCGCTTTCAGTCGGGCACTTTCTGCGCATGCGAAAAAACTTTGTCTTCTTGCGCGCCTCGCATCGGGCCGGCAGGAACCTGTGCCTTTTTTGCTTAATTTCCCATGATGGCGCCGCCGTTAACACTGATGACGGCTCCGGTAATGAACGAGGCTTCCTCGCTGGCCAGGAAATTGACCGCTCCGGCAATATCTTCCGGAACGCCCAGGCGGCCAAGCGGTGTCCTGCGCAGCAGTTCCTGTCTCATGTCCTCCGGGAGTACATCCTCATCCGGCACGTCCTGCTCAATCTGTCCGGTCAGCACACAGTTCACATTGATCCCCTTTGGTCCCAGTTCCCTTGCCATCTCGTAAGTCAGGCTGATCATGCCGCCGCGGGAAGCCGCGAAAGACGGATTGAAATACCAGCCGCCGTTCTGGCCGTCACTGGTCGTCAGGTTAATGACACGAGGTGCCTTGCTCTTTAACAGATACGGCAGTGCCAGCTTCGTGTTGAAGAACGCCGCTTCTACTACCTCCATGGAATGATGCCAGACCTTTTTATCCGTCTCCTCCATGTTATGGCGGTCATGGCCTCCGGATCCGTTGACCACCACGTCTATGCTTCCAAATCGCTCATAGATCCAGCGCAGCACATCTTCCTGTGTGGTGTCCTCATGATACAGATCCGGGTCACACTCAATATTCTCCGCCAGTCTCGCCTGCGGATTCTGTGCAAATCCGATCACATGATCCTTATATTTCGGATCCATCTGTGAAACAGCATACTGTGCCTTGCCGTGATAAGAGCTCATGAATGCCACATTCATGCCGCCTTCAAGTGCCATGCGCACTATGGCTAATCCGTTATTTCCCGCGCCTCCCGTGATGATCATGGTACGGCCTTCCAGTGTTAACATAATCTCAGTCCTCCGATCTTACATCGCTCTCTTGTATTATTTGCTTCTTACGATTCAACTTTGTTCTCTTCACTATCAGTTATATCGACCGCATTTGATGTGTTCGGTATTCGGCGAACGCTCCGGCCTTCGCTGGGGATCCGGCCTTCGCTTGATGAGTCCTTCAGGTGAATAGCCCTGCGTTCCGCTCTCCTTCTTTAATCCGCATCCATCGGCTGGTCATGATATTCGGCGTACAAATCCGGCAGGAACGTGTATAGATGTTCCCATTCAACCAGCGTGTGAATGACCACCGTGCGGAGATATTCCTCCGTGCAATACGTTGATTCATCACGCACCAATTTGCCGTTGACCGGTCTCCAACCGATCCACTCGCGGCTGCGGGTCTCCACGCCGCCCAGCGGGCAGGGTCTTGAATAGGCCAGACACAGGTGTGTTCCCGGTGTATCAAAAGTCTCATAGGATCCCTTGCCGTTGCACTGGCAGCCGGCCGCCTCCAGCTCCTTCATCTTTTCGTCAGTCAGGCCAAAGTCACGCAGGTCGAACTGATGACGGATGGTATCGTACATCCGCTCTCCCTGGCCCAGATCCAGGCTCTCCGTGGTGGCTACACCATCCGTGCCGTCCTGCCAGTTGACATAGTAATGATCAAAATGATCCGCGTAATTCCAGATTTTATATCTCAGATTGCCATGTCCCGGAACCATACTCTTGGATTTGTTATTGCGCCAGTTCCGGTACCAGCGCTCCATCTCGCCCGTAATGTGGGGCGGGCGGACACGGTAAGTAGCCACATATCCGGATCCGTCCGGGAACATGCAGTAGCCCAGCTCCACCTTGTCGTATCCTGTCGGTTTGAGCAGATCCATGAAGTTCTCCGGCTGGATGGCATCGGCCGGATCAATCGGGTTCAGGTTATTGATGATCTGCATCTCCACCGGCGTGGGATAATGCAGCGGATAATTATAAAAATATTTTGCGAGAGGCATTTTCTCCTCTTCCGGAAACAGCTTCTGTCTGATCTTAACAACGCTGGGATCATCCGTCTGGATGATTTCTTTCTCTACAGTACCAATCATAATAACTACCTCCCATATACAACTCTGTCTTACTGCTTGTTCTGACTCTATATTATGTTTCAACGCGTTCTCAATCAATTCAATTGCGGCGCCGTTTCTTTCCATACAAGAAAAAATAAAGTGGCTGTTCAGCACTCACCCCTCAAACGTGTCTGCTTTTCGCTTCTGTCGATACTGTTATAGTTACGAGCGAGTGTAGCGCGATGAAGCATAAAACCGAGAAATGGGACCCCCGCCAAACAGGGGCCCCACTTGATAAGGAGAAAAAAACAGTGAAAAAATGTTAGTCAGCAGTAATGCTTTCCGGTGTCCAGCCCGGACTGCGCTGCGGCATACCGCCGTTCATATCATACTGGCCGGAATTGTATCCTGCTGTGCCGGCGCCTTCCTTGCCGGTCACAAAGTAAGCCGTCACACCGTCTTCCTCGGCAATCACGCGGTCCTCCGTTGTCAGCTGCTCGTCTGCATACTCAAAATCATTGGCAAGGCAGGCGATCTTGCCGCGCTCCATCTCGCTCTCTCTGGTCTGTGAAAGCAACCAGTAATAAATGGCATCGACCTTGTCCGCATACACCCAGGTAGCCATGTGGTTGCCGCCCTCAAAGGCCGCCCAGTAAATGCCGGTCTCGTTTTCAGAAGCCGTCAGTGCTTCCAGATTAGCATTCTGTGTCTCCACGTCTGTCTCCAGCGGATTCCAGTTTGCATACGGGATTTCCACACCGGTCAGATCACTGTACAGAAGGGCGAATTCTTTCCACACGGTCGTAGAGAACGAATCATCCGCACAGTTGACGCAAAGAATATTGTCATCCGAGACCATATAGTACCAGTTCTGGTAATCGCAGTCGTTTCCGTCCGCATCCTTGCTCCAGACGTACACATCATCCACCGGCGTCGGATAGTAAGCAGATCCGCGGTACTCCACTTCCTTGTTGTAATTATTTCCCCACTGGCATCCGACCGGCATCAGGGCCGCAAAGAAATTATCACGCTGCGCTGCCATCTCGACCACCTGCATGCCGCCCATAGACTGACCGGTTCCGAAAATGCGGTCTGTATCAATGTTGTATTCCTCAACAACCGAATCGACCAGCTGCCAGGTCGCCTGCACGGCCGCGCTGACCGTATAGTTATCTCTGGTGGAACGAAGCTCCTCCGTAATCTGCGGAACCAGAACGATGACGCCGCCATAACCCAGTTCTTTTGCATAATTCTGAATGTCATCGGAGATGAGAGCGACCGGCGTCTTCGCTTCTGTGAGAGCCACCATGGCATCATTGCTGAGTGCTCCGGCATCCTCGATCTGCAGCACCATCATGTACTTATTCGCTTCATCGTAATCCTCAGGAACAAAGAGGGCATAATCCAGATCGACATCCACTGTCTCGCCGGTCGCCTCCTCAAAGCAATCTGCTGCATGGAAAACGTCTATGGTATAACGGTCCACCTCTTTGATCTGATAACCGCCGCTGACCGCACGATATTCCGTCTTTTCCTCTTCCTCTCCGGTCGGCTTCCGGTCAACGTAGGTGTACTCCTCGTAATTTACGGTTTCCTCATCGCTCGCGGCAATCACACCGGCATCCGCCGTAATATCCGCCACCTGCTTCACACCGGAAGCCATGCTGAGATAGTACGCATTGGCCCTGGCCAGCTGGTAATCCGTATTCAGCTCGATAATCACGTAATTACCGCTTCCGCTGCCGCCTTCCCCGGAGACTTCTGCTTCATCATTGACATAAACTGCAGTAACCGCAGCCGGATTACTGCCGAGCTCACAGCTGTCCGCCAGATCCATGGCATAGTTCCAGACCTCAAACGTGTCGGCACTCACCTGGGCGCCGGTCAGGTCTGTGCCGTATTCCACCGCGATGGCGTAAGCCTTGGCGCCATCCACCTCAACGGTCGCCAGCGCGGTGATCCCCTGTATTCCGCCGGTCTCTCCCGCCATGGCCGTCGCGGCCATAGCCAGCAGAGCTGTTGAAAAAATAACTGCACTGTACATCTTTCTGCCTGACATAGATTACCTCCTCTTTAGTATTGCGATGCTCCACTACAGACGTCAGTTGCATTTATTCACAGATCACATAGATCCAGTCCATGACCGTTTCTGGTGTCATGTCATCCGATTATTTCCGGGTGCGAATAAATGTATCTTGTAACATCCTTATTTTATTTTGGCTCTGCTTATCCATCAATTCATTATGCCCGGCTATTATTTCCTATTCAGAATAGTTCTGATGCCGTTCAACCTGGTTTCTCACTTCGGGAACCAGGCTCTGAAACCATAGCTGAAACGAAGCTTAAGCGAGTTTTTTACTTCTGTTTGACTTTCACCAAAAACCGCTCTACAATTTCCATAATGGAAACTATCAAGATGTATCTGCACCTGTTGTGGCAACAGCATTTGTATCCATAGATACAGCAGCATCTGTATCCATAGATACGGCAGTATCTGTATCCATAGATACGGCAGTATTTGCATCCACATCCGGGATTTTCAGGGGGAAATCTTATGGACATACAGCTTTTACAGGAATTTGTGAACCTGGTAGAAACCTGCAGTTTCCAGGAGACTGCAGATCAGATGCACATATCCCAGTCTTCTCTCACCAAACATGTCCATAAAATGGAAGAAGAACTGGACGTATCTTTCTTTGACCGCTCTACGCGTGCCGTCAAACTAAACGACTTCAGCCGTGCTTTCTATCCTTATGCACGCGAAGCCGTCAACGCCTATGAAAAAGGTGTGGTGGCCATCAATGATGTGAAACGCAAGGACAATTCCGAAATACGCGTCGCTTTTGCTCCTTCGCTCGGTCAGTACGACATCGTGGAGACCATCTCCAACTTCTCAAAACAGTATCCGGAATATCCGCTCAAGCTCATGGAAAGTTATCAGATTGAACATCTGGTGAATGAAAAACGCTGTGACTTTGCCTTCATGGCAGAAAAGGAATCTTTTGACAGCCGCATGAACCAGCTCATTTACAAGACAGATCATCTGGTGGTCGTGCTCAATGAGAACCATCCGCTCGCGAAAGAACCTTATCTGACGCTGCAGCAGATCAAAGACGAGAATTTCATCCTCCATGCCGACCCGATGGGGCGCATGCAGCCGGAGACCCGGAAGTTCATGGATGTCTGTCAGGCCGAAAACGTGGAGATCAATGTGATGGCCAACGTGACCTTCACCTCCACGATCCTCAAGATGATCTCCAAGGAGCAGGGAATCACGGTACTGTTCAGCTATCACGCACAGCAAAAAGAAACGCCGGGCACGGTCATGATCGACTTCCATCCGCTGGTCACCACCAACATCTACTGCATGTACCAGAGCAAGCGGAAGTCCAAATCACACCAGGCGTTCCTGAACTACATCGTCAGCAAAATCGCAGACGAGGAATAAACCATGCCATGCTTTCTCTTTGTATAGCATCCTGATCAATCATCACCGAATACAGCAGAAAACGAAGCACGTAGGGACTCCCACGTGCTTCTCTTTAGTATGTTGACATCGTCATTCGTCGTTCTCCATTTTCCTGTGCTTCAGCTGCCGAAAGGTCATAAAGACAGCCATCGACTGCAGACCGGCCAACGCATAGCAGGCAGCCACAAAAAGATGCGACAGATCGTTGCCATCGCGAATGATTACCCACGCTGCGAGGCCGCCGCAAAGCATCAGCAGGGCTCCATGTAAAACAGTAGCGATCTTCAGCTTTCCGGAAATGGCCGTAAAGTCCTGATGGGTCATCCGCTCTTTTGAAAACATCAGCTCGCCGACGCCCACGGCCACAAACAGGAAGGGAGCGAGGGACAGCAACCCCGTCATGGAAACGAACCGGTCATAATTGACAGGCACATTCTGCACAGAGGCCACCAGATAAAGCATCAGGCTGATCACACAGGAAGTGAGGATTTTCTGCTTAGCCACAAACACTTCTCTCTCGTCTGCGTTCCACACATACCACGGCCCGACGTACTGATATTTGATCTTGAAGCCGCGCTTATTGTCGGCCGGTACCTGCACCGGTTTATAGTTGGCCTCGAAGCCTTCTCTCATCGAAAAATCTGCGAAATATGCCATGTCGTTTTTCCTCACTCCCTGCCGTTTTCCTGTCAAAGTGCCTGTTCATTCGCGGCTTTCTGCGGCGTCCCGGCCGCTATGCCTGTTCTTTATTTCCCGCAAGGTAACTGTTCAGCAAAGCGTTCTGAACAGTTGCCCCGCAAATAAATTTTTACTTAGAAGCAGAGGTTTCTCCTGCTAAATTAATGGCTTCCGCCTCATTGCACGCCACAAAGTGTCCCGGCCGGACCTCTCTGAGTTTTGCGCCTTTCTTGCATCCCTCATTCGCATAGATGCAGCGGGAGCAGAACCGGCACTCAGCTCCTGGGTCGATCGGAGATTTGATCTCGCCCTTCAGAAGTATACGCTCCTTCTTGTGATGGATGTCCACCGTAGGGATGGCTGAAAGCAATGCCTTCGTGTACGGATGCATGGGATGGGCAAACAACTCATTGCGGTCACACATCTCCACCACCTGTCCCAGGTACATCACGCAGATTTTCTGGGAAATGTGTTTGACAACGGACATATCGTGTGTAATGAAGAGATAAGTCAGGCCCATGCTCTCCTGCAGGTCCATCAGCAGGTTGATGATCTGTGCCTGGATGGACACGTCCAGTGCCGATACCGGCTCATCGCAGACGATGAACTTAGGCTTTAAGGCCAGGGCCCGTGCGATACCCACTCTCTGTCGGCGGCCGCCGTCCAGCTCGTGCGGATAGCACATGCGCAGACGCTTCTCAATACCCACGATGTCCATGAGTTCCTTTGTGCGCTGCTCAACCTCACTGCTGCTCATAGTACCGGTCAGCCGCATCGGCTCCTTGATAATATCGGAGACCGTCTGCCTCGGATCAAGTGAAGAATACGGATCCTGGAAAATCATCTGCACATCGCGGCGGAATTGGGCCATCTCCTTACCTTTAAGCCGGGTCACGTCCTTCCCGTCAAAAATGATCTTTCCGTCCGTGCTCTCATTTAAGTGAATGAGTGTGCGGCCCAGCGTGGATTTTCCGCAGCCGGACTCTCCGACCAGTCCCATGGTCTCGCCCTTTTCGATCTGCAGGGTAATGTCATCTACCGCGTGAACGGTGCCGGCCGGACTCTTAAAATACTTCTTCAGATTTTGAACTTCCAGTAATGCTGCCATCACGATTCCTCCTTACCTTCGGTTCTCCAGCAACGTGAGAAGTGGCCGGGTGACAATTCCACCATACGGTTATCGAACTCATCGCATTTATGACATTTATACGGGCACCTCTCCGCAAAGTCACATCCCTTGCGAACCTGGGACGGATCCGGCGGCAGCCCCTCGATCGGCGAAAGCCGCTCCACATCCTTCTCCAGATCCGGCAGTGCCGCAAACAAACCGCAGGTATACGGGTGGGTCGGATGATCGAAAATGTCTTCTCTGGTTCCTTCCTCAATGATGCGGCCGGCATAGATAACTGCCACCTTATCGCAGATATCCGCCACCACGCCCAGATCATGTGTGATCAGGATCATCGCCGTTCCGGTCTCATGACGAAGCTTCTTGATCAGGTCCAGCACCTGCGCCTGAATGGTCACATCCAGCGCCGTGGTCGGCTCGTCTGCCAGCAGGAGCCTGGGCGAGCAGGCCAGCGCCAGAGCGATGACCACGCGCTGCTTCATGCCGCCGGAAAACTGATGCGGGTACTCGTTGGCACGATCCGCGCCAATACCGACCTGCTTGAGCATCTCAATGGCACGCTGCTGGGCTTCCGCCTTGCTGCATCCCTGATGGAGCTTATATCCCTCCGCAATCTGCGAGGAAACCGTCTTGACGGGATTGAGCGCCGTCATCGGATCCTGAAAGATCATGGAAATGGATTTGCCGCGCAGATCCTGAAGTTCCTTATCGCTCATCTCCATAATGTTGCGGCCTTCAAAGTAAATATCTCCGTCTATATTTTCCACGGAATTCTCCGGCAAAATCTGAAGGATCGACTTGGCAATGGTTGTCTTGCCGGCACCTGTCTCTCCGACCAGCCCGAGTGTCTCGCCTGCCTCCAGGGACAGTGACACATCGTTGACCGCATGGATAATGGAACTTCCCGAGTGGTACTCCACCGTCAGATTCTTTATCTCAAAAAACTTTTTTTTATTCTCTGCCATGTGATCACCTCATCAATCCTTAAAGTTCGGATCCAGCGCGTCACGGAAGGCATCGCCCAGAAGATTGAAGCTCAGGACCGTGAGAACGATAAAGATACCGGGAATGATTACCATGTACGGATAATCACGGATGTAGTTACGTGTGGAGGCCAGCATCGCGCCCCACTCCGGCTTCGGCTCCTGTACGCCCAGTCCGAGGAAGCTCAGGGACGAAGAAGCAAGGCCGTTGCGGCTGATGGTCATGGCGATCTCCACGATGACCGGCGACACCGCGTTCGGGATAATATGCTGGAGAATAATCTTCCAGGTAGGGCAGTTGATGGTTGTAGCTGCCTCAATATATTCCATGTTCCGGATACGGAGAATGTTCGCGCGCATCAGGCGGGCAAAGCCCGGGATGCTGGTGATGCCAAGAGCCAAGATACATTTATCCACGCCGGTTCCGAACACGGCGCAGAAGGCCATGGCCAGGACCAGGGACGGAAACGCCTGAAAGATATCGAGGAAACGCATCAGGCAGGTGTCCACCACGCCGCCGAAGAAACCGGCAACCGCACCGACAATGATCCCCAGCACAGCTGAAAGCAGGGTGGAAAGGATGCCGATGACCAGCGTGTATCTTGCACCATACAGGATACGGGAGAGAATGTCTCTTCCCAGATCATCCGTACCGAATAAGTGCGTCAGCGAAGGCCAGGACTTCATGTTCACAAAGTCCGTTGCCGCGTAATCATACCGGCAGATATACGGCGAAAGCAGGGAAAGAACCACAATGGCCACCAGGAACACCATGCCGAAAATGGCACCCTTGTTGTGGGATACACTGGCCCAGATATACTTGAACGAGCCCGGTTTGATGCTCGGATCAATGTGATGACGTTTCTTATGTTTTTTCTTACGTCTGTCGGTGCCGGTATGGCTGCGGGTTTCCTCATGGCCATGCTGCTGGTTATGTTCATGGTCGCCACTGTGGTTATGGTCAACGTTGTGGTCGTGGTCGCCGGTGTGGTCGTGGGTGCCGCTGTGGTCGTGGGTGCCGCTGTGGTCGTGGTCTCTGTTGCGATCATGATCCTCAATGTGGTCGTGGTCACCGCCGTGCATATGATCCTCACTATGTTCGTGTCGATGCTCTTTGGCCGCTTCAAGACCATTTTCCAATTCCGTTACCACGTTCTGCTCGAGATTTGTCTTTTCAGCCATTCTTCTTCACCTTCTTCCCGACAGATACATACTGTGCCTTGATACGCGGGTCCGCGTACGCATACAGCAGATCCGTCAGCAGCATGATCACAGCAAATGTGAACGCAATAAAGATGATACATCCCGTACAGGCCGTGTAGTCACGGTTGTTGATGGAGTTGACCAGATACTGGCCGATACCCGGGATGGAGAAGACCACTTCAATAATGGTCGCGCCGCCCAGCATGGAGCCGAAGCGCATGCCGATGACCGTGAGAATGGGGATCAACGCGTTTGGCAGCGCATGTCCGTAAATGACATCCTTCTCGGGAAGGCCTTTGGAACGGGCCGTCGTCACATAATCCGAAGAGACGACTTCCAGCATGCTGGCCCGGACCTGCCTGGTAAATCCGGCCAGACCACCCAGTGAATTGGCAATGGTCGGCAGGATGAAATACTTTAAGGACTTCGCTCCGGAAGACGGCAGTAACTTGAGCTTCAGCGAGAACAGCAGCACCAGAAGCAGCGCCGTCCAGAAGCTGGGCATACAGTCAAAGAGCAGTGTGACAATAAGGGAGATACGGTCTCCGGCTGAGTTGGCATGCACTGCTGTGTAAATACCCAGCGGCAGCCCCACAATCACCGTCAGTAAAATACTGAAGATGGCGATCTTTGCCGTATGCGGGAAGCGCTTCATCAGCTCCCACTTAATATCCGTACCGTCTACGAGAGATTTTCCGAAATCGAATTTTGTGAATATGTTCTTTACATATTCTCCCAACCGCACGATAAACGGGCGGTTCAGTCCCAGCGCTTCTCTCTTGGCCTCTATCTCGGCTTCGGTATGCACACCGGAGCCAAGAGCCAGCTGCGCCGGATCGCCGGGAACAAAGTTCATCAGCGTGAACATAATGATTCCGACTGCTAACAGCGTGGGAATCATTATCAGCAATCGCTTTACGACATACCTAATCATGACCGGTTCCTTTCTGGACTAAACTTGCTCGCCTTTTGATAAAAACGGATACACGTAATCCGCTTCTCGCCTTGCTTGTGAACCTCCGGCAGCTTTGCCGCTCGTGTTGGTTCAATAGAGGCAGCACAATCGCGACATTGCGCTGCCTCCGGGTATCCTCTTACTTTAGATTTGAAATCTGATCAGCGGGTTCAGCCCACAGAGCTGTAGTCATCCGCAAAGGTCATATTGTTCAGCACCGGGTTGAGCTTCTCAAGGCTGATATCCTCAATGCCGGAGGCTGTAACGATGTGACGGGTCTCGGTGTAAAGGCCGAGCATGTAGCAGTTGTCAATCAGTGCATAGTCATGGAAAGCATTCATGTTCTCTTCGCTTCTGTCCGCGATGGCTGCCGCAAGAAGCTCGCGCAAGGTCTCATCATCGGTAAAGCCCTGGGTCAGGCCGCCGTTGGCCTCAGCGCCGAACAGGTCATTCCAGAACGTCGTGGTGAAGTCCACAATACCGTCTGAATATTCGGAGACATCCCATGCGGTCGGGTCACTCTGTACAGCCTGTCTGGCAGCACGATCCTGTCCGTCGATGGTCATCTGGATGCCGGCCTCAGCCAGCATAGCCTGCATGGCAACATACGGCTGCTGCGGTGCCTGAGAAGAAACCAGAAGGCTGATCTTCAACGGATTGCTCTCGTCATAGCCGGCTTCTTCCAGAAGTTCTTTAGCCTTCTCAACATCTCTCGGGAAGTACTCTTCCGTATCCCATTCCTGTACATAATCCACCGCCAGGTTCGGAGCTACATCATAGCTCATCACACAGTTGCCGGCGGTCAGGGACATGGTCTGAGCATCAAGTGCATAGGCAATGGCCTTTCTGACATTCACATCCGCGCAGGGATTGCCTTCGCTGGTGTTGAAGATCAGGTACTGGCTCATGAAGTTCAGGTACTCTGTCACATTGTAATCTTCGTTGTCCTCGAAGCGTGCAATGTCATCAGTAGAAATCTCAGCCAGATCGACCTCGCCGTTCTCCAGCGCGATGGCTCTGGAAGAAGCCTCGGTGATGCAGCGGATCTCGATCTCATCGACATTCTGCGACTCACAGTCTGCGGTATCTTCCGTCTTCCAGTAATCTCTCTTGACAAGCGTGACACCGGAACCGGTGGCCATATCCGTCACGGAATAAGCACCCGTCGTGGCCGGATCGGAATTGATCTCGTCCTCAGCAGCACCCTCGTACCATGCCTGGTTCGCGATGGAGCATCCGCAGAGAACCGCCTCGATAGAGCCTTCACTCGTATCCTTCAGAGTAAGGGTCAGAGTGTAATCACCGGTCGCCTCCGCACTGTCATAATAGAGTGAAATTTCAGAAACGTAACCCAGTTCTTTCAGCTTATCATAGCTGTAGACCACATCGGCCGCGGTGATCGCGTTGCCCTTGCTGTCCGTAATGTTATCGAAGATCTCGATATCGTACGTTGCGTCGTCTACCTTCGTCACGGACTTGGCCGCGTACATCTGCAGCTCATCGTTCGCGAGCATGGCACCTGTGAAGGGGCGATAGCAAAGGTGCGCCCATATGGTATCCTCTGTCCAGTCACGAACGGACGAGTCATTTCCCCACGGTCCAATGGTAAACGAGTCATCGTCCACTGCCACAACTACCTTATCGGCCGCCTGGGCTGTCATACCCATCATCGCTGCCATTGCCAGGCCAAGCACTGCAAATTTAAATTTCTTTGTCATGTCAAAACCTCCTTAAATTTTCTATAGCGTTTACTACGTTCGCTTCAAGAGCTGACTCAAGGATATGCCGAAAGAGGATTTCAATCAATTCCACTTGAATTCTCATTTTTTCCAATTCAGAAAAAGAAAAAGCCGAAGCCCTTATTTCGGGGCTTTGGCCTCTCTCACAGGAAGATTTCAGCGGGGATGTATCGTTCCGTTTTGTAACTGTTCAGCATCCAAGCCTCAAACAGGTTTGCGCTTCTTCACTTCGTTTCGGTCGGTGCAAACCTGAGGTCCACCGGACCTCCGCTTTGCTTCGGTCCGCGCTAAACGGATGTCCACTGGACATCCAGCGCCGTCCACTGGGTCTCCGCTTCGCGCATAAAAAAAATGTAGGGTCGTATATTGACCCTGCATCAATAATTTCATTGAAGGCTCATACCAGCTTTGCGTATTTCTTTTTTTCTTCATCA
>Ga0065709_1029490_pt1 | contig 19152 bp, 17 predicted proteins | sample Hoacrofraction14_2_FD_59096 | JGI IMG/M metagenome (GOLD analysis project Ga0065709, IMG submission 59096) | Hoatzin crop microbial communities from Cojedes, Venezuela, sample from fiber fraction 14 v1 | ecosystem: Host-associated > Birds > Digestive system > Esophagus > Crop | place: Venezuela...
CGGAGAGTTAAATGAATGGTCAGGAACATGACCAGAACGGCCGCAAGCATGCCCAGCGCCCACCAGGCGCCGGTCGCGGACCCGCAGAAATCCTGAATGCGGCGGATGATGTAATACGAAAAAGCCCAGAAGGGAATGCAAAGAAGGCTTTTCTTCTTCCGGGGAATGCAGCGGCGGTAGACGAGGATGACCGTCATGACGGACATCCATTCGGCAATGGCTGTATAAACTTTGGGGATGTTGAGCGCGTAATCCAAATTCATCACCCTGCTTTAAAATTGAAATGGTTTAAATGGTTAAATGCTTCAAGCGGTTTAAATGCTTCAAAAGGTTCAAACGGCTCAAAAATCAAATGAAAATTTCATATTATTCGGTCATGCGGCTGACGAGGGCGGCCATGAATTCCTTTTTGCGGCCGCGGCTGACGAAGACCGGCTGATCCCCGACAATGACGGCCTCGCCCTGCACTTTGGAGACCTTGTCGAGATTGACCAAACTGCTGCTGGAGGCGCGCATGAAGCCGTGCTTCCTGAGCTTTTCCTCAATGTTTTTGAGGGAATAGACCGTGGTGTCATAATCCCCGGATTCCGCGTGGAAGGTAAGGCGGTGGCCCCGGCTTTCCACCCAGTAGATTTCCGAGGAGCGCAGGCGGAGGGTATTGCCCTTCTGCGCGATCTGGATCAGGGCATCCGGGCGCCTTGCCAGACGGGAGATCGCCTTTTTCAGGCTTTCCGAGAAGGCGACATAATTGACGGGCTTGAGAACATAGTCCAAAGCGGAGACGGCGTACCCTTGAATGGCGTACTGCGCCATGTTGGTGATGAAAATGATGATGACATTTTCATCGATTTTGCGGATTTCCCGGGCGGCTTCCATGCCGTTCATGAGACCCATTTCGATATCCATGAGGATGATATCGAAATCATGGCGGTAATTTTCCACGACGGCATAGCCGTCGGTAAAGCGCCGGACTTTGAAATCGGCGCCCTGCTCCCGCGAATAACGATCCAGATATTCCGACAGTTGGGAGGCGAAGAAATCGTCGTCTTCCACGATGGCAATTTTAATCATGTTTCAACCTCGAACCGTTTCCGATATAGTATGCTCTGGAAGCATTATCGCATAAAAGATTTGTCATTGCAAGCGGGACGGTTCAGCTGATTTTGTAAGCATGGAAGTTCAATTCTCCGGAGCCGGAGAAGGTAAAATACAGCGCACGCGTTCCGGCAGAGACGGTGAAATCGCCTTCGGAATGCGCGATGGGGCCGGAGGACGAGACCGGGAGCGAGGCCAGAAGATTTGACCCGTCCGGACGGTCGGAGACCAGCAGGCGGCCGGTCGCTTTGCCGCTGTAAGAGACGATGAGGCGGCTTTCGGTTCCGTCAAAGAGGAAATACTTGAAGCCCGCGCACGCGCAGTCGCGCATGTTTGCGATATACTGGTCGCCGTCCGATTCCCGGTCGCGTCCGGTCTGGGTAAAGTAAGGATGGGCGGCGAGGGCTTTTTTCGATCCGTCCACGCGGCCGGTTTCATGCCCTTTGGCCCAGAGATTGCAGGCGATGCGGGCTTCATACCGGCCCTTGCCAAGCAGGGGACCGGGGTTGAGACCGCAACTGGTGACTTCCGCTTGGCGGAAGCCGCCGTCCGCGGTTCTTTCCAGCTTTTCCGCGCAGGCCTGGCGGGCGTAGGAGGTGCGGTTCGTCTGGCGGTGATAGAAGATATACCAGGTGTCCCCGATGTTCAATAATCCGCCGTGGGTGTTGCCGAGGTAATTGTTTGCGTGATGCTCGTCGGTGTTTCCATGAAGATACAGATCCCCCAGATCCACGAGGACGCCGCCGTAAGTGTAGGGGCCGTCAGGGCGGTCGCTCATGGCGTAACAGAGGTCGTGGTTATGTTCCGAGGAATAGACGAAGCAGTATTTGCCGTCGACCTTCCGGATGCTGGAGGCCTCGAAGAACGCGTGGTCCGGAAAAGCGCCCGGCTTTTCTTTAATCGGGAAGAGAACCTTTGGCTCCGTGCGGATGGTGACCATATCCGGCTCCAGCTCCATGACCACGCCGCCGTCATTCCGGAGGTTATGCCAGCGGGAGGCGACAAAGGGGACTTTGGTGGCAAAACCGGAGAACAGCCAGACGCGGCCGTCATCGTCCGTGAGGACGCCGGGATCAAAGGGGAACTGTTCCCCGCTTTTTTTGCCCCAGACCTTGCCAGAGGCGTGGTGGACTTTGCCGTAGAATTCGTACTGTCCGGCGGGGGTGTCGCAGACGGCGACGCCGATTTCTCCGAGGAAGTCAAAGGCATAATATAAGTAGTAACGACCGTCCGGACCTTTTGTGACGTCCGGCGCGTAAAGGGACCGGATGCCGAGGGGGTTGCCGGGGTCCTGCTTTTTTCTATATATAACGCCTTCATATCTCCAGTCGGAGAGGTCGTCCGTCGGGGCGGACCAGCAGACGTAATCGTTGACGCAGAAGATGGGCGCGCCGAACGCGTCGTGGGAGCCGTAGACGTAGACGCGATCGCCGAAGACATGGGGCTCGCCGTCCGGGACGTATTCCCAGCTGGGAAGAAAAGGATTAAAGACCTGGGATTTCATGAAGGAGACCTCCCTTCGAATCAGTTCAATATTTCATTTCAGAGTATATAGATGGAAGCGGAAAAAAGCAAAGGCGTTGCATAAATGGCGGAATTTATTTCATATTTGGACAGATAAAGCAAAATGTGAAACAAAAATGACCAAACAGGAAACCGAAACGGCGGGAGCGGAAATCTGTGGTAATTTAGGGTCAGCAGAAAGAGCGGACCGAAAAAACAACCGCTCCTGTAAATCAATAAAGGAGGAACTGCAGATGAAAACACCCAAATTGCTCGCCAGGAAGGGCCTGTCCCTGCTGCTGAGCGCGACCATGATCGTTTCTGCGGCCGGCACGGCGCTTGCGGGAGGGGATGCGGAGGAAGTGAAGTACTACTCCAGCTATTCCAGCTTGGAAGAAGCCCGCGAGGCTTCGGAGGCGGTCAATCTCCAGATTGCCGAGGAGAGCGTGGTGCTTATGAAAAATGAGAATAACGTGCTGCCGCTGGAAAACGTGAAGTCGATCAGCGTATTCGGCAAGGCCGCGGAAGACCCGTTCTACGCCGGCGGCGGATCCGGCACCGCGGCGGGATACTATCCGGACGAAATGTACACGACGATTTACCAGTCCCTGGAGGATGCGGGATACGAAATCAACCCGGCGGTGCGGGCGTTCTACGAGAAGGCCGCTTCCGGGGAGAGCCTGGAAGGATCGAGCTTCAGCTACACCGTGAACGAGGATGGAAGCATTACTTCCACCGGCAATCGCGCGCAGATCGCGGACGTCGATCCGGCGGACTTCACCGGCGCGGTGCTGGACTCCTACGCGCGGTATGACGACGCGGCGATCATCGTGCTGGGCCGGACCGGTTCCGAGGGCGGTGACAAGGACATGGGCCGTACGCGGGAAGCGTTCATCGCCGAGGAGCTGAGCAAGCTGAGCGCGGAAGGCGCGAGCGAGGAAGAGCTTTCGGCGCGGCAGGCGTTGCTGGAGGAAAAGCTGGACAATGATTCGGAATTCGCGGCGGACGCCCTGCGGCACGGCCTGATGCTGACCTACGAGGAAGAGGAACTGATCAAGCACGTGACGGCGAACTTCGACAAGGTCATTGTGATTCTGAACTCTCCCGAGCAGATCGAGCTGGGCTGGGTCAAGGACGGATCACTGGGCGATGTCGATGCCTGCATGTGGGTCGGCCATCCCGGACTGAACGGATTTGAGGCCATCGGCGAAGTGCTGAGCGGCAAGGTCAATCCCTCCGGACGCCTGGTGGACATTTGGGCGGCGGACATGACGAAGGATCCGACGTATTACAACAACATGGAAAACCTGCAGGTGGAAAACGGCACGGCGGACTATGTGTACACCGACGAGAGCGGGGATCACCTGATTCACGCGATTGAGTACGAGGAAGGCATTTATTACGGATACCGCTACTACGAGACCGCGGGCGAGGAAGGCTTCATTGATTATGACACCGCGGTGGTTTATCCCTTCGGATACGGCCTGAGCTACACCGAATTCAGCCAGACGATGGACAGCGTGGAAAAGAAGACCGACGAGGACGGCAACGTGTACTACGAAATCACGGTGACCGTGACGAACACCGGCGATAAGGCCGGCAAGGAAGTTGTCGAAGTGTACTACACCGCGCCCTATACCGCGGGCGGCATTGAAAAGGCCCATGTGGTGCTTGGCGCCTTCGACAAGACGGAGAACCTGAAGAGCGGCGAGAGCGAGACCGTGGTGATGACCATTTATGAGCAAGACATGGCCTCCTATGACTACAACGACGCGAACGGGAACGGACACACCGGATATGAACTGGACGCGGGGATTTATCAGATCAAGCTGATGAAGAACTCCCACGAGGTGATTGACCAGGCGGATGTCGAGATCGCGGCGCAGAATTTCGACACCGACCGGACCACGGGCGCGACCGTGGAGAACCTGTTCACCGACAAGGAAGACGTGACGTACAACTCCACGTATACCCTGTATGATGAAACCGGCAACGAGACGGCCGCGGGCGGCTTTAACCATGATATGGTGGTCATGAGCCGCGCGGACTTCGCGGGCACCTTCCCGACGACTCCGACCGTGACGGTGGGCGAGAACGGCAAGGTCGGCGCGGAAGGCACCGTCGTAATGAACCTGAGCGAGGAAGAGTATACCGATCTGGCCAGCCCGGCCTTCACCGCCGGCAGCGGCGAGGACGAAAAAGACCAGAAGTGGTACGACTACTACATGGAATACTATACCTCCGAGAATGGCGAAACCCAGATTTGGGACCAGGGCGTGATCGGCGAAAATGTGATCAACCTGTCCGACATGACCGGTAAGGACTGGGACGATGAAGAGTGGGTAACGTTCCTGAACCAGTTCAGCTGGGAGCAGCTGTCCAACTACCTGTGCTACTCCGGATACTGGAGCATTTCCCTGTCCGACGAGCTGGCCCGGAGAAAGAACCAGAGTCTTGAGTCCAACGGCGTGGATCTGGTGGATGGGCAGACCTTGGGCGTGACATTCAGCGAGCAGGCGGACGGCCCGGTGGCCATCAAGCGGCAGAACACCGGCAACGGCGATCTGAGCGACGTAGGTATTCAGTGGACCAGCACGATGAACATCGCGGCGACGTGGAACACAGAACTGGCGGAGATCCGCGGCCGGATGGTCGGTGAGGAAGCGCTGCAGCTGCAGCTGGACGGCTGGTACGGCGTGGCGATGAACATTCACCGCAGTCCGTGGGGCGGCCGGAACTTCGAATACTTCGCGGAAGACCCGCTGCTCTCCGGCAAGATCGCCGCGGCGGAAGTGGTCGGACTGCAGAGCAAGGGCGTGAATGCGTTTATCAAGCACTTTGCCGTGAACCATCAGGACACCGACAGAGGCCCCGGCCTGCCCGGCATGACATTCGCGAGCTCCTCTGACTACGGTCTGGTGACCTTCGTGGACGAGCAGACGATTCGCGAGATTTATACCAAGAGCTTCCAGTTCGCGGTCGAAGAAGGCGGCGCGAAGGGCCTGATGAACTCCATGAACCAGATTGGCCTGAGAGGCAATTCCAACAACTTCAACCTCATGACCGCGCTGCTGCGCGAAGAGTGGGGATTTGACGGATACACCGTGACGGACATCGTGCCGGCGGCGACCGGAAGCCCCTATGCGGACAGCGAGACCATGGTCAGAATCGGCGCGGACCTGCCCCTGAACGCGAACCGCGGTGTGAAGGCCAGCGGCGACTGGAACAGTGAAACCAAGTGCGTGGAAGTGAACGGCGAGCGCAACGACATCGCGTGGGCGGCGGTCCGGATGAGCGTGAAGCGCGTGATGTACGTCAACGCGAACAGCTCCGTGATGTGGAACAACCTTGACCTGAGCGCGTTCGGCGCGGAAAGCGACATTCAGGCGACCATCGGCGTCGCGACCAAGGCCAGCGCGGCAGCGGACGCGGAAGCCCTCGGCACCGACGACACGACCTATACGCTGGAAGGCACGCTGCCGGTCGGACTGACCTTTGACACCTATACCGGCAAGTTCGGCGGGACACCCACCGAGAACGGCACATTCACCTTCACCGTGACCATGGCGGCCGACGGCGGCTGGATCAAGGACACGAAGGAATTCACCATGACGGTGGTCAACGACCTGTTCGACATTCCTGAACTGACGGGCAAGGCCGGCGAGGAATTAAGCGTGAAGATCTCCTCCGACATTCTGGCGGAAGAGGGATCCGTTGTGACCTACAGCGCGGAGAACCTGCCGGAAGGCCTGGAGATCGCCGAGGACGGAACCATTACCGGCACGCCGGTGGAAAGCGGCACCTATGACATCGTGATCAACGCGACGAGCGTGACCGAGAGCCAGGGCATTTTCACAAACTTCGGCATGTTCGGCGGCGGAACCACGACGGATAATTACGTGCTGCACACGACCATGACGATCGAATAACCCTCCCCTTTTGAAAGGGGGATCCGGTTCCCGAAATAATATCCGCGGGATCGGGTCCCCCGGATTTTGAGAAACAGGCAAAAAGCCGGAAAGGAAAAGAAAATGAAAATGAAGAAATGGCTGGTTCTGCTTTTGGCCGCGATGATGATCTGGACGCTGGGCGCCGCGTGCGCGGAAGAAACCGAAGCGACCGAAGAAGCCGGAGTTTTTACATTCGAAGCGGAAAACGTGGATCTGACCTATCTGTCCGGGCACGGGTGGTCCAACGAAGTGATGGGCGTGGGGTTGCTGATCAAGGACAAGTATGACGCGGGCGCAAGCGGCGGCTGGGCGCTGGGATATCTGTACGAGAACGGGAACGAAGTTGAGTTCTACATCAACTCTGACCGGGATGTGGACGACGTGACGCTGATTCTGCGTTGCACGATGGAGAACAAGGCGAGTTCCGCTTCCCTGGCGTGGGACGAATTCGAAATCACCGTGAATGACGGCGACCCGATTGAATACCGCACGATGACCTTTAACAACATTCCGGGTCTGCTGACGGTGAAGGATGAGCTGCTGCCGTTCGCCAACAAGACCATCGGGAAGATTTCCCTGCAGGAAGGCGAGAATCTGATCAAGCTGACGGTGACCAACGACATTACCATGGAAGGCACGATGCAGGCGACCGCCCCGATCATTGACTGCATCATTCTGAAGACCGATTCGGGCGCGACCCTGACCTGGGCGGAAGGGTTCCCGATGAATACGGAGTATATTGAGGCGAACTGATTACGAATTGCCATGCTGCAGTTGTCTGCGTTTGGCAAGCGAAGTAAGAGCGGGTAACAGCGATCGCAAGCAAATTGAACAATAAAAGTAAGTGACGGGTTTGCGCAGCAGCCCGGCGGGAGGCGGAGAAAAGCAATGTTAAAACATAAATCCACCAAGAGATGGCTCATCGTCACATCCATCGTGGTTGTGCTGGCGATGGTCGTCAATATCGTGCTCACGCAGTGGCTGCTGGTGAGCAAGACGCTGGATCAGGTGTTCGGGGGCCCGGTGGCCAAGGCGACCGGCGACGCGCAGGTGCTGTACACGACATCAACCAGCGGGGATAATCTGGAATACTATGATGTGGGCGACGGAATCAACGAGAAAGAAGACGCGCTGAGGGCGGCTAATGATCTGACCGTGACCATTTGCGAGGAGGGCTCCGTCCTTCTGAAGAACGAGAACAGCGCGCTACCGCTGGCGGGCACCGAGACGATCAGTGTTTTCGGGAAGAACAGCGTGAATCTGGTGTACGGCGGGTCCGGATCGGCGTCCAGCGACCGGTCGGACGCGAAGACGATTTACGAAAGCCTCGAAGCGGCGGGGTTCAAGGTCAACGAGACACTGAAGAAATTCTACGAGGATGACGGCGCGTCCGGCAGCGGAAGAGCCGGGAACCCGTCCATGGAATCCGGCGTGACGACTGGGATTGAGATTGGTGAGACGCCGGTAGCAAGCTACACGGATGAGGTGAAGGCCAGCTTCGCGGACAGCGACACGGCACTGGTGGTTTTCTCCCGGATTTCCGGCGAGGGGTGGGATTTGCCCCGCACGATGAAGGACCGGGACGGGAACGCCATTTCCGGCGCGATGAGTGCGGACGACCATTATCTGGAGCTGGATCAGAACGAGCAGGAAATGCTGCAGATGGTTTGCGAGAACTTTGAGAAGGTGATCGTGATCATCAACAGCTCGAACACGATGGAGCTCGGGTTCCTGGACGAGCGGGACGACGGGGACGAGACCACGATCGGGTACGACTTCGCAAGCCACATTGACGCGGCCGTGTGGATCGGCGGTGTGGGCAATTACGGCATTATGGCGCTGGGAAATATCCTCAACGGCACGGTCAATCCTTCCGGACGGACGGTGGACACCTATGTGCGTGACTTTTCCAAGGACCCGACATGGCAGAACTTTTCCACGAACCTCGGCAGCGCGGACAAGAAGGCGGACGGCGGCACCGGGAACAGCTACTACCTGATGACGACGAACCGCAGCGGAGAGGATTTTGGCAAGTATACCGGATACTTCTATGTGGACTATGAAGAAGGCATTTACGTGGGGTACCGCTATTATGAGACGGCGGCCTACGAAGAATTTATTGACTACGACGAGGCGGTTGTGTATCCGTTCGGATACGGACTGAGCTACACGACATTTGAGCAGACATTTGACAGCCTGGAGAAGAAGACCGACGGGGACGGCAATGTGTACTACGAGGCGGCGGTCACCGTGACGAACACCGGCGACGCGGCCGGGAAGGACGTGGTGCAGCTGTACTACACGGCGCCGTACATCACCGGGGAAATCGAAAAGGCGTATGTGGTGCTGGGCGCGTATGAGAAGACGAAGAAACTGAACCCCGGCGAGAGCGAGCAGATCACCCTGACGGTGTACGAGCAGGACATGGCATCCTACGACTATGACGACGCGAACGGGAACGGGCACAAGGGATACGAGCTGGACGCCGGCGAGTATGAGTTCAAGCTGATGAAGAACTCGCACGAGCTGATCGATTCCAAGAAGGTGGAGATCGCCGCGACGAATTATGATACGGACCGGGAGACCGGGAACACCGTGGAAAATCAGTTTGACGACACGAGCGAGGTCATTTCCAGCCGCGTGATGAGCCGAGCGGACTTCGCCGGGACATTCCCGATGACGCCGACATACGAGGACCGGCGCGCGGACGAAAGCTTTATTGACGAGCTGAAGGCTTCCTTCTCGGACGAGAACGACGTGAACATGCCCTACTACACGGAGGAATATCCGACGCAGGGCACGGAGGTGACGGTGCAGTTCCGCGAGCTGGTCGGGCTGGACAAGGACGACCCGCTGTGGGAGACGTTCATGGATCAGATGACCGTTGAAGACATGGCGACGCTGATCGGTACCGGGTGCTACAATACGCAGGAATTTGAGAAATACGGCATTCCGAGAACCATTCATGGGGACGGACCGGTGGGATTTGTGGACTTCCTGAAGTCTGACCTGGCCAAGGACACGCAGGTTTGCGGATACGCGAGCGAAGTGGTGCTCGGGTCCACGTGGAACCAGCGGCTGGCGTACGAAATGGGGATCGCGTACGGCAATGAGTCGCTCTTCGGCGACGGCACGCAGACGTACTCCGGCTGGTACGCGCCTGGCGTGAACATTCACCGCAGCCCATTCGGCGGACGAAATCCGGAGTATTTCTCCGAGGACGGACTGCTGAGCGGCATGATGGCGGCGAACGAGATTCAGGGCGCGACCGGAAAGGGCGTGTTCACCATGGTGAAGCATTTCGCCCTGAACGAGCAGGAGACGAACCGGAACTCGAACGGCATTCTGACGTGGGCGGACGAGCAGACGATTCGCGAGTTGTATCTGACACCGTTCAAGATCGCGGTGCAGAAGGGCGAGACGAACGGCGTGATGACCTCCTTCAACCGGATCGGGAAGACATGGGCCGGCGGGAGCTATGCGCTGTGCACGGAAGTGCTGCGGAACGAGTGGGGATTTGACGGGTTTGTGATTTCCGACTTTAACGCGAACACCACCTATATGTATGCGGACATGATGATCCGGGCCGGCGGCGATTTGAACCTGTGCCAGGACGGCAAGCCCTCCACGTCGGAGGACAAGCTGACGGCGACGCAAGCGACCGCGATCCGGACGGCGGCGAAGAATATTTTGTACATCATCGCTAACTCCAACGCGATGAACGGCGATTACACCTACGGCATGGCGCCATGGAAGGTGGTCATGTTCATCCTGGACGGCGTGATCGCGGCGGCACTGGCAGTATGGGGCGTGATGGCGTTCCGGAAAGCCCGGCGGGAGTTGGATGCTGTGACCGTAAGGGTGGAAGTCGCGCAAAACGATATGGAACAAAAGGAGTAAGAGACAGGACCGGGTCCGGCGGAAACGCCGGGCTCGGTTTTGCTTTTTGGGGGTGTGAGGGAAAAAGTGGAAGAACCGGCGTGATCCGGCTTTGCTTTATGCGTTGTTGGCTGTCCGGAAAGGAAGAGCCGATTTTTTGTGTGAAAATTCGTGAAAGCCTGTGGAAATTCGCAAAGACCTGTGGATAGTCGCATAAAATTCGCAAAAAAATTCGGGGATTCGCACAAAATTCGCGAAAAATGAAGTTTTTGCGACAAAATTTTTGACAAGTCGCATTATTTTTCGTATAATTTTCGTGAAAAACAGCAAAAATGTGGATTGAGGTGGAAAACATGCAGGAAAGTGAATTGATCGCGTTGGCGGAAAAGATCCGGGAACTGGGGACTGAATTGCCGGACGTGGAAGTGAAGGCCGCCCGGATGGGATGTCCGAAAGTGTTTGATTCGCTTTCGAGCTTTTCCAATCAAAGCGGAGGCGGAACGATTCTTTTCGGATTGGATGAAAGCAGCGGGTTTGCGGCTTGCGGCGTTTATGATGCCGGAGATTTAATGAAGCAGATTACCAATCAGTGTTTGCAGATGGAACCGGTTGTGCGGCCGCTTTATACCACGGCAACATATCAGGGAGCGACCATTGTCAGCGCGGAGATTCCCGAGATCGAATATGATCAAAGACCGTGTTTTTATAAAGGTAAGGGGCGGCAGAACGGTTCCTATATTCGTGCCGGCGAGCAGGACTTGCATATGACCGAATATGAAATTTACAGTTATGAAGCTTTTCGAAAAAAAATACAGGATGAGCTTCGGCCTTGTCAGCGCGCGACCGCTCAGGATTTGGATCAGACCGCATTGGAAAAATATATGCAGATGATCCGGTTCAAGAAACCGAATCTTGCGCAGCTGGGGCAGGAAAAGGCGCTGCAAATGCAGGGAATTATGGATGAAAACCGCCCGACGCTGGCCGGCATGATGCTTTTTGGAGTGTATCCGCAAGGCTATTATCCGCAATTTTGCCTGACCGCGGTTGTCGTGCCGGGAACGGAAATCGGTGAGACGGGCAGCGCGGGAGAACGGTTTATTGACAATGAACGCATTGAAGGAACGCTTCCTCAAATGCTGGATCGCGCGATGGCTTTTGTTCTTCGAAATATTCCCACGGCCACAATTATTGATCCGCAAACCGGCAATCGAACGGACAAACCGATGTATCCGGTGACGGCCATTCGTGAAATTTTGTTGAACGCGTTGATCCATCGCGATTACAGTATTCATACAGAGTCCGTACCGATTGTTCTTCGTCTTTTTGAAGATCGGCTTGAATTGGAGAATCCCGGCGGTTTGTACGGACGTGTGACGCTGGATTTACTTGGAAGGGCCATCGCGGATACGCGCAATCCGTTTATTGCGGGCGCAATGGAACTTCTGGCACTGACAGAAAACCGCTATTCCGGAATTCCGACAATCAGACGGGAAATGCGGAATTATGGACTGCGTCCGCCGGAATTTGAGGTGATTCGCGGTAATTTCCACGTGACTTTATATAATCATCGCGCGAATGATGAAAAAACCGGGACGGGAAAAATTCAACAGGAAATTGCTGAGTTCTGCAAGACTCCGAGGACAAGAGACGAATTGAAGAATCGATTTCCCCAAATATCACCGGCGTATCTGATGAGCCGCTATATTAATCCGATGGTGCAGGAAGATGTGATTCATCTTACAATTCCGGAAAAGCCGAGAAGTAAATTTCAGCAGTACTATTCGTAATATTGTTTATTTGATGGAAGGGGAAGCCGGAATTTATATTTCCTGTTGAAAAAGAAAGCAAAATATGGTAAAAAGTGTTAGCGCTTGCTAACACTTTTTTGGCGGAGAAGAAAGGAACAGGAAAGATGGAAACGGTCAGGATTTCGGTGGAAGAGGAAGGGTTTTTCGGGCTGTGGCACAAGGCGGAGAAAGAAAGCGACAGTCGGAAGGCCCTGATTGTGATCGGCGGGAGCGAGGGCAACGAGAACATCCCGATGAACGTCGGAAAGAAGTTTGCCGAGCGCGGGATTTCCACGCTGGGGATGTGCTATTTCAATGTGCCGGGGCTGCCGGACAATTTGATCCGGGTGCCGGTGGACCCGTTTGAGAAGGCGGTGGCGTGGCTCGGGAAGCAGGGATATGAGAAGGTTTTTATTTACGGGATTTCCAAGGGCGGGGAGCTGGCGCTGCTCGCGGCGTCCCTGATTCCGGAGATCTGCGGGGTGGTCGCGCTGTCGCCGATGCACTGCGTGTGGAGCGGGCTGGAAGGGAACAAGGGCCTGCTGGACAAGAAGGTGACGAACATTTCCGAGTTCACGTGGCGGGGAAAGGATTTGCCGTGCATGCAGGCGATTCTGAAATACGCGCCGGCGGTGTGGCACCTGATTACCCAGCAGCAGTTTGATCTCAAGTACATGTACGAGCGGCCTCTGAAAAACTTCCGGGAGGAGACCGCGATCCGGGTGGAAAACATTCAGGGGGATATTCTGTTCATCTACGCGGAGGATGACCTGATGTGGCCGAGCAAGGCGGCGGTGAAGTATATGGAAAAGCGGCTGCAGGAAAAGGAATTCGGGCATGACGTACAGGAAATCGCGTACGAGAAGGCGAGCCATATTCTGGTGCCGCTTTCTCCCGACGCGCTGAAGATGTTCAAGGTGGAGCGGAAGTATCCGGAGGAATGTCTGAAGAGCCGGATGGACGCGTTTGAGAAGACGATTGCGTGGCTGAACGCGCGGTGATGGGAGTTTAAGTGTTGAGGGCGCCTGTGAAAACGGGCGCCTTTTGTTGCGGCTCAGGGCCGGGAATGATAAAATAAAGGCAACGAAACGGGGGAAGGATACGGATGGAGACCAGAAATCTGACGGTGACCGGGAACGGCGTAAGCATCTGCGGCAAGGTGTACCGGGAGGCGCGGCAGGCGGAAAGGCCGGAAAGGCCGGAAAAACCGCCGGTGATTTTGTCCGGGCACGGATTCGGCGGGGACAAGGACAGCAAGACGACCTTGAAGCTGGCGGAAGAGGTGCTGATGCGCCGGAAGGACGCACTGGTGGTCGCGTTTGACTGGCCGTGCCACGGGGCGGATTCCCGGACGAAGCTGAATTTGACGGAATGCGACGCGTATCTGCGGGAGATGGTGCGGTACGCGAGGGAAGAATTGCACGCCGCGAGGGTGTATTATCACGGGGTGAGTTACGGGGCGTATCTGGCGCTGAGATATATCAAAAACGGGGAAGACCCGTTCAGCCGGATTGTGCTGAGAAGCCCGGCGCTGACCATCCGGGAGACGATTTATGAGAAGCTGATCGGGGAGAAGGAACGGCAACTGCTGGAAAAAGGGAAGCCGGTGCAGATCGGGTTCGGGCGGAAGATGAAGATGACGAAGGAGTTTCTGGATCAGCTGGAAGAAGGGGACGTGACGAAGCTTGATTTCTCCGGAGAGGCGGAGAAGATGCTGATCATTCACGGGAAAAAGGACGAGCTGATTGACCCGGAGGCGGTCCGGGAGTTTGCGGAAAAGAATGATATCCTGATGATTGAGATTGAGGGCGCGGGGCACCGGTTTCAGGACCCGCGGGAAATGCATGAGGCGGTGTCGAACGCCGCGGAGTGGATGATTGAGGACATGGAAGAGATCTGAGGGGGCGCGGAGATGTTTTTCAGGAAGAAGAGTCAGGTGAAGCGGGTGCCGGCGGGGATGATGCCGGTGATTCACGCGAGCATCTGCACCGGGGAGCAGGCGGCTGGGTTTGAGGATGCGAGCGGAAGATTTGAAGAAGTGATGCTGATCCGCGATGAGGAAGATTTGCGGAGATTCGCGGAGGAATACGGGATTAACCCGGGGACGATCAAAAAGAAATACTGAAGAGGGGCAAAATGGAAAACGAATGCAGGAGCTGGGCGGCGAGCGATCCGCTGATGCTGGCGTATCACGATAAAAGATGGTGCCGGCCGTGCCGGGACGACCGGGAGCTGTTTGCGATGCTGTGTCTGGAAGGGCAGCAGGCGGGGCTGTCGTGGTTGACGATTATCCGGAAGGAAGCGGCCATCCGGAAGGCGTTTGACAATTTTGATATTCCGACGGTGGCCGGGTATACGGAGGAAAAGGTCGAGGAATTGATGCAAACGCCGGGGATTATCCGCAGCCGGCTGAAGATTCAGTCTGCTGTGAAGAACGCGAAGGCGGTGATCCGGCTGACGGAGTCCGGGGAGTTTGCGAGCTTCGCGGAGTATGTGTGGCATTTTACGGACGGGAAGCAGATCATTCATCCGCTGAAGAGCTTTGCGGAGATGCCGGCGGAGGATGAGCTTTCGAGAATGGTGAGCAAGGACATGAAAAAACGGGGCTTCAGCTTTGTCGGCCCCGTGATCGTATATTCTTATTTGCAGGGCGTCGGAGTGATTGATGATCACCTGATCGGCTGCCCGTGCAAGGCGAAGGGAAACTAAATTAAATACATTTGCGAACCAGGTCTTCGTCCTTGATGGCTTCGTCCAGCAAACGGCTGAGGAAAGATGTATATCCTTTGCCGTATTTTTTTGCGGCCGCCATTGTCTGAGGAGAAAGCCGCAGAGAAATGGTCTGCTTGTTCCGGCCGGCATTGCGAAGACGCTTGAAGCTTTCCAGCGCCTTCTGAGACATTTCCGGGCTGTCTTCGTCAAACTGCGGAGCCAAAGCAGCCGCAGCTTCGAGTTCAAGCTGTTCGTCCGGAGTCAATTCAGGGGTCAGATCAGTCATTTTCATCTTCATTGCTTTCATACCTCCTTCTTTCATAAGTTGTCGCGATTCTGGCGGAGATCAGGCGAATTGTGTCTTTTTCCTTGAATATACAAACAACGAAAAGCACTTTTCCAACCTTTCCCAGAACATCATACCTTAGTTCTTCGGTATGCTCTTCGTCGGGACGGATCAGCAAATTCGGATCAAAGAACACCTTCGCGGCAGTTGTGAAGTGAATACCATGCTTTGCAAAGTTTCGTTTTTCCTTGTCATCGTCCCATTCAAATGAAACATTTTCGGGATCGATATGGAAGAAAAAATCCATTTCCATCACCCCAAGAATAGTATAGCATTTTGTATTACAAATTGCAATACGAATAAAGCTTTGATGAAAATTTGTTGTGAGAGTCGAAATGGAATGGTAAAATGAGGTTTGTTTGAGAGGAAAGAATAACGGAGGGGAAAAATGAACCGGAAAGAGCGGATTATGAAAACCATACGGGGAGAGGAAACGGACCGGATGCCGGTGTGCTTCTGGCATCATTTCGGGAATCTTGAACCGGAGGAAACCGTGAAGGCACATCTGAAATGGCTGGAGGACAGCGGGGAAGATCTGCTGAAAATGATGTGCGACGAGTTCTTTACCTATCCGATGCGGGGCGCGAAGAGCCCGGAGGAAATGCTGAGATTGCAGCCGCTGGGGGCGAAGGACGGGTATGTGACCGGGCAGGTCGAGCGGGCGGCGCAGATCAATGAGGCGCTGCGCGGCGAGGTGTGTACGCTGTACAACGCGTTTTCGCCGTACGCGACGCTGAAGCATACGCTGGGCGACCGGGAAAGCATGGAGCTGATCCGGAACCATGAGGACGCCGCACTGCACCTGATGGAGATCATCTGCGAGGACACCTGCGACATGGTGGAGGGGATTCTGACGCAGAGCGGGACGATGGGGATGATGCTGTGCCTGCAGGGCGCGGAGGAAGGCCGGTTTACGGACGAGGAATATGACCGGTGGATCCGGCCGACGGAGGAGAAAGTGATTGCCTGCGCGCAGAAATATTCGGAGAATAATCTTCTGCACATGTGCGGATGGGACGGGATTCCGGACCGGCTGGAAAGATGGGAACATTATGAAACCGCGATGATCAACTGGGACGTGGATGTGGAGAAGATCAGTCTGAAGGAAGGAAAGGAGCGCTTCGGGAAGCGGGTGGTGCTCGGCGGGTTCAACAACCGGCCGGGGACGATTTTGCCGGGCGGAAGCAAGGAAGAGATTCAGGCGTTTGCGCGGGAACTGGTACGGGAGACCGGGAAGGAACGACTGATCATCGGGGCGGATTGCTCGCTGCCGAAGGAAATTGATCCCATGCGGGTGCGGTGGGTGATTGAGGCGCTGGAAGACGTGTAAACGAATGTGATATAATGCGGACATTCAATGAGGGGAGGTGGAAGAATGCGGTTTCCGACGGTCAAAAGCATGAAGGATTTGGCGGCATTGGTACAGGAGGCGGGCATTCTCCCGTTTTTCGCCAACGAGCTGGAAGGGTATTCGCTGGAGGAATGCGTGGATCCCAGATACTATTTCCCGGATGAAGGGGAAGGCGTATGGGAATGGAAGGGCCCGGTGATCCGGGAGACCGGGTGCGCGTACGGGAAATTCTTTCACGGAAAAGCTGCGTACATCAGTGAGGAATGGTACGCGGACTTTGCGGCGTGGCGGCGGGACGGGTACGACTTTGAGGGGATGTACGAGGACGGTCTGGTCCGGCGGGAGGACAAGCGGATTTATGATATTCTGACCGGGCACGGAAGCATGCTGTCCAAGGAACTGAAAAGAATCGGGGAATACCGGAAGGGCGGACACAAGGGATTTGACAGCGCCATTACCCGGCTGCAGATGAGCGCCTTTGTGGTGGTGAGTGATTTTGAGTACGAGCGGGACCGGACCGGGAAGGAATACGGATGGGGCGTCGCGAGGTACGAGACGCCGGAAAAGCGGTTCGGGGAGAAGTTTGCGAGGCAGATGGACGAAAAATCGCCGGAGGAGGCGGAAGAGCGTGTCTTCAGGCGCTTGAAGGAACTGACCGGCGCGGACGAAAAGAAAATCTGGCATTTTATGGCGAAGTGAGGCGGGGTAAGGCTTATGTGGAACATGGTGATTCCGATTCTGGTGATTGTGGCGTCCAACACGATTTATAATATCTGCGCGAAGTCCACGCCAAGTGAGGTGAACGCGTTTGCGTCGCTGGCGGTGACATACGGCGTCGGGATGATTTGCGCGCTGGTGCTGTTTTATGTGACCGGGCATTCCGGGAGCCTGGCGCAGGAGGTCCGGAAAATGAACTGGACGTCCTATGTGCTCGGGATCGCGATTGTGGGGCTGGAAGCGGGCTTTTTGTACGCGTACCGCGCCGGATGGAGAATCAATTCCGCGCAGCTGGTCGGGAGCATTGCCGTGTCCTGTGTGCTGATTGTGGTCGGGTTCCTCGTGTACAAGGAAACGCTGACGGCGAAGCAGGCGCTGGGGATGGTGCTGAGCGGGATCGGGCTTGTGCTGATCAGCATGTAATGAGATGAAGGAAGTTCTATAATAAAAAAGTGCATGCAGATGCACTTTTTTATTATAGTCGGGGCTGGGATCGCCGTTTAAGACGGTTTAAGTGCTGTGCGAGTTGTGACGGAAGAATCTTTTTGCAAGGGGTTGAATCATGTTGAATCATCGGGTATAATAATTGTATCATTTCGTCAACAAACTATAATTAGTGACGAAATGATACAAAAAAGAAGGTGATATTGCCATGAATGTTAATTATCTGAATTCTGTCAATGAGGGTAGTGTATTATCCCGCGCTGAGCTTCATGAGGGAATCGAGGAGAAGACGGGTTATCTGAGTGAAGCTAATTTCAGGAGAATTCTTCGGAAGATGCTGGACAGCGGTGAGCTGGTGCGTGTCGGAAGAAACGCATACAGCGCGGCTGAAGGCCGGAAAAACTACACTTATGAGTATTCAGCCATATCAAAGACTCTGGCGGAATATATGGAACAGAACAATCCCTATCTTGAATTTGTCATTATGGAATTGGTGCAGCTCAATGAGTTTGTAAATCATCAAATTGCCCATAATGTGTATTTCCTTTATGTGGAAGGAGACTATGGTGAATTTTTGTTTGATCCGCTGAAAAGCATGTTTCCGGGAAAAGTTCTGTTATATCCTGATGTGGAGACGTTTTACAGATATGGGAGCGAGGATGTGATTGTCATAGAAAGGCTGGTATCACAGTCTCCGAGGGATAAAAAAGAAAAATGGCCTGTTCGCATCGAGAAACTGTTGGTCGATCTTTTTGCTGATGACATTTTCAGCAGTATGATCAGCCGTTCGGAGTATCCGGCCATATATGAAGGGATATTTGAACGGTATGCCGTGGATGAGAACAGTTTGCTGCGTTATGCCGGGCGCCGCAGGGCGAAAAAGAAGATACTTGAGTTTGTTGCAGGCGAAACCAATATTTGTTTAAGGACGGTGAACCAGGGTGCTTAGCCGAAATAATTTCACAGAACAGCACATAAGGCAATTGCAGGAAGTAAGTCGACGAGATCCGATTTTGCTGGAAAGGACGGTATATGCGTTCGGATTGCTGGAAGCGTTGAGAAGGGTGGGTATGCCGTTTATTTTTAAGGGCGGAACATCTCTTATGCTCTTGCTGGAACATCCGCAGAGATTATCAACGGATATTGATATTGTTGTTCCGTCAGGCACGGATGTGGATGGATTTATCAGCAGGGCGGCAGAACTGTTTCCGTTTAAGTCCAAAGATGAAGATGTGCGGGTCGGGAAGAATCAAATCGTGAAGAAGCATTATAAATTCGTTTCATAAATTGCAAGTTCAAGTTGGACACCACCGTAAAATTAAGCACCATTAAAGGCTTAGTAGATTTCGAGAACGGATACTCTGTTCG
>Ga0065709_1029491_pt1 | contig 19141 bp, 13 predicted proteins | sample Hoacrofraction14_2_FD_59096 | JGI IMG/M metagenome (GOLD analysis project Ga0065709, IMG submission 59096) | Hoatzin crop microbial communities from Cojedes, Venezuela, sample from fiber fraction 14 v1 | ecosystem: Host-associated > Birds > Digestive system > Esophagus > Crop | place: Venezuela...
TGTTCTGTACGTTCCGCTTGAGGTCCAGATAGCAGGCCGCAAGGCCGCCCCAGATGTCCTCCTCACAGTAGGACCAGATTTTGCCGTCCAGCAGGCGGTTTTCCCACTCATGCGCGCCCTGCGCGAGCACCTCGTAATCCGGCCCGATGAGCACGGCCTTGATGCGCGTCGAACCAAACTCAATGCCCAGCACCGCGCCGCCGTTTTCAATCAAGTTTCTCGTCTGTTCACTCGTCATCATTTATTCTCCAAATATTAGAATTTTCGAAGGTCGGCCTCGGTCGTGTGCTCGTCAATCACAATCAGCTCCGTGCCGGTCATGCGGGCGAACATCGCGATGTCCACCTTGGTGAGCGCCGTCGAAACCACCGAATGATGCGCGCCGCCGGCATAGCACCAGGCCGCCGTGCCGATTGCGAAATTCGGCTTATGACGATACATGATGCGCGCGACCGGGAGGTTCGGCATGACCTCAGGCTGCTTCACAAGCTCGATGTCCGCGCAGATGATCCGGAAGTGGTCGCCCATGTCGACCATGGTGACCTGAATCGCATCGCCCGTGACACCATCGAAAATCAAGCGGGCCGGGTCTTCCTTGCCGCCGATGCCCAACGGAAGAACGTCGATTTCGGGCTTGTTTGCGGCAAAGGCCACCGGGACCTCGAGCATGTGGGAGGCGAGCTCCAGCTCCTCGTTCTCGGTCAGGTCGTAGGTATAATCCTCGATAAAGCCCGTCGCGCCCTCGCGGCCCTCGGCCATCTTCATGAGGACAGCGGAGAAAGCGGAAATCTTGTAATCACCCTCGGGACCGAAGCCGACGCCCTTGCCCATGAGGTTCTGTGCGGCGATGCCGGGCAGCTGGCGAAGGCCGGTCAGATCCTGGAAGGTATCCGTAAAGGCCCCGGCGTTTTCTTTCGCCAGGAACTTTTCAAGCGCGACCTCGTATTTCGCCTGCTCGCGAACCGCGTCTACACGATTCGTCTTCATGGTGTAAGCGTCGGTATATTCCTTCATTTTGGCGTCGACCTCTTCCTCGGAGACCTCGCCGATGAGCTTCACCAGATCGCCGATGGCGTAATAGTTCGTTTCCCATCCGTAGCGAATCTGGGTCTCGACGCGGTCGCCATCCGTCACGGCGACGTCGCGCATGTTGTTGCCGAACATGACGACCTTGAGGTGACGGGAGTAGTCGAGCGCCTTCGCGACCTGCGCAAAGCGGCGAATCTCGCCGACCACGCGGTCATGGCGGTAGTAGCCGGCCACGACCTCATGCGGAATGTGGAGGCGGGCCAGAATGAAGCCGTACTCGCGGTCGCCGTGGGCCGACTGGTTCAGGTTCATGAAATCCATGTCAATCTTGTCGTAGGGCAGCTTCTCGTTCGCCTGCGTGTGCAGGTGGAGCAGCGGCTTTCTGAGCTCCTGCAGGCCCTTGATCCACATCTTGGCCGGGGAGAAGGTGTGCATCCACGTAATCACGCCCACGCACTCCTCGTCCGTATTCACCCGGCGCATATCCTTAATGCAGATTTCTGAGGTTTCGACGGTCGGAAGAAGCTCCACTTCCACCGTGCCGGCCAGCTTCTCGTTCAGGAAACGCACCATTTCCTCGCTGTCCAGCGCCACCTGCTTTAAGCATTCCTCGCCGTAAAGGTCCTGACTGCCAACCATAAAGTACAGCTTCTTCATTTCGTTTTCCTCCTGGGTTTTGTTTTTGGGTTTTGGGTTTTGGGTTTTGGGTTTTTGATTTTCGGTTTGCATGGAACTAAATTTCTCAACGTAATTTTAGTTGTTTTTAGTTCTTCTTTAGCCGGATTTTATCACCGAATTCTCCACATTGTCAACAGAAATCAGCGATTTAAGAGAACTAAATTTAAGCTAAATTTTTATTGACCTTTGTGGGCGATTTAGCTTATAATGACCTTGCATTTTAGTAGTAACATTTAGTAACGGCTTTTAGCCGAAATTTGTTCTTTTATTTGGAGGTGTCCCATGACTGCGAAAGAACTGGCTCAAATGCTTGGCGTCTCCCCTTCCGCGATTTCCATCGCCTTCACCGGCAAGAAAGGAATCAGCGATGAAACCCGGGCCCGCATTCTTGAAGCCGCCGCGCGTGAAGGCGTGCTTAGCCGCGCCCAGCGCAAAGCCATCTCTTACCCCGCATTGGGGGCATCGGCCACCGCCCCCGGAGCGGATACCTTATGGGGTGAGACTGTTTCCCATTCCCGCGGGAACCTTCGCTATGTTATCTTTCTGGATCACGGCGACACTGTTAAGGAAACCGATTTCCACGGTATCGTGCTTCGCGGCATCGAAAGCCGGGCGCGCCAACTGGGATATAATGTTTCCATCACCTATTTCAACGCCTCTGACAACTGGGCACCGCAGCTTCAGGAAATCGCGGCCGACACGGACGGAATCATCCTCCTCGCTACAGAAGTGCACGACGAGCACATAAACCGGGCGGTGGCGGAAGGTCTCGGGAACCTCGAGGTGCCGCTGGTCATGGTCGACAACGCCACCACGATGGTGGACATCGATTGTCTGGTCGGTGACAACTTGCTGGGCGCTTATCATGCGGCCTCACATCTTTTCAACCGCGGCTTTGAGGATGTGGGTTATCTTCGATCCTCTTCCCGGATTGATAACTTTGATGAGCGTGAGGCTGGATTAAAAAAGGCCCGCCTGGAGCACGGTCTTTCTCCGGACGAACCTTTGTCTGTGATTAATGTCGGGATTTCCTCGGAACAGGCGTACGCCGATTTGTCAGCTTACCTTCGTAACGGCGGCACCGTTTTGCCCGCCTATTTCGCTGATAACGACATCATTGCCGCTGCTTCGATGCGGGCTTTTCACGACTTCGGCTACAAGGTTCCGGTGGATGTGTCGATTATCGGCTTTGATAACATGCCGCTGTGCACGCTGACCGAGCCGCAGCTGACCACGGTCAACTTTCAGAAGGAGCAGCTCGGCATCCTCGCCGTCAATATCATGGACGAGCGCCTTCGAAGCGGCAGCTTCCGTCTGTGCGATGACCGTTTCGGCGCCATGCGCGTGACCCTGACTGCCAGGGTCATTGAGAGGGGCAGCGTGAGATAACTGACAGTGGTTTTTCCGTCAAAAAAGGGGCGACAATCGCCCCTTTTTGTTTTCTTTATCGTTGAGCCCAAAGGATTTATCGGGTTTTCCCGCTCAGCTGTCTGTTTCGAATTATTTGACCTTTTCAAAGAGTTCCAGCAGGCGTTCCAGTTCATCCTGTGAGTAATATTCAATTTCGATTTTGCCCTTGTCCTTCTTGCCGCGGACGATCGAGACCTTCGTTCCCATGAGCTCTTTCAGGCGGTCCGTTGCCTGCTTGTAGGCCAGCTGTTCCGCCCGGGTGAGAGGCTCTTCCTTTTGCTTTTTGGTGGGATGTTCCATCTCCTTCGCCAGCTTTTCCGTCTGACGCACATTAAGTCCGCCGGCGATGACCTTTTTGGCAAGCTCTGCCCGCTTCGTCTTTGACGAAACGCCAAGCAGCGCCTTCGCATGGCCCATGGTCAGTTCTCCGCTGGCCAGATAGGAAAGCACCTCGTCATCGAGCGTCAGCAGGCGCAGAGAGTTCGCCACTGCAGATCGGCTTTTACCCACGCTTTGCGCGATTTCATCCTGCTTCATACTATATTCTTTGGACAGGCGTTCGTAAGCCTTGGCTTCTTCCACCGGGTTCAGGTCCTCGCGCTGAAGGTTCTCAATCAGCGCTACTTCGAGAGCCTCACTCTTGGCTAACTGCTTCAGAAGAGCCGGCACCGTTTCAAGGCCCGCCTCCTTGGCCGCCCGGAATCGGCGCTCACCGGCCACAATTCGGTAACCGCCTTCCGTCTTTTCCAGAATCAGTGGCTGCAGAACGCCATGCTTCTTCACGGATTCAGTCAGTTCAGCCATGGCCTCTTCATCAAAGCTTTTTCTCGGCTGTCTTGCATCTGCTTCGATTTCGGAAATCGGAATTTGCTGAAGCCCTTCAAGCTTTGCCTTTTCTTCAGCCGCAAGTCTTGCCGCTTCGGCTTCTTCATCCACTCTGATCAGGGCATTCATCCCTCGCCCCAGGCCTCTTTTCTTTACCTGACTCATGCTTTGCCTCCTCTTTCCAAAATCTCCTCTGCCAGCGACAGATATGCTGCCGCACCCTTGGATGCCGGATCATACTGTGTAACCGGCATACCATAGCTCGGCGCTTCCGCCAGGCGCACGTTTCTCGGAATCTTCGTCTTGTAGACCTTGCCCGGCATGAACCGGGTCACCTCTTCAACCACCTGATCACTCAGATTCAGCCGGCTGTCATACATCGTGAAGACGATTCCTTCAATCTGAATGTTCGGGTTTAACCGCTGTCTTACCAGATTGATCGTGTTGATGAGCTGCGTCAGGCCTTCCATCGCATAGAACTCACACTGAATCGGAACCAAAATCGAATCCGCCGCCCGGAAGGCGTTAATGGTCAGCACATTCAGTGAAGGCGGGCAGTCAATCAGGATATAGTCATAATCATCTTTAGCCTCGGAAAGTTTCCTATATAATAAAGCCTCTCTGTCGCTGTTGCCGACAAGCTCCACCTCGGCACCGGCCAAGTCCAGACTGGACGGCACCAGCGAAAGATGAAAGTCCTTAAGTTCCAACGCACAGTCCTTGACCGTTTCGTCTTCCAGCAGGAGTTCGTAAGCCGTGTGCAGCAGGGTTTCCTTCTCTACGCCCAAGCCGCTCGTGGTGTTGCCCTGCGGATCGATGTCAATCAGCAGCACCCGTTCGCCGAGCTCGCCTAACGCGGCTCCGACGTTAATGGTCGTGGTTGTTTTACCGACGCCGCCCTTCTGGTTGGCGATTGCAATGATTTTTGCCATATTTTTCCCCTTTTTCTTTTTATCTCGGGATTCTTCCGCGCCTTTATCAAGGAGTGAATTCTCTTTTTGGAAAGTTATTATAACATATTCTTTATGCGCTGTGGAGACCTTCCGGAGAAAATGTTCCACGTGGAACATTTTTGATTCGGTGGGACAGATCACCCTGAATGTTCCACGTGGAACATTTTGAAAAACCCCCGTGTTTTACCGCTTTTCCTCGTTGCGAAGTAAGCCGGAATGGAGTAAGATGGAAGCATCCTAAGCAAAGGCGGGTGCGTGTTATGTCTGACAACAAAAGAAATGTATCGTCCGGGACTCTGTCTGGCAAAAGCGAAATTAAAAGCGGCGGGATGTCCAAAGGTCACTTCTGGACATTAATCTGGCTTTTAGGTCTTGCCGGCCAGATTTGCTGGAACATCGAGAACCAATGGTTTAACACCTTTGTCTACGCTAAAATCGGAAAGGATCCGTCTATTATCACGGGCATGCTGATCTGCAGTGCCGCAGCTACGGCCTTTTCCACCTTCTTCTTCGGTACTTGGTCAGACCGCACCGGGAATCGCCGGCGCTTTCTGGCACTTGGTTACATTCTATGGGGCATCTTCACGATTGCCTTTGGCATGACACAGTTTATCAGTCGTGAACTTTACGCCTTTACCGGCATCATGGTCGTGGTGGCCGACTCCGTGATGAGTTTCTTTGGCTCGATGGGCAACGACAGCGCTTTTAACGCCTGGATTAATGATTCCTTAAACGATAACAATCGTGGGCCCGTCGGCGCAGCGCTGGCCACACAGCCCGTCATCGGAACCATCCTCGGCACCGTCATCGGCGGATTACTCGTCGGCGAGGACGACAACTATATGCGTCTGTTTGTGGTAATGGGTGTTCTGGTCATTCTGTTTGGACTCTTGGCCGCCTTTTGGATGGGGCCGGCACAGGATGTCACGCCTTCCGTCAGAGGCACCTTCATGGAGCAATTCCTGAGTGTTTTCAATTTTAAAAAGCTTTGGGAGCTCAAGGAGCTTCTGTTGGTCAACATCACCGTGACCGTTTTCTTTATCGGATTTAACGGTTATTTTGCGTACATAGGCAACTATCTGATTTATTATCTGGGCTTTACGGCGGATCAGATGGGCATCATCGAGGCGGTCCCGCTGGTACTGGCGATGGCCTGCTCGATTCCCGTCGCCGGGCTTTTGAACAAGAATCGCCACATCCCCGTGACCTTTGTTTCTATTCTGCTGAATGCCGCCGGACTCATGGTGCTTTATCCCCTGACGCCCGAGGCTATCGATTCTTCCAAGCTTTTCCACCCGCAGCTGTGGTTTGGCATCTTTTTAGTAGGCGTGGGCTATGTCTCCTTCCTTCAGACAGTCAAAATCTGGACAAAAGAACTCTATCCACAAGACAGCCGCGGCCAGTTTGAAGGTGTTTGGATTGTTTTCTTCGTGCTGCTTCCCATGATTGGTGGCTCCCTGCTCGGCCAGTCCGTTGTTCAAGCCGGCGGCGAGACCTTCGTGGACACAGTCAGCGGCCAGACGCAGTACATTCCGAACGGCAAGATTTTCCTGTATGGTGCGCTGTTTATCATCCTTTCCGGCATCCCCGCCATTTTCGCTGCGAAGGAATTCAAGAAACGACTCTCCAAGGAAGCTTAACAGCCCGCTTGAAATCAGGCTCGTAGGTGCTTATTCAAGGCACACCAGCGCTAAACTCTAATCCATAAGAGGTTTTTCATGAAGAAAGAAAAAGCAGCCAGAACAACGATTCAACTGTTTACTCCTTGGGGGCAGGCCGTCAGCAAGGCGGCCGCAGAAGACGCCTCCTTCGTTCCTCTGCCGGAATATCCCCGGCCGCAAATGAAGAGAGACAGCTACTATCCTTTAAATGGATGGTGGGAGTATGCCATCACAAAAAAAGGTGAGCGTCCTTTTGTTCAAGAAAACGGCTCCCGCAAATTCCGTCCTGACGGGCGGATTCTTGTTCCGTTTTCACCGGAAACGGCCTTGTCTGGCGTTAATCGCATTCTGCAGCCGGATGAGGTTCTCTGGTATCGCAGGAATCTCCCTTCTGAAGCCATAAATATCAAATCCGGTGACTCACGTCCTCTCTCCGGTAACCGCCTTCTCCTTCACCTCGGCGCCGTCGATCAGGTGTGCCGTGTTTTCGTGAACCGAAAAGAAGTTGGATCTCATCAGGGTGGATACCTTCCGTTTAGTTGTGATATTACGGAGGCTCTGCACATGAATCCGACAGGGTCTGGTGCGCAAGCCGAAGAGAACGAGCTGATCGTTGCCGTGTCCGATGTGACTGATACCTCCTGGTTCTCCCGCGGAAAGCAGAAGCTGAATCACGACGGGATGTATTACACGCCGTCCAGCGGCATCTGGCAAAGCGTCTGGTTGGAACAGGTTCCTGCGGCTTATATCTCCGATATCTCCATGAATTCCACCGGCAGTGTGCTCACCTTAAATGCCCATGTTTCGGGCGTTGAAAACGCTGGTGCCGATTTGCGTATTGACGTTCTGCTCGGTGAGCCGGGCTTGTATAAAGAGTCAACCAATCAGGCTATCACCGAGTCCACGGACAGAGGACCCATCGCCGAATGCTCCGGAAAGCCGGAGGAAACCATTGAAATCAAGCCAAACGATGCTTCCGGCGGGGTTAAACATTGGTCGCCGGAGGAACCTTGGCTTTATCCTCTGGCCGTTCGCCTGATGCGAGACGGTGAATGTGTGGATGAGGTCTTAAGCTACTCCGCCTTCCGTGCGTTTTCGATTGAAAAAGACGAGGGCGGGATTCCGCGTTTTTGCCTGAATCACAAGCCGCTGTACCTTAAGGGCGTGCTGGATCAGGGGTATTATCCCGAGGGGCTTTACACGGCGCCGTCCGATGAATCGCAGCTTTTTGACCTGAAGGAGATGAAGGCCCTTGGTTTCAACATGGTCCGCAAGCATGCCAAGATCGAGCCGGACACCTGGTACGCTCACTGTGATCGGCTGGGGCTCATCGTCTGGCAGGATCTGGTGAACGGCGGCTCCTCCTACAAGGACTGGTTTGTGACCTACCTTGCCACCCTGCTTTGGCAGGTGCCGATTCGGATTTCGGACAAGTTCCGTTTTCTTCTGTCAAGACAGTCCAAAGAAGGACGCGATGATTTTGAACGAGAGCTCGCCGACACGGTTACGGTGCTTAAGAACCATCCTTCCATCGCCACCTGGGTGCTGTTTAACGAGGGTTGGGGCCAATTTGATACCAATCGTCTGACCGAAAAGCTGAAGGCGCTTGATCCCACCCGCCCGGTCGATGCGGCCAGCGGTTGGTTTGATCAGGGCGGCGGCGACTTCAGAAGCATCCACAATTACTTCTTCAAGCTGCGCTTTAAGCCGGAAAAAGAGCGGGCGCTGGTGCTGTCCGAATTCGGCGGCTACACCTATCCGGAAAAAGGGCATCTCTGGACCGAGGTGGACAGCTACGGATACAAGACCTATACCGACAAAGATTCGCTGAACCAGGATTTTGCGTCCTTAATCAAAGAGGTCGACAGTTGGGAAGAAAAGGGCCTTTGCGGCTATGTATACACGCAGTGGACGGACATCGAGTCCGAAATCAACGGCGTTTATACCTACGATAGAAAAATCCGGAAGCTTGAAAAGCTCCCGGATTGAGGATTTTTGATAGTTTCTGAGCCCCCTTGTTAATACAGCGACAGCTGCTGCGGCTCCTGATTGGCTGCACCGGCATCGGCCAAGGGCGGCTGCGCTTGCTGCCCCGCGGCTTCAGCTACCTGTTCTGCAGGCACTTTGGCATGTGCTTCTGTGGCAGCTTCATCAGGCGTTAAATCAGACGTCTTGCCGGAGGATTTTTCCTTTCGTTTCAGCGAAAAGAGGTCCTTCGGCTTTATTTTTGTGAGACCGTCCACCAAGGATTTGGCAGAAAGAGGCGTTTTCCCTTCGGAGGCAACCTTTTCGGAGGCAGCCTTTTCAGAGGCAATCTTTTCAGAGGCAGCCTTTTTCTGCTCGTTGCCGATGAAGACTCTTAAGCCGCCGCGAATCACCTCAACTTCCAACGGAAACGCGGGGCCGCGCTCACCGTCCATCTCGGTCGGCAGGGCTTTCTCTCCATCGGCGAGCGTAACCAGAAAGTGGTCACTCACCAGCTTCAGCACGCCCTTGGTCAGTTCCCCTTCCGGCATCGAGTTTTTCGCAAAATAGCGCTCTTCGCGGCCAAACAAAGCGCTCTGGCTGGCGATGAGCGTAAACGCGCCTTCCGGTTCCAGATTATGCTGGAAGAGCTGTTCATTCGTAATCATGAGCCCGGCGAAGCTGCCGGTATAACGCTTTTCTCCGGCTTCGATGGACAGTCTGACACGGCGGATTTTCTGCAGCGAAGCGACGCCCTTTGCGTAAAAAGCAAGCTTTCCAAAGGTGTTTTTCACTTCGTTCGAAACCATGGAAACGCTCGAAACCGTGCCGGCCGTCAGGGAATAAACGAAATAATGGTCGTTGACCCGTCCGACATCGAGCGTACCCTCCTTCATCTCGGCGAGCGCCTTCAGGTTTTCGTCCAGATCGCTTCCAAAGCCCAGCTTGACGGCAAATTCGTTGTCCGTACCTGCCGGGATGATTCCGACCGGCACATTTGCCCCGCGCTGCATAAGGGCATCCACCGCTTCGTTGACGGTGCCCGTTCCGCCGGCCACAAACACCGCCTGCGTTTCACTCAGGTCACACAGCCTGAGATACTCGCTCATGTCCCCGGCCCGGCGGCTCCTAAAAACCCGGATTTCCCACTGTTTTTCAGAGAAAATCTCGATAAAGCGGTCAAGTGAAAAGCGGAAGGTCGTATCGCCGGCCTTAGGGTTATAAATCAAAAGAATGTCTTTCATGCTCACGTTCCTTGTAGATCGTACTTCTTATTTTGCAGATACCTGCGCTTCGGTGCTTCGTTCCTTTTAAATTACATCTGCTCCGGGGCGCTGACTCCGATTAAATACAGGCCGGATTTGAGCAGCTCATGGCAGACCGCCGTCAGCTTGAGGCGGGCGGCGCGCAGGGCTTCGTCCTCGCACGAATTAATCGGGCATTCGTGATAGAAGCGGTTAAACGCCGTGGCCAGCGCCACCGTGAAACGGGTGACGACGTACGGCTCCCACTTGGACAGCGCCTCAGCGACGCGTGCCGGATAGCTCTCCACGAGCTTCAGGACCTCCTGCGCATACTCATCCGACAGAAGCGACGCATCCGCCTCGATATCGCAGGCCTTGACGTCCTTGAGCCCGGCCTTGCGCAAAATACTGCACGCTCTGGCATGCGTGTACTGCACATACGGACCGGTCTCGCCATCGAAATTCAGGACCTCGTCATACTTGAAAACATAGTCCTTAATGCGATTATTAAACAAATCGTGGAAGACCACAGCACCCACGCCAACCTCGCGTGCTACCTCGTCAATGTTCTCCAGATCTGGATTCTTTTCCGCCATAATTGCACGGGTTTTGGCAATGGCTTCCTTCAGCACGTCCTCCAGCCAGATGGCCGTGCCGTGACGGGTCGACATGCGTCCCTCTTCCAGCGAAATCAAGCCATAGGGGATATGTACCAAATCCTTGCTCCATTCAAAGCCCATCAGCTCAATGACCTTGAACCACTGCGCAAAATGCAGCTTCTGCTCCAGTCCGGTGACATAGACACATTTATCAAAATCATAGGTTTCCTTGCGGTACAGGGCGGCGGCGATGTCGCGGGTTGCGTACAGCGTGCTGCCATCCTTCTTCAGAATCAGGCAGGGCGGCATGTCATACTCCTTAAGGTCCACGATTTTAGCCCCGTCACTCTCCTCCAGAATACCCTTTTCTTCCATAATTTCAATCGGGCGGGCCGTCTTGTCCCAGAAATAGCCCTCGCCCAGATAGGAGTCAAACTTGACGTCCAGCAGGTCGTAGACCCGGCTGACATCCTTCAGGCTGACCTCCACAAAATACTTCCACAGGCGCAGGGCGTCTTCATCACCCTCTTCGAGAGACTTAAACGCCGCACGTGCCTCGTCATCAAGCGCCGGATCCTTCTCCGCCTCCTCGTGGAAGCGCACGTACAGGCTGACCAAATAGCGCGTGCCGCTTTTTGTGACCTCGGCCTCGTCGCCCCACTTGCGGAACGCGACGATCATCTTGCCGAACTGGGTGCCCCAGTCGCCCAGATAGTTGATACTGACCGTGTTGTAGCCGGAAAAACGCAGGATTCTGGACAGCGAATTGCCGATCACCGTCGTTCTCAGATGCCCGATGTGGAACGGCTTGGCGATGTTAATCGAAGAATAGTCGAGCACCACCGTCTTGCCCTCGCCCTTGTCGGACGAACCGTAGGAACGGCCCGCCTTCTCCGCCTCATCATAGGTCTCGAGGATGTGGGCCGAGAGGAAACCGGGGTTCAAAAACAGGTTCACGTAGGGGCCCACGGCCTCCACCTTGGACAGCGCCTTCTCGCCCTCGAGCTTCGCCGCGAGGTCCGCCGCAATCTGGGCCGGCGCCTTGCGCAGCGTCTTGGCCAGGCGGAAGCACGGGAACGCGAGGTCGCCCATCTTCGTATCCTTCGGCACCTCCAGCCCCTGGTCAATCACCTCCGCCTCAAGCTCGGGCCAACGGCTCTTTAAAATCTCAGCTGCTACTTCTTTTGTCGTCATCTTAGCTCTCTTTCCTTTCGGCCGACACCTTCGGCTCGTTGTTTTTCTTTCCTCTTCAGTCTGATAAAGGGTTGTTCTTGATTTTACTTTGTTTACGCGGATATTGCAAGGCGCAGGGACCAATCTTGCGATAAACGCCGATATAATGCTCCTCGATGCCGCTGATTTTGGGCAAATCGTCTTTGTAAATGGCTTCGCTGACGCTGAAGAGTGCTTCTTCCTTTAGGCAAAGGGCCTTCAGTGCCTTCTTTACATGCACCCGTTCCTCCAGCAGCGCCGGCCCCTTATAGACCAGCACCCGGCCGCCGGTTTTCACGTAGGGCGCTGTGTATTCGAGCACCGCCGCGAGATTGGAAAGGGCGCGCGAAGTCGCCACATCAAAGGCTTCGCGATAGTTTTTGTCATGCGAAAGCTCCTCGGCCCGGCCATGCACGCAGCTGACCCCCTTCAGGTCAAGCTCCCGGCAGACTGTCTCCAGAAAACCGACTCTCTTTTGAAGCGCATCCAGCAATGTCACCTCAAACTCAGCCTCCGGATGGGCGATTTTCAGTGGGATTCCGGGGAATCCGGCCCCGCAGCCCACATCAATCAGGCGCACAGATGCGGGGATTCCGCCCGTTTTCTCCAGCGCCGAAAGGCCGAGCAGACTGTCCGTAAAGTGCTTCGTCACGACCTCTGCCGGCTCGGTGATCGCCGTGAGGTTCATCTTTTCGTTCCATTCCAGGAGGAGCTTCATGTAGGCCATGAATCGCTCCTCGGCCTCCGGAGAAAGGGTCAGGCCGAAAAGACCTGTTTCAGCGGAAAGCTGAGCCTTCAGCGCCTCTAAGCGCTCGCCATCCGGCAGCCCTGCTGCGTTCAGGTTTTCTGCTTTTGCGTTTTCGATTGTCATGCCTCTTCCCCCTTCCGTTCTTGATTCCGATGCTCCAGATACACCAACAGCACGGAGATATCGGCCGGGGAAACGCCGGAAATCCGACTTGCCTGGCCTACCGACGCCGGCCGCTGTTTGGACAGCTTCTGTCTGGCCTCGATGCGAAGTCCGCTGATCTTATCATAGTCCAGATTCTCCGGAATCCGCTTTTTCTCCAGCTTTTTAAAGTGTTCTACCTGCTGATTCTGCTTTTGAATGTACCCTTCATACTTAAGCGCCGTCTCGGCGAGCTGTCCGATCTCCTTCGTAAGGTCCGGCCGCTTTGGATCCCACTCGGCGAGCGAGGCATAGGTGTGCTCCGGGTGTTTCAAAAGGTCGCCCAAAAGCCCATGCCCATGACCCTCTTTGTCGACCGCATGAGCCGTTTTAAGACGCTCCGTCTCGGCCTCGAGAAGCTGCATTTTCTCCCGAAATGCCGCGTATCGTTCCTCGCTGATCAAGCCCACGCGGTGGCCCTCGTCGGTCAGGCGCGCATCCGCGTTATCCTGCCGCAGCAGCAGCCGATACTCGGCGCGCGAGGTCATCATCCGGTAAGGCTCGTTCGTGCCCTTGGTCACCAGATCGTCGATCAGCACGCCGATATAGCTGTTCGAGCGGTCAATCGCAAGCGGCTCCTCGCCCTTCAGCGAGAGCGCCGCGTTCACGCCGGCCACCAGCCCCTGTGCGGCCGCCTCCTCGTAGCCCGAGCTGCCGTTGAACTGGCCGGCCGCAAAAAGGCCGTCAAAGTCTTTAAATTCCAGGGTTTCCTTCAGCTGCACCGGGTTAATGCAATCGTACTCGATTGCATAGCCGGTGCGCATGACCTCCACATGCTCCATGCCGGGAATCGTGCGCAGCATGTCGCGCTGCACGTCCTCGGGCAGGGAAGAGGACATGCCCTGAACATAATATTCGTTGGTAAATTCGCCCTCCGGCTCGAGGAACAGTTGGTGGCGTTCTTTGTCTTGAAATCGCACAACCTTGTCCTCAATCGAGGGGCAGTATCTGGGCCCAATGCCGTGAATCACGCCGCCGTAGAGCGGTGAACGGTCCAGATTTTGGCGTATGATTTCGTGTGTTTTTTCGTTGGTATAGGTGAGATAACAGGGCAGCTGCTCCCGGCGGATCCCCTCCGCCGTATTTTCAAAGGAGAAGGGTACAATCTCCTCATCCCCCTCCTGAATCGTCATCTTGGAAAAGTCGAGGGTTTTCGCGTCAACGCGGGCCGGGGTGCCGGTTTTAAAGCGGCGAAATTCAACTCCTACAGCCTTCAGTGACTCGCACAGGCCGCCCGCGGCCGCTTGCATGCCGTTCGGCCCGGTTTTCGCCTCATATTCCCCGTGAATACAGCGCGCATTCAGGTAGGTGCCGGTCGCGAGAATCGCCCTTTTCACGGGATAAATCGCACCGGTTGCGGTCTCAACGCCGACAACATGAAGGCGTCCGGCCGGTGTCTGATCCACTGTGGTCGGCGCCGCCACCGCCTCTTGGTCAAGCGGGGCCGGGGCCGGGCCGTTTTCGTCCTCAAACAGAATTTTAACGACTTCGTTCTGCCGAATGCGCAGGTTTTCCTGCTTTTCCAAGGTGTGCTTCATCTCCTCTTTATAGCGGAATTTGTCCGCCTGAGCGCGCAGCGAATGCACCGCAGGCCCCTTGGAGGTGTTCAGCATCCTCGATTGCAGGTACGTTTTGTCGATATTTTTCCCCATTTCGCCGCCCAGTGCGTCGATTTCCCTTACAAGGTGTCCCTTGCTTGTCCCGCCGATACTGGGATTGCAGGGCATCATGGCAATCGAGTCCAGCGAAATGGCAAAAAGGATCGTCTTAAATCCCATCCGCGCGGCCGCCAGTGCCGCTTCGCAGCCTGCATGTCCCCCGCCGATCACGGCGACGTCGTAGCTCTCATCCAAATATTCCATCTACGTTTCCTTTATTTTCATGGTGCGGTCATTTTACGGCCGTAGCCGTTGGCCGCAGCCGTTATTTTCCTAAGCAGAAGCGACTGAAAATATCGCTAATGATTTCTTCGCGTGCGTTGGCTCCGCTGACTTCGCCCAGCGCATCGCCCGCCTCCAGAAGATCAATCATGAGGATGTCCTCCGGCAGGTCTGAATTCTGAAGCGCTTGGAAAAGAGAGCTTTTCGCCCGAATCAAGGCTTCCTTCTGCCGCTCGTTGGTTACAAGCGACCCCACTTCTGACAGCGCCTTCTCCGGGAACAGTTTTTCTTTGATTTTTCTGGAAATTTGCTCCATTCCTTCGCCTGTTTTGGCAGAAACAACAAGGATGTCCTCCACGGTTGCTCCCTTGGGAAGGAATTGTAAGTTTGCAGATGCTTCCTCCCTCTTGCCTTCCCTCAAATCTGCCTTATTGAGCAGAACGAGCGAAGACTTGCCCTCTGCTTCCTTGACAATGGGCAGGTTCTCCAGCGCCGCGGGGTCGGAATCATCAGCCACGTAGAGGACGAGGTCGCTTTCACTCAGAGCTTTCAGCGCTCGCTCCACGCCGATTTTTTCCACCGGGTCGTCGGTTTCATGGACGCCGGCCGTGTCGATGAGGCGCAGCAGGATGCCGTCCATGTCATACATCTCCTCGAGGGTGTCGCGCGTCGTGCCGGGAATCGGCGTCACTATGGCGCGCTCGCGGCCGAGCAGGTGATTCATCAGACTGCTTTTGCCGACATTCGGCTGACCCACAAAGGCCACCCGAACCCCCTCACGAAGGAGCCGCCCGCTGTCCGCCGTGGACAAAAGATCCTCCACCTCCTCCAGAAGGCTTTGGATTTCCTCCTCCAGTGACTCGTGCGTGATTTCAGGCAGGTCCTCGTACTCCGGATAATCCAGATTCACCGAGACATCCGCCATGAGGCGGACGAGCCGTTTGCGAAGGCCCTCCACCCGCTGATAAAGCCGCCCTTCCAACTGTCCTTCGGCTGAGCGAAGGGACAGAGACGTCCGGGCATCAATCATGTCCATCACGGCCTCAGCCTGCGTAAGGTCCATCTTTCCATTCAGGAAGGCTCGCTTGGAAAACTCTCCGCGTTCTGCCAGATGGCAGCCCTTCGCGACCAGTGCTTCCTCGATTTTTTCGGCGATATACAGGCCGCCGTGGCAGTGAAATTCCACGGTATCTTCGCCGGTAAAGGAGTGCGGCCCTTTGAAATAAACGACCATGCCGTAGTCCAGCACCTCGCCGTTTTCATCCAGAATCCGGCCATAGACCATCTGCCGCGGGCGATGTGCTGAGAGCAAAGCGGCCTTGCCGGTGCCCGTCATGGCAGTCGCTGCGGCCTTGGTGCCGCTTTGAAACAGCTGATTCGCGATGTGAATCGCCTTCGGTCCGCTCACACGGATCACATGGACGCCGCCGGTTCCCCGCGGGGTCGACAGCCGGCAAACCGTACTTTCCAACTCCATGGCCGTCCTCCTTATTGTTTTCTTGGTCTTTGTTGGTCTTTCTTGGTCTTTGTTGGTCTTTGTTGGTCTTTCTTGTTTTTCCTTATTTTCCCTTAATAGTCAAGATGCTGCAGAAGGGTATCCTGCAGCATCTTTATCTTTATTCTCTTGAAATTACCGTCTGCGGCGCGGGGCGATCACGACCTTGCGGTACGGCTCCTCGCCTTCGCTGTAGGTCTCGACTCCGCGGTCGGACTGCAGCACAGAGTGAATAATCCGTCTTTCGTACGGATTCATGGGCTCCAGCATGACGCGGCGGTTAGTGCGCTTGGCCTTCTTGGCCAGACTGATGGCCAGCTTTTCCAGCGTTTCCTGGCGGCGGGCACGATAACCTTCGGTATCAAGCTTGATGTGCACATGATCGGCGCGGCCCTTGTTGACCACGAGGGTCGTCAGATACTGCAGAGAATCCAGCGTCGCCCCCCTCTTGCCGATAATCACTCCCATTCCTTCACCTTCGATATTGAGCTCCAGAATGCCGTCCTCAGAGAAAGCACCGTTCACGGTGGTCTCGATGCCCATGTTCTTCAGCACGTTCTCAAGGAACTCCTTCGCCTTGGCGATGACTTCATCCTTGTCCTCGGGAATCTCGTACACCTTCGGCTCGACGACCGGCTTCGGCTGATAGTCATTGTTTCTGGAAGAACGATCTTTATAGTCGCGTCTGGAATCACGGCGGTCACCGCGATCGCCGCGGCCGTAACGCTCGGATCTGTCTTCATCACGACGCTCAGAGCGCTCTCCGCCGTTCTTTTCTCTTTCGGCGTTCGCCTTGCGAAGACGCTGCTCGATGGTGTCATCCATCGTCACGGTCTCGCCGGTCGCCGTCACAGCCGTCACGGAAATCGGCTCTGCAGGAACTGCCGGCGCCTCTTCAGCAACGTCAGCCTGGGCCATGCCGTTTGCGGCATTATTAAGTGCCGCCTCGGTCTCTTCCTTGACTTCTTCAAACATCGGCTTTGCTTCGTCCGCCTTTTCCGGCAGAACGTCTTCGACCGTGTCTACCGCTTCATCGGCGAAACCAGCCGCATCCTCAGCCGCTTCCTTGACCGCTTCTTCTGCCTTCTCGGCAGCGGCCTGAACCGGCTCTTGGACCTCTTCCTTATAAAGGCCGGCGGCCTTGGCTTCCTTTTCCGCCTTGGCGGCTCTCAGGTCGGCCAACTTGGACTCGGTCGTTTCGACAACCTGCTCCTCGCCTTCCTTCAGCGTGGCCTTGATTTTAACGTTTTTCTTGAGCAGGCCCAGGAATCCCTTGCCGCCCTCTTCGAGAATTTCGATGTCTACCTGATCACTGGACGCGCCAAGCTGCAGCAGGGCGCTGGTGATGGCTTCATCAACGGTTTTACCCGTTACTTCAACTGATCTCATTACGATTCTCCTTCTTCTTCCTCAGCTTCTGCTGCTTCCTTCTTTGCACGGAGCTCCGCTTCCATGGAAGCAAAGATTTCATCCACGCTGGGCGTTTTCTTTTCAGCCGTTTCGACTGCCGTCTCAACAGCATCGGCCGTTTCGGTGACAGCTTCCGCTGCCGCATCACCCGCATTTTCCGCGGCATCCGTAACTTCCACCGCCTCAACGTCCACCGCCTGCTGCTTCAGCGCGTCGTTCTGCTGACTCAGGCTCGGAAGATTCTGTTTCGGCTTATTCGCACGCCCTCCGGCGAGAGCGGCCTTGGACTGCACGTTGGCGCCCTGGAGGCGTCCGGTCTTGTTCTTTTCCGCGATGACTCGTTCTTCATCACGGGTCTTCTTGCGCTCCTCGAGCTCCTCAAGGTGCTTCAGGGCTTCCTTGTACTCCTCGCGGTCGATAATCTGGTCGGACAGCCACTGAGAGAAGATACCGAACAGGTTACTCGCAATCCAGTACAGACCGAGGCCAAGCGGCATGGAAGCCGTGAACCAGGCAGTCATGAAGGGGAAGATGTAGGTCATCATCTTCATGGACTGTTGCTGCTGGGTTTGCACCGCATTGGGGTTTGCCATCTTCTGACGCTTCTCGTTCGCTCTCTGGGACAGCCAGCTGGAAAGGAAGGTCGTCGCACCGGAGACCAGCGGGAAGATGATCTTCCAGCTCGTCCAGCCGGGGTTCTCGGAAAGATTGGCAATGAAGGGGCTGATTCCGAAGGTGTTATACTTCACAAGCAGCTCATAAGCGTTGGTAAAAGTCTCACCGGTCAGCGGCACAGTCTCGATGAGAGACTCCCACTGGCTGGTGGACAGATGATACAAAAAGTCAATCACTCCGTCGGTCGTCGTAGCATCGAAATTACGAAGCCCGGACACAGCCGAGGAGAAAGTGTCGCTGTTGATGATGTCCACGTAATTGCTGTTCTGCATGAACATCTCGGCGATCGTTTCGTACAGGTTTCCGATTTCGGAAACATAGAAGGGCACGTTTCTCAGAACTTCAAACAGCGCAAAAAGAATGGGCATCTGAATGAGCAGGGGAAGGCAGCCGGAAGCAGGATTGGCCTTGTTGGCCTTATAAAGCTCCTGCACTTCAGCGTTCATCTTCTGCTGAGACTCAACGTCCGTTTTTCCTTTGTACTTGTTCTGAATCTTTTCGACCTTCGGCTGCAGACGGGTCATGCGGCGCGAGGAGCGCTGCTGACTGAGCATGAGCGGCATCATTAAAGCACGCACCAGTAAGGTGAAAAGAATGATAGTGATAGCAAGACACTGGTTGGTGGTCAGCTGCTGGATGACGAAGAAAAGGCCTTCAAAAATCACGCCGAGCAGCCAGGCAAAAGGCTTCAGCAACCAGTTGGTAGTGGCGGCCAGAATTATAGAATTCACGGGACGCTCTCCTCTCTACAACGAAACGTGTTCGTGTTCATTGGTTGGCAGGCTCATGGTACCGGATCGTACCCGCCGGGATTGAACGGATGGCAACGGCAGATTCTTTTAAAGGCAAGTCTCGAACCCTTCGCCGCTCCGTACTTGGTGATGGCTTCGTAAGCATAGCAAGAACATGTCGGGTAAAACCGACATGTCGGTTTAGGCTTTATGGGCGAAATCCATCTCTGATAAAATGTAATGACGCCGAGCAGTATTTTTTTCATCATTTCTGTTTGTCTTTCAGGGCATGAAGCCGCCCTGCCAGCTTGCAAACGGAAAGCTCCATATCTGTGCTCTTTTTATCTTGTGCGGCCTTCCTTGCAACAAAAACGATATCCAATCCGGTTTTGAATTCATCCTGATGAAGCCGGTACGCTTCCTTG